>Ga0307505_10003319_pt1 | contig 10196 bp, 8 predicted proteins | sample 23_S_MG_FD_202183 | JGI IMG/M metagenome (GOLD analysis project Ga0307505, IMG submission 202183) | Soil microbial communities from Populus trichocarpa stands in riparian zone in the Pacific Northwest, United States - 23_S | ecosystem: Environmental > Terrestrial > Soil > Riparian zone > Trees... | reverse complement strand
TGGTCCGGCGCAACATCGTTCTCATCCTCCTGTCGGTGGAGCTGATGCTCAACGCGGTCAACATCAACCTCGTAGCTTTCGAAGCGGTCCTCAACACCCCGCAGGCGCTCGGCCAGGTCTTCGCCATATTCGTGATCACGATTGCCGCCGCTGAGGTCGGGGTTGGTCTCGCCATCGTCCTTCTCATCTTCCGCAATCGCCGGTCCGCCAACGTCGACGAACTCAACCTGATGCGGTGGTGACGGTGTTGCCAACCGCTTCTCCGACGTGCTCGCGAGCACAACGTGTCGCTGAGCGATACGTGCTGCTCGCGTGCAGCTTGGTGATGAGCGCATGAACGGCCTCTTCGTCCTTGCCGCCGAGGAGCATGCAGCCATCACCGCCGGAGACGGGGGGTGGTGGGCCGACACCGCCGGCATCATGCTGGTCCTGCCCTTCGTCGCTTTCGGCCTCATCCTCATCGTGGGCAAGCGGCTCAAGTATCAGGGAGGGGAGATTGCGGTTGCCGCTCTCGCCATCAACTTGATCTGGGCGTCGGCGCTCTTCGTCTTGAACATGACCGAAGGGGTGCTCGACGCGTCCAACACCTTCGAGATCGCTCGCATCGGGAGCGGCCTCGTCTTCGAATTGGGATGGGTGGTCGACGGCTTGTCGATCATGATGTACTTCCTGGTCAACTTTGTCGGCCTGCTCGTCTTCATCTACGCCATCGGCTACATGAAGGGCGACGTCCGTGTCCCCTGGTTCTTTGCAGCCTTCTCCCTGTTCGCAGGGGCCATGCTGATCCTCGTGGGCGCTCCCAACATGATCCAGCTGATCATCGGGTGGGAGGGTGTCGGCCTCGCCAGCTACTTCCTCATCGGCTTCTATTGGGACGACCTCGACAACGTGAAAGCCGGCAACAAAGCCTTCATGACCAACAAGGTGGCCGACATAGGGCTGTTCCTCGGAGTGATCATCCTCGGAGTGACTCTCGGGTCGTTCGACTTCGCTGCTCTCGACCTGGCGGCGATCGAGCACAACGAGGCCCTCGCCGGTGTCGCCGTTGTCGCTGGGTTGCTCCTCTTCATGGGTGCCATGGGCAAGTCTGCCCAGGTCCCCTTCCACATCTGGCTGCCGGATGCCATGGCCGGCCCCACCCCGGTCTCCGCTCTGATGCACGCAGCCACGATGGTCACCGCGGGTGTCTACCTGATGGCCCGGACCTTCCCCCTCTATCAGAACCTGGCGCAGGAGGCCCGTCCCTGGATGGTGGGGATCGGCGCCGTCACCCTGTTGGGCGTGGGGCTGCTCGCCTTAGTGGCCAATGACATCAAGAAGGTCCTTGCCTACTCGACGGTGTCCCAGCTCGGTTACATGATGACGGCGGTCGCCGCCGGGGGATACACCGCGGGAGTGTTCCACCTCTTCACCCATGCCTTCTTCAAGGCACTGCTCTTCCTCGGTGCCGGGTCGGTTATCCATGCCGTGCACTCGAACAACATGAGTGACATGGGCGGGCTCCGCAAGCACATGCCGACGACGTTCTGGACTTTCATCATCGGGTCCGCGGCCCTCGCCGGCATCTTCCCGCTCTCCGGGTTCTGGTCGAAAGACGAGATCCTGGCCACCCTCGACTACGAGGGTTACACCCTGGTCATGTGGGTGGCAGTGGCCGGGGCCTTCATCACTGCGTTCTACATGACCCGGGCCGTGGCCCTCACCTTTTTCGGGGAGTACAAAGGTCATGGTCACCCTCACGAGTCGCCGCGGATCATGACCGCACCGCTCATCGGGTTGGCGATCCCTTCGGTGCTCTTTGGCCTCTTCAACATCCCCGGAGTCGATTGGCCGGGCATCCAGAACTTCACCACCTGGCTCGGAGTCCGGGTGGCGGCCATGGGTGATCACCACGCGGAAGGCATCGACTTCTTCCTGGCCGGTGTCGGCACGGTTGCCGCCATCCTCGGTCTCGTGGTGGGATGGCTGATCTGGGGGAAAGACCGCAGCACCCAAGAGGCGCGCGACCGCTTCGAGATCCCCCTGCTCTATCCACTGCTCAGACGGAAGTACTTCATAGACGATCTGGCCGATGGCGTGGTGGGGGCGACCATGGGCCCGGTCGCCCGCGTTGTCAACTGGACCAACACCTACATCTTCGACGGCATCGTCAACGCCGTCGGTGGCGCAACCAAGTATCTCGGTGGGCTCGTGTACAACGGGCTCGACCAACACGGTGTGGACGGGGTCTTCAACGGTTTGTCGGCTGTGGCCGACAGTGCCGGATCGGCTCTGCGCAAGATGCAGACCGGCCGCGTCCAGCAATACGCCTCCGGTGTGGTCGCCGGTGCGCTGATACTGGTTGTCCTTTTTGTGTTTGTTATCTAGATGAGAGCTAAGAGAGGCTGAAGCATGGAATGGTTCGAGACCTGGGGATTGACGGTCACCGTCTTCCTGCCCGTCGTCGGTGCACTGCTCCTCGGGTTCATCAAGCGGGACAACGAGGACGCCCTGAAGCGCACTGCGCTTGCGGTCACGGTGCTGGCCTTCCTGGCCTCGGTCGGTGTCGTCGTCGGATTCGACTTCGGAGCCTCTGGCTACAACTCCTACCAGTACGAGGTCAACGAGCCCTGGATTGGGGCTATCAATGCCAACTACCACGTCGGTATCGACGGGATCAGCCTTCCTCTCCTGGTCCTCTCCACGTTCATCATGGTGCTCGCGGTCATCTACTCGTGGAACCACTGGGAGGAGCCGAAGAACCCCAAGGCCTTCCTCATCCTGATGCTGCTCCTGGCCACCGGGATGAACGGCACCTTTGTGGCGCTCGACCTGGTCCTCTTCTTCATCTTCTTCGAGATCGTGCTCCTTCCGATGTACTTCATGATCGGCATTTGGGGTGACAAGTCTCCGAGAAAGGTCCCCGGTTTCGCCAAGCCGTTCGAGACCCGTCTCTACGCCTCGATCAAGTTCTTCCTGTTCACGTTGTTCGGGTCTGCGTTCATGCTGCTCGGCTTTCTCGCGCTCTATTTCGAGTCCGGGAACTTCGGGGAGCGCACGTTCGACATTCCTGCCCTGACCGAGCTCGGCGCCGGTGGCGCGTTCACCGGGACCTTCGCCTTCCTCGTCTTCGGGGCGATGTTCCTCGGGTTCGCGGTGAAGGTCCCCATGTTCCCGTTCCACACATGGCTCCCCGACGCCCATACCGCTGCTCCGACGGTCGGGTCGGTGCTCCTTGCCGCCATCCTGCTGAAGCTGGGCTCCTACGGGTTCATTCGGATCTCGTTGCCCATCCTCCCTGAAGAGGCCGTCAGCTGGGCTCCCTTCATCGCGATCCTGGCCATGATCGGCATCATCTACGGGTCGTTGGCCTGTTTGGCCCAGACGGACATGAAGCGTCTCATCGCGTTCTCCTCTGTGGGGCACATGGGCTTCGTGATGCTGGGTATCGCCACGATGACCGACATCGGCATCAATGCAGCCATCATCGGGATGGTCGCCCACGGTCTCATCACCGGGCTCCTCTTCTTCGTCGCAGGCTCGATGTCGCATCGCTATCACACGAGGGAGATGGCCCGTCTCGGTGGCAACATCAAGCTGATGCCGGTGATGGGCGGCATCCTCGCCTTCACCGCCATGGCGTCACTCGGCCTCCCCGGTCTGGCCGGGTTCTGGGGTGAGTTCATGTCGCTCGTTGCCGCCTACAACCCGCTCGCGGGGCTGTCTCTCGGAGTCTTCCGAACGGGGATGGTCCTGGGAGCGATCGGCACCGTGCTCACCGCCGGGTACATGTTGTGGATGCTGCAGCGGGTCAACCTGGGTGAGCCCAACCCGGAGTGGGAGGGTCACGAGCTCCACGACGTCGACCGTTTCGAGCTCACCGCCTGGGTCCCACTGATGGTCCTCATCGTGGTGATCGGCTTCTACCCCAAGATCATCTTCGACACCACCACGGACACCGTCACCTCGCTCGTCGAGATGGCATTTGGCACCGAGACCACCGCTGCCGCCTCGACCATGATCAAAGGCGGCTGATCGATGCCCTACGAGATCGACTACCTGGCGCTCGCCCCTGAGCTCATCATCGTCGCCACGATGTTGGGGGTGCTCGCTCTCGATCTCGTGCTGCCCCGGTCCCAGAAGTATTGGACGGCATCACTGGCGGTAGCCGGCACTGCCCTGGCCTTGCTTCCGCTGGGAGTACTCGCAATCCAGGGCGACACGGTCTCGATGTTCGACGGCTCCTACGTCGTCGACGAGTTCGCCCTCGTGCTCAAGGGTGTGTTCCTGGTGGCTGCCTACGTGGTCTTCCTGCTGTCACACCACTACATCGAGAGCGACCATTACTACCAGGGTGAGTACTACTTCCTCCTCCTGACGTCGGTTCTTGGCTCGCTGGTGATGGCCTCCTCGCGGGACCTCATCGTCCTCTTCATCGGGTTGGAGTTGGTCACCATCCCCTTGTTCATGCTCGCCGGGTGGAGAAAAGGCGACGTCAAGTCGAACGAGGCGGCGCTCAAGTACTTCATCCTCGGTGTCCTCTCCACCGCGATCTTGCTCTACGGGATGTCGCTCCTCTTCGGGCTCACCGGTGAGGTCACCTTCAGCGGCATTGCCGAGGCAACGGCCGGGATGAGCGACGAGCCACTTCTGATCATTGCGATCTTGTTCATGATGGTTGGGTTCGGCTTCAAGATCTCGGCAGTGCCATTCCACTTCTGGGCTCCTGACACGTACGAAGGGGCACCCACGCCCGTGACCGCCTACCTCTCGGTCAACTCCAAGGCTGCCGGCTTCGTGGCCATGCTCATCGTGATGTACCAGGCGCTCCCCGACGCCTCCGACATCTGGGCACCCGCACTCTGGCTCCTGGCGGCTCTGTCGATGACCATCGGCAACCTCTCGGCACTGCGACAGACGAACATCGTCCGGCTTCTCGCGTATTCGTCAGTGGCCCAAGCCGGGTTCATGCTGGTGCCGTTCGCCGCGGCCGCCGTGGCCGGAGCCGACCTCGAGGAGGCCTTTGGCGCCACCCTGATCTATCTGGTGATCTACGCGGTCATGAATCTCGGAGCCTTCGGCGTTGTCATCGCCGGGGCGCGGCGGACCCGCTCGGGTGAGATCGCCGATTGGGCGGGGTTGGCCAAGGTCGACCCGGTACTTGGTGTCCTCGTGGGCGTCTTCTTCTTCAGCCTGGCCGGCATCCCTCCCCTGGCCGGTTGGTTCGCCAAGTTCGAGATGTTCCGCTCGGTGATGATCGCCGACCCTGCGACAGTGTCGCTGGCGGTGATCGCTGCCGTAAACGCCGTCATCGCCTTCTACTACTACGCACGGGTGATCAAGAGTGTGTGGCTCGACGACGCGACCAGGGAATTCGCCAACGACATCGAGGCCGAGCCGGCAGGCTCGTTGAAACTGGCTCTCGGCATGACGGTGGTCCTCACCCTCGCCATCGGCATTTACCCGACCGTGGCCAGCTTCGTCAGAGAAGCCGCCCAGGTCCTCGCCACCGGCTCCTAAGCCGCGTTGCTATAGCATCAGGTCTCGGAATCCACGACCTCTTGCTATAGCAACGCCGCTAGCCCCTGGTGGTCTGGCTGCGTCTGGCGGTCCGATACTCCCGATCGAGGAGCGACCACAACGTGTGGTCGACCCAGTTGCCGCGGATCAACAACTCCTCCCTCAGGATCCCCTCTCTGGTGAACCCGACCTTCTCGGCAACCCGGTCGGAGGCGTCGTTGCCGACGGCGACGCGTAGAACCACCTTGTGATACCCCATCGAGTTGAAAGTCTCGTCGAGTAGGAGCCTGACCGCCTCGGTGCAGACCCCTTTACTGGCCTCGTCGGAGCGCACCCAGTATCCGATCTCCGCGATCTTGCCCAGCTTGGACACCGTCCAGAACGAGATGTTGCCGATGTGGTGCCTGATGTCCTCTTTCGACCTGATGGAGTAGTCCCATGCGCGCTCTTCCTTCCAAGCCTGGATGGACTCGCGGATGAAGCCCGTTGTGTCGGCGGAGGTGTAGTCGAGACGCGCCCACGGCAGCCAGAGGTTGAGGTCTGCCAACGAGACTCGAATCGCGTCGTCGAGGGTGGCTGCATCTCGACGGGTGAACCTCTGCAGGACCAGCCGATCGCTCTCCAGTAGGGGACGTGGCACCGGATCAGCGTAACCACCGGCCCCTCCCATGAATAGGCGTTCCGGTGAGCGTTCACTGGCTCGACCTTGCAGAGGGCGGACCACGCTTAACCTTCATGACTCATGTGGGACCGGCTGCACTTACTCGACCATCCCCCCGAACGCGACGAGAGGCCGATGGCTGCCGTCCTCGCCCCTCTCTACGAGGACGAGGATGGCCAGGTCAGAGTGGTCCTCACCAAGCGCCCGGACACCATGCCGACGCACGCCGGCCACATCGCGTTTCCCGGCGGCCGACCGGAGCCTGCCGACGATGGGCCCGTGGGCACCGCACTCCGCGAAGCCCAGGAGGAAGTGGGAATCGAGCCCGAACAGGTGGAGGTGCTCGGCTTCTTGCCTCCGATCGACACCGTGGAATTCACTCTCCTCGTAGTGCCGGTGGTGGGTCGGGTGAGCACACCACTCGGGCTGGTTCCATCCGAGCGAGAGGTCGCCAGGGTGTACACGCCCCTCCTCGGGGACCTGGCTGATGACAGCAACTGGTGGCACGTGCCCTGGAATGGGTGGAAGGTCTGGTACTACGACCTGGAGGGGGACACCCTCTGGGGTGCCACGGCTCGGATGATCCGTGACCTGGTCGGCCTCGAAGTGGAATAGAACGAGGTCGTAACGGGTAAAGGGGCCGTGAGGCGGCGATCACGGCAGGGTCTGTTTCGATTCGCTGGTCTCACGACAACGCTTACAATTCTCCCCAGGGGCAATGACTTCACCTTCCTCTCTCAAACGCCGACTTCTGATCGCTGCCGCCGTCCTCACCCTCCTGCTGGTGGGCGCCGGGGCGCTGTTCGCCGCGAACACATGGGGTGAGGTGAACCGGGTCACCATCGACCGTCCCGATGACGATTCCAGCGGTCCGGTGGCACAAGAGGACGAGGTTCCCGACGAGACACCCGAGCCAGACGAGGACCCTGAGCCCGAGGACCCGGGACTGCGCGTGTTTCTTCTCGTGGGCTCGGACTCCCGGTTGGACCTGGATGACACCGAGGGTTTCGGCGACTTCGAAGGCAACCGGGCGGACGTCGTGATGGTGTTGTTCAAGGAAGGCAATCGCACTGGCCTTCTCTCTCTGCCACGTGACCTGATCGTCGACGATCCGTGTCGGGACAACGAAAGTCGCATCAGTGAGCTTCTCGAGGGATGCCTGACTATGAATGGGGCCACCCTGCTCACGGTCGCCGTGGAGGATTTGATCGGTGAGTCCGTCGACCACTTCGCCCTCGTGGATCTCGCCGGATTTCAGGCGGCGGTCGACGCCGTTGGTGGATATGAGATCTGCTTGGAGCGCCCGGTACGCGACCAGAGGGCCAACCTCGAGCTTCCAGAGGGCTGCACACTCGCGGACGGCGAGGAAACCCTCGCGTGGATGCGTTCGCGCCACACCCAAGAGCTGACGGATTCCGGTTGGCAGGTGATGCCGGGAGTCAATGACCTCGTCCGCAACGAGAGACAGCGTGCCTTCCTGATCGGGATGATGGGTCGGATCGCCGACTTCTCCAGCCCGCAGGCGATGGCGCAGTCCGCACAGGCCGTGGCCCCGTTCGTGACCGTTGACGCCGACCTGACTCTCATGGACGCCGTGAACCTCGCATGGACGATGAGAGGGCTCGGAAGCGGGGCGATCAGTGAGTTGGAGATCGAGGTCTTCGACGACACCACGAGTGGGGGTGCCGCCGTACTCCGTCCCTCGGCGCCGATAGAGGATGTCGTCTCCGAGTTCCTGACGACCACCGCCACCGACAGGGGGACGGTCCTCGGAATCTCCGGCTGACCGGGTTTCCCGAGTCTGCTGGCCCAGTGAGCTCACCCCGACTACCGCCCGGACAGATCGAGACGGGTCGCTTCCCGGTCGTGGGGGAGCGGATGCCCTCATCCGGAGTCGAAGGCTGGCGGCTGATGATCGAGGGGCTTGTTTCCCATCCGCGCCACATCGACCTCTCCGAGTATCTCGCTCTCGAGCACCGTGAACTGAGGTTCGATATCCACTGTGTCACCAGCTGGACCCGGTTCGATTCGACTTTCACAGGTGTGCCGCTTGGCGAGCTCATCTCGCCGCTTCCCGAGGCGCGTTTTCTGTCGTTCGCCTCTTATTCGGTCCGAGATCATCACACTTCCTTGCCCGCGGACTACGCCATGGAGCACTCGTGGGTCGTCCACGCCTTCGAAGGCGAGCCCTTGAGCGTCGAGCACGGCGGGCCGGTTCGCGTCGTCACCCCGGGGAAGTATTTCTACAAGTCGATCAAGTGGGTGAGGTCCGTCGCAGCCCTCGCCGAAGACCGCCTGGGCTGGTGGGAGACCACGTCGGCGTACCACAACAACGCCGACCCCTTCACAGGAGATCAGCGGTTTACGACGGGGTCGATGCGCCCCGAGCAGGTAGACCGGTTCAAGACGGCCGAGAACCTGGACAAGTACCGGGGCAGGGTGATGATCGGCCTCGATCTGTCCGATTGGGTGCCGGCCACTCCGGACCTTCGCCGCCTCTACCTGAAGAACTGTGACCTGAGCGGCGTCGACCTCTCCGGTCGTGACTTACGGGCCTGCAACCTGAGTCTCAGTGACCTGCGGGGCGCCAACCTTGCTGGGTCCGACCTCTCGGGCAGCGATCTCGAGGGTGCGAACTTCTCGGGAGCAGACCTGAGCCGGGCCGACTTGAGCCACACCGCCCTGTCGGCGACTCGCTTTGACGGCGCAACGGTGAGCGAAGCGCGATTCGAGTCAGCCACCGGGCTGATTGAGGGCCAGGCCACCTACCTCATTTCGCAGGGTGTTAGCCTGGGATGACGATGGACGTTGCCGGAACCTGGTGGATCGACTCTTAAGACGACTCCCACCTGCCATGATGTCGCCGCCGGAGCCGGCGGCTTTTTTCTTTGATCGAGGCTCGATATGACTGATAGAAAGCGTGTCTTCTCCGGAATGCAGCCGACCGGTGCTGCTCATCTGGGAAACCTGATCGGTGCCTTCAGCAACTGGGTGGGCATGCAGGAGGAGTACGACACCATCTACTGCGTCGTCGACCTCCACGCCATGTCGGCCCCTTACGACCCCGTGGATCTCTCCGAGTCCCGGCTTCGCCTGGCCAAGATGATCATCGCCGCAGGCGTCGACCCGGCGCGCTCCTTGCTCTATTACCAGTCGGAGGTCCCCCAACACGCCGAGCTCTATTGGGTCGTGGGAACTCTCGCCGGTGTCGGCCAGCTGCAGCGGATGACACAGTTCAAGGAGAAGGCCGACCGTTCCGGCCAGGGTTTCGGATTGTTGGCGTACCCGGTGTTGCAGGCAGCCGACATCATGATCCACCGCGCCCACGCCGTCCCGGTCGGTGACGACCAGACCCAGCACCTCGAGCTCACCCGTGATCTCGCCGAGCGGTTCAACGGCCGGTATGGCGAGGTGTTCCCTGTTCCCGAGCGGATCACCCCCGAGATCGGCGCCCGGGTCATGTCACTCCAAGAGCCAACCGTCAAGATGTCGAAGTCCGACCCCAACGCAAAAGCGACAGTCTTTCTCACCGACAGTGACGACGACATCGTGAAGAAGATCAAGGCGGCGGTCACCGACACCGGGACCGAGGTCGCCTTCGACTGGGAGAAGAAACCGGGGGTCTCCAATCTCTTGGAGATCTTCGCCTACTTCACCGGCCGGGCCGTCGACGATCTCGCTGATGAGTATCGCTCCGGGGGCTACGGCCGATTCAAGATCGCCGTCGCCGAAGCCGTCGCCGAGGGCGTCGCCCCGATCCGGGCGGCCTTTCAGGGGATGTCAGACGCCGAGGTCGTCACCGTCATGGAGGAGAGCGCCGCCCGAGCCCGTGTGTCTGCCGACGAGACCATGGCCATCGTCCGAGAGGCAGTTGGCCTGACCTGATCGTGTGCTGCTCGCGAGCACCATGTATCGCTGAGCGACACGCGTTGCTCGCGTGCACGCAGGGGTACCCCTACCCCACCTGTTCCAGGACGTCGACCGGTAGCAGCAACACGAACGCCGAGAGCAGGTTCCAGCCCGAGTGGAGGAAGAT
>Ga0307505_10003318_pt1 | contig 10200 bp, 12 predicted proteins | sample 23_S_MG_FD_202183 | JGI IMG/M metagenome (GOLD analysis project Ga0307505, IMG submission 202183) | Soil microbial communities from Populus trichocarpa stands in riparian zone in the Pacific Northwest, United States - 23_S | ecosystem: Environmental > Terrestrial > Soil > Riparian zone > Trees... | reverse complement strand
GTCACGGGGGTCACGGGGGTCACGCCCGCGGCGCCGGGCTGCGTCGTCGCCAGCGCGCGGCTGGTGCTCGCCGGCGGGGCTGCGGGGGACGGGGTCTCGGCCACGCGGAGCTCCGCGGCAGGCACGGTGGCCGACGGGCCGTCGAGCGCTGGCGCGCCGGTCGCAGGGGTCGGGGTCGCGGGGTCGGCCACGGAGTCCGTGTTCGCCGCGAACCGGGACCCGGGCGTCTCGGCGCCGCGCTGTCCGGCCAGGTAGCCGATCGCCGTCGTGCCGACGAGGGACGCGGCGATGAGCCCAGCCCTCCAGGCGCGGGCGCCACGCGGGCGCTGACGGAGCACGGCGGGACTGCCGATCGGGACCACCGGCGTCTCGATGCGCGCGGAGATGCCCGCCCACAGGTCGCGCGACGGCGCCATGTCGGGAAGGTTGCCGGCGTCGATCCGCAGCTTGCGGAGGTCGGCGAGCACGGCGCCGCATTCGATGCATGCCACCGCGTGCCGCTCGACGGCGGCGCGCGTCGGTGCGTCGGTTTCGTCCTCGAGGTACGCCATGAGGCGGTCCGCGAAGGCATCACAGGACATGGAATTGTTCTTCATCGATTCAAGGCCTCCCGCAGGAGCATCCGGGCACGGTGAAGCTGCGCCTTGGTGGCGCCCGACGTGACCCCGAGCATCTCCGCGATCTCTTCGTGCTTGTACCCCTGGATGTCGTGAAGGGTGAAGACGCGACGCGCGCCCGGCGGAAGCTTCCCGATCGCCTGCTCCAGGTCCAGCAGATCTCCCGGCGCCAGCGGGTTGCCCACCACCCCAACGAAGCTGTCCATCCCGTGCTCCTCGTCCTCCTCCTCGAACCGGCTGCGGCGGCGACCCTCGGACTTCCGGTCGTTCAGGACGACGTTCACCGCGAGACGGTGCAGCCAGGTGGCGAAGGACGAATCGCCGCGAAACAGGTGCAGCTTCTCCCACGCGCGGACGAACACGTCCTGCGTGAGCTCCTCCGCGCGCGTCCGGTCGGCGACCATCCGCGCACAGAGCGAGAACACCCGGTTCACATGCGTGCGGTAGAGACGCTCGAAGGCCAGCCGATCCCCGGCCGCGGCTCGCGCCGCGTCCGAATCGAACCGGTGACTGCCTGAGGGTGTGGTTGCTTCGAGGGTCGCCACTGCGGCCATGACGGTCGGGTCTCCCGTTCGTGCAAAGGAATGGATACCCGAAAGGTGGGAAAGGTTTGAGCGCCGCCTTCAATAGTTAAGGCTGCGGCGGCACTGCGGCCTGTCTCCCTGTAGATACGACTACCTGGGGACGGTGTTTCGGGGGACAGATCGGAACCGAAAACCGTCTCTGCGGTTCTTCCCTATCCGGCAGGGCCGGTCCTCTGGATCGTTGCAACGAGGCGTGGGAGGTCCTCGATGCGATCGAGGTAATGCCTTGGTTGGGCGGCGGCGAGATCTTCCCGATTGAAGGGGCCCCAGAGGGCGGCGATGGTCGCGACGCTGGCGGCATTTCCGGCAAGGATGTCGTGCACGGAATCCCCGACGAAGACGGCCTCGTCAGGCTCGTACCCGAGGCGGGAGAGCGCCAGGCGCACAGGCTCCGGATCCGGCTTGTGCCGCTCGCAGCTGTCGCAGCCGATGATGACGTCGAAGTGCGCGCCAAGCCCCACATGGTCGAGCCCGCGCTTCGCGAGCCACCCTGCCTTGCTGGTGACGACGGCGCAGGGGTGGCCGGCGGCGCGGAGGAAGTCAACCGTCTCCACCACGCGATCGTAGCAGCGCGTGAGACGGTCGTGATGCTCGAGCTGGTACTCGCGGTACGTCGCGATGAGCGCGTCAACCTCCGCTTCATCCCGCGCGTATCGCCGGAACATCGTGGCAAGCGGAATCCCCACTCCCGTCAGCCACTCGGCGTCGCTGGGCGCGCGGCTGCCCCAGTCGCGAAAGGCGTGGCGCGCCGAGTTGAGGATGAGCTCGATTGAGTCGATGAGCGTCCCGTCGAGGTCGAAGAGCGTTGCGATCGGCCGCGGCATGTTCCAAAGCTACCAATGCGCATCTTTACGGTCGCGCTCGGCAAACTGGCCATTGCGTGAGGAATGGCAGGGGTGCCACTGTTCTCCACCGCCCGCCACTGCTGAGTCGCCTCGAGCGACCTCATCCCCCCTCCCGAAGTTCTCTCGCCGTCGATGCATCCCGCCGCATTGCTGTTCGCTCTCGTCACCGCTGTGCCCGACACCCAGCCGGTGATCCGTCTCGCTGGTGGGCCGGCAGCCGCTGAAGTTGCCCCCGCTCCCGCAGTGGCTTCTCCTGCGCCCGCGGCGGCTCCAGCACTCGTTGGGCGGGCGGCGCGAGTGGCGCGAGCGGCAGCAGCCGCGCGCGCGAAGGGGCTCATGGCGGACAGCATCCTGGTGGACAAGAGCGATCGCAAGCTGACGCTGTTCTTCCGGGGCGAGCCGGTGAAGACCTACGACATCGCGCTGGGACGCAATCCGGTGGGCGACAAGGCCACCCGCGGGGATGGCAAGACCCCCGAAGGGCTGTACTTCATCGAGGCGCGCAACCCGTACAGCAAGTTCTACCTGTCGCTGCGGGTTTCCTATCCCACGTCGGCGCAGCGCGCGCGGGCGGCGCAGCGGGGTATCTCCGCGGGTGGCGACATTATGATTCACGGGCTGCCCGACGCGTTCGCGGATGTGGGCGCACTCCACCGTCAGCAGGACTGGACTGAAGGATGCGTGGCCGTGACGAACGAGGAGATCGAGGAGATCTGGGGCGCCGTGCCGAACGGCGCGAAGATCCTCATTCGCCCGTAGCACCTTCCGGCGACGCGCGCCGGGATCCGGACAAGGGCACGGACGCCAACGAACTGCCGTCCGCCCTTCGGGCACAGTCGCTCTCGCCCGGCGCCATCATCGTTCCATACGACGCCGCCCTCGAGGCCATCGCGCACTTCGCGCGTGCCGGACGGCGCGTGGAGACCTGGGAAGGCTGGGTGAAGATGCGCGACGGCGGGCGCGCGCGTTCGCTGGCGCACGCCGGCTCATTCGCGCTGCCGAAGGATCCCGAGCGCGCCGCGGTCGGCGCGCGCGAGGGAATGGACGCGTCGCGGGCGCGCTGGGAGCGCGACCCCGAATATCCCGGCGCCGAGCTCTACTTCGCGCTGACCTTCGCGCCGCCTACTTGAAGATTCCGAAGTTGCCCAGCAGCCACCACAGCAGGATGAAGATGAGGATGGTGCTGAAGCAGCCCCCACCCAGCTTCTTCGCGCCGTAACCGGCGGCCAGACCACGCAGCAGTTTGCTCATAGTGTGGCGCGGACAAGGCAAGTGTCGTGCTACATTCCGTCGCGTTCGGCAGGACCTCCACCCACACGGGATTCGCAGACATGGGCAAGGGCGACAAGCGTTCCAAGAAGGGCAAGATCTTCCGCGGCTCGTTCGGCAAGCGGCGGCCGGGCAAGCGTAAAGTGGCGGCCAAGAAAACCGCGAAGGGCAGCGCGAAGCGCTAGCCCGTCACACCCTGTTTTCGCGCAGCGCGGCCAGGGGATAGAAGGTGTCGCGCCACTCGATGCCGCCGCGCCGGAGGGTGCGCCCCACCGCGGCAGCAACGATGCCGACGAACAGCAGCGACGCGACGGGATAGAGCAGCGCCAGCCACCGGCGCTCCCGTCGCGCGAACGACGGTCCGGCATAGGCCAGGACCTGCGCGGCAGCCGCGGCGGCGTAGCACCAGCGCTCAGCGCCGGTCGTCACCCAGACGGCGGCGAACGGCCACACCGCCAGCAGCAGGGTGCCGGCCAGGGCGCCGAGCACCAGCGCGATGTTGTAGTGCAGCCCGGCGAACGCATTCTTGCGGAAGCCGCGCGCCATTTCGGGCAGCGTGCGATACCACTCCACCGCGGCAACACTCGCTCCGGCGGCGAGCAGCTGCCGATGCCCGGCGCGCTTCAGCAGCTTCCCGAGCATGATGTCGTCGTCGGGGCGCAGGCGAATCGCGGAGAATCCGCCCACGGCACGGAACGCGGCGGCGCGGACGAGGTTGAAGGCGCCGATGCCGATGAATGCCCGGCTGCGCGGGTCCGGCGCCTTCCACGGCCGCAGGTAGAGCAGGAACCACATCATGAAGTAGTTCACGACGAGGGCCAGTGGCCACGTCGGCACGGCCATGGCGGGGGCGACCGCCAGGTGGTCCGCGCGCCGCAGCTCGAGCAGCCGCACCGCCCGCGCCAGTGCGTCCGGCCGCAGCATGACGTCGGCGTCCGCGAACAGCAGGAGCGCGCCGGAGGCCTGCGTTGCGCCGACCTGCAGCGCGTGATTCTTCCCGAGCCAGTCGTCCGGGAGGGCGTCCACGCGCGCGACGCGGAGCCGCGGGTCGGCCACGGCCAGCGCCCGCAGGATTCCGGGAGTGCCGTCGGTGGAGCGGTCGTCCACGACGACGAGCTCGAAGTCGGGATAGTCCTGGGCGAGCAGCGCGCGGGCGGCGGCCTCCACGTGCCGCTCCTCGTTGCGGGCCGCCACCACGACGGACACGCGCGGCGCGCCGGATCCCGCGGGCGGCACGTCGGCGAGGTCGGGGATGTGCAGGTGGCCCCACCAGAGCTGCGCCAGCGCGCCCACGGCGATCGCGGCGAGCGCCGCGGCGAGGAGGACGCGCGGATCCATGCGCGGAAGATGGTCGCGCCGCGACGGCAGCGCACGTGGACAGGGAAGCGCCGGCGCTCCAAGTTCAGGCGTTGTTTCCGATCGTCCCGCGAGGATCCCATGCCCGTCTCACGTCGCAGCTTCCTGAAGTCGGCCAGCGTCGGCGGTGTTGGCGCGCTCACCCTGCCGCTCATCGGCGCGCGCGGCAGCGAGGCGTCGCGCGAGCTCGAGCGCTTCGCGGGGGCGGAGCTCCCGGCGTTCGTATCCGAGGCGCGTCGCGCGCTGCGGCTGCGCGTCGCGGACCCGGTCCGCCTGGACAGCAACGAGAACCCGAACGGGCCCGGCGCGCGCGTGCTCGAGGCGGTGCGGGCGATGTTCGTCGAGTCGCCCCGCTATCCCGACGTGGCGACGGTGGAGCTCCAGGCGGCCATCGCCAGTCACCACCACGTCGCGCCGGAGCAGGTGCTGGTGGGATGCGGCTCCGGCGAGGTGCTCCGCATGGCGGCGTACGCCTTCACGGGCCCGCAGCGCGCGCTGGTGACGGGCGCGCCCTCCTTCGAGGATCCGGTGCGGCACGCCGAGATGATGAACGCCGAGATCCGGGCGGTGCCGGTGGACGCGCGCCTCGCGCTCGACCTCGACGGCATGCTGGCGCGGGTGCGCGGCGCGGGACTCGTCTTCCTCTGCAACCCCAACAACCCCACGGGCACCGTGCACGGCGCCACGGCGGTGCGCGAGTTCATCACCCGCGTCACCCGCGCGAGCCGGGACTGCGTCGTCATGGTGGACGAGGCGTACCACGAGTACGTGGACGATCCGGCGTACGCGTCCATGCTGCCGGAGGCGCTCCAGAACCCGCGGCTCGTGGTGGTGCGCACGTTCTCCAAGGTGTACGGGATGGCTGGGCTCCGCGCGGGCTACGCGATCGGGAACCCGGACGTCCTGCGCCAGATGCGGCGCCATCGCCTGCCGAACTCCATCAACGTGCTGGCCTCCGCGGCGGCGATCGCGACGCTTCCCGATGCGGCACACCTCGAGCGCGAGCGCGACCTGAACCGCCTGGCCCGCGACTTCACGCGCCAGGCATTCGAGGGGCTGGGGCGCACCCCGGCCGACTCGCAGGCCAATTTCCTCATGGTCCCGATCGGGCGCGACTCACGCGCCTTCCGCGACGTCTGCGCGCGCCACGGGATACTCGTGGGACGTCCGTTCCCGCCGCTCACCACCCATGCGCGCATCTCCATCGGCACGATAGACGAGATGCGGCGCGCGGCGGACGTGTTCCGCCAGGTCCTTTCGGCAAGCGCGAACTAGCCGGTGCGTCGGCTGTGCGCCCTCCTCGCGCTCGGCGCCGCCCTCGGTGCGTGCGCGGACCGGACCCCTGCCGGCGATTCCGCCGTGGCCGCGGCGCCGGCGAGCGCCGCACCGGCGGCGGATTCCATGGCCGCGGCGCCGGCGTGCCCCGCGGACGGCCGCTGGTCGCAGTGCGCGATCATCGAGCGGCTGGAGCGCTCCGGGCTCGCGCCCCGGCTCGATTCCACAGCGGTGCCGGACGCGCCGCCGCTCGCGGAGCGCGGCGTCCTCGTGCACCTGGGCCGGGCGCAGCTCGAGGTCTATCTCTTCGCGGACGCTGGCGCCCGCGAGCGCGCCGCCGCCCGTCTCGACCGCTCCCGCTACATCGAGTACACCGCCAACATCACCATGGACCAGAAACCCACGCTGATCATGTCCGGCAACGCGATCGTCATCCTGCACAGCCGGAGCAACCACCAGCGCGAGCGCGTCGGCAACGCGATCACGGCGGGCGCGCCGTCGAGGGCGCCATGACCCGCGCGCTTCTGCTGCTGCTCGCGGTCGCGGTCACCGCCTGCGAGCCGCCGCGCCAGTCTCCGTCACTCACGCCCGACGGAGCCGACCCGCGCGCGCCCGACACCTTCGACGTCGTGTTCGAGACGAGCAAGGGGTCGTTCACCATTCGCGCCGAGCGCGCGCTGTCGCCCCTGGGGGTGGATCGGTTCCATCGCCTGGCGTCCATCGGCTACTTCGACCGCACGAAGTTCTTCCGGATCATCCCGGACTACATCGCGCAGTGGGGAATGCACGGCGATTCCGGGGTGAACGAGGCGTGGACGACCCGGCAGTTTGCCGACGAGCCGGTGGCGCTGCCGAACACCGAGGGCACCGTGTCCTTCGCGAAGGGCGCGCCGAACACGCGCTCCACGCACCTGTTCATCAACCTCAAGGACAACAGCCGCCGGCTGGACGCGATGGGCTTCTCGCCCATCGGCCGGGTGACGACGGGGATGGACGTGGTGAAGTCGCTGCACTCCGGCTACGGCGATGGTCCCCCGTCGGGCGCGGGGCCTGAGCAGCGCCGGATCGCGCGGGAAGGGAACCGGTACCTGGAGCGGTGGTTCCCGCGGCTGGACTCCATCGTTCGCACGCGCGTCGTGACCCCGTAATCCCCGATTGACGCAACGCGCTCCGCGCAGTCAATTGGCCGCCGTCGTCCTGCCCAGTCGTATCCAACCCTGATCTTCGGAGTCATGGCCCACGCACCGCTGCCACTCTATCGTCGCGGGTTTCTCCAGACCCAGCGCCGGGATGCGTGGTGGATCGCGCCCCTCGCCACGCTCGTGGTCCTCGGCGCCTTCGTGGTCTACGCGACCTGGGCGGCGTTCCAGAATGCGCACTACCACCACGGGCCGTACCTGTCGCCGTTCTATTCACCCGAGATCTGGGGAAGCTCGAGCCACGCGCTGCTTGGCCCGAAGCCGGGGTGGTGGCCCGGGTGGCTGCCCTTCTCGCCCGCGCTCCTGATCCTCCCGTTCCCGGGGCTGTTCCGCTTCACCTGCTACTACTATCGCGGCGCGTACTACAAGGCATTCTGGGCGGATCCGCCGAACTGCACGGTGGGCGAGCCGCGGAGCTCCTACCTCGGCGAGAACTCCTTCCCGCTCATCCTCCAGAACATCCACCGCTACTTCCTCTACGTCGCGCTGCCGTTCCTGCTCATCCTGTCGTGGGATGTCTGGGTGGCCATGTGGTTCGACGCTCCCGGCGGGGGCAAGGAGTTCGGCATCGGCGTTGGGACGATCATTCTCGCGGCGAACGTCGTGTTCCTCTCGCTCTACACGCTCGGCTGCCACGCATTTCGCCACCTGGTGGGCGGGTTCACCGACGAGATATCGAAGTCGCCGGTGAAGCGGGTGGCCTACGACTGCTCGAGCTGCCTCAACCGGTGGCACATGAAGTGGGCGTATGCCTCGCTCTTCTCGGTGGCATTCAGCGACATCTACGTCCGCCTCTGCTCGATGGGCATCTGGTCCGACTGGAGGATCCTGTGACCGACTACCAGTCATCGGACTACGACGTCCTCGTCGTCGGCGCGGGCGGCGCCGGGTTGCGCGCCGCCATCGAGGCGTCGGCGCGCGGCGTGCGCGTGGGGCTCATCTGCAAGTCGCTGCTCGGCAAGGCGCACACGGTGATGGCCGAAGGCGGCGCCGCGGCGGCCATGGGCAACGTGGACGATCGCGACAGCTGGAAGGTCCACTTCGCCGATACCATGCGCGGCGGGCAGTACGTCAACAACTGGCGCATGGCCGAGCTGCACGCGAAGGAGGCGCCCGACCGGATCCGCGAGCTCGAGTCCTGGGGCGCGCTGTTCGACCGGACCCCCGACGGCCGCATCCTTCAACGCAACTTCGGCGGCCATCGCTACCCGCGGCTGGCCCACGTCGGCGACCGCACCGGCCTCGAAATGATCCGCACGCTCCAGGACCACGCGATCCACGAGACGATCGACGTGCACATGGAGCAGACGGTGATCTCCCTGTTCAAGGACGGCGACCGCGTGTCCGGGGCCCTGGCGTACGATCGCGAGCGCGGCCGCTTCCGGGTGTTCCGCGCGCGCGCGGTGATCCTCGCCACCGGCGGGATCGGGCGCGCCTACAGCATCACGTCGAATTCCTGGGAGTACACGGGCGACGGCCACTCCCTCGCGTATCACGCGGGCGCCGCGCTCCAGGACATGGAGTTCGTTCAGTTCCACCCCACGGGGATGGTCTGGCCGCCCAGCGTGCGCGGCATCCTCGTGACCGAAGGGGTGCGCGGCGAGGGCGGCGTGCTGCGCAACAAGGATGGCAAGCGGTTCATGTTCGAGAGCATCCCGGAGAACTACAGGACGCAGACGGCGGACAACGAGGAGGAGGGGTGGCAGTACACGCAGGGCGACAAGAACGCGCGCCGCCCTCCCGAGCTGCTGACGCGCGACCACGTCGCCCGCATGATCCAGCGCGAGGTGCGCGAGGGCCGCGGCTCCCCCCACGGCGGGGTGTTCCTCGACATTGCGTGGATCAAGGAGCGGATCCCGAAGGCCGAGGAGCACATCAGGAAGAAGCTGCCGAGCATGTACCACCAGTTCATGCAGCTCGCCGGCATCGACATCACCAAGGTGCCGATGGAGGTGGGCCCGACGACGCACTACATCATGGGGGGAGTGCGGGTGGACGGCACGACGCAGATGTCCACGGTGCCGGGCCTGTTCGCCTGCGGCGAGTGCGCCGCCGGGCTGCACGGCGCGAACCGCCTGGGCGGAAACTCGCTCTCCGACCTGCTCGTGTTCGGGCGTCGCGCCGGCGAGCACGCGGCGAAGTTCGCGAGCGAGCATGGCCAGTGCGCGGTGCGCGAGGGCGACGCCGAGGCCGGGGTGCGCTCGGCGCTGGAGCCGTTCGACCGCGCCCAGAGTGCCGAGGGCGCCTACCAGCTCCAGCACGAGCTGCAGCAGACGATGCAGGACCTCGTGGGCATCGTGCGCCGCGAGGACGAGATGGCGCGCGCGCTGGAGACCGTCGGCAGCCTCCAGGCGCGCGCGGAGCGGGTGGGCGTCACCGGCAACCGCGAGTTCAATCCCGGCTGGCACACCGCGCTCGACCTGCGGCACCTTCTGACGGTGTCGGAGGCAATCACGCGCTGCGCCATCGAACGCAAGGAGAGCCGCGGCGGCCACTTCCGGGACGACTATCCGGAGAAGGGCGCGGAGTACGGGAAGTTCAACTTCGTCGTCCGGAAGGGACCGGACGGCGCCATGCAGCTCGAGCGGCAGCCCATCGCCGCCATGCCCGACGAGCTCAAGGCCGTCATCGAGGAGATGAAGTGACCGACACGGTGAAACGCAGCTTCGAGGTGTGGCGCGGCGAGGGCGCAGGCGGCGCGTACAAGCGGTACGACGCGGACATCGGCGAAGGCATGGTGGTGCTCGACGCCATCCACCAGATCCAGGCGGAGCAGGCCCCCGACCTGGCCGTGCGCTGGAACTGCAAGGCCGGCCGCTGCGGCTCGTGCTCGGCCGAGGTCAACGGCAACCCGCGCCTAATGTGCATGACGCGGCTCAACGAGCTGCCGCTCGACAAGCCGGTGACCGTCGAGCCGATGAAGGCGTTCCCGCTGAAGAAGGACCTGGTGACCGACGTCTCCTGGAACTACAGCGTCAAGAAGACGATCAAGCCGTTCAAGCCGCGGCCGCCCGACGCGCCCGACGGCACCTGGCGTATGGCGCAGGCCGACGTC
>Ga0307505_10003317_pt1 | contig 10205 bp, 8 predicted proteins | sample 23_S_MG_FD_202183 | JGI IMG/M metagenome (GOLD analysis project Ga0307505, IMG submission 202183) | Soil microbial communities from Populus trichocarpa stands in riparian zone in the Pacific Northwest, United States - 23_S | ecosystem: Environmental > Terrestrial > Soil > Riparian zone > Trees... | reverse complement strand
TTGTGCTTGCCGCGCAAACGGAGTGCCACTTCGCTGGCAACACGTCCGAGCACCTTGTCGGTGGCGTCAATCACGTACCACTCGTGCTTCACTTCGGCCGGTTTGGCGCTGAAGGTCTTCATGAGGGACTCGCTGGGAGATCGGCACGCCACCCGCGGTTGGGCGGCATGCCTGCCACGGCTGTTTGGAATGTTCCGGCCACCTTCGGCGCCGCTTGTTCGGGCGGCCTCTCGGGTCAGTCCGGTGCTGCGCGGCAGCCTGCCGGCCCCGCACCTTCCACCCCGCCGTCAACGGGAAAGCCCGCGAGTATACATCGATCCGGTGCGGCGCCCCCATCGCCACGCCGCGGCACGACTGGCGGTTGGAGAGGGTTCCCTAGCGTCTTTGGATAGGATAAGGGTAACTACTGATCTATGGAGCTTCCATGGACCCACTCTTCGACCGCGACGCCCGCGTCGGCGAAGCCGAGGCGCAGCGCCTGCACGCAGCGACGCCCAAGGCCCAGAAGCCGAGCCTCGGCTTGCGCTGGATCCCGATCCGTTCACTGGCGGCGCGGCACCGGCCGCGAATCCTGGCGCACCTGCTGGCGCTGAACGAACGCGACCGCTATCTGCGCTTCGGCTATGCGGCCAGCGACCTGCAGATCGAGCGCTACGTGGAACAACTGGACTTCAAGCGCGACGAGGTCTTCGGCATCTTCAACCGCCGGCTCGAACTGGATGCGATGGCCCATCTGGCCACCATGGATGCGACCGCGTCGCCGCGGCCGGCCGCGGAGTTCGGCGTCTCCGTGGCCATGGGTTCGCGCGGGCGCGGCTACGGCGATCGCCTGTTCGACCATGCCGCGCTGCACGCACGCAACCGCGGAATCGACAGCCTGCTGGTGCATGCGCTGTCGGAGAACACGGCGATGCTGCGCATCGCACGCAATGCGGGCGCGCACGTCGAGCGCGACGGCCCGGAATCGCAGGCCTGGGTGAAGCTTGCGCCCGAGAACCTGGTGTCGCACGTGGAAGCCCTGGTCGAAGACACCGCAGCCGATCTCGACTACCGCCTGAAACGCCAGGCGCAGCGTGTCGACGAACTGCTGTCCGGTCTGACCAGGGGCTGAGCACAGCAGCGACTTGTAATCGGGCGGCGGGTCCGCCCTCCCCCGGCTGAGGGTCCGCTCCTGCATTCGCGGGGGCCGTTCGCCAGCGCGCGGCTGTAGCATCGCCTGCGCCGTCAGCGCCTGCCGCCCCGCGTCGGGGCAGCGGCGCCCACGTCGCCCCTGCCAAGGACATGCCGCAGCCCCTACCATGGATCATCGCTCTGGCCGTGCTCGCACTGGGCGCCGGCCTGCTGCTGTGGTGGTGGGCGCGTTCGCGCCCGCCACGGCCGGCGCCGCTGCCCACGCAGTGGACACTGACCGCGAGGCCGGTGTTCAGCACCGACGAGCGCCGCGTCTACCGGCAGCTGCGAGAAGCGCTGCCGCATCACATCGTGCTGTCCAAGCTGCCGCTGGTGCGCTTCTCGCAACCCACCGACCCGGAACAGGTGCGCTACTGGTACGAGCTGCTGGGCGCGATCCACGTCACCTTTGCCATCTGCAGCGCCAACGGGCGTGTGCTGGCCGCCATCGACCTGGACACCGACCGCGGCAACTCGCGGCGCGTGCTGCAGATCAAGCAGTCGGTGCTGGCCGCCTGCCGTGTGCGCTACCTGCGCTGCCCGGTGGACCACCTGCCGTCGATCCCCGAACTGCAGCTGCTGGTGCCGCAAAGCACGGCCGCGGCGCGCGGCCCTCAGCCGGCGCCGAGCCTGGACAGCGCTCGCGATTCGCTCGCCAGCACGGTGTCGTCGCGGCGTCGCGAGCGCTCGGCACTATGGCAGGACTCTGGCTTCTTCCAGGATTCCTTCTTCGGCGCAGAGAGCCGCTCCGACAGCGGGCCGGCCAGCGAGTTCGACGCCATCGGCAGCATCCTGCGCACCGGTGTCGCGATGCGTGACGCAGCTGCCCCGCCAGCCGGCGACGACGCGCCCGATGGCGACGGACCGCGCCCTGCGCCGCACAATCATCATTAGTCAAGCGCGGCCAGCGCGTAGCATGTCTGCATGCCCCACGCCGTTGCCGATGCGCCGCACAGTTATGCCGACCTGACGCCCACGCAGGTGCTGGACGCGCTGGACGCGATCGGCTTTCGCGGCGACGGCCGCATCCTGCAGCTCAATTCCTACGAAAACCGCGTCTTCCAGGTCATGCTGGAAGACGGCGGCGCGGTCGTCGCCAAGTTCTACCGGCGCGCGCGCTGGAGCGATGCGCAGATCGTCGAGGAGCACGGCTTCGCGCTGGAACTGGCCGCGGCCGAGGTACCGGTGGTCGCGCCCTGCCTCATCGACGAGGCCGCGCCCGATGTGCGCCTGTTGCCCGAGCCCGGGCCGGCAACATTGGCGCTCCGCCCCGGCCCCGACGGCCTGCACCGCTATGCGGTGTCGCCACGCTGCGCCGGGCGCACGCCCGAGCTGGAGGACGACGCGGTGCTGGTGCGGCTGGGCGGCTTCATCGGGCGCCTGCATGCGGTGGGCGCGCGCCGCGCCTTCGCGCACCGGCGCACGCTGGATGCGCCGCGCGATGCGCGCGAGGCGGTGGCGCAGCTGTCCGACGGCGGCTTTGTCAGCGACAACCAGCAAGAGCCGTGGGCCGAGGCCTGTTCACGCGCCATCGATTGCATCGACGCCGCCTTCGGCGCGCACCCGCCGAAGTCGATCCGCCTGCACGGCGATTGCCATCCGGGCAACCTGCTGTGGCGCGATGCCGGCGCGCATGTGGTCGACCTGGACGATGCCTGCATGGGCCCGGCCGTGCAGGACCTGTGGATGCTGCTGTCGGGCGAGCCCGAGGCCATGGCGCGGCAGATGCAGCTGCTGCTGCGCGGCTATGCGCCGTTCATGGACTTCGACCGGGCCGAGCTGGCGCTGATCGAACCGCTGCGGCTGCTGCGCATGATCCGACACAACGCCTGGGTGGCGCAGCGCTGGTCGGACCCGGCCTTCCCGGCCGCCTTTCCGGACTTCGGCAGCTCGGGCTACTGGGGCCAGCAGGCCCTGCAGCTGCGCGAGCAGCTGCGCGTGGCCGCCGAGACACCCAGCCTGGCGACCCTGCTTTGAGCGTCAGGCCGCCAGCAGCCGGTTGACGCGCTGTACGTAGGCGGCCGGGTCTTCCAGCTGGCCGCCTTCGGCCAGCAGCGCCTGGTCGAAGATGATCTGCGCCAGGTCGTCGAAACGCTCGTCGCTTTCCAGCCGCTTGACCAGCGCATGCGTGGCGTTCACCTCCAGGGTCGGCAAGGACTTGGGCGCATCCTGGCCGGCCTGCTTGAGCAGCCTGGCCAGGTGGCCGCTCATGTCGCCCTCGTCGACGACGATGCAGGCCGGTGATTCGACCAGCCTTGTGGTCACACGCACGTCCTTGGCGCGGTCCTTCAGCGCGGTCTTCAGCCGCTCCAGCACCGGCTTGAATTCGGCGGCGGCCTCCTCGGCCTGCTTCTTTTCTTCATCGTCCTGCAGCTTGCCCAGGTCGACCGCACCCTTGGCGACGCTTTGCAGCATCTTGCCCTCGAACTCGTACAGGTGGCTCAGCATCCACTCGTCGACGCGGTCCACCAGCAGCAGCACCTCGATGCCCTTCTTGCGGAAGATCTCCAGCTGCGGGCTGCTCTTGGCGGTGGCCAGGTTGTCGGCGGTGATGTAGTAGATGGCCTCCTGGCCTTCCTTCATGCGCTTGACGTAGTCGGCGAAGGACACGTCCGCATCCGCCTGCGTGCTGGCAAAGCGCAGCAGCTTGGCCAGCCGCTCCTGGTTGGCATGGTCCTCGCCGAGGCCTTCCTTCAGCACCGCGCCGAAGTCCTTCCAGAAGGCGGCGTACTTGTCGCGCTCGGCCGCGTCCTCGCTGTCGGCCAATGATTCGAGCATGCCCAGCACGCGCTTGGTCGAGCCTTCGCGGATGGCCTTGACGTCGCGGCTTTCCTGCAGCAGCTCGCGGCTCACGTTCAACGGCAGGTCGGCCGAGTCGATCACGCCCTTGACGAAGCGCAGGTACACCGGCATCAACGCCTCGGCGTCGTCCATGATGAACACGCGCTTGACGTAGAGCTTGACGCCGCCGCGCTTGTCGCGGTTCCACAGGTCGAAGGGCGCCTTGCTGGGGATGTACAGCAGCTGCGTGTATTCGGTGCGGCCCTCGACGCGGTTGTGCGTGTAGGCCAGCGGCGCGGCGCTGTCGTAGCTGAGCTGCTTGTAGAACTCCTGGTACTCGGCGTCGGTGATGTCGCTCTTGGCGCGCGACCACAGCGCCGCGGCCTTGTTCACCGTTTCCCATTCGTCCGTCAGCACCTGTGCCTTCTTCTCCTCGTCCCAGCTTTCCTTCTTCATCAGGATGGGCAGCGAGATGTGGTCGGAATACTTGGCGACGATCGACTTCAGCTTCCAGGTCGAGAGGAACTCCTCTTCGCCCTCGCGCAGGTGCAGCACGACATCGGTGCCGCGCTCGGGCTTGTGAATGGCCTCGACCTCGAACTCGCCCGCGCCTTCGCTGCTCCAGCGCACGCCCTCTTCGGGCTTGGCGCCGGCGCGGCGCGACAGCACGGTGATGCGGTCGGCGACGATGAATCCCGAATAGAAGCCGACGCCGAACTGGCCGATCAGGTTGGCGTCCTTCTTCTTCTCGCCTTCCAGCTTGGCCAGGAACTCGCGCGTGCCGCTCTTGGCGATGGTGCCGAGGTGCGCCACGGCTTCTTCGGCGCTCATGCCGATGCCGTTGTCGCGGATGGTCAGCGTCTTCGCATCCTTGTCGAAGAACACGCGCACCTCGAGGTTCGGCGCATCTTCCCACAGGGCACTGTTGTCCAGCGCCTCGAAGCGCAGCTTGTCGCAGGCGTCGGAGGCGTTGGACACCAGCTCGCGCAGGAAGATCTCCTTGTTCGAGTACAGCGAATGGGTGACGAGGTGCAGGATCTGCTGGACCTCGGCCTGGAATGAAAGAGTCTGTTTGCTCATCGGGATGTGTCTGTGGATGGTGCAGCGGGCGGGAGCCGCCCAGCATATGGGGTAAGCTTCGCGCCCTTTCAAGAGTCGGGCGCAGCCGCCTGTCGCGGTGCAGCAGGAACTTAGGGACCGCGCCGCCGTCCGAAAGGGCCCGGGCCATCGCCACAGGGCGAAATGCGTCTGACCAGACCCCAGGCGATTGCAGCATGCTGCACGCCGCAAGAGTAAGGGCATCGCCGCAATGACGACGACCGGCACAACAGGCATTCTGCCCCAGGCGCCTGCGTTCAACTGGCCCGACCTGCATCAGCTCGACCCGGTGCTGGGCTTGGCCGCGGTCATGCTGATCGCGGTGGTCGCGGCCAGCATCCTGCACCGACTGCTGAAGCTGCCGCGGCTCACGGGCTACATGCTGGTGGGCGCGCTGGCCAGCCCGCTGGGCCTGGGCCTGTTGCGGCCGGACGACCTCAACGGCTGGAAGCCGATCATCGATCTGGCGATTGCCGCGCTGGTCTTCGAGCTCGGCAGCCGGCTGCGCCCGCGCTGGCTGATCGACAACCCCTGGCTGGCCGCCAGCTGCATGCTCGAAGGCCTGTGCGCCGCGCTGGCCGTCGGTGCAGTGCTGGTGTGGCTGGGCGCGCCGCTGCTGTCGGCGGTGCTGGCCGCGACGGTGGCCGCCTCGACCTCGCCGATCATCGTCATGGCCGCGGTGCACGAGCTGCGGCCGCGCGGCCAGGTCGGCGAGCGGCTGCTGATGATGTGCGCCATCAACAGCCTGCTGGCGATGCTGGTGCTCAAGCTGTGGCCGCTGCTGGCCATGACCGACCAGGTGTCGCTGGCCAGCGACGCCATGACCTGGATGGCGAGCGCCTTGTTCGTGATCTGCGGCTCCTTCCTGCTCGGCCTGCTCGGCGGCTGGATCCTCGACCGCGCAACGCGCCTGAGCGACCAGCGATCGAGCACGCCGGTGCTGCACATCGCGCTGGTCATGCTCGGCTCCACGCTGGCCTCGACCTGGGGCCTGTCGCCGCTGCTGACGCTGCTGGTGGCCGGCATGACGGCGCGCGCGCTGATGGGCCACCGCCTCACGGTCGAACCCTATCTGGGCAGTGCCGGTGCGGCGCTGACGGTGCTGCTGTTCATCAGCCTGGGCATGCTCTTCACGCTCGAGGGCGTGCAGATGGTGTGGCCGTGGGTGATCGCGCTGATCGCTGCGCGCCTGGTCGGCAAGGGCGTGGGCGTGGCGCTGCTGGCGCGGCCCAGCGGCCTGGGCTGGCGCCAGGCGGCGGGGTTGACGCTGGCGCTGCAGCCGATGGGCAGCCTGGCGGTGCTGCTGGTGGCCGACAACTTCCGCTGGAGCGAACAGCTGCCCGGCTTCGACCTGGCCGTGATGCAGGCGCTGCTGGTGGCCGCCGCGCTGATGCAACTGACCGGCCCGCTGTGGCTGAACCTGGCGCTGCGGCGCGTGGCCGGCGAATGCCAGGAGGAGACGGCCCATGCCGCTTGAAAGCTTCACCGTGTCAGAGCCGCTGACGATGGGCGTCGAGCTCGAGCTGCAGCTGCTGGACACCCTCGAATTCGACCTGGCGCCGCGCGCGCAGGACCTGCTGCGCGCGCTGGACAAGCACCCCGGCGCCTGGGACGTGAAGCCCGAGATCACGCGCAGCATGATCGAGATCGGCACCTCGATCCAGCGCGAACATGCCTCGCTGCTGGACGAGCTGCACGACCTGTGCCGCCAGCTGTCGCGCGGCGCGCGCAAGCTCAACATCGGCATCGGCGGCGGCGGCACGCATGCCTTCCAGCACTGGAGCGAGCAGCAGATCTACCCGACCGAACGCTTCCACTACATCAGCGAGCTCTACGGCTACCTGGCCAAGCAGTTCACGGTGTTCGGCCAGCATGTGCACATCGGCGTGCCGCACGGCGACGAGGCGCTGTGGCTGCTGCATGCGCTGTCGCGCTACGTGCCGCACTTCATCGCGCTGAGCGCGTCGTCGCCCTTCGTGCAGGGCGTCGACACCGGCTTCCATTCGGCGCGGCTGAACTCGGTGTTCGCCTTCCCGCTGTCGGGGCGTGCGCCCTTCGTGCTCACCTGGGACGACTTCGGCCACTACTTCGAGAAGATGACCAGCACCGGCGTCGTGGAGTCGATGAAGGACTTCTATTGGGACATCCGGCCCAAGCCCGAGTTCGGCACCATCGAGCTGCGCGTGTGCGACACGCCGCTGTCGGTGGACAAGGCCGCGGCGCTGGCCTGCTACCTGCAAAGCCTGTGCCGCTACCTGCGCGAGGAGCGGCCCTTCGAGCCGACCGAGGACGACTATCTGGTCTACACCTACAACCGCTTCCAGGCCTGCCGCTTCGGCCTGGACGGCGAGATCGTCGACCCGAAGACCAAGCAGCGGCACAAGCTGCGCGACGACATCATCCGCACGCTGGCGCGCGTGGCCGAGCATGCGCTGGACCTGCGCTCGCTGGAGGCCAACAACCAGATCCGCGATTCGCTGTTCGAGGGCAACGACGCCACCTGGCTGCGTTCGCTGCGCCAGGGCGGCGCGCCGATGCCGGCAGTGGTGGAAGCGGCCAGCGCGCGCTGGATGATGAAGTAGCCGCGCGTGCCGTATCGTTGCGGCTTCCACCGACCCCACGCCCGCCCATGACCTACCCCCACACCCGACTCTTCATCGACGGCCAATGGTGCGATGCCGCCGACGGCAGGACCCTGGCCGTGCTGAACCCGGCCACCGGCCAGGAGATCGGCCGCGTCGCCCATGCCGGCATCGCCGACCTGGACCGCGCGCTGGCTGCCACGCAGCGCGGCTTCGAGCTGTGGCGCGACATGGCCGCCACCGAGCGCAGCGCCATCATGCGCCGCGCCGCCGCGCTGATGCGCGAACGCGCCGCCGAGATCGGCGCGCTGATGACGCAAGAGCAGGGCAAGCCGCTGGCCGAGGCCAAGGCCGAAGCCACGATGTCGGCCGAGATCATCGAATGGTTCGCCGAAGAAGGCCGCCGCGTCTACGGCCGCGTCGTGCCGTCGCGGTCGCTGGCCGTGCAGCAGACGGTGCTGAAGAGCCCGGTGGGCCCGGTGGCCGCCTTCACGCCCTGGAACTTCCCGATCAACCAGGTGGTGCGCAAACTGTCGGCGGCGCTGGCCACCGGCTGCTCGATGATCGTCAAGGCGCCCGAAGAAACCCCGGCTTCGCCGGCGGCGCTGATCCAGGCCTTCGTCGATGCCGGCGTGCCGGCCGGCGTGATCGGCCTGGTCTACGGCAATCCGGCGGAGATCTCGTCGTACCTGATCGCGCACCCGGTGATCCGCAAGATCACCTTCACCGGCTCGACGCCGGTGGGCAAGCAGCTGGCCGCGCTGGCCGGCACGCATATGAAGCGCGTGACCATGGAACTGGGCGGCCATGCGCCGGTGATCGTGGCCGAGGACGCGCAGATCGATCTGGCCATCAAGTGCGCCGGCGCCGCCAAGTTCCGCAACGCCGGGCAGGTGTGCATCTCGCCGACGCGTTTTCTGGTGCACAACAGCATCCGCGCCGAATTTGCGGGCAAGCTGGCCAGGCATGCGCAATCGCTGAAGGTCGGTGACGGCCTGGCCGAAGGCACGGCGATGGGCCCGCTGGCCAATGCCCGGCGGCTGACAGCGATGGCGCAGTTCGTCGACGACGCACGCGCCAAGGGCGCGATGGTCGCCGCCGGCGGCGAGCGCATCGGCACGGCCGGCAACTTCTTCGCGCCCACGGTGCTGGACGAGGTGCCGCTGGAGGCCGCGGTCTTCAACCAGGAGCCCTTCGGCCCGCTGGCGGCGATCCGCGGCTTCGACCGGCTCGAAGACGCCATCGCCGAGGCCAACCGCCTGCCCTACGGCCTGGCCGGTTATGCCTACACCCGGTCGCTGAAGAACGCGCAGCTGCTGGCGCAGCGGCTGGAGCTGGGCATGCTGTGGATCAACCAGCCGGCGCTGCCCTGGGTGGAAATGCCCTTCGGCGGCGTCAAGGACTCGGGCTACGGCTCCGAAGGCGGCAGCGAGGCGCTGGAGGCCTACCTGAACACCAAGGCGGTGTCGATCCTCTGCGCCTGAGCACGGCCCGCCCGTGGCCCCGACCCAAGCCCTGAGCCCCAGGGCTTTTGTGATGTTGTTGCTGCTGGCCTGCATGTTCAGCGGCAACCACGTGGCGGCGCGCTTCGCGCTCGACCATGGCGTCGACGTCGCCACCGCGGTGGCGGTGCGCAGCCTGGCAACGGCGGCAGTGGTGGCGGTGATCGTGATGCTGTACCGCGTGCCGCTGGCCTTGACGCCGCGGCACCGCAAGATGCTGCCGCTGATCGCGCTGCTGGTCGGCGTGCAGAGCCTTTGCCTGTACTCGGCGGTGGCGCGCATCCCGGTGGGCCTGGCGCTGCTGGCCTTCAACACCTATCCGCTGTGGACGGCGGGCGCGGTCTGGGCGATCTACGGCCACAAGCCGGAGCGCGCGGTGCTGATCGCCATGCCGGTGATCCTGTTCGGCCTGGCGCTGGCGCTGGACGTGTCGGGCGTGGCCTCGGGCCTGGGGCTGCAGGCGCACTGGCTGCGCATCGGCAGCGGCGTCGGCTTCGCGCTGGTGGCCGGTGCCAGCTTCGGCCTGGTGCTGGCCATGACGCAACACGAGGTGGCCGACCTGGACGGGCGGCTGCGCACCGCCATCACCATGGGCATCGTCGGCGTGCTGGCACTGCTGGGCAGCTTGGCGCAAGACGGGCTGCACTGGCCCGATGCGACGGCCGGCTGGTGGGGCCTGGCACTGCTGACGCTGCTGTACGGCACCGCCTTCACCATCATGTTCACGCTGCTGCCCAAGCTGGGCGTGGTGGGCAGCTCGCCGATCCTCAACGTCGAGCCGGTGGCGGCGCTGGCGATGGCCTGGCTGCTGCTCGGGCAATCGGTGTCGATGGTCCAGGTGCTGGGCGCGTTGCTGGTAGTGGGGACGGTGATGGTGCTGGGGTTGCGCAGGCGATAGGCTCAGGGCGGGTTCAATGCCTCACCTGATCAAGGAAAACTTCAGCAGGCTCATGCTGTGAGCCAGCGGGAAGGAAAGAGAGCGCACCGAACAGCGAGGTGAGAAGCCGGCCGGCCAGTCCAGCAAGGCCCACAGACTTGCGTGATGCCGCTATTCGGCGTTCTCCAGTCCTTC
>Ga0307505_10003316_pt1 | contig 10205 bp, 14 predicted proteins | sample 23_S_MG_FD_202183 | JGI IMG/M metagenome (GOLD analysis project Ga0307505, IMG submission 202183) | Soil microbial communities from Populus trichocarpa stands in riparian zone in the Pacific Northwest, United States - 23_S | ecosystem: Environmental > Terrestrial > Soil > Riparian zone > Trees... | reverse complement strand
TGTCTTCACTGGAAGGATTGTAAAGCCGCGGCAGATACATCTTGATCGTGGTGCCGTGCCCGGGCTCCGAATAGATCTTGATGTGCCCGCCCGATTGTTTGATGAAGCCATGCACCTGCGCCAGTCCGAGGCCGGTTCCCCGGCCCACGCCCTTGGTGGTGAAAAATGGCTCGAAGGCTTTTGCCAGAACCTCCGGCTCCATGCCCGTCCCCGTATCGGAAACGGCAATCAGGACATACTGTCCCGCTGCAATGCTGTGTTGCCGCGCGTAATTATCGTCGATATGGCAGTTGGCGGTCTCAAGCGTCAGCTTGCCGCCCTCCGGCATCGCGTCCCTGGCATTGACCGCGAGATTGAGGATGGCGTTTTCAAACTGCCCGGCATCGGCGTTGATCGACCAGACGCCGGCGGTCAGCACCGTTTCAACCTGAATGGACTCGCCGATAGTGCGCTGGATGAGTTCGGTCATCCCGCTCACCATGGCATTGGCGATAAGCGGCTGCGGATTGAGCGGTGACTGCCGCGAAAACGCCATCAGCCGCGTCGTCAGTGTTGCCGCCCGCGCCGCCCCGTCGAGCGCCGCATCGACAAATTTGCCGACATTCGTATCCCCGGCCTTGAGGCGCTTTTGCAGCAGGTTGAGCGAACTCAGGATCACGGCGAGCATGTTGTTGAAGTCATGGGCGATGCCGCCCGTCAACTGGCCCACCGCTTCCATCTTCTGCATCTGCCGGATCTGCGCCTCGCTGCGCTCGCGCTCGGCCATCAGCTCATTGAGTTCGCGGAACTCGCGCCGCGAATTCCATGACCAGGCGATGAAGGCCAGCGATACGATCACCAGGCCCAGGCCGCCTGCAATCAGGCCTGCCTGAGTGAGCTGGTTCGAGGTTGCCAGGCGTTCGCGCAGCAGCCGCTGCTCGGCATTTTTCATGACAAGGACCTGGCCGCGTACCCTGGCCATGGCGGCCAGCCCGCCGCTTGTTTCGATGAAGCTTACCGCAGCCTCCAGGCCGCCCGAACGGCGCAGGGCATTTCCTTGTTCGAGCAGCCCCACCCGGAAATTGATAGCCTCGGTCAGTGCCGCCGCATTGACCACCTGTTCCGGATTGTCTGAAGTCAGCTCTTTCAGGTGGGCAATTTGCCCGGGAATGGCGGCGCGCGCCGTTATATAGGGCTTAAGGTAATTTTCGTCGCCCGTGAGCAGGAAGCCGCGGTTGCCCGATTCCGCCTCCTGCACGCTGGTCATCAGGTCGGAAATTTCCGTTTCGACTTGGAGCGTATGAACCACCCAGTCATTGGCCTGCTTGGTCTCGGCCAGAATCCAGGCCAGTGCGGCAACAACCGGCAGAAGCAATATCCCCATGGCTTCCGGCGCGTAGCGTTTTAGCCTCTGTTTCAGGAGCTGCTGGAAGGAAGGAGAAGTGTTGGGCACCCGGCTCGTCTCGTTTCTGGGTATAAGTTCTTGTAATGCTTCGGAAGTGGTGTAAATCTTAGGCGTTGCCTCAGCCGGGGCGAGAGGTCTTTCGTGTATGGCAAGCTAAAGTATGTGTCAGGCACTTGCAATCATGTGGCAGGCGGGCAGCGGCCATGAATTTGCACGGCCTGAGGGTGTTTCTCGCCGAGGACGAACCCGTGCTCTTGATGGAGCTTGAGGAAAACCTCGGCGATATGGGCTGCCGGGTTGTGGGCACCGCCGCGATGGTGAGCGAAACCCTGGAAATTCTGGCCAGCCAGGAATTTGACCTCGCCATCCTCGATGTCAGGCTTAAGGATTCAACCATCGAGCCGGTGGGTGACGCCCTGGTTGCACGGGGCATCCCCTTTGTCATTGCCACCGGCGATTCATCGGTTGAGCTTCTCCGCCGTTTCCCGGATGCGCCCGTTCTGAACAAGCCCTACAGCCTCGAGGATTTGCGCCAGGCGCTGCTGGGCCTGAAGGTCGGCAGCTAACGAAGGCGCCGCGATCCGGCGCGCCCCGCCCAGCCAGGTTACAGAATTCTTGCTCATTTCACGACATGAAGCTGCGCATTCTGGTTATTGCTGGACGCGCCGCAAAGTGTTCCATTAACAGGATTTAACACGGCAATCGTTCCAAAAACTGACCAGCATCAGTCTACGGTTTGCGCGACGTGCTAGTGTTACGCCAGATACGGGCACACGCGGAACCACGTTCCGATAGCGTTTGGCCCATGGAAACCAAAAAATGTATATAAACAATGACGTGTCAGGCGCGGCAGCCTTGGCTATTTGCGAGTCGCTCATGTTATGCCTCGGCGATCGAAAGATACTTGCGGAAAGGGAAATCATCGGCATTCTGGAAGACGCAATTGCGGCTCATCTGAATGCCCCGGCAGACGACGGAATGACCAACATGCACGAGGAAGTGGCGGTGCTTATCAAGAGTATTATTGATGGCGGAAACTCAGTGCGCCGCCCAAAAAATTGATGCAGCAGCGCGTGGTGAATGAAGGACATCACAAAGGTTTCATTGCCGGATACTGATCTGCATCAGCACGGTGATACGCAGTTTGATTAACATCAGTCGCGTGCCATTGAGGCTGACGTCTCACTTCTTGATGGAAAGGGCATTCAAAATGGCGAAAAACAGGGAAGCTGAGGCAGTCATCCAAATCACGCGTGATGCAAAGGCAAGTGATGGGGCGAACCAAATGCAAGCGGCCATGACAGCGCTCATCAAGAACATAATTGAGGCCGGAGACTCAGTGCGCCGGGTCTCATGAGTCAATGGAACAAGGGGCATGCTTGTGACTTGGCAATCGAGCACAGCAGCCTGGGCCTGCTGGAATGCGCCACGCTCATCAAGGAAAAGTTTCAACTGTAGATTGTCGGTTTGGGCGCTGTATTATTCATACTAACATGTTAGTATGAATAATCTCCCAGGCGGTTTTGACCATACTTTGTCGTGCAAGGGTTCCCCAAAGCTCCACTTTTCGTCTCTATTTTCGCGAAAAATATCGCCCATCCCGCACCTCAATGCGCGCCTTTTCCATGAGGTGTTCGAGGTGCGCCAGGGTCGAAAGCCCCGCCGCCCCATGCAGGCGCGGGTCAAGATCCGCATAGACATTCTGCACGATCTCGCCAATCGTTTGGTCGCCTGCCTTCACCCGGTTGAAAATCGCCGCTTCCCGCATCATCCGGTGCGCCAGGATTGCCCGCACCCAGCCTTGCGGTTTGCGCTTTTCCGGCCCATGCGCCGGGTAGTAAACGGCCTCATCCCGTGTCAGAAGTTTTCGCAGTGACCCCATGTAATCATTCATGTTTCCGTCCGGCGGCGCCACCACCGTCGTGGCCCAGGCCATCACGTGATCGCCCGCCAGCAGGGCCTTTTCCGCAGTCAAACCGAAGCTCATGTGATTGGCCATGTGCCCCGGCGTGAACACCGCTTCCAGGGCCCAGCCTTTTCCCTCCACCACATCGCCGTCGCCCAGCGACACATCCGGCGCGAAGCCATGGTCAACGCTGGCATCCATCTGGACTTCAGGAATAACCCTTGATTTTGCTGGCGAAATTGCACTGTAGGTCTTCGCACCCGTAGCCGCGGCAAGCTTCGCAGCCAGGGGTGAATGATCCATATGGGTGTGCGTCAGCAGAATGTGGCTCACCGTTTCGCCGCGCACCGCGTTCAGAAGGGCCGCCAGATGGCCGTCGTCGTCAGGTCCCGGATCGATGATCGCAACGCTTTGATGTCCCACGATAAATGTATTCGTCCCCGTGAACGTGAAAGGCCCCGGATTGTTGCAGGTTATCCGTCTGACCAGCGGTGAAAGGGCTACCGCCGTTCCGAACAGCGGTTCAAAATTCCTGTCGAACTCCATCTTCATAAGGCCAAAGTCATGGTTGCACCCGCTGGCCAACCCAATTAAAGGAGTTGCCACCAGCAACCAAGTTAGAGGGAACGGCGCAAATGGGCACTTCAAATCTTACGCTTGCTGGTCGTCTCTGGCCCGCAACCTCCCTGAACTGGACCCGCGTCATTCTGCTGGCCCTTTTGGGCAGCGCGATTGTCGCCCTCGCCGCGCAGGTAAGCGTACCCCTGTATCCTGTACCAATGACCCTGCAAACCCTGGCCGTTCTGGCCGTGGGTGCTGCTTATGGCGCAAGGCTCGGCGCGATTACGCTGGCTCTCTATGCTTTGGAAGGCGCTGTCGGCCTCCCGGTTTTCGCCAATTTCCAAGCCGGTCTATTCCTGCCTACAGGCGAGATTACCCCGAGGGGCGGCTATATCATTGGTTTTATTCTGGCAGCAGGGTTGGTTGGATATCTTGTCGAGAAGGGCTGGGGATCTAGCGTTTTAAAGCTCTGTGGCGCCATGCTGCTCGGCGCTGCAATTGTCCATGTACCCGGCCTGATATGGCTGACGGGTTGGTATTGCGTCATGAGAGGCATGACCATTGCGCCGGCGGTCTTACAAGCTTTTAGCGCCGGCCTGTTGCCATTCATTTTCGGCGATATCATCAAGGCCGTTCTGGCGGCTCTTGCATTCCCGGCTGCTTTCTCGCTTTTGGGCCGGCGCTGATTCCCAAAAACTGGTCGGAGTGAGAGGATTCGAACCTCCGACCCCCTGCTCCCGAAGCAGGGTTAAGGGCGGGGTATGGCGACGCGTTTTTCGTAATCATTTCAATTGCTAGTCTTTTTTGATTTTGCCGGCACGGGGCGCGATTCCGGGACCATTCCGGTAGTCATTCCCTCCATGCCTGCGGCCACGTCATCCTCCAGCACGTGGACATAGCGCAGCGTCGACTTGATGTCGACGTGGCCCAGGGCTTTTTTCACCAAGGCGAGATCGCGCGTCTTGCGCAGCAGCTTCGAGGCGAAATCATGCCTGAGGTCATGGATGTGGAAATCCTCGATGCCCGCCTGGCGGAAGGCCGTATGGATGACACCGCGAAACCCGGAATAGGTGATGGCGGCGCGGCGGCCCTTGTGCTCGCCCTTGTTGATCACATAGGTCCAGATCTTCGGCGACGAGGGCAGGGCCTTCATCTCCTGGCGGATGATCTGCACCTGGTCGCTCGACAGGCGCACCTGTACCCGGCCCACGCCCTTCTTCCAGATGGTCGCCGTGCCGTTGACCAGGTCGACATCGAATTTCTTCATCCCGATCGCGGCGCGCACGCGGAAGCCGCGGCCGGCCAGGAAGGCCACGAAGCGATGATAGTCAGGGCGCAGGGCATTCCAGAAGGCAGCCTTCTCTTCGGCCGAGAATTCGCGGGTGCGGCCCTCGGGCTCCTTCATGGCGATGTCCTTCCAGGCGATCTTCTCCGGGCTGCAGGACATTCCCCAGGTGATGCTGGCGCGGCGCATGAGGCGCTTCATCGGCTCGACGATCTGACGGTTCACCGTGGCCGGCGTCACCGGCCGCGGATTCTTCGTGCCAACCATTTCGGCGGCGCGCTGGCGGGCGGCGGTGGCCAGGTCCTCGGCGGTGATGTTGACGAGCAGGCGGGTCTTCCCGATCAGCCGGCAGCAATGCTCATAGGCCTTGTCGATGTCGGAGCAGCTCGCCCGGTGCTGGCCCACCTCGTCGTGATAACGGGTGCAGGCGGCCGCCAGGGTCATCGCGTCGAGTGGTTTTTGGGAACTAACACGAGCTTTTTCCCGGGCCTCGAACGCTTCAGCCTTTTTCTTCTCTCTTTCATAAGTGCTGCCGAAAAATCGACGATGTTCACCATTGACCTTGCGCACGAAATCGAATTGCCAGTACGGGCTTTTGAGCGTTCCGTCTTTTCGCCGGGCGAGATAGACTGACATTGCATTCCCCTGAGATACTGTTCCACATCCTCCCTGGCATAGAAGCGCCAGGCGGTGCCTTTCAGACGATAGACGATCTTCCGGTCATTGCCCAACCGGCGCAGCGTGGCTGTGGACATCTGCAAAAGGCCGGCGATTTCCGCGTGGCCGGCAAGCGGGTGGCCGGCGAAAAGACCGTCCATGGCGATGGAGAGGGCGGCGGGGATCGTCATGTGTAGGGCACCAGGCCTTTCAGCACGGCAGCGACGGCGGCGCGCATGGCTTGTTGATGCTCGTCTCTCGCGATCCACGCATCCGGCCTTGGCTTGCCGCCGGAAACGGATTGCCTATAGGCTTCGACCGCCTGGGTGGTCAGATCGTTGAGCATCAATTCCGCAAGGGTCATCCTGTTTCCCCCTCCGGGCTTCGCAGGACAGGTGCGTCTGCGGGCTCCCTGATTTCTAGGTGTGACACGGGCAACGCGACAGACTTTGGCTTCGGGCCAAGCGGGGCGGTGATCACCATGTGGAGCTCGTCGCCGGGCTGCAGGGTGATCACCTCGTCCAAGGCATGGATGCTGAGCTCCTGCGGGGCCTTCACCTTGAACTCATAGATTCCGCCAGGTGCTAGATGAATTTTCTTGGTGATGGTGGTCATTGGCACCTCAGTTGAAGGCATCGTTTGCGTCCCTCATTTGCTTGAGGATGTATTCTGCGATGCCTGCCTCGCTCGTGTCATATATGGTCGCCCACGACATCGAGATTGTGATGATCTTGTCATCCATGACGACGGCGAACTTTATGTTTTTCTGCAGCCTTGCATTTGAGATCTTTTCTCCGTTAGCAATCGATGGAAGCTCCCGTCTCTCGGCATCCTTGAGACTACGCGCAATTTTGTTTGCCTGCTCTTGCAATGCGTTCAGTGGTGACTTCGCAGTCGTCATGTTCCGACCTTTTCGTCGGTGCCATCCCAGACAAACTCGCCCTTCTCACCGACGGGGAAATGCATGCCACAGCCGCAGCAGAATGTGCCGCTGTAGAATTTGGGATCGCGCGCATAGGTTTCCGCGATTGTCTGCCCCATGGTGGTCACGGTCCCGCACGCCAGATGCTTGTAGGGTCGCCGGACAGGCCGCACGAAACCCTTGGCGCGCTCTTCTTTGGCCAGCACCACGTAACCTTCCTGTTGCCCATTCGGCTTGAGATTTGTGTGCTCCGGATAAATTTGCGTTCCGTCCGAAAGCGTCCTGCGCGGTTCGTCAGCCATGGCTCACTCCGCCGCCTGAATCGTGGCGGTGTCCTGCCCTGCTGCCTGCTCCGCCAGCTTGCTGTCGCGGGCATCGAGCCAGGCATTGCTGCCCGGGCCCTTGTAGGACGGCGTGCGCAGCGCAGCCGGCAGCCAGCCCGTGAGAAACACGGCGGGCTCTGCGAGGTTGATTAGTTCGCTCTTCTTCATCGAGGTCACAAAGGTTTCGCCGGGGCTCACCTCGCTCATGATCGCCAGAAGCTGCGCCTTGTTCAGCTTTTCCAGGAACTCCTTGCCCGGCTTGAAGCCCTCGGCCGTCATGTCCGGATCCACCAGGGCGATCGCCGCGAGCGTGTCCTGGTTCTTCAGGCTGGTGACCTCGAACTCGTCGGCGGCAAGGTAGGCCTCGATCTGGATGATCGCCGCCGGCTCAAGCGTTTCGAGCAGCTTCACCACTTCCATGTAGCCGAGCTGGGATTTCTTGCTGCCGAACAGCGCGAAGCCATTCTTGCGCGCCGCTTCGTAGGCCTCGCCCGCTTCGGTTTCCTCGTGCGTCGTATCAAACGGGCTGTCATAGCCGTTGCCGATCGCTTCGCAGATGCGGGCCGCGAGGCCCATGCGGTAGGCCAGCGCCGGCGTGTGCAGCACCATGGCGAGCTTGGTGGCCTTCTGGGCTTCCTGCTCCAGCAGGTCCGTCACGTCCTGGGTAAAGGTTTCGCCTTCGTCGGCGGGCGCCTTGGCGGCGCTGCCCTTTGACTTCGCCGGCGTTCCAACGTCAGCGCCCGCCTTTTTCGCCCCCGGCTTGATCCTTCCCAGATGCACTTCCACACGGCCGCCGTGATCGCCGACACAGATCACCACGCCCGCTTTCTGCTTCTGCCGCTCGGAATAGACCGGCGCCTGCAGGGCTTTGATCTCCTCCTCCAGGCGGGAGATCATGACATTCAACGCGTCGTGGCGGGCTTCTTCCGCATCCGACAGTGCATCGTCGTAGGATTTTTTCGACAGGGCATTGAGTTCACTGACCGCCGTCTTGCGCTGCGCCTCCATCTCCTTCAGGGTTTTGGCCTCATCCTTGCTGAGCTCCCGCTCCTGGGCGGTGCTGCGGCCCCAGCTCGCGACGGTCCACGCATTCTTGCGAAGAACTTCGACAAAGCTCCAGCCTTCATCCTTGAAGGCCCTGGCGGTGGCCTCGATCTTTTCCTCGAAAAGTTTGTCGAGCAGCCTGGCGTCATGCCAGAGATCGCTGCTGCCGAAGAGATCGCGGGTGATGGTGCCGCCGGCGGCTTCGTAAGTCTCGGCGCCTACAAACACGCAACGCCGGTCATTGCCGGGCACGGTGCCGTCCTGCAGTTCGCGCTCCACATCCCAGCGGCGCAGCGCCTTGCCCTTCTCCAGCTTTTTGAAGATCTTCACAGCCTGGTCCGGCGACTTGGCGGTGGTGAACATCTGCGCCGTGCCGATGTCGATCCTGGCCGAACGCAGGGCCGAGAGGATCGGCTCCGGCAGGGAGCCGATGGCGATGCGCTGTTTCACCAGGCGCTCGGTTGCGGCGTAGCGCGCCGTGATGGCCTCGATCTTCATGCCGGAGAGGAACAGCCTGGTGAAGGCAATGGCCTCGTCGGCGGGGGACAGCGCCTCGCGCTCGAAATTGGCGGCCAGCGCAAGGTCGCGGGCGCCGAGATCATCGACGTCAAAAACAGTGACCGGGATCTTGGCATCCTTTTTCCATTCGCCTTTCTTGGCCAGGGCCTGCAGGGCGTGGAAGCGGCGCGAACCGTCGATCACCTCGAAGCTGTTTTTCTTCTTCGCCGGCCTCACCCATATGTGGTCGATGGCGCCATGCTCGCGGATCTGGGCGATGATGCCTTCGAGCCCGGCATAGCCCTTGTCGCCGCGCGGGTTGATCTCGGGGTTGATGGTGAGCTGGCTCAGCGTTGCTGTTGCGGTTTTCATGCGGCTACGTCCTCCGGACTGCGCCGCACAGGTGCGGCCTGGGTTGAGACTTCAGTGGGAAACATGATCTCGCCGAAGGCTTCGGCGTCGTGGTTGTCGAAGGCCTCATAGGCGGCGTCGGCGGCGGGGCCGGAGACGGTGCGCCCGATCCAGTGTCCGCCCGCCGTCATCATGAGATGCAGGCCTTCGGGGCGGATTTCCTTTGCCAGCCAGAGGGCGCGGCCGGAGACGCGGTCATAGGCGAGGACGCGGTTGCTCATTTGAGGCCTCCTATTTGCTGATGCCGGTGGGCAGGTTTGGAATTTTCGGCGGCCGGATGCCGGCCAGCAGGCTGAGGCGGGTCCATTCCTTCAGGAACAGTTCCTCGGCCTTGTGCCAGGGCACGGGCTTCACCGGGAAGTTGGCGGGATCCGGATAGCCTTTCGGAATCTGGCCGGTGAGCAGGTCGCGCCACTCGGTGGCGAAGGCCTTGCGGTCGGCAAACTTGATCGTGTTCCAGCCCTCGGCCGACGGCACCGGCACGCCGAGCCCCAGATGGATCGTCGTGAACAGCGTGTTTTCAACCATCTTGAAATTCTCAAGGCCGTCACCGAGAGCCTGCTGCAGCGGCGTGGTGATATCGCCGGTCGCATACTCCGGCGCGTCATGAAGCAGGCCCTGCAGGGCGAGGAGCGGATCGTCGCTCACCTGTTCGGTTATTCTGGCCACCACGGTTGAATGCTGGCAGACACTGTAGGGCAGCGCCGTGGCGCCGCAAAAACGGTTGAGCAGCGCCAGATGATGGGCGATATCGCGAATGCGGATCGCGCTCGGCCGCGGCAGCGCGAGATCGATATCCTGGCCGCTGATGGTGCGGATCACGGTCATGACGGAAAGCCTTTGGCCACCGCATCGAGGGCCGCGGCGATGCCGCTGCGGTTGCCGTTCGAAATGTAGTAGATGGCGTCGTGGTGGGTCTGGCTGAAGGTGATGAGGACGAAGCGGAGATCGCGCGGCAGCACCTGCGCCATGCCGGTGGCCATGCCGCGCACCAGGTGATGGTGGGCATGCTCGGGCTTGATCGCCGGTTCCTGACGCAGTCTTTCGCTTCGCGGCATGGTGTCTCCTGATGAAATGAACGGGGCAGGGTGGGAGGGCTCGACGCCCTTCCACCCTGCAACTGCTTATGCAGCGACGCGGCTGGCGATCGCCTGGCTCAGGGCCAGCATCTCCTTGAGATATTCCTCACGCAGCGCCCGGTAGTGGGCATCCAG
>Ga0307505_10003315_pt1 | contig 10206 bp, 8 predicted proteins | sample 23_S_MG_FD_202183 | JGI IMG/M metagenome (GOLD analysis project Ga0307505, IMG submission 202183) | Soil microbial communities from Populus trichocarpa stands in riparian zone in the Pacific Northwest, United States - 23_S | ecosystem: Environmental > Terrestrial > Soil > Riparian zone > Trees... | reverse complement strand
GCGCGACGCGCTTCGGGGTGTCGAGCAGCCCTTCGCGGGCGGAGTCCTCCCCGATGAGCGCCAGCTGTTTCCGGACGAGCTCGGCGAGCTCGGCGTTCGGCACTTCGGTCGCGTCGCCCGCGCCCGCGTCGTGATCGTTGACCGTCATCTGCGTCTCCCGTACCTTGGCGAGGTCATCTCCTTCAACCCTGCCCCGGGGAGTTTAACGCCATGCTGCTCGTCGGCCTTACCGGCAACATTGCGAGCGGAAAGTCGACGGTGTCGCAGCTGCTCTCGGAGCGGGGCGCGACGATCATCGACGCCGACGTCCTGGCGCGCCGAGCGGTGGAGCGGGGCACCCGCGCCTTCGAGGCCATCGCGCAGCGCTGGGGCACGTCCGTGCTCGCCCCCGACGGCCAGCTGGACCGCGCCGCGCTCCGCCGTACCGTGTTCGGCCGGCCGAAGGAGCTCGAGGCGCTCAACGAGATCGTGCACCCGGAGGTCGAGCGGCTGCGCGAGGCGCGGATCGCGGACGCGCGGCAGCGCGGCGACCGCATCGTGGTGTGCGACATCCCGCTGCTGTTCGAGAAGAAGCTGCTCGACCGGTTCGACCGGATCGTGCTCGTGGACGCGCCGCGCCCGCTGCGGCTGGAGCGGCTGGTGAACGACCGCGGCCTGCGCGAGACCGAGGCCATGGACATGATCGCGGCCCAGATGCCCGCGGAGCTGAAGCGGGCGCGCGCCGATCATGTTCTCGATAATGCCGGCACGCTGGGCGAGCTGGAGGCCCGGGTGGACGAGCTGTGGGCCACACTCGTGCAGGAAGCAGAGGTGGCGGCGGTCCGGTAGCACTCGGCTCTCGGCTCTCGGCTCTCGGCTCTCGGCTCTCGGGCTCTCGGCTCTCGGCGCAGGGTCTTTGGCCTTTTGCTCGGCGGCATTACGCTTCAATCCCAAGCGCCCACCGGTCAGTATCAGTTTTGATACTGTAGCCTCAAGCCCCAAGCCCAAATGGCCGAGATCCCGAAGGACCTCAAGTACACCGAGGACCACGAGTACGTGAAGCAGACCGGCGAGCCGAAGGTCGTGGCCATCGGCATCACCGACTACGCGCAGGGAGAGCTCGGCGACATCGTGTATCTCGAGCTGCCCTCCGTTGGCGCGAAGTTCAAGAAGCAGGACGTCTTCGGGACCATCGAGGCGGTGAAGGCCGTGTCGGAGCTTTTCTCACCCGTGTCCGGCGAGGTCGTGGCGGTGAACGAGAAGCTCGAGAAGGAGCCGCAGCTCGTGAACGGCTCGCCCTATGAGGACGGCTGGATGGTGAAGATGAAGCTGTCAGACGAGGGCGAGCTCAAGGGACTGCTCGACGCGAGCGCGTACGGGAGTCATATCGGGCAGTAACTGAGAGACTGGAGACAAGGGGCTGGGGGCTGGAAATCCCGGGCCCAAGTCCCCAGTCCCCCGTCCCTCGTCCCTATACGTCTACGCCGACGAGGTTGTCCGCGTATGCGTCCGTCGGCGGGCAGCTGCACACGAGGTTCCGGTCGCCGTACGCGCTCTCCACGCGACCCACCGCGGGCCAGAACTTGTGGTCGCGCACCCATGCCGTTGGGAAGGCGGCCTGCTCGCGCGGATACGGATGCGGCCACGCGTCGCTCACCACGCGACGCACCGAGTGGGGCGCGTTCTTCAGCACGTTGTCCTTCCGGTCCGCCGTCCCCGACTCGATCTCGCGGATCTCCTCGCGGATCTGGATGAGCGCGTCGCAGAAACGATCGAGCTCCGCCTTTGGCTCGCTCTCCGTAGGCTCGATCATCAACGTCCCCGCCACCGGGAAGGAGACCGTTGGCGCATGGAAGCCGTAGTCGATGAGCCGCTTCGCGATGTCCTCGACCTCCACGCCGCTCGATGCCTTGAGTCCGCGCGGATCCACGATGCACTCGTGCGCCACCAGGCCGTTCGAACCCTTGTACAGCACCGGGTAGTGCGGATCCAGCCGCTTCGCCATGTAGTTCGCGTTGAGGATCGCGATCTTCGTCGCCAGCGTGAGGCCCTCCCCGCCCATCATGTCGATGTACATCATCGAGATCGGCAGGATGCTGGCGCTTCCCCACGGGGCCGCCGAGACCGCGCCCGTGCGCTGGTCGCCCGGCAGCTTCGTCACGGCGTGTCCCGGAAGGAACGGCGCGAGGTGCTTCGCCACGCCGATGGGGCCCATGCCCGGGCCGCCGCCGCCGTGCGGGATACAGAACGTCTTGTGCAGGTTGAGGTGGCAGACGTCGCCGCCGATGTCGCCCGGCCGCGCGAGCCCGACCATCGCGTTCATGTTCGCGCCGTCGAGATAGACCTGCCCGCCATGCTCGTGCACGATCCGGCACACGTCCACGATGCTCTCCTCGAACACCCCGTGCGTGGAGGGATAGGTCACCATGATGGCCGCGAGGTTCTTCGCGTGCGCTTCGGCCCTCGCCTTGAGGTCCGCGACGTCGATGTTTCCCTTCGCGTCGGTCTTCACCACCACGACCGTCATGCCGGCCATGACCGCGCTGGCCGGATTGGTTCCGTGCGCGGACTGCGGGATGAGGCAGATGTTGCGGTGCCCCTCGCCGCGTGACTGGTGGAACGCGTTGATGACGAGCAGGCCCGCGTACTCCCCCTGGGAGCCCGCGTTCGGCTGCAGCGAGACGGCGGAGAAGCCGGTGATCTCGGCGAGGGAGCGCTCGAGGTTCCCGAACAGCTCCTGGTAGCCCTTGAGCTGGTCCGCCGGCGCGAACGGGTGCGGCTTCGCGAACTCGGGCCAGGTGATCGGGAACATCTCCGACGTCGCGTTCAGCTTCATGGTGCACGAGCCGAGCGAGATCATCGAGTGCGTGAGCGAGAGGTCGCGCGACTCGAGCTTCCGCAGGTAGCGCAGCATCTCCGTCTCGGAGTGGTGGCTGCTGAAGATCGGGTGCGTGAGGAACGCGCTGGTGCGCGCGAAGCGCTCGTCGTAGCGGTCGTCCACGCCGGAGGCGAGCGGCTCCATGGCGGGCGCGTCGCGTTTCCCGCCGGCGAACACCGCCAGCAGGTCGCGGACGTCCGCGTCGGACACCGTCTCGTCGAGGGCGATGCACACGGCGTCGTCATTCAGCAGGCGCAGGTTGATCTTCTGCGCGCGCGCCCGGCCGATGATGGACGGCGCCAGCCCATGGCCCACCTCCACGCGCAGCGTGTCGAAGAACACCTCGTGCCGGATGGTGAACCCCAGCTGCTCGAGCCCGCGGGCCAGCATCTCGGCGTACCGGTGCACGCGGCGCGCGATGGCCTCGATTCCCTGCGGACCGTGATAGACCGCGTACATCGCGGCGATCACCGCGAGGAGCACCTGCGCGGTGCAGACGTTGCTCGTGGCCTTCTCGCGACGGATGTGCTGCTCGCGTGTCTGGAGCGCCATGCGCAGCGCGGAGCGGCCATCGGCGTCGCGCGAGATGCCGATGATGCGCCCCGGCAGCTGCCGCCGGAACTCGTTCTTCGTGGCGAAGAACGCCGCGTGCGGGCCGCCGAACCCCATCGGCACGCCGAAGCGCTGGGTGTTGCCCACCACGACGTCCGCTCCCCACTCGCCGGGCGGCGTGAGCAGCGCGAGGCTGAGCAGGTCCGCCGCGACGGTGACCAGCGCGCCCGCCGCGTGCGCCCGCTCGCAGAACTCGCGGTAGTCCACCACCGCGCCGTCGGTGGTGGGATACTGCACGAGCGCACCGAAGGTGCTGTCGTCGAAGGTGTAGTTGCGCCAGTCGCCGACCACCACCTCCCAGCCGCGCGCCCGGGCGCGCGTGCGCACCACGTCGATGGTCTGCGGGTGGCACTCGTCGCTCACGAAATACCGCGCGCGGTCGTCCTTCACCGCGGCCGCCAGCGCCATCGCCTCCGCGGCCGCCGTGCCTTCGTCGAGCAGCGACGCGTTCGCGATCTCCATCGCCGTGAGCTCGCTGACCATCGTCTGGAACGTCAGCAGCGCCTCCAGCCGGCCCTGCGCGATCTCGGCCTGGTACGGCGTGTACGCGGTGTACCAGCCCGGGTTCTCGAGGATGTTCCGCTGGATGACGGGAGGCGTGATGGTGTCGGCGTACCCCATCCCGATGTACGAGCGGTACAGCTCGTTGCGCGACGCGCTCTGGCGCATCCCGCGCAGGGCGTCGAACTCCGTGCGGCCGGCCGGCAGCGCCAGCGGCTGCTTCATCCGGATCCGCGCGGGCACCGCGGCGTCGATCAGCGCGTCGAGCGAGTCGTAGCCTAGGAGCTCGAGCATGGCCTGCGTGTCGGCGTCGCGGGGACCGATGTGGCGGGAGCTGAAACGATCAGTGCCGGAGGGGCGCACGGCAGGAGTGGTCGGGATCATGAGTCGAAAGTTATGCTTTGGCGGATGCAGTGGCACTTCCTTGCGAGCGCCCCGGACGATGGCGCCATGAACATGGCCCGCGACGAGGCGCTGATGCGCTGGACCGCGCGCACGGGCCAGGCCGTATTCCGCGTGTACGGCTGGTCCGCGCCGACGCTCTCGCTCGGGCGCAACCAGCGCGCCCGCGGCTGCTACAATCTCGAGGCTGCGGGCGCCCGCGGGATCGGCATTGTCCGGAGGCCCACGGGGGGACGCGCCCTGCTCCACCACCGGGAGATCACCTACAGCGCCACGCTCCCCGCCGCGGACGCTGCGGCAGCTTCCGCTGCATACGCGCTCATCAACGACATCCTCCTCGACGCGCTGGGACGGCTCGGCGCTCCCGCGGCGATGGCAACCGCGGGCAAGGCACTCCCGCCGGGGCTCCGCCCCTGCTTCGACGCGCCCTCGACGCACGAGATCGCCATCGGCGACCGGAAGCTCGTGGGGAGCGCCCAGTGGCGGCACGAGGGCGCGCTCCTCCAGCACGGCTCGATCCTCGTGGACGACGACCAGCACTGGATCGGCGAGCTGCTGCTCACCGACAGCGAGCCCCCGACACCCGCCGCCACCCTCCGCGATGCCCTTGGGCGGGCCCCGACCCTCGAAGAGACCGCGGCGGTGATCCGCGAGGCGCTGGAGGCGCGAATCGGTGAGGTAGCCGCGTTCGCGGACGAGGCGGCGCTCGAGGCGTCCACGGTGGACCTCGCCAGGGACTATCGCGACGACGCGTGGACCTGGCGCCGATAGACCGCAGACCCGTGAAAGGGAGAAGAAACGAAACAACCGGAACGACCGAAACGGCAGGATGGACTGCGATCGACACTTGGATGAATCGTGCTTTTTCGGCTGTTCCGGCCTTTTCGTTTCCTCGGTTGCGCCAGAGGATGTCGCTTGACGCTACTCGGCCACTGGATATCGTAGTCGGGCGCTCCCGCGCCGCGATCGCTTCCCCGTCCCCCCCTCGACGAATGCGCCGACTGCTCGCCCTCAGCATGACCGCCACCCTCGCCGCGGGCTGCACCGACCGCTCCACCGGCGACGGCGGGGACCCTGGCGGCACGGTGATCATCGCGGTGCCAGGCACTTTCACCCCGGCCCTGCCTATCTATTCGGTCACCGCGACGACGGTGAACATCACGTCCCAGGTGTACGACCGCCTGGCCACGGCGCCCGAGAACCTCAGCTCCTTCGGCGACGCCGGCTTCGAGCCGCGCCTCGCGCGCAGCTGGACGTGGGCCCCGGACTCGATGTCCATCGCGTTCCACGTGAACCCCGACGCGCGCTGGCACGACGGACGCCCCGTGCGCGCCAGCGACGTGAAGTTCTCGTTCGATGTCGCGCGCGATCCGCGGTCCGGCTCCAACATCGCGCCGCTCATCACCAACATCGATTCGATCTCGGTGCGGGATTCGCTCACGGCGGTGGCGCACTTCAAGTCGCGCAGCCCGGAGCAGTTCTACGACCTCGTCTACCAGCTGTACATCGTGCCCGAGCACGTGCTTGGCGGCGTGGCGCGCGACCAGCTCACCACCGCCGATGCGTCGAAGCTCCTCGTCGGCTCGGGGCGGTTCCGGCTCGCGCGCTTCGAGCCCGGTGCGCGGCTGGAGCTCGTGGCCGACACGGCGAACTATCGCGGGCGCGCGAAGCTCGATCGCGTGATCTTCACCGTCGCGGCGGATGGCGGCGCGGCGGTGGCGCAGATCCTGTCCGGCCAGGCCGACGTCTTCGAGTTCATCCCCCCGGACCTGGTGGCTCGGCTCGACAGCAACAGCCCGGCACGCGCGGTGCCCTTCCCCGGGCTCGCGTATGCCTACCTCGGCATGAACCAGCGGGCGCAGCGCGGCAGCGGACCGCACCCCCTGTTCGGCGACCGGGCCGTGAGACTTGCCGTCTCGATGGCGCTCGACCGCGAGGCCATGCTGCGCAACGTGTTCGACACCCTCGGCGTGCTCGGCGTGGGACCATATGCGCGCCGCCTGGCCGACAGCGCGGTGACCATTCCTCCCTTCGACCGCGCGCGCGCCACCGCGCTCCTCGACTCGGCCGGATGGCGCGCAGGGCCCAATGGGGTGCGCGCCAAGGGCGGTCGGGCCCTCGCGTTCAGCGTCATGTATCCCACGTCGAGCAAGCCGCGCGAGCGCTACGCCGTCCTGATCCAGGAGCAGCTGCGGTCCATCGGCGCCCGCGTGGACCTCACCGCGGTGGACTTCCCCACCTTCCAGCGGCGCCAGGAGGCCGGTGAGTTCGATGCCGCCCTCATCTCCGCGAACCCCGACGCGAACCTCGGCGGCGCGCGGCAGTACTGGACCGCCGGCGGGATGGCGCGCGGCGGGCAGAACTTCGTGAAGTACAACAACCCGCGGTTCGATGCCCTCCTCGACAGCGCCGTCGCGTCGTTCGACGGCGCGCGGCGCCGCGACCAGACGCGGCGCGCATGGCAGATGCTCGTGGACGACGCGCCGGGCGTCTGGCTCTACGACCTGCTGTTCATGAACGCGGTGCACCGCCGCATCCGCACCACCGACCTCCGCGCGGACGGCTGGTGGGCGGGCCTCGCGGACTGGACCATCCCGGCGGACGAGCGCATCGATCGCGACCGCGTGGGCCTGCGTCCCGCGCAGCCGTAGCGCGTGCGGCGCTTCGTCGCCGTTCGGTTCCTGCACGCGGTCGTCGTCCTTCTTCTCGTGACGACGATCGCGTTTTTCATGGTGCACCTCGCGCCTGGCGACCCGTTCGGCGCCGAGGGCTCGCGGCTCACCCCGGAGCTGCGCGAGCAGCTGCGCGTTCGCTTCGGCTACGATCGCCCACTCGTGGAGCAGTACGGCCGCTACGTCGCCAACGTCGCGCGGGGCGAGCTCGGCTTCTCGCACTCCCTCCAGATGCCGGTGGCCACGGCGCTCGCGACGGCAATCCCGCGCACCCTGCTGCTCATGGGCGTCGCGCTCGCGCTGAGCTTCGGCCTCGGCATGTGGCTCGGTGTCTTCGAGGCGAAGCGGCGCGGCACCGCGGCTGCGCGGGCGACGAATGCGATCACCATCGTGCTGTACTCGCTCCCCGCCTTCTGGCTGGGGCTCATGATCCTCCTGGCCTTCGCGTACTGGATCCCGATCTTCCCGGCCGGAGGCATGCGCGACGTGGCGCTCGCGGACTACATGACGCCGGGCCAGGCGCTGCTGGACCGGGTGAAGCATCTCGTGCTTCCGGTGCTGACGCTCGTGTTGTGGACCGGCGCGTACGTCGCGCGCTACCAGCGGGCGGCGCTGGCCGAAGTGCTGCCGCTCGACTTCATTCGCACCGCGCGGGCCAAGGGTGTGCCGGCGCACGCGCTCGTGAGCCGCCATGCGCTGCGGAACGCGCTCCTCCCGATGATCACCCTCGCGGGCTATCTGTTCCCCTACCTGCTTGGTGGCACCGTCGTCATCGAGCGCATCTACGCGTGGCCGGGGATGGGGTGGCTGGTGACCAATGCCATCGGGTCGCGCGACTACCCGCTCGTCATCGCCGCGGTGCTCGTCGGCGGGATCATGGTCGCTCTCGGGAACCTGCTCGCCGACATCGGCTACGGCCTGGCGGACCCCCGCATCCGGGCGCGCTGACGTGAGCCTCATCGCGCGCTGGTGGCGCCGGCTCGCCCCCCCGGGGCGCTGGGCGACGGCCGTGCTCCTTGCGCTCGTCGCGCTCGCGGTGCTCGCGCCCCTGATCGCGCGCCACGCGCCCGAGGCGCAGCTCGACATCGTGGGGCTGAAGAGCCAGGCCCCGGACGCGGCGCACCCGTTCGGCACCGATCGCTACAGCCGCGACGTCCTGTCGCGGGTGCTGCACGGCGCGCGGGTCACGCTGTCCGTCGCGACGCTCGCCGTGCTCCTGTCAGCAGTCGTCGGCACCCTGTACGGGCTCGCCGCCGGCATGGCCGGACGCGCCGTGGACGCCGTGCTGATGCGCACGCTCGACGCGCTCCTCTCCATTCCACGCCTGCTGTTCATGATCGCGCTCCTGGCAATGTGGAGCCCGGTGCCGGTGGCGGGGCTCGTGCTGCTGCTGGGCCTCACGGGATGGTTCGACGTGGCGCGCCTGGTGCGCGCCGAGACGCTGTCGGTGCGGGAACTGGATTTCGTCGCGGCCGCGCGATCGCTCGGGGCCGGCCGGCTGCGTATCATGCTCCGCCACGTGCTTCCCAACGTCGCGGTACCGGTGATCGTCACCACGACGCTGGGCGTGGGGAACGTGATAGCCCTGGAGGCGACGCTGTCGTTCCTTGGCATTGGCGCGCAGGAACCGAACGCGAGCTGGGGGACGATGTTCCACGAGGGAGTGGTGGACCTCAGCGGGATGTGGTGGCTGGCCTTCTTTCCCGGGCTGGCGATGGTGACCACGGTCGTCGCGTTCAACGTGCTGGGCGACGCCTTGCGGGGGGTGCTGGACCCTCGGCAGCTTGAGCGGGCCAGTCCCGGCACGCGGAGTGCAGCAGGCAAGACAGTTTGACCCACGGCTCAATGGCAAACGCACTTCTCGCGGTCGAAAACCTGCGCACCCACTTCTATACCGAAGCCGGGGTCGCGCGCGCGGTGGATGGCGTCACCTTCAGCATTGGCGCCGGTGAAACGGTCGGGCTCGTGGGCGAGTCCGGGTGCGGCAAGTCCGTCACCGCGTTCTCGATCATGCGGCTCATCGCGTCACCGGGGCGCATCGAGCCCGGCAGCCGGATGCTGTTCGAGGGCAAGGATCTCATGACGCTCTCCGACGAGGAGATGCGACGCGTTCGCGGCAACCGCATCGCGATGATCTTCCAGGAGCCGATGACGGCCCTCAACCCCGTGTTCACCGTCGGCGACCAGATCGCCGAGGTGGCCCGGGTGCATGAGCGCGCGTCGAAGAAGGCAGCGTGGAACCGCGCGATCGAGATGCTGGAGCTCGTGGGGATCCCGGCGCCCGCCGAGCGCGCGAAGGAGTATCCGCACCAGATGTCGGGCGGGATGCGCCAGCGCGTCGTGATCGCCATGGCGCTGGTGATGAAGCCCGCGCTCGTCATCGCCGACGAGCCGACCACCGCGCTCGACGTCACCATCCAGGCGCAGATCCTCGACCTCCTCAAGGATCTCCAGACGCGCTTCGGCACCTCCATCCTCCTGATCACCCACGACATGGGCGTCGTCGCGGAGACGGCGTCGCGCGTGATGGTGATGTACGGCGGCGAGATCGTGGAGGAGGCGCCGGTGTCGCGCATCTTCGCGAACCCGCACCATCCCTACACCGAAGGGCTGCTCGGCGCGATGCCGCGCGTGGGGCGGGATCAGGCGCGCCTCCAGACCATTCCCGGCACGGTGCCCGCGCCCACCGCGTGGCCAACCGGGTGCCGCTTCCATGACCGCTGCCCGTACTCCTGGGAGCGCACGGCGCACGAGCACCCGCCGCTGTACGAGATCGAAGCGGGCCACTTCTCGCGCTGCCACCTGGCGCAGGAACCGCAGCGCCGCGCGCAGCCGCACGAGCCGCTGGTGGTGCAGCAGGGAGCGGGCGCATGACCGTCCCCGTCGCTGCCGAGAGCCGAGAGCCAAAAGCCGAGATCCGCACTCCGCTGCTCTCCGTTCGCAACCTGGTGAAGCACTACGAGCGGAAGACCGGCATCTTCGGCAGCAACGCAGGCGCCATCAAGGCTGTGGACGGCGTGTCGTTCGACGTCTTCCCTGGCGAGACGCTCGGCCTCGTCGGCGAATCCGGCTGCGGCAAGACCACGACGGGACGCGCCATTCTCCGCCTCATCGAACCCACCTCCGGCGAAGTCGTCTTCGACGGCCAGGACGTGCTCGCGA
>Ga0307505_10003314_pt1 | contig 10212 bp, 5 predicted proteins | sample 23_S_MG_FD_202183 | JGI IMG/M metagenome (GOLD analysis project Ga0307505, IMG submission 202183) | Soil microbial communities from Populus trichocarpa stands in riparian zone in the Pacific Northwest, United States - 23_S | ecosystem: Environmental > Terrestrial > Soil > Riparian zone > Trees... | reverse complement strand
ACTCAAGTCGTTCTCTACATGCCGACACTTGGCCAGAACCAGCTGCAGGCAACCACAATCGGGGGCTCATTCACACCCCTGTTGTCGTCCGGACGCGTCACGCTCACCGGTACACAGGCCTGCGAGTGCGATTGTCACGGTGACCCTGTTTGCGATGGTGCCGTTGATGTTCAGGACGTTGTCGTGACCATCAATACGGCATTCCGCGGTACCGCATCTAACGCCGATCCACTCTGCCCGCACTCCGCTCGCACGGACATTAATTGCTCCGGCGCGACCGACATCATTGATGTCGTCAGAGCTATCGATGTCGCGTTTCGCGGTATCGCCGCGACGTCCGCCATCTGCAATCCTTGCAGCTGAGTGCGATACTCGATGTGGCCAACGGATCGGATCCAGATGTGATTGACATGAGGCCACGCGAGAGTTAGTGTTATTACAATTCGCAGGGCCGTCGGCTCATTCTTCGTCGAATCATACAATACTGGTGGAGGCTCCAGTGTGGTGCCCATCCAAGTGGTTGGCGAGCGTGCAACTATTCTTCGTGATCGGGATGTGTTGTGGATCCGTCACAACTGTCAAGTCTCAGTGTGATACTCTCACCGGGGCGATCCCGCTCGACCTCGATTCAGTCGCAGTTTTTCAGTACAATTCTGCAGGAGGTACGGACTGCTGGGGATGGGCTGCCACAGATGGCACACTGTACGCCATCTACGGAGCAATTGATGGCATAGCATTCATCAATGTAAGCTCGATGGCCGAGTCCGATTTTGTGCCATCTGAATCGGATTGCTGGTCTCGAGACATGCAAGCTTATGGGCACTACTGCTACGTCGTGTCTGAGTGTGGGACCGCACTTCAAATCTTCGATTTGCAGTACTTGCCGGATAGTGTCTCATTAGTCAACACGCACATAGCCGGAGGCATGTCTTGCCACAATCTCGCCATCGACACGTCCCGTGGGTTCGCCTATCTCGCAAATCCGGGACGGACCGGATTCCGTGTACTTGATCTGGCAGATCCTGTCAACCCTGTCGAGTTAGCGGGCGTCCTAACGGGAGATCTTCACGATGTCTTCGCCCGTAATGACACGGTCTGGGTCCCTGAGGGCACACGAGGTACATTTTCCTGCTGGGACATGTCAAACAAACAAGCCCCGGAACTGATAGTTCGCGTCGGAATACCCAACGCCGGTTACGTCCACGATGCACAGTGGTCACCTGACGGGCGAATCCTTGCGACAGTCGAAGAAACACCCGGGAAGACCATCAAACTGTGGGATCTGGAAGATCTCGAGAATGTCTCATTAGTTTCAGAGTTTCTGGGCCCGAACAATTATGCTCACAACGCGCACTTTTGGGGTGAATTGCTCTTCGTGTCACATTATGACGCAGGTGTGAGAGTCTATGATATTAGCTCACCCGGGTGTCCCGTGGAAGTTGCGTTTTATGATACACATCCCGCTCATGACCTTCCAAACGGCTCAGGATGTTGGGGAGTGTTCCCTTACACTGGCGATTCGGGGCTATTATTCGCTTCGAACCGGGATGGCAAGCTCTTCGTGTTCCATCATGACACCGCGGTGGTCGACATAGAGGCCGCACCTCGCACTGGTCACGCACCTCTGAATGTAGACTTTGATGGCTACTCAAGCGGCGGATCACCGACGTGGCAGTGGGCGTTCGGTGATGGCGAATACTCAGATCTCGAGGACCCTGAGCACACCTACCAAGCCGGTGTCTACGATGTCTCGCTGGACGTGACGTCCTCCTTGGGGTCACACTCGGAATTCGAGCCTGCATACGTTATTGCCGTTGCAGAGACTCTGAAAGTCTCTGACACAATTACGTCCCCTTCGACATCCGTAGTATTGGCTGTCGCAATAAATAACCATGTCACGATCGATGAGATGACTCTGCCGATCGTAGTGGGAAATCTCACTTGGGCTATCGTTGATTCTGTGAACACCAGCGGATGCAGGACCGCTTACTTTGAACGTAAACAGCTTCTGTTCTCGCTGCTCAACCAAGGAAAGTATGCTGTACGGCTGACAGCCAACGTTGGCGGCGGCAGTCCGGCGCTGCCGCCGGGACAAGGACCCATTCTCAAAGTCTATCTGACGGTGAAATCGGGTACCCCGAACGGAACTGTAATTCCGGTGAGCGTCATCGAAAACAACGGCACGTCGCCGGGGATGCGCACAAACACGTTCAGCTTTTCGCCAGACACAGTATCGGGCAAGGTTACAGTGTATACTGCCTCTGCACAGTTCACCGGCAGCCCACGGTTTGGCCCGGCCCCTCTATCCACTTCGTTTACATCGCAGTCCGGCCCAGCGACATCATGGCATTGGATTTTCGGAGATGGAGATTCGAGCACGTTCGCGAATCCCTTGCACACCTTCGCTGCAGGAACCTATGACGTCGAGTTGCAAACGGCATCTGTGGTGGGGCCCGCCTCGCTCACCAAGACACAGTACGTTACGGCGTACGCCGAAACGCTAAAGGTCCGCGACACCGCCGCTGATGTTGGCACACCGGTTGTCTGGAACATCAGCCTCACGAATCACGTTCCGATTTCGCAACTCGTCTTACCGATCTTGGTGAGCGGTATTCCCTCGCGAGCAATACTAGACTCAATCGTGACGACAACCGGGAGACTTGGATATTTCGAGTCTCACACTTTGACCTACGATCACCGGGATTTTGGCAGTATGGCGTTCCGGCTAATCGCAGACGCTGGCGGTGGAGCGCCCTCACTTGTGCCCGGCCATGGAGTGATTGCCCAGATATTCCTTAGAATCAAGCCGACTGCTGTTCCCGGCAATGTGCTCGAACTTTACATGCCAACGCTGGGCCCGAACGTGTTGCAGGCGACGACAATCGGGGGTACGTTGATACCTGCGCTGACGTCAGGCAGTATCACTCTAACTGGAATTCAGGCGTGCGAGTGCCAATGTCATGGTGATCCGGTCTGCGATGGTGCAGTCGATGTTCAGGACGTTGTATTGACTATCAATACGGCATTCCGAGGGACAGCATCAGTCGCCGATCCACTCTGCCCGCACTCCGCACGCACGGACATTAACTGCTCCGGCGCGACCGACGTAATCGATGTCGTCCGGATTATTGATGTGGCATTTCGAGGCGTCGCCGCGGCATCGGCAATTTGCAATCCTTGCAGCTAGACCAATTGGTCAGTGATTAGAATGCCGTCGTGCGCACCGGTACGACGACATTTTCTCATTTCGTGGATACCGGCTATCCTCCCACGGCAATCATCGTCGGCCTGCCCAGAAAAGTCGGGTCATCAAGTCGGTGCGCTGGCGCCTTGGTCTGCCAGTAGGCGACAACGGCGTCCAGAACTTCAAGGTCGGTAGCGCCACCACGCATCAAGGACTTGAGATCAAGTAGTGTTTCTGAGAAGAGACAGTTGGCAATTCGGCCATCGGCGGTAATGCGCAGACGTGTGCAATTTGCGCAGAACTTGTGTGTCATAGTCGATATGAAGCCTACACGCCCTGGCAGGCCCTGGACTCGCCAGACCTTGGCCGGCGCGGTGGGATCGTCATTGTGCACCGGCTCCAAAGTCCTGCCAATGCGCGCGCGAATCTCAGCTTCGGATACCATGAGGTCCTCCGAATACTCGACTTCGGCTGTCGGCATGAACTCGATGAACCGCACATCAACTTTCGGTTCGCTGCATAGCGCGACGAAGTCGTTGATCTCGTCGTCATTGATCCCTCGCATCACGACCGTATTGAGCTTTACCCGCCGGATCGCGGGATGTGCGATTGCGGAATCAATCGCGCGTCGCACCCGATCCACTCCCGGCGATCTCGTGATCTGGAGGAATCTGTCCTCCCGCATCGAGTCGAGCGAAATATTGACCGTTGACAATCCCGCATCGATCAGTGCCGGAAGGTCGCGTTCAAGCAGATACGCGTTGGTCGACAGACAGATTTCTTCGACACCCTCGATTCCGTGAATTGCTTTCATCAACGCGGGCAGCCCATTGCGCAACAACGGCTCGCCGCCGGTGAATCGCACCTTGCGTACTCCGATTCGCGCTAGCATTCCGACCAATCGTACGATTTCGCCGTCGGTCATGGCTGTTGCGTCGGGTCGCCCCGGCTCATCCGCTTCCGGTGCGCAATAGATACAGCGCAGATTGCAACGGCCGGTCACGGCGATGCGCAGGTAGCGCGGACGGCGTCCGAGCCCATCGCGGCAATCAATTTCGGGTGTGTCGTTCCACATAACAGAAATCCGACCACGCAAGGGTACAACGCCGCATTGATCGGATGAGTGATTCGCCTCTTATCTCCTTTGCCAAGCACGGGCTGGCCGGACAGTTGCCCATCGGGCCGTAGGGTTCCCAATGACCCGGAGGGTCATCTGGGACTCGGAGTTGTCAGGAGTATCTACGCAGAAAACTGGTCGATAATCAAATCAATCTGGAAACCCTTGCCGGACAATCTAATTGCGGAGTATCTCCAACGGCGCGAACCGCAGCATCAGGGTCTTTGTGCCCAATCCACGAAACGTCACGTCGCACGTCGCCCCATCCCCCATCCCGCGAATGGATTGAACTTCACCTTCGCCAAATTTGGGATGCCGCACGATCGTACCCGCCTGAATCAGTGCCGCGACACCCGATCTCTTCGGCTCGCTGGGCGCATCCTTCTTCGTGACCGTGCGCGCCGAACGATTCTCGCCATACATCGATGCACCCGCCCGCCACGAACGTCCGGCGGCGTCGTATCCCAGCCCGCCCGGTTCCAATTCTGTCGCCGGAATCAGATTCTCAACGTCGAGGTACTCGCGCGGAATTTCTTCAACGAACCGCGACTTCATCGACGCCATCGGCCCGAGACGTCTGCGTGTACGCGCATGCGTGAGGAACAACCGGTCCTTGGCACGGGTCGCGCCGACATAGAATAACCGGCGCTCTTCTTCCAGGGTCTCAGGACGTTCCATCGACCGCGACAATGGGAAGAGCCCCTCTTCCAAACCCGTAATGAACACCACGGGGAATTCGAGTCCCTTGGCCGAATGCAGAGTCATCATCGTGAGACGTTCCAAGGACGGCTCGTACTTGTCGATATCCGTCACGAGCGATGCCTGTTCCAGAAATCCGGAGAGTGTTGGCAGTTCCGTCGAAGTCTCATACTCGGAAAGCGCGGCAATCAACTCTGCGACATTCTCCTCGCGATTCTGGGCAATGTTTGGATCTTCATCATCACATGCCGCTTTGAGATTGGTCCGCTCGACCAACCAACGGCACCAATCCCCCAACGGCATGTCTGTGTAGTTGGCTTTCAATTCTTCCATCAGGACAGCCAGCCGTGCAATCGAATCAGCGGCCTTTGGACCAACGACTGCTGATGTAGCTTCATTGTCGCGGATAAACTCCATCCACGGACGTTTGTCCAATCGCTTCGCCGCCGCCAATTTTTCCTGGGATGCCTCACCGATACCGCGACGCGGCTTATTGATAATGCGAAATAGCGCGACTGAGTCGTTGGGGTTGATCACCAACTGCATGTAAGCCAGGACATCTTTGATCTCGGAGCGTTGGTAGAACTTCACCCCGCCCACAAGCACATACGGCATCGAATACCGTCGGCAGGCCTCTTCAAACGCTCGCGATTGCGCGTTGGTGCGATAGAGCACAACAAAGTCGGTGCCATTGAGCCCATCGGTCTTGCAGATCATACGAATCCGGCTGATCACCATCTCCGCCTCGGTCCAGTCATCAGGAGTGAGGATGAGCGAGATCTTCGGCCCGGCGACTTTTTCAGTCCACAGTTTCTTCGGATGGCGATTCTGATTCGACGACACCACCGCATGCGCGGCCTCGAGTATATTCGGCCGCGAACGGTAGTTCTGCTCCAGACGAATTACGACCGCATCGGGATAGTGACGCTCAAATTCGAGGATGTTGCGAATGTCGGCCCCGCGCCACGCATAGATCGACTGATCATCATCGCCGACCACACAGATATTCTGCTCCGGCTCTGCTAGCAACTGCACCAGACGCGACTGAGCCATATTGGTGTCCTGATACTCATCGACCAGCACATGCGCAAACCGTTCCTGCCAACGCGTCCGGACGGCCTCATTGTCGAGCAAGAGCCGTACTGTACGGATGATGAGATCGTCGAAGTCGACAGCCCCGGCCTCGGCCAACTGGCGCTGATAATTGGTATAGATTAACGCGATACTCTTCTCGAAATCATCCTTGGCAAGATTGGCAAACGCCGCAGGGTCTTGCAACTTGTCCTTGGCCGCCCCGATCTTCGATTTGACCGCACCCGAAGTGAACGTGCGCGCCGGCAGATTCAGCTCGATCACGATGCGTTTGATCAACCGCGACGAATCATCCTCATCGTAAATCGAGAAGTCCGCCGGTAAGCCGGTCGACGCGTACTCCTGCCTGAGAAACCGTGCGCAAAAGGAATGGAACGTCGAAACCCAGACTTTCTCCCCCGCCTCGCCGATCAACTCGGCGACACGGTGCTTCATCTCTCCGGCCGCTTTATTCGTAAACGTCACCGCGAGAATCCGCCACGGCGGCACTCCCCGCGAGAGCAGATGCGCGACTCGGTATGTGATAACCCGCGTCTTCCCCGACCCCGCACCAGCCAGAATCAGCAACGGCCCCGATTCATGCGCCACCGCTTCACGCTGCGGCGGATTGAGATCGGCGAGAATATCGCGTGTTGAGGAATGTGTTTGAGTCACGGTTTCGCGCAGTATGCCAGGTCGCCGCTCCATTGCGGCATCCATGTAACATACACGCGAATCTGGAGAATATCAATCATACCTGTACAATCCAATCGTCATTCCAAGGCCCGCGTTCTTGTTGTTGCGGGACTTGGAATCTTTGTTACTCCCGTCCCAAGTGGAACAAAGATTCCGGGCCTGACAAAGAGCGTCAGGCCCGGAATGACGAATCCTATTTGTCGGACTTACCTCAACCCCACCGTATGATACGCCATCATCCGAAAGAAATCCTCGCGCGCCCGCAACGCCGCCTGCATCGAATGGTGCTCGATAGCACGCGCACGCGCCGCTGTCCCAAACCGCTCCGACAATTCCGGCGACAGAAGCAGGATCGTGATGAACATGGCCAACTGATTAGGGTCTTTCAGATCGACCAGATACCCCGTTTCGCCGTGCGTGATCAGCTCATTATTCCCGCCAACATTGACCGCCACCGAAGGCAATCCCGCCGCCATGTATGACAACAGATACGGGGAGCAACTCTCGACATACGATGTGACAACGCCGACATCGGCAGCGGCAATGCACAGATCGAACGAGATACTCGGTGAAAGCTCGATCACATTCTCAGTGATCCCATGCCGCGCAATTCCTTCGCGTATCAAGGGCGGCAACTCCGCGCCACCGGTACCCCAGACAACAAGGCGAACGTCTTTCTGATGCGGCAGCATCTGACGAATCGCGAAGAGCAGTGTGTCATAGTCCTGTGTTACCGCGAATCGCCCCGACGCCAGTATCAACGGCTGGTGCGCCGAGAGCCCGAGACGGTGCTTGGCCTCGATCACACTTCCCTCGCTCCGATGCCCGAACCGCGAAGAGTCGACTCCCCAACGCATGATGTCGATCTGATTGCGGTGCACCTGCTCCTGACGGATCAACCGTTGCGCCGCAACGAATGAATCGGTCACGAATCGCGACGCATGCTCATTCGCACGCAGGATCGAACGCAGAAGCGGCAATGACAGCCAGTGCCCCATATCCGTCGCCAAGACCTGACGGATCGGCACGCCCAGCGTCTTCGCCGCCGACATTCCGAGAACACGCGCAGCCGCCCCACGCGTAAGAATGGCATCAGGGTGAAGCCGGTGAAGCAGACGGAGGACTTTCAGACGCGCAAGCGGGTTCCAGTAAACCCCGGTTCGGGATAATCCGAGGAAATTCGCCAAGCCATCGGCGGTCCCGTTCTCGGCGGGCGGATCGAACAGATAAGTTTCATACGTCTGGCACATCTCCGGATGCGGCTCTGTCAACGGATCGGCAGGAAACAGCACACCGGGGACTTCCGGCGACGGCTCATCGGCGAGAAATAGCAATCGGAATCGTTCGGTCATGATGAAAGGGGCATCACCCACCGCCCCATCATCTTATCGGCGTCATTCCCCCTCTACCACAGTGCCCCAAAATTGCACCTGCCATTGCTCTTCAATCCGCAATCCGCAATCGACAATCCGCAATCGCCTTGATCCACCCCCACCCCATTAACTATCTTCCCCTCGGAGAGATGTCCGAGTGGTTTAAGGAGCACGCCTGGAAAGTGTGTAGGCGTTTACGCGCCTCCCGGGTTCGAATCCCGGTCTCTCCGTATCACTTTGTAGCGAATGCCGCAACATGCTGATTGACAAGTCGTTGCGGCATTCGTATATTCGGTCAGATAGCTGTGGATGCTACGTGGAAGCTATCGACATCGAATGGCCAGCATCTATCCCAAGAAAGTACGCAGCAAAACCACCGGCAAGGTGAGTACGACGTGGTGCGTCGGGTTCTACCAAGACGGCAAGCATCGCTCCAAATCGGCTGGCCACTCCAAGACGGTGGCAGAGAAGCTAAAACGGCAAATTGAGGCGGAACTACAGTCTGGAAAGTTCGATTTCCTCAGCCGACCAGAGGCAGTTCCTATCGATCAGTCCGTCGCTTCCTACCTCGAGCACATCCTGACACTTCGCAAATCACGCACGTGGTGGCGGTACAAGAACGCGCTTGCACACCTGCTGCAATTCCTTGAGGCGAAGTACCCATCAATTCAGTCGGTGGGCAAGCTGGCTCCCCTTCACTTTACCGATTATCAGCAATGGCGGCGATCAACCAAGACCACCGGTAACGGGCGAGTCGCCTCGGTCACAAGACCACCGGCTTTCAAGACGATCAATATCGAAACGTCGATTTGTCGGTCGTGGCTCAATTGGGCCATTTCCATGGGTCATCGCCGTGACAATCCCCTGCAAGGAATTCGGAGGCTGAAGACGTCAGATTCGAAGCGGCGGCGCGTTCTGACTCGCGACGAATACGCCGAGTTGATTGTCGCCTCCCTGAGTATGGAACAAGAGATCCCCGGTAGATACGGTCAGACCCAGTTATGGAGATTTCTCGTCAACACAGGTATGCGAATCGGAGAACTCACACATCTGGAATGGAATGACATCGATTTCCGAAGACAGGTCATCAAGGTTCAGAGTAAGGCAAATTGGGACCCGAAGACGTATGAGCGGGAAATCCCAATGACCGAAGAATCTGCCGCTGTCCTGAATGAAATCCGTGCCTCGACGAAAGAGAAAGATGGTCTCATCTTTCGATTCCCCACCGGGAAGGGATTGCGGGAAAGCACTATTCGGGTTTGGTTGATAGAATGCGCTACTCGAGCTGAACTCAAAGGAGTCCGGGGCCCGCACGACCTGCGGCATACATTCATTACGCTGGCCCTGACCGAATTCGGTATCGACATACCCACGGTTCAGAAAGTCGCCGGACACCGCAATTTAGAAACGACTCAAATCTATCTGCACCCCACTACTGAACACATCAAGACGGCAATCAAGAAGTTTGAGATTTGAAAAGGAAGCACATTAAGCTGGGCGATCTTTAGCGAGATTATTCACTGACAGATCGGGGTCAGGAATCTGAGACCGAAGAAACGAGAACCTGACCCATCCCTTTAGACATTCTGAAAACGACACTCAAGTGTAAGTCGTGGTCGATTCGGTGGAAATTGGCTCCGAAGCTTTCTGAGGCCCAGTTGGTGTGAGCACTTGAATGTGAAGTAGGGCGAACCGTGGTTAACACTGTCGCCTGGCAGGACAATTTCGAACCCATGCATAACAATCGGTACCCGATGGCCGTGCATGTTCGCTCGACAAGCTCAATTGCCAGCGGGCTTTATTGCCAAGAACCCCAATCCGAGCGAAAGTAAGTACTCGGCCCGGTCTGAACCGTGCCATCGCGGCGAGAACGCTGCGCTCACATAGACTCTGGTAAGGCCCGTATCGCCTTCGTACGTCATTTCCCCATCACTATTTCCATACGCACTGAAGCGTAGTTCGATCATCAGTCTGCGATCAGCCTGATCATAAAACGCGTGAGTGTACCGAGTCCAAATCTGAGCGGGTCCCTGAATGGTTGTTCCGATTTCTGCACCAAGAACTATACCATT
>Ga0307505_10003313_pt1 | contig 10212 bp, 9 predicted proteins | sample 23_S_MG_FD_202183 | JGI IMG/M metagenome (GOLD analysis project Ga0307505, IMG submission 202183) | Soil microbial communities from Populus trichocarpa stands in riparian zone in the Pacific Northwest, United States - 23_S | ecosystem: Environmental > Terrestrial > Soil > Riparian zone > Trees... | reverse complement strand
GTGTAGGTCGAGGAAGGCGTAGTCGGCGGCGCCGCGCGTGCGGATGTTGTGGCAGCCCAGCACTTCAGGCACCGTCGCCACGACCTGCTTGATTTCGTCCGCGTTCAGCACCACATGATCCGCGAGCACGTACGACGTTTCCCGCGCGATCTGGAATCCGGCGTAGCCGATGAACACGGCGACCAGCAGCGCCGCGAGCGGGTCCAATATCGGATAGCCCAGGCCGACGCCGACGAGCGCGGCGATCACGGCGAGTGAGGTGTACACGTCGCTGCGCGTGTGGTGCGCATCGGCGATCAGGACCTCGCTCTTCAGCCGGCGGCCGGCGCGCGTTTCATAGGCGACGACGAGCACGTTGATCACGAGTGTCCCGATCATCACCACGAAACTGAGCGGGGTGACGTCCGGCGCCTGCGGCGTCAGCAGCCGCCCCCACGCCGTCTCGACGACCTGGACCACGACGAGCGTGAGAAACACGAAGATCGCCGCCGCCGAGAGCGTCTCGAACTTGCGATGGCCGTACGGATGGGATTCGTCGGCGGGCTGCTGCGAAACGCGTGTGCCCAGATACCCGACGACGTTCGACGCCGAGTCGGTCAGCGAGTGCAGGCCGTCGGACAGGATGCTGATCGTGCCGGACCAGAGGCCGAAAGCGATCTTCGCGGCCGCGACAATCAGATTGAGCACGAGCACACGCAGCAAGACGCGCGTGATCTGGGTGGCGCGCGCCGACGCCGCGGTGGGGGAAGTCACGTCGAACGCCGCGAGATCAGAACACGCGGGCGTGGTTGAACGGCCACCATCGGACCTGAACCTTGCCGATGATGTACTTCCGCGGCACGTCGCCCCACGAACGGCTGTCCGAGCTGTTGTTCCGGTGATCGCCCATCACGAAGTAGTAGCCCTTCTTGACGACGTACGGACCCCACGACGTGTAGTCGCGCAGGTCTTCGGGAATGAAGTCGTCGTTCAGCAGGACATCGTTGCGATACACGCGGCCGTTCTCGCCACGGATCGTGTCGAACTCCTCCGCGACGATGCGCTTCACGAACGACTTGTCGGGGTCCTCGGGGTAGTAGAGCATCACGACGTCGCCCACCTGCGGCCTGGCCAGCCGATAGGCGAGCTTGTTCACAATCAATCGGTCCTGGTCCTCGAGGGTGGGCACCATGCTCTGGCCCTCGACCCGCGCCACCTGGAACCCGAATGTCACGATCAGCGTGGCGTACACGGCGGCCGAGACGACCGTCTTCATCCAGGCCACCAGCTCTTCGCCGACGCGGCTGAGCGCGCTGCTCCAATTTCGTTCCGGCCTGGTAATTGTCTGCGTCATCGCCTCCGCGGTCTGTGCGGTGGCAATCGACGCGGGGTCGACGGCCGGCACGACGTCCGCGTAGTGGGGCGGATGCGCCGGAATGAAGACCGCCGGGCGAAATTCGGCCGGCCGGAACACGAACGGCTCCGGCGCCGTCGTCGACTCGCCCAAGGCCTCCGGCGTCAGCGGCGCGACCGGCGTCACCGATTCCACCGGTTCCGGGGTCTCGTCGACTGGCGTGGGATCGTCTGGATGATTGGTCAGAAAAGCTCCTCGTGCCGTTCTTCGTTCTATAGACGACCGCAGCCCCCGGATAGTTACCCTGGGCGGAGCGTCAAACCCATTCTATCGGTTCAACAGGGGCCCAGCCTCACAACTGCAGATATTCCCGCAGCCGCTTCGTTTGGGAGCGGCTGACCGGGATTTCCGTGGCCTTTGCGTCCTTCATCTTGAGCATGTAATTGCGGCTGAACCACGGCACGATTTCCTTGATCTTCGTGATGTTCACCAGGTGCGACCGGTGGACGCGCCAGAACACCGCCGGATCCAGGCGCGTCTGCAGTTCGTCCAGCGTCCGGTAATTCGACGTCCCCGACATCGTCGTGGTCGCCACGATGATCGATTCGTCGATGAGCGATGCGTGAATGACCTCTTCGGCCTGCACGAGAATGAAACGTTCGCCGACCCGGATCGCGAGCTGATCGCGCCGGCCCTGCCGCGCGTGCACGGCTTCGATCACTTTCTCCAGATCGGCGGGGGAGAGCGGCATCTGCGCCGTCGACGGTTGCGGCGCCAGCCGCTGACGGACGCGCTCGAGCGTCTGTTCGAGGCGGTCGGCGTCCACCGGCTTCAGCACGTAATCCACGGCGTTCACGCTGAAGGCGTCCAGCGCATATTGATCGAACGCCGTGACGAACACGAGTTGCGGCGGCGCGTCGAGAACGAGCAGGCGGCGCGCCACTTCGAATCCGGTCAGGCCTGGCATCTGCACATCGAGAAACACCACGTCCGGCTTCAGCTCACCCGAAAGCCGGAGCGCTTCGACCCCGTCGGTGGCCTGACCGGCGATCTCGAGACCACCGACCTGTCCGAGCAGAAAACACAATTCCTCGCGCGCCAGCCGCTCATCATCGACGACGAGAACGCGGAGGTCGGCCATGCGTTCAGGCGGAGGCGCGATCGGGCGCGACCATCTCGGGGATCTCGATCCGGGCGGTCGTGCCCTGGCCGGGCAGACTGTGCAGTTTCAACTGATACGGCGCGCCGTAGATCACGCGCAGCCGCTCGTTCACGTTCCGCAGGCCGATGCCGTGCTCCGAGTCGGCCTCCATCTGCGTCTGGGGCAGCCCGACGCCGTTGTCGAGCACTTCGATCACCATCGAGCCGGCCGACCGCGACGACCGAATGGTGATGCGCCCCTCGCCCAGCTTGCGGCCCAGGCCGTGCTTGATTGAGTTCTCGACCAGCGGCTGCAGGATCATGCTGGGCACCACGACGTCGAGGCTCGATTCGTCAATCTGTTTGGTGATGACCAGGCTGGGCCCAAAGCGCATGCGCTCGATGTCGAGGTATTCGTCGACGGCCTCGAGCTCTTCGCGCAGCGTGACGAAATGTTCCTGGCTGCGGAGCAGGCGCCGCAACAGCGCGGAGAGCTTGACGATGAGCAGGCGGGCCGTTTCCGGCTGCGAGCGGATCAGCGAGGAGATGGACGTCAGCGTGTTGAACAGGAAGTGCGGGTTGATCTGATTGGCGAGTGCATCTACGCGCGCCACCATCAGCAGATGCTCCTGCTCGGCGAGCCGGTGCTCGATGCGTGCGGTGTTCCAGATTTTAATGGGAATCGCGACCGCCAGCACCGTGGCGAGCGGGATGATGATGTTGTCCAGCCAGATATTTGTGGGCTCAAGCGCGAACAGGCGCGCTGGGTACTTGTGGGCGATGTTCAACCGCAGCAGCTCCAACAGGATTGGCGCCGTCACGATCACGATCTGCCAATCGAGCGTGACGCGGCGAACCTGTCGCCAGATCGATTGGAGAAGTCGCGTGAAAAAGAAGGGCGTGAACTTCCAGATTTCTTCCTTCGGGCAAATTTCGCGAAGGCCGCCGCCGGCAAAGCCGCATCCGACGGCGAAGGGCAGCGCTCCCCATTCGCCGTTGAGCAACGCCGGCACGCCGACGGCCGCGCCCACGAGCGCGCCGGAGTACGGGCCCGCGATGAGTCCGGTCAGAAACGACCCTGATAACGTCAGGTCGGCCGCCTCGTAACCAAGGAGGATGCGGGCCGCGACACCTGCCGTCAGCGGTATCCCAAAGCCGGCGGCAAAGACCAGGCGCTCGGGCCAGTCGCGGCGTTCGGTGAGCAGGATCCGGCGGAAGAGGCGGAAGCGCGCCAGCATGGTGGCCAGCACCGCGGTGACCGCGAGCTTGACCATGAGCGTGACCAGGAGGACTTGCTCGTCGGAGAGGCGGGCTTCGTTCTGCATCGGGATGAGTGACGCCCGCCGCTAACTATAGCACTGCGCTGGACTTGCCGGTTTGTTATGATGGCTCACATGATTCGCCCGTTTCTCATCGGCTTCGCCACCACCTTCAGGCACATGTTCCGGAAACCGATCACGGTGAACTATCCGGATCAGAAGGTGCCGATGTTCCCGAAGTATCGGGGCAAACAAGTGTTGATGCGCGATGAGGACGGCCTCGAGAAGTGCGTCGCATGCGGGTTGTGCGCGGTCGCCTGCCCGGCTGATGCGATCTACCTCGAGGCGGCCGAGAACGACGGCACGGTCCAGGCCGGGCCGCGCTCCGCGTCGATTTATCAGATCCACAAGACGCGCTGCATCTTCTGCGGGTTCTGCGAAGAGGCGTGCCCTGTCTCCGCCGTCTTCATGGGCAAGGACTACGAACTGGCCGTGTACAGCAACAAGGACTTCATCTGGGACAAGCAGGACATGCTGGTGCCAGCCGCCGGCGCGGCCGGCAGTTCGAACGCCGACATGCGAAGTTCGAAATAAACGAGGCTATCCCTTAAAGATGGAGGGGTTTCTTCAGACGATCGATGCTCGCGTGCTCGTCTGCGACGGGGCGATGGGCACGATGCTCTACGGCAAGGGCATCTTCCTCAACCGCTGTTTCGATGAACTGAACGCGACCCAGCCCGATCTGGTCGCCGACGTGCACCGCGAATACGTGCGCGCCGGCGCCGATATCCTCGAGACCAATACCTTCGGCGCGAATCGTTTCAAACTGACCAACTTTGGCCTCGCCGATCAGGTCCGGCACTTCAACACGCAGGGCGCGCGGATTGCCCGGCATGCGGCCCGCGAGGGCGCGTTCGTGGCCGGCGCCATCGGTCCGCTGGGCGTGCGCATCGAGCCGTGGGGCCGCACCAGCGTCGGCGAGGCGGAGGACGCGTTCCGCGAGCAGGTCGCCGCGCTGGTCGACGGCGGCGTCGATCTGTTCATGCTCGAGACGTTTCGCGACTTGAACGAACTCCTCGCGGCCGTTCGCGCCGTCCGCGCGGTTTCACCGCTGCCAATCGTCGCCCAGATGACCACCGACGCCGACGGCAGCAGCCTCGACGGCACGCCGCCGGGCACGTTCGCGCCCGCGCTCGAGCGCGCCGGTGTGGACGTCATCGGTGTGAACTGTTCGGTGGGACCCGCCGCGATGCTGGAAACCATCGAGGCGATTGCGCGGCTCACCGGCGCGCGGCTCTCCGCGCAGCCGAATGCCGGCCGGCCTCGCGACGTGGAGGGGCGCAATCTCTACCTGTGCTCGCCTGAGTACATGGCGACCTATTCGCGGCGTTTTATCGCGGCGGGCGCGCGGCTCGTGGGCGGCTGCTGCGGCACGACGCCCGATCACATCCGTCAGATCGCGCAGGCGGTCCGGACGATGGCGCCGGCGGCGGCGCGGCCGGCGCCAGACGCTCCCGTCCTTGGCCAGTCCGGCACGGCGGCGCCCGTCGCTCGACGCGAGAAATCAGGTCTCGCGCGCGCCCTCGCCGAGGGCCAGTTCGCCATTGTTGTCGAGGTCGCGTCGCCGCGCGGTCTCGATCTGCGGGCCGTCGTGCAGCAGGCGCAGCGATTCCGCGACCTGGGCGCCGTCGCCGTGAACGTCCCGGATTATCCGAGGTCTGGAGCGCGCGCGAGCGCGGTCGCGCTGGCCGTGCTCCTCGAGCAGCAGGGCGGCGTCGAGACGGTGCTCCATTACTCCTGTCGTGACCGGCATCTGATCGGGATGCAATCGGACCTGGTGGGCGCGCACGCGATGGGCATCCGCAACGTGCTGCTCACGACCGGCAATCCCGCGCCGGAAGCCTCGATTGCCGACGCGACGTCCGTCTTCGACGTCGACGCGATCGGCCTGACCAACATGGTGTCCCGTCTCAATCAGGGGCTCGATATCGGCGGGCAGGCCATCGGCGCGCCCGCGCGTTTTCACGTCGGTGTGGCCGTCAATCCGTTTGCGCCCGATCTGGATGCCGAATGGCGGCGGCTGATGCACAAGGTCGAGGCCGGCGCGGAGTTCATTGTGACGCCGCCGGTGTTCGATGTGGAGGCCTTTGCCGCCGTGCTCGATCGGCTCACCGCAACGGGCTTGCCGGTCGTCGCGGGTGTGGCGGCGATTGACGGGCTTCGTCACGCCGAATTCATGGCGAGCGAGATCGTCGGTGTCAGGATTCCTGACGCGACGTTCGACCGCTTGCGCCGCGCGAAAGATGAGTCAGCCGAAGCGCTGGCGGTGACGATGGACGTCGCCGAATGGCTTCGAGGCCGCGTCGGCGGCCTGCAGATCACCTGGCTGCACGGTTCGCCGGGCAATGCGGAACGCGTGCTGACCGCGCTGACGGCGCGGACGGCCGACACAACTTTGCAGAGGATTACGCATGTCTAACGCGTCGCACGGAACAGGCCTTCGCGAACACATGCTGATGGTGAGCCGGTTTCTGCGCAGCCCCTCCACTATCGGCGCGGTGTCCGCCAGTTCGCGCGCCATGGCCCGCCAGATGGTCGCGCATCTGCCGACCGATCGCCCGGTCACGGTCGTGGAACTGGGACCCGGCACGGGCGCCTTCACGAGTGCCATCGTCGAGCGCGTCGCCCGCGGATCCCGGATTCTGGCGATCGATCTCGAGCAGACGTTCATCGATCGGGTGCGGAGCCGCTGGCCGTCGGTCGACTGCGTGTGCGCGTCGGCGGTGGACCTCGAGCGGCTGGTGAACGAGCGCCATCTGGCGCCCGTCGATCACATCGTGTCGGGTCTGCCGTTTGCCAGCCTGCCCGCGGACGTGACGCGCAGGATTCTGGATGGCATCGGGCACGTGCTGAAACCGGGCGGGACTTTCGTGACGTTTCAGTACCTGCACGGCTACGGCATGCGGCCGGGCCGCCGATTCCGACAGGAGATGAGCAAGCGCATGGGTGCACCGGCGCAGCGGAAGCTCGTGCTGCAGAACTTTCCGATTTCGTTCATCCTGACCTGGACGCGTCCGCCGCAATCCTGATCGCGCGCGCCGCGTGCTCGGCGCCGTCGCTGGGCAGCGTCTCGGGCGGGGGCGGCTGCGCCTGAAGCGCGTCGAGCGCGGCGCGCCAGCGGCCGGCGAGCAGGTCTTCCGGCAACACGAAGCGGCTGCGGACGAATCGCGGCATCTCGCGAACCATCAGGTCGTATTCCCGAAACACGCCGCGCGACGTGAAGAGCATCGCCGTGCCGGTTGAAATGCACTCGGCCAGGATGCCGTAACCCGGCTTGGTCACCACGGCCTCGACCGCGCCGACGAGATCCTCATATCGGAATCCGCTGCCGATGAACGCGTCCTCCGGCACCAGCCGGACGTAGCGCGGCAGCGGGCCCATCGTGCTGGCGAGCCGGTCGGTCGTCACGACCGTCCACGTGTCCAGGCAATCCAGGCGCGACAGGTCCAGGTCCGGCACGCCGTACCCGCCGAACGACAGCAACGCGGCAGGTCGGTCGATCGGGATCCCGAAGTGCGCGCGCGTGTCCGCACGCGTTCGTGTCGGACGCCGCGCCACGAGCGGCAGCGCATGCCGATTCGTGAACACGTCGAACCCGCCGGAGAACGGCAATTCGAGCGCGGTGGTGGCTTTCCGGTACGAGGCGCGCAGCAGCGGGGGCAGCCAGGGCGCGGCCGCGACGAGGCCCGGGTGCGTGTCGTAGATCCAGTCCCAGGTGAAGTTGCCGATCGCAACCGAGGGCACCGCCAATCGCGCGGCGACTTCAAACGCCAGGGGCGTGATGTCGCCGACCACGACAGACACCGCGTCTGACGCGAGCGCGCGCGTCTCCGCATCGATGGCCGCGTCGTATTCGCGATAGAAACGCATCGCCTCGCGTACCGTGGCCTCGTCGTCCTGCGCGATGCTCGACTTCTGAACGATGCCCGTGTCGCAGCGGCCGGGGCGAAGTTCGAACGGCACGGAAAGCGTCCGCCGCAACAGCCCAGGATTCGCGGCGGATCGAATGATGAGCCGGAGGCCTGGCACCTCCGACGCGAGCGCGTGCATGATCTCGACCTGGCGCGACGCGTGACCGAAGCCGTGGCCTGAAATGAAGAAGAGGGCTGTGACAGGCACGGGTGGGGAAGGTCCTTTGGACCCTTAGGACTATAGGAAGACCATCGTCTGATGTGAGGGGATTTCGAAGTTCCGCCGGCACTTCTTGCAATTCACCATGTCATCGAGGCGGAAGAGATGGTCGCGGAGCTTGTCGTACATGGCGCGGTCGCGCGCGTCGGCGCCCGGGGGCAACCGATCCTTCTTGGTGCGCTTGGACCACCGGATCGGGTAGTCGTCTCGATGCCGGCATTTCTGACACACCAGAGACATGGGCTTGGTCTCGGTCGTCTCGATGAAGAAGTCGCGCTCGTTGATCATCGGAAGGATCGTAGCAGAGGTGCGACCCGGGACCCAGGTCCCAGGACTAGTACACCCCCGGTAAGACGCGCCACCTCACCCTCTTCACGTAGGCGGCATAGCCGTCGCCGAACGCCTTCCTGAGGTCCCGCTCTTCGAACGGAATCGCGACCAGCACATAGACCGTGCTGACGAGCGCAAAAACGAAGCGCGTGCCGGTCATCACGGGCATCGGCCAGACGACCAGCAGAAACCCGAGGTAGAGGGGGTGACGGACGATGCCGTAGGGGCCGCGTTCGGTGGGCCGGCTGGCCTGTTGCGCCGGGCGGTTCAGGGCCTCGCGGACGCCGGCCAGCTCGAAGACGTCCACGCGGCGTCCAGCCGCGAGCCCGATCACCGCACCCCCGACCTGGGCGCCCAGGAGCCACCAGGCCCAGATGCCGGTCACTTCCCAGGCGATGCCGGGCACGGGTCGCCACGCCGCGCAGACCACGATGAACAGCAGACTCGCGATCCAGATGTACACCGTCCGCTCAATCGCCGGAGGAATCACACGGGCCAGCCGCGTCTTGATGCCGCTGCGCGCGAGCACGGAATGATGCAGGGCGAACGCACTGAAGAGCACGATGTTCGTGAGGATCGCCATTGCTCCATCGGCCGGCGCATCAGCCACAGCGCCCCAGCGGCGGACGTACACGAAGCCGAAGTAGAGCAGGGACGTCGCGAAGATCGCGCCGCCGCCGAGGGCGGCGACGCGATGTCCCTGGCGCAGCGGGGCCGAGATGCTCACGGCACGTATTATAGGAACAGCATGTCAGACAATCGGGCGGCGGTGGCCGTGACCGGCATTGGTGTCGTCTCGCCTTTCGGCGTGGGCCGCGAGGTGTTTTGGCGTTCGATTCTCGCGGGAACCAGTGGCGTCACCGCCGTCGGTGACGTCGATCCCGAGCACTGGCCGACGCGCGTCGCGGCGCGCGTATCCGATGACGCGGTCGCAGCCGCCGAAGCGCAGATCAGCAGCGACGAACGGGCGGCGGAAGGCCGGTCGGATCGCCGCGCCGCGAAGGTCTCGCGTATTGCCGTGCTCGCCGCGCGCGAGGCGCTGGCTGATGCGGGTGTGCCGGTCGGCGCCGACGAGGTCGGCGTCGTCGTCGGCAGTGGCGCGGGCGGCATCGACGTCGCCGAGCGTCAGTACGGCGATTTCTTTTCCGGCGACTATCACCGGGTGTCGCCATATGCGATTCCGGTATCCATTGTCGGCATTGTGTCGAGCGAGATCTCGATTGCGCTCGGCTTGCGCGGGCCGAGCCATGTGCTCTCCACGGGCTGCACGAGCTCGACCGACGCCATCGGTTACGCGGCCGGTCTGATCCGTCAGGGCGAGGCGGACGTCGTCGTGACCGGCGGCGCGGACGCGTGCGCGACGCCGGGCATGTTGTTCGGGTTTGGCCGCATGCGCGCGACGTCGACGCACTTCAACGACACGCCCGCGGAAGCCTCCCGCTCGTTCGACCGCGATCGTGATGGGTTTGTGCTGGGCGAGGGCGCCTGGATCCTGGTGCTCGAGAACCTCGAGCGGGCGCGCGCCCGCGGCGCGCGGGTATACGCCGTCGTCGAGTCCTATGCGTCCACGTGCGATGCGTATCACCGCGTGCAGATGGACCCGGAAGGCGGCGAGATCATCCGCTGCATGGAGCAGGCGATTGCGCGGGCGGGCCGGGCGCGTGAGTCGATCGGCTACGTGAGTTACCACGGCACCTCAACCGTGCTGAACGATCGCGTGGAGTCGCAGTGCGTGCGGCGGATGTTCGGCGCCCACGCGGAGCGGCTGCCGGGATCGTCCATCAAGTCGATGATTGGGCATCCGCAGGGCGCGAGCGGTGCCGCCGGCGTGGTGGCGACGGCGCTGGCGTTGACGCACGGCGTCTTGCCGCCCACCATCAATCAGGTCAATCCGGATCCGTCCTGCGACCTGGACTACGTGCCCAATGTCGCGCGCCGCGTCCAGATCGACGCGGCGCT
>Ga0307505_10003312_pt1 | contig 10215 bp, 11 predicted proteins | sample 23_S_MG_FD_202183 | JGI IMG/M metagenome (GOLD analysis project Ga0307505, IMG submission 202183) | Soil microbial communities from Populus trichocarpa stands in riparian zone in the Pacific Northwest, United States - 23_S | ecosystem: Environmental > Terrestrial > Soil > Riparian zone > Trees... | reverse complement strand
GGTCGTCCCGCGCCGGCGCGGCAAGGGCACCGTGGTCGATGACTTGAAGGACGCGTCGTCGGCGGTCTCGGAGGCCTATTCGGCGGTGCTCGCCGCGCTCCGCTTCAGCACCGAGCATGGCGCTCCCAAAGTCATGCTCGTGACCAGCACCGAGGCGGCGGAAGGAAAGTCATCCTCGGCCTTCGCTTTGTCGCAGAATTATTCGCGGCGCGGGGAATCCGTGTTGCTGATCGACGCTGACTTACGTCGGCCGGTGTTTCGCGGCGCCTCGAACCGCCAGGGGCTGACCAAGTTGCTCACCAACGGTGAGCCGGTGCGCGGCCACATTTTGGAAACGCAGTTCGAGCATTTGTCGCTGTTGCCGTGCGGCCCGACACCGCCCAATCCCGCGGACTTACTTTCCACCCCCCGGTTCAAGGAAATCGTCGGCGAGGCCGCCGATCAGTTCGACCGGATCATCATCGACGGTCCGCCGGTCCTTGGGCTAGCCGATGCATCCCTGCTCGCGGCGGTTGCCGGCAACGTCCTGCTGGTGATCGAATCCGGGCGGACCCGGACGCGGGCGGCGCGTGAGGCGATCGAACGCATCCAGGCGTCGGGTGCCCGGATCCTCGGCGCGACCCTGACCAAGTCGAGCGAGGAGGCCAGCCATTATGGCTATCGCCTTTACCAATACGGCACCAAACACGTCGATGATAAGAGAAACGAGATCGTCATGATTTCACACCAGCCGGAGGGCTGATGGCAGCGGCGGGGGCGGGCAAAGCTGGTCGCGTCGCGGCAGTTGCGATCCTTGCCGCCTTGCTTGGCTTCCAGGTCATGCGCGGCGCGGCGGTTGCCGATCGCAAGTCGGTTCCAGGCCTGGCTTCGAATTTATGGCCGTCTCACCCGGTGCTGCTGAGCGAGAGCAGTTTTTTCGCGATCGCGAAAGCGGCGGCCAGCGGCCGAAAGGTGGCTGAAGCGACACGGGCCGACGTTCGACGGGTTGCCGTCCGGGCGCCGTTGTCCCCTGACCCATTCCTGATCGAGGGAGCGATCGCTGAAACGGAAAAGCGGCCTGTCGCGGAGCCTTTGTTGCTGGCGGCTCGCAGCCGCGACCCTCGTTCGCGCGGCGCCCGTTTCCTGCTTGCCGACCGCTATCTGCGCGCTGGCCGGATCACTGACGCACTGATTGAGATTCAAGCGCTCGTCGTCCTCCAGGCCGGCAGTGCCGACGTGTTCGTGCCGGCGCTGGTCAATTATGCGCGAACCCCGGAGGCCGTCCCGAAGCTCCGCGCATTCTTCAAGCAACGCCCGGGCCTCGAACCCCGGGTGCTGTCCTTGCTCGCTGCCGACCCAGCCAATGCCGACCTCGTCCTGTCGCTGGCGACGGTGGCCAGGCCCAACCCCGACTGGCGCGGAATCCTCGTCTCGGCTCTGGCCTCGGCGGGGCAATATCAGAAAGCTTACACGATCTGGGCAAGGCTCAGCGGCGTCCGCCCGGACTCTGGCTTGTTCAACCCCCGCTTCGCGGCGCTCGACGCACCGTTGCCGTTTAATTGGCACTTTCCCGAGACACCCGAAGGGGTGACCGAGCCCGACGGCAATGGTGGGGTGAAGATCCTCTACTACGGGCGATCGAATGCCGTGCTCGCCAGGCAGATGCTGCTCCTTGCACCAGGCCCCTATGACCTGGCGATGCGTGTGGCCGATTCCTCCGCCGAGGAGGGAGCGATCCTTTGGGTGCTGCGCTGCGCGAACGCCGACAGAAAGATCAGCGAGCTTCCCCTGCGGAACGGGGCCGTGACCGCCAGGTTCATAGTTCCGGCGGAATGCCCCGCGCAGTGGCTGGAGCTGGTCGGTGTCCCGGGCGACGTGCCGAGAACCACTGAGCTGACGTTGCGCGGCCTGCGGCTTTCCGGAGCTCCGCGATGACCCGCTTCAAGCAGTTCTTACTGCCGGCCTATCTGCTGCTCTGCCTACTTGTCGGGGGCAGCGTTCAGGGCATCTGGGCCAATGCCGCGCTGCAATTGCTCGCCCTCGCCATCCTTGGGTGGGCTTTGCTTACGCCGGATCCGCAGCCGCTATCGCGCGGCGCCCGTCAGTTGCTTTGGCTCGCCGGCCTCCTGGTGCTGCTGTTCATTATCCAGCTGCTGCCGCTTCCGCCGGCCTTCTGGGCCGCGCTGCCGGGACGGGAATTCGTCGCCGAGGGATTCGCGTTGCTCGGTATTCCCTTGCCCTGGATGCCGATCAGCCTGGCGCCCCATGACACGGCGGCAACGGCCATGACCTTGTTGCCGCCCGTGGCGCTCGCGGTCGGCATGGTCCGCCTTCACTCGTGGAGCGCAAGCTTGATGCTCGGCGCGATCGTGCTCGGCGCCATCGCCTCCATTCTCCTCGGAATCCTGCAGGTGAGCGGCGGCGAGTCCTGGTATTTCTATCGCATCACCAACCTGGGAACCGCGGTTGGCGCCTTTGCCAACGGCAATCATTTCGCAACGCTGCTGCTGACGACAGTTCCGGTGTTGATTGCCCTCGCCGTCGTGCATTGGAGGTCGGCGGGCAACAAGCAAGCCCGGTCACTGACCGGGGCCCTGGCCGCGGCGGCAGCGGCGGTGTTGCTGCTTGGGATGCTGGTCAACGCCTCGTCCGCCGTCCTCCTGCTCGGCCCTCCGGTCGCTGCCGGCTCTGTCCTCCTTGCCCTTCGCTTGCCGCCACGGCGTCTCCGCCAGGGACTGGCGGGAATTGGTGTGCTGCTGGCATTTGCGGCGATTACGTTGGCAACTGTCGGCCAGAAACTGCCTGGCTGGGGCACCAATGCGTCCATCGAAACGCGCGTTTCGTTTTGGTCGACGACGCTGGAGGCGACACAGGACCATATCGTCACCGGAACCGGCTTCGGAACCTTCGAGGACGTCTATCCGCGCTACGAAGACCCGGGCATGGTCGACCAGTGGTTCGCCAACCATGCGCACAACGATTATCTGGAAATCGCTCTGGAAGGCGGGCTTCCGGCCGTCGTCCTGCTCCTGATTTTCCTGCTGTGGTGGCTAAGACAGGCCGGATCGGCCTGGCTGACGACGACCGGGGGGCCGGAGCAGAGGGCGGCTGCGGTCGCTTCCGCGGCCATCCTGCTGCACAGCAGCTTCGATTATCCCCTGCGCACGGCGGCGATTGCAGCCGTGATGGCGGTTTGTCTTGCTTTGTTGGCGGGGGCCAAAGGCGCAAGCCGGAAATCCTTGCCCGCCGAACGTGAAGCCGCCCGGCATGCCAGGCTATGATGCCTATAGCATGTCGATGGCGTGGCGGACTTGCCGCTTGAGCTCGGACAATTTGTAGCCGGCACCGGCCAGCAGGAAGAATTGGGTCAGATGGATATTGCGCGTCCCCAGCAGGCGTTCGTTGGGCTCGGCTTGCAGCATGTCCCGCAACGCTGACCGCGCCAGCCAGTTGTTGCTCCAGGAGTTCAGCCGCTGGGCGAGCGCTGCCGACACGGGCACGGCGAACAGCCAGTGGGCCAGGAACAGCGCCTGGGCCGGCGCGCGCCCGGCGCCGAGCTCCTGCGATCGCTCGTACAATAGGTCGATCGCGTCCGCATCAAATCGGTTCAGGAAGCCCGCGAGATCGGCGAGCCATTTTAGCCGGAACCAGGCACTTGAGGCCCCGTGGACGCAGAGATAGGCGAACAGCACCTCGTCGGCCAAGGTCTGCAGGGCGATTCCCGGTGCGATGCTGACCGTCTGGGCGGATGAGCTGACTCCGACAAGCGGCAACAGCTCGGGCTGGTCGGCGACGCGCGTGTGCAGTTCGACCACGATGCCGTCGGCCCGCCGCCAGATCGATTCCTTCCAACTCTGGTGCCATCGGGCGAGGCGCACGGGCTCAGCCGGGATCGAAAGCCCGTAACCAAGCTCGCCAAGTAAATCCGCGGATCGTGAAAGATCTTCTGGCGCGACCAGCAGGTCGATGTCCCACCCCATCTTCACGAATGGGTTGTCGTAAGCAAGCTTGCCGACCGTCAGGCCCTTCAGGAACAGGAGTGGAATCCCAGCCGCCTGGAATGCGGCGGCAAGGCGCGCCGATTCACTGGCGCTTTGCAGCCCTTGCTCGGCGATCGACCGCGCATCGCCAGCCAGCACGATCTGGACGGGCGAAGGAAGGTAAATGCCGAGCTTGCTTAGTGCATGCCACGCCAGTCCCTGGACGCGATGGCGGCGGCAGGCCGTGAGGAACTCGCCCCAGTCCGCGCTGCCCGCCAGCCGCCGCACCGCTTCGGCATCATCGCCCGAATAAGCCCAGCGGCAGCAAGCCACCGCCAGCGAGAATCCTGCCGGAAGGCGCTGATGCGGCATTTTGATTGCGGGCTCGGGCACCGCCGATGCTTAGTCTGGTCTCGACAAGAATGCATCGCGAAGCGCACGGGCGTCCTCGATCGCGTCGCCGCCGATGTCATTGTTGAAAAAGGCCCAGCCCGTCCGTCCGGCGGCGCGCTGATCGCGGAGCCAATTAGCCCAGTGTGCGATTTGCTTGCCGGTGTAACGGCCGCGATATTTGCCGCTGGTGCCGTGGAAGCGCACGTAAGCGGTTCGTCCACTCGCCCAGCGCGGGCTGGCCAGGCCGATCAGGTCATGGACCACGAAGCCGACCCCGTGGGCGTCGAGCAAAGCCAGCACGTCGTCCGCATACCAATCGCCGTTTCGGAACTCGACGACATGCTCGAGTTCTGTCGGCAGTCGCGCCAGGAAGCTATCGAGACGCTCGTCATTGCGTTTGAGGCTGGGCGGCAATTGATAGAGCAGGGGCCCCAGCGTCGGCCCAAGGCGCCGCGCCAGTGTAATGAATTCGTCAATTGCCTCGGAGCAGTCGATCAGCTTCTTCATATGGGTGATGAAGCGGTTGACCTTGACCGCATAGCGGAAGCCGGGCGGCGCCTTATCCCGCCATCCGTCAACCGTTTCCGGCCGCGGCAGCCGGTAGAAGCTGGCATTGATCTCGACCGTGTCGAATTCCGCCGAATAATGCTCGAACCAGCGCTTCTGGGCGAGCCCCTTCGGATAGAACTGCCCTTTCCAGTGCCGGTATACCCAGCCTGAACAACCGACATGGACGCCCTCGGCCTCGCGCTGCGTCATTGAAACCCCACGGTCCTGACATCGTTCAGCTTTCAACCGATGGATTGGATGGAGAGTTGCGTGGCCCTCGATAAGCGGAAAATCGTCCTTGCCGGCCTGGCCCTCAGCGCCGGCGCGGCAGCGCTCGCGCAGGGTAGTCAGCCGGCGCCAAACAGCAGCCAACCGCAGGTGGCTCAGAAGGGCCAATGGGTGCCGCCGGGGACGCCAGGGTCGCCCATCGATGGCGAGATCTTTCACGCGCAGGTTCTGCTCGACGTCGCCGGCTTCCCGGCTGGCGTCATCGACGGCAAGAAGGGCATGTCGTTCCGCAAAGCTGTCCAGGGATTTCAGGAGTCGCGCGGCCTGGAGGAGAGCGGCGAGCTGGATGCTCCGACCCGCCAGGCACTGCTCCAGGTCGGCAGGCAATCGACCCGCAACCTGAGGCTCGGGCCGGAAGTCTTCGAAGGGCCGTTCGTCTCGCCCCTCCCGAAGAATCCGGAGGATCAGGCCAAGCTCGAATTCCTTGGCTATCGCAACCAGCTGGAGAAGCTGGCCGAGATGTTCCACACGACTCCGGACACCATTGTCGCCCTTAACGGTCCGGACAAGCTGATGCGGCAGGGTGAAGTGCTGCGTCTGCCCAACATACTGCCAGCCTCACGCGCCTATGGTGACAAGCTCAAGCCGGACCATGCCAAATGGTTCAACGCCCTCAATGTCGACGCCAACCAGCCGCAAGGCGACCATATCGTCGTCGACAAGAGCGAAGGCGTGTTGAAGGTGCTGGACGCGCAGGACGAGCTGGTCGCGCAATTTCCCGTGACCATGGGTTCGGCGCAATATCCGTTGCCGATTGGGCAATGGAAGGTAACGACCTACGCATTCGTGACGCCGTTCAATTACCAGCCGGACCTCTTGCAGAATGCCAAGACAGATAAGGACGTGAAGCTTCCTCCGGGGCCGAACGGCCCGGTCGGCATCGCCTGGCTCGACCTCACAAAGGAGCATTACGGCATCCACGGCACCAACGAGCCGCAGACCATCGGCCGCGCGGAATCCAGCGGCTGCATCCGAATGGCCAATTGGGACGTGCTTCGCCTCTCGCGGATGATGAAGCCGGGGTTTAAGGCGGTGTTCCAGGCCTGAGGAGACCTTCATGATTCGCACTCTCGGCACGGCGGTCGTCACCGCCATCCTGGTGAGTGCGTTTTGGGTCTTCTTCTACAACATACGCTCGGCGCCGACCGAGGTGACCATGGCCGGCCAGAAGGAGGTGTTCGATCCGACGGGCGCCCCGGCAGTCACCATCGCCGAAGGCGTCACCGTGGGGCCAACCGGGCTGGCGATCCCCGTCGTGGGCGTGAAGGACAGTGGGTTGGTGGACACCTATACACAGGCACGGGCCGGTGGTGCCCGGCGGCACGATGCGATCGATATCATGGCGGCAGCCGGCGCGCCGGTCGTCGCCGCGGCCGATGGGCGGGTGGAGAAATTGTTCACCTCGCAGGGTGGCGGCGGGATCACCGCCTACGTCCGCTCGCCGGACCGCCGCTGGGTCTATTATTATGCCCACTTGCAGTCCTACGCACCCGGCCTTGCCGAGGGGCAGCAGGTCAGGCGCGGGCAATTGATCGGGCGCGTCGGTGCCACTGGCAATGCCAATCCGGCCGGTCCGCACCTGCATTTCGCCATCAACCGCATGGAGGCCGGCGAGAAGTGGCACCAGGGAACGCCCATCAATCCTTATCCGCTCCTTGCCGCCAAACCGGCCAGCCGCTAAGGCCGCGCCGGCTTTTTCTCACAATCACAGGTTTCTCCATGAAGATCAGCGGCGTGGACATTCGTCCCGGCAACATCATCGAATATGAAGGCGGCATCTGGCGCGCCGTGAAAATCCAGCACACCCAGCCGGGCAAGGGCGGCGCCTACATGCAGGTCGAGCTCAAGAACCTCATTGACGGCCGCAAGAACAATGTCCGCTTCCGCTCTGCCGAGACCGTCGAGCGCGTGCGTCTCGATACCAAGGACTTCCAGTTCCTGTTCCACGACGGCGACATGCTGGTGTTCATGGACAAGGAGACCTACGAGCAGGTGTCATTGCCCGAAGACCTGATCGGCGAGCCGGCGGCGTTCCTGCAGGACGGCATGGACGTCATCATGGAGCTGCACGAGGAGCGGCCGATTTCGGTCCAGCTGCCCGACACGATCGAGGCGACGATCGTCGAAGCCGACGCCGTGGTGAAGGGGCAGACTGCCTCTTCGTCCTACAAGCCGGCGAGGCTCGACAATGGCGTGCGCGTCATGGTCCCGCCGCATATCGCCGCCGGCACGCGCATCGTCGTCGACGTCTATGAAAAGACCTACGTGCGACGCGCCGACTAATGGTTTCCCATTCGGGCCTCATCACCGTCATCACCCGCGCCGCGCGCAAGGCGGCGCCACGCCTGCGCCGCGACTTCGGCGAGGTCGAGCAGCTGCAGGTGTCGAAGAAGGGCCCCGGCGACTTCGTCTCAATGGCCGACAAAAGGGCCGAGCAGACCATCGTCGAGGAATTGCGCAATGCCCGGCCGGACTGGGGCCTGCTGCTTGAGGAAGGCGGCGAGATCGCCGGCGACCCGAGCAAGCCGCGCTGGATCGTCGATCCCTTGGATGGCACCACCAATTTCCTTCATGGCATCCCGCATTTCGCGATCTCGATCGCAGTCGAGGAGCGCCGTCCGGACGGGCGCGGCGAGATCAGTCACGGCCTCGTCTACCAGCCGCTGACCGACGAGACCTATTGGGCGGAGAAAGGGCGGGGCGCCTGGCTTCTCGACCGCCGCCTTCGCGTTTCCGGTCGCCGTCATCTCGATGAGGCCTTGATCGGCACCGGCATCCCGCATTTAGGCCGTGGGAGCGCTGAAAGCTGGTCGAAGATCTACAATGCCGTCGCGCCCGAAGTCGCCGGCGTCCGCCGGTTCGGGGCTGCGTCGCTCGACCTCGCCTGGGTCGCGGCCGGACGGATGGACGGCTTCTGGGAAGACGACCTTGATATCTGGGACACGGCGGCCGGCCTGCTGCTGGTCAAGGAAGCCGGCGGCTTCGTCACCGATTACCGCGGCTCCGACCGAAGCTTCGAGCGGCGCGAATATCTTGCCGCCAATGGCGATTTGCACAGCAAGCTGCACAAGCTCATCGCCGGGGCCTTGCGATAGGCCACAATCGCACTCGGTGAGTGTTGCGGCACTCCGCCCACTGTCCTAAAGCGCCGCCAGTTTTTAAGCCCCTTGGAGTCCTCCCGTGGCAAGCGTCGCCGCCGACTATCTGCCGATCCTCCTGTTCCTCATCGTCGCTTTGGCGATGTCGGCCGGGTTCGTCTTCTCGCCGATGCTCGTCAGCCGCCTGACCGGGACGCATAATCCCAATCCCGAAAAGCTCAGCGAATATGAATGCGGCTTCCCGGCGTTCGAGGACAGCCGCAGCCAGTTCGACGTCCGCTTCTACCTGATCGCCATCCTGTTCATCGTCTTCGACCTCGAAGTCGCCTTCCTCTTCCCCTGGGCGGTGTCGCTGTCGGAAACCGGCTGGACCGGCTGGGCGGCGATGATGGTGTTCCTCGCTGAGCTCGGCCTTGGCCTGGCTTATGCCTGGAAGAAGGGCGCGCTCGAATGGGAGTGATGCTCGATCCCCAGGCCAATCCGGCTCCGACTGAGGAAGAGCTCGCGCGCCTTGCGGGCCTCGCTCCGGGCGGACCGGAAATGCAGCGCTTCACGGAAATGCGCCGCGAGCTCGACGAGAAGGGCTTCCTGGTCGCGACCACCGAGGATTTGTTCACCTGGGCGCGGACCGGATCCTTGTGGTGGATGACCTTCGGCCTGGCCTGCTGCGCGGTCGAGATGATCCATGTGAACATGCCGCGCTACGACCTGGAGCGGTTCGGCGTCGCCCCGCGCGCGAGCCCACGCCAGTCGGACGTGATGATCGTCGCCGGTACGCTCTGCAACAAGATGGCTCCGGCGCTGCGCCGCGTCTACGACCAGATGAGCGACCCGAAATACGTCATCTCGATGGGCAGCTGCGCCAATGGCGGCGGCTATTACCATTATTCCTATTCGGTGGTCCGCGGCTGTGACCGCATCGTGCCGGTCGACATCTATGTCCCGGGCTGCCCGCCGACCGCCGAGGCCTTGCTCTACGGAATCCTGCAACTGCAGCGGAAGATCCGCCGCGAAGGGACCATCCAGCGGTGAACCTGGCGGCGCATGTCCCGACCTATGCGGACGAGCCGGCGTCGCTGGCGAGCCTTCCGCGCGCTCGTCGCCGCGAGGGCATCGAGACGGCTTTCGACGTCCATCGTGACGACCTGGTCGAGATGCTTCGTACTCTGCGCGATGAGCATGAGTATCAGCAGCTGATGGAAATTGCGGGGGTCGATTTCCCGAACCGGGCCGAGCGGTTCGAGGTGGTCTATTGCCTGCTCTCGCTGACCCGCAACCATCGCCTGCGCATCCACGTCGCGACGGACGAGAATACGCCGGTGCCGAGCGTCACCTCGCTCTGGCCGGTCGCCGGCTGGCTGGAGCGTGAGGTGTTCGACATGTACGGCGTCGGCTTCGCCGGCAATCCGGACCTCCGCCGGATCCTCACCGATTACGGCTTCGACGGCCATCCGCAACGCAAGGACTTCCCGCTCACCGGCTTCACCGAGATGCGCTATTCCGAAGCCGAGAAGCGCGTCATCTACGAGCCGGTCAGCTTGCCGCAGGACTGGCGCACATTCGATTTCCTGATGCCCTGGGAAGGCGCCGAATATCGCCTGCCCGGCGACGAAAAGGCGACCCCGGAAGAGCCCGGCGCGCCATCACCGGTCAAGGCCGGGGCCGGCGCAGGCGCGGTCAATCCGAAAACTCCGGCCGAAACGCCCAAGACCACCGACAAGCCATCCGACACCGGCGCCGGCGCCCCCGCCAACGGCGAGGCGACGCGCCAGGCGCGCAAGACAGCGAAGGCCAAGGCCGCCCAGGAAGTCAGCAAGGCCAGCGCGAAACCCGCTCCGAAGAAGCCTGGCGGCGGCCCGCCGAGGATGAAGAAGTGAGCCAGACCCTCGACGTCCTCGTCGGCTCGCCCGGCGACAAGCCGACCGCGG
>Ga0307505_10003311_pt1 | contig 10221 bp, 6 predicted proteins | sample 23_S_MG_FD_202183 | JGI IMG/M metagenome (GOLD analysis project Ga0307505, IMG submission 202183) | Soil microbial communities from Populus trichocarpa stands in riparian zone in the Pacific Northwest, United States - 23_S | ecosystem: Environmental > Terrestrial > Soil > Riparian zone > Trees... | reverse complement strand
GCGGCCTGACGAACCTGTCGTACCAATGAGCGAGTGGTCCGCAGTCCAGAACCCGCTGCTCCAGTACGCGGAGCAGGTCGGATGGACGCGTGTGCCGCCGGCGGAGGCGGAGCAGCGGCGGGGTGGCCGCGCCGGCCTCTTCTTCCTCGACGAGCTCCCCGCCGCGCTTTTCCGGCTGAACTCTGGGCTCATGACGGACGCGCGGGCGGAGGACATCGTCCGCCAGCTCCGGCTGCTGCCGGCCGACCTCCGCGGCAACCGTGATGCGCTCGACTGGCTCCGCGGGAAGGGCAGCATATTCGTGGAGGAAGACGGTCAGGAGCGGAATGTCCGCCTCATCCACTTTGACGACCCGGCGCAGAACAGGTACCACGTCTCGTGGGAATGGCGCTACGAGGGCCAGATCTTTGGGAACCGCGCGGATGTCGTCTTCCTGATCAACGGCATCCCGGTTGCCGTCGCCGAGCTAAAGGCGGCTGAGAAGAGGAATGCCATCGAGGAGGCCGTGGTCCAGCTCCGGCGCTACCACAGGGAGACGCCCGAGTTGGTCCAGCACGCGCAGATCGTCGAGGCCAGCCAGCTCTTCGACGTGATGTACGGCGTCACGTGGAATCTGAGCCGGAAGAACCTCGTGAACTGGCGGGACGAGGGGCCGGCCGGCGACTACGAGACGCGGGTCAAGGCGTTCTTCGACCGCGAGCGGTTACTCCGCGTACTGCGGGAGTACGTGCTCTTCCGCGAGGAGGAGGGCGGCGGCCTCACGAAGCTCATCCTGAGGCAGCACCAGACGCGCGCCGTCGAGCGGGTGCTGGAACGAACGCATGACCCCGATAAGCGGCGCGGCCTCGTGTGGCACACGCAGGGGTCCGGCAAGACGCTCACGATGATCACCATCGCGGCGCACCTCCTCCGCGTTACGGTTCGGGGCGAGAAGCCGACGGTGTTGATGCTGATAGATCGCATAGACCTCGAGGAGCAGCTCTGGAAAAACCTCGCCGCAAGCGGGCTCGCGACCTACCACACCGCCCGCTCGAAGACGGAGCTCGTCGACCTCCTCCGCGCCGACACCCGCGGGCTCGTCGTCGCCATGATTCACAAGTTCGACGACATGCCGGCGCAGCTAAACGAGCGCTCGTCGGTCGTGGTCCTGGTGGATGAGGCGCATCGGACGACTGGCGGGACGCTTGGCAACTACCTCATGGCCGCCCTCCCCAACGCGACCTACATCGGGTTCACCGGCACGCCCATCGACCGGCTCTCGAAGGGCAAGGGTACGTTCAAGACGTTCGGCGTGGAGGACCCGCAGGGCTACCTAGACAAGTATGAGATCGCCGAGAGCATCGAAGACCAGACGACGGTCCGGCTCCACTACGCTCTCGCGCCGAACGACCTACGCGTAGAGAGGGAGACGCTGGAGCAGGAATTTCTGAAGCTGACCGAGGCCGAGGGCGTTGCCGACGTTGAGGAGCTCAATGCGATCCTGGACCGAGCCGTGCGGCTGAAGGAGCTAATGAAGAGCCGGGAGCGGATCGACAAGGTGGCCGCGTTCGTCGCCCAGCACTTCCGAGATGTCGTCGAGCCCCTTGGATACAAAGCGTTCCTAGTGGGTGTGGACCGCGAGGCGTGCGCCCTGTACAAGGAGGCGCTCGATCGGTACCTGCCGGCCGACTACTCCCGCGTCGTCATCTCGCCGGCACATAATGACCCGCCCGAGCTAGCGGCGCACCATCTCGACAAGGCCGCCGAGAAGAAGGTCCGCGACGCCTTCCGCGATGCGGGCGAGCTACCGAAGATCCTCATCGTCACCGAGAAGCTCCTCACGGGCTTCGACGCACCGGTGCTCTACACGTTGTACCTCGACAAGCCGATGCGCGACCACGTCTTGCTGCAGACGATCGCGCGGGTGAACCGGCCGTACGAGGACGCCGCCGGCAAGGCGAAGCCGTGCGGGGTGATCGTCGACTTCGTTGGCATCTTCGAGCGCCTCGAGGACGCCCTCGCCTTCGACTCCGATGTCGTGGCGTCGGTGATCGAGAACCTCGACGTACTGAAGCGGCTCTTCGCGAAGCAGATGGGCGAGGACGCGCAGGCGCACCTCGCCCACGCGCACACGTGGACAGACAAGGAGAAGGAGCGGGCCGCCGAGGAGTACGCGGACAAGGACCATCGCGAGCAGTTCTATCGCTTCTTCCGGGAGCTCGCGACGCTCTACGACATCCTCTCTCCGGATGCGTCACTGCACCCGTTCATCAAGGACTATGAGGCTCTCGCGCGGCTGTACGCGCTGATCCGGAACGCGTACGATCGCGGGCCCTACGTCGACAGGGACCTCGCCGCCAAGACGCGGGAGCTTCTCCATCAGACGACGGTCGTGGGGGAGATTCAGATGCCCTACGAGATCCACGAGCTCGGGCCGGCCGAACTCGAGAAGCTGCGGCAGTCCGACGCGAGCGACCACACGAAGGTGCTCAACCTCCGGAAGGTGCTCGGGGATGCCGTCGACAGCGACGCCGCGTCGCAGCCGTTCCTGATCGGCATCGGCGAGCGCGCCGAGCAGGCGGCCGCGCGCTACGAGGACCGCCAGATCACGACGCAGCAAGCGCTGGCGCTGTTCGGCCAGCTTGCCCAGGAGGTGGTAACCGCCGAGGAGGAGCGCGCTCGGATGGGGATCAGTGCTAGGGCCTTCGGCATCCTTTCCGCACTGCGAATCGACCACCCGCACCTGACGCCCGACATGGCAGCCGCACTGGAGCGCCATGCCGGCGACTTCCCCGACGCGCACTGGGACCCGCAGCAAGAGCAGCAGCTTCGAATCGCCCTCTTGCGCGAGCTGATGCCCGCGATGGATGGCTCCCCCGGCGAACGCGGCGGCCTAGCCGCGCGCGCCGCCGGCCGCGTGCTCGATCTCCTCCGGGCATGAGCGACCGCAACGGAAGTCTGCCCCCAAGCGAACGGTGGAGTGACGTCGACGAACTCCGCTGGGCCGCGCGCAAGTGGGCGGTCCGCATCGACGTGGCCCTCACGAGCGTCCACATCCGGCCGATGCGTACCAAGTGGGCGTCCATCTCAATCGCAGGTCGGCTGACGCTCAACTCCGAGCTGCTGGCCCGACCGCGCGACCAGGGCGAGTACGCCATCGTGCACGAGCTGGTGCACCTGCTAAGCCCCGACCCCCGGCACGGCCGGCTGTTCAGGGTTTACCTGCGGGCCTACCTGCCTGATTGGGAGCGTCGGCACGAGAGTTTAGTAGGCAGGCCACCAGTGCTGGTGCGTAGGAGCGCACGGATCTCGCGGCGAGCCAAGCCCGACGCGGCTGTTGGAGGCCAGATTTCCTAGGCGTGCCCGGCCACCGAGAAATAAGACAACGACCAGTGGTCCGCCTCCTAGGGCAACGGATCGGAAACCGCGAGCGGGGCGCATTCGGGCTATTCGAAAATGCCGCCTACGACGGCCCATCTCCGCGTGACCGCGGCGTTGTCGCGCGAGACACTGCTCATTCCCAAGTACTCCTCGTCGCCCGGAGCTAGCCGGACCAGATATGTGGTGCGGTGCGATCGACCCGGCTCGCCCGGGTAGTGTGTTAGCGTCTCAGTCCGAACCGTAAACGTTATGACCCTATCGGTTGAACCATTGACGAGGAAGCAATGGGGCGGCCGGACGCCCAAGGCTGGCGGCCGAGATCTCGACGGCCGCACGTGGGATGAGTACCCCGTAAGCTTGGCCGCCTAGCTGCCGAACTGGTCGAACGTCACGCCGACCAGGTAGATGGCCGCCGCCGGCGGGACCACCCCCACGCGGCCCTCGCGCCACCCGATGCCGAATTCATGCACTGGTGCGAGGGGTTATCCAGCCCTGGGTGGTGAGTACTTCCGCGGCGAGGACGATCTGGCGGGGCGTGAGCTGCCGCTTACGATTGTTCCAGCGGTAGACATGTTCAACGAGGTCTGCGTCGGAGACAGGGAGCCCGCCCTGCGTAGCGACCCAGTGGACCGTGGCGAGCAGTTCCAGGCCGTAGGACGATTCGAAACCCTCAACGAGTGCGCTTACGCGATCGAACCGGCTGCGGGTGTCGGGCCGGTCATCTAGGAAAGCCCTGGCATCCTCCTGCGCTCCGGGGACGAGTTGAAGGAGCTTATCCGGGGCGTCACCGCCATCGGCATATCCGGATACGAGGTGCCCCTCGACCCGATTCAGCACGTGGCGCAGGTTCTCCGCGTAGGGGCCGTAGTGGCCCTTGACGTAGTCGAGCCGAAGATCCTCGCCCGCTGCCTGCATGAAGTACATGAGCTTGTGGACTTCGAGCAGGCTGATGAGCGGGTCGAGAAGGCCGGCGAGGTAGCGGTCCATGAGGCCCACGAGAGCGGCTCGCCCGGGCGTCATGCGGGGGACGGCCCGATTGCGGACAACCTCGGGTGCGCCGCCCGGCTCGTAGACCCGGACGCGGACATCGTCGAGATCGCCTAGGGCCGCTTCGATACGCGTGCGCACGTCGAGCCACTCGAGCCCCCCGAGGCCGCTGCCGAGCGGCGGCAACGCGATGGACCGGATGCCGCGCTCGCGGACAATGCCAATCAGCGCGTCGAGACCCGCCTCAATGTCCTGAATGCGACTCTTGCCGCGCCAGTGACGCTTGGTCGGAAAGTTGATGATATAGCGGGGGTGCGTGACGCGGCCAGTGTCAAACACGAAGGGGCGGCCGGGCTGGACCTCCTTGCGATCGCAGGCGGCGGCGTACGCATTGAAGTTGTCCGGCCAAGCCTTCTTGAACTGGAGCGCGACGCCACGCCCCATCACGCCGACGCAGTTGACCGAATTGACGATGGCCTCGGCCTCGTCCTGGAGGATGTCCCCAGTGGCGAACTCGATCATGGCTAATAGTACCAGTCGGGCTTGATCTTTACGACGGGCCGGTGACTTCCCCCCGTCATCGCGCGCGTGGCCTGATCCTGGACGACGCGGGAGTGGACGCCGATGCCCTCGACAAGAGCCCACGGAACTCGGTGCTCAACGAGGAACTCGGCCTGTTTCTTCTCCTGGCGCCCCTGCCAGTCCCGTGCGCGGACGGCATCCCAGTCGATCTCATCGAGTTGGGAGAGGTCGGCACGGTCCTCGAAATAGCGGGAGCCCGCGTTCGAGAGCGTGAGCGCCCACCGTAGCCCTTCACCCTCAGCCCACGCAACGGTTTCACGGAGGTCCAGCACGAGGTGAACGATGGGGCCCTGTCCGCCCCGGTAGGACAGATCCGCGTGGTTGGCCTTGTGGATGAGGTAGAGCATGACGGACCGCGGCCAGAAGTAGAACGGGACGCATGCGCCGACATGGAGGTCGGCGTGGCTGGAAAGCGTGAGCTCTTCGAGGCGCCCGACGCTTAATAGTGCCCATGCCGATGGTGGTGCCCTCGGGGTCACGGCTCAGGACCTCGGCGTCACACCACAGGTGGCCGTCGGCCACGATGGACCGGAGTCGATCCACATGGCAGATGTGGAAAAGCTTGGGCTGGGTGGGTGCGGGCACAGCTAGAGGCTCCGTTTAGCACGGGGCAAGCTTATTGAGCTACGGCCTCCACGCCGAGAGCTGTGAGTGAATCACGGGCGCGAGCACAGCACCGAGCCCGCCGGCCGCGCCCACCACAACCGCCCTCCTCAACCGCAAACCCGAGGCGAAGCTAGTTCGTCAGGTAGACGACGATGTATGCGACGATCTTCATGGGCACACCGTGACTCGGCGCTGGATAGAGTCTCGGTGCAGGTCCAGTTGGCCGCAAGACGTCGCCGGCGGCTAACCCGCGAGCGCAAGGGCAGTGCGCCCGTACCCATGCCCGTAGCCCGATGCCATAAATCCCTCTTTCGTTACCCCCAAGGCCACATCGCGTGCCCCTGCGGGGGGCACCGTTGAGAACGGCCGTAGATGAAGTCCGCGGCGGGAGCCGCCGGCACTCACTAAGACGGAGACGGCGTCACTCGCAGCTCACTGCCGGCCGGTAGACCTGGTTGAAAAGGCTGCCGTGGCTACCGCCGACCTGGGTGCCGCCGCCGGCGGCCCAGATCAGCCCGTCGACGAAGGCCGAGCCGTAGACGCCGTGAACGGGGATAGGCATGTCGGCGAGGCGCGTCCATTGGTCGGTCCGAGGATCGTAGTAGTCGTGGTCGGGGAACATGCCGGCCGGGCCCTCGCCGCCCCAGACATGGAAGCAGCCCCGAGCCATCACCCCGTTCATGCCGCTGCGAGCGCGGAGCATGGGGGCGGCGGTCGACCACGTCAGCGTCTGGGGGTCGAAGACCTCGTGCGCCGTCGTCATGGACGTCCCCAACCCGAGGCCCTGCCGCCCTCCGACGTAGTGGATGCGGCCGTCGATCGCCTCGCCGGTGAAGTGGTTGCGCCGGGTGGGCAGGTTCGGCAGCACCTCCCAGGTATCCATCGCCGGGTCGTAGACGGCGAAGTCGAACTCGCGCGGCGGGCGGCCGCCGGCGACGTAGATCTTGCCGTCGTGCACGACGGCCACCCCGGAGCTGCGCGCCGTGGGCATCGGCGCCCTCGTGACCCACACCCCCGTCGCGGGATCCAGCTCGTAGACCGTGTTCACGTAGCTGTTCGTGCCCGGGGGGTCATCAGCCTGGGTCTGGCCGCCGATCAGGTAAACCCTTCCGTTGACGCCGGCCGCCATCCCGTGGTTGTTGGGTAGCGGCAGCGGCGGTCCGAGCGACCAATCGTCGTTCGCGATGTCGTAGACCTGGACCGTGCGGCGGGTCTGCCGATTCGCCGGATACCCCCCGAGGAGGTAGAGCTTGCCGTTTAATTGGGCTAGCGCCAACTCGGAGTTGGGTTCGATCAACAGGTCCCGGTTTCCCCATTCGCCTGGGGGCGGGTCGACCAGGGTGGGTGCTAGCACGACGTCGTGGACGTTGGCCCCCGCAACCAGGCTGACGCTCTGCGACCGCGGATCGAAGCCCGGAGCGCTCGTGACGATCGTCGCGCTACCTACCGGCAGGTTCTGAAGCTCGAACCGTCCGTCCGCGCCGGTGGTCGAAGTGTCGCTTCCGACGCTCACTGATGCGCCCCCAATAACTGCTCCGGTGGTGGCGCTTACGACGCCCGACACGGTCGCAGTCGGGATCGGCGTCAACACGACGTCGTAGGTGTTGGTCCCCGCGGTGAGACTTACGCTGTCCGACCGCGGATCAAAGCCCGGAGCGCTTGTGATGATCGTTGCGCTACCGACAGGCAAATTCTGAAGCTCGAATCGCCCGTCCGCGCCGGTTGTCGCGGTGGCGCTTCCGATGCTCACCGATGCGCCCTCAATGACAGCTCCGGTGGCGACTGTTACGACGCCGGAGATGGTTGCGCTTCCGGCGCCAGGGGCACCCCCGTCGCACGCGGCGATATGAATCGACGCTACCAACGCTAGTGCGAGCGTAGGGATCGATGTCCAGAGCTTCATGGGGGTGTTGAGATAAGGGTGCAGAATATGGTTGCTGCGCGCGTCAGGTGCGGAGGGACGACGCAACGCCAGCGACCTGACGGCGGCCAGGTGGGACCGGCAGGAGCCTCTCTCCGCCCAAGCCCCGCTTCGCGCGGGGATCCCTGCGCCCCACGGTGGGGTCGGCGAGGACGGCGAGGATGGCGGGGGCCAGGAGGAGGCGGCGCATGCGAGTGCTAATTCTTTAGCGTAACGCTCGGAGGGTACGCTGCTCTATTGCCCGCGCGCAATCCCATTCGGCTCCCCCTAGGAAGGGCCGACCCTCAACCGACTTTTTGCCGGTCGTCGGGTTCGACCCCTCGGCCGTCGCGTCGCCCTCCTCCACGAGGGACCTCTCTCGGCAGGCATGCGCTCAGCAGCACCCGCGTGCCGACCTTGCTCCGTTCGGCCCCGGCGCGTATGCTCGCCAAACAGACACGAGACTCCACGTGGCACGATTCAAGGACCAGGGCGTGGTCGCGGCGGCGTTTCAGCCGTACCTCGAGCCGGGCGAGCAGCTTCGGCACGTCGCCTTTGGTGTCAAACAGCCGAACATCCTGCTGATCATCGGCCTCACGGCGCTGGCGATTCTCCCGGGCGTTATCGCCGTCGCCATGCTGACGCGGGAGTTCGTCGTTGGGCTGACCGACCGGCGCTTCATCGTGCTGCGCTTCAAGGGCTCGAAGCTGGTAGTCCAGGAGGTGATCGAGTACCCCCTCAGCCCGCTGCCGCCGGCGAAGACGTCCACCGGCGGACTCTTCACGCACATCCAGGTGCTCGACCCGGCACGACCGTTCGTAGCCAAGTTCCACCGGATGGGCATGCCGGGCAACCGCGAGAACGCGATGGCGATCGGCGCCGCGCTTACCGGCGCGCCGGCGTAGCGCCGGCGATGGCCGGCCCGCCCGTGTTGCCGCCGGCGCCGCGCGCCGGCCGCGCGTGCCCCTTCTGCGGCGAGCCGGCGCCGGACGCGCGCTGCGCCACGTGCGGACGCGACCCGACCGCCCCGCGCCGGCCATGCGACGCGTGCGGTCGGATTGTCCCGTCGGCCGACCCGGCGTGCTGGAGCTGCGGCGCGCCGCGGCGCAACGAGATGCGCCGGAAGGTCCCGCTGATCGTACTGATGTTCCTCGCGGCCATCGCCCTCAGCGTCGTCCTGGCCGGCCTGTAGTGCCCGCCGCGCCGGAAGCGCAGGCGTCGGTCGCCGGAGGGCTTATCCTCCACACCCGCACCCCGGCAACGTGGACGGACCCACCGACCTGCGCGAGGCGCTGCGCGACCTCGCCGACCTGCTCGCCGCGCGCGCCGGCGCCGACCACGAGCTGCGCGACGCGCTCGCGCGCGTTTCCGCCGCGGCCGCGCCGGCGCCGGCCGCCCCACGTGACGCATGGGCCATCGTCCCGCGGATCGCCGCCGCGGGCGCGCCGGTGCCCGAGGAGGCGCTGGCCGCGCCGGACACCGTGCGGGAGATCGAGACGCTGCGGGCGGTTGACATCGACCGGCTCCTGGCGTGGTCACGCGGCGAAGCACCCGAGGCCGCCGAGGGCACCGGCGCGGCCGGCGCGGCCGCGATCGACGACGAGCTCGCGCCCCTCGCCGAGCGCCTCCGCCTGAAGGCCACCGGAGCGCGCTGGCGTGCCGAAGGTCGGCCAGACGCCGGGCTCCAGCGGCTCCGCTCACGCGCCGGCGAGGTCCCCGGCGTCGACCTATGGATGCTCGAGAACTCCGGCGGGGCACCGGCGGATTGGGAGATCCTCGCCTCCGCCTACGGAGCGGCTGCCACCGCTGCGAGCGTGCTCGCTGCCTTCGCCGGCGCCGGCCTACACCTCGCCCGAAGCACTCCCTTTGCCGACGCCGTCGATGCCGCGGCCCAGGCGCAGTCCGGCCTCCGCGCCGCGTACTGGCGGCTCCGCGGACGTGAGGCATCGTATGTCTTCCCGGTGCACGCCGACGAGGAGCCCGACCAGGTGGCGCTGTTCGACTGGCTGCGCGAGGCCACACGCGTCGACCAGATCTACGTGGAGCGCTACATGCGCTGGCAGGACGCCGCCGACCCCGCCGATGCGCCGGCCATCGACCATCGGCTGCGCGCGATTGCCGAGGCCGCCGGCTTGCGTCCGGCACTCGACGACGACGACGCTGTATCCGGGTTGCTGAACACGGCCAACTACCACGCCCGCCGCGTAGCCCGCCAACCGTGGGACCTCGACGATCACGCACGGAGGCTGCTCGAGGAGGTCGGCGACATCGTGCAGGCGGGCACGCCGGCTACCGACGTGCGGCTGAGAGAGGTGCTGCTTCCGGTCCTGCGCCTGCTACCGGAAGAAGCCGTCGCCGGCGCGCCGGCCGGCGCGACGCGTGTAGTGGAGGCGGTGCGCGAGCACCTGGCTCGCCAGGAAGACGACGACGACTGGGCGCCTGACCCCGCGGCCCGCCACTCGCCCGAGGTCGCCCGCGCGGCTCGCCTCCTGCGCGGCCGGCGTATCGCCGTCTTCGGCGGCGTCCGCCGCCCGGAGCACGTCCGCGCCCTCGAAGAGGCCTTCGACGCGACCGTTGAGTGGGTAGAGACCCGCCCGCACCAGTCGACGGCGCCGTTCGAGCCGGCTGTAGAGCGGGCCGACGTGGCCATGCTCCTGATCCGCTGGTGCAGCCACAGCTTCGAGGACATCCGCGGATTCTGCGACGCGCACGACACGATGTACGTCCGACTCCCGGCGGGCTACAACCCGAACCAGGTCGCGCGGCAGGTGCTGGAACAGGTGGGC
>Ga0307505_10003310_pt1 | contig 10222 bp, 9 predicted proteins | sample 23_S_MG_FD_202183 | JGI IMG/M metagenome (GOLD analysis project Ga0307505, IMG submission 202183) | Soil microbial communities from Populus trichocarpa stands in riparian zone in the Pacific Northwest, United States - 23_S | ecosystem: Environmental > Terrestrial > Soil > Riparian zone > Trees... | reverse complement strand
GCCGGGTCGGGCTCGGAGCCCGTCTCCTGCAGGATCTGGCGCGAGATGCGGTTCATCTTGTTGATGGTCTCGATCATGTGCACCGGGATGCGGATGGTGCGCGCCTGGTCGGCGATCGAGCGCGTGATGGCCTGGCGGATCCACCAGGTGGCGTAGGTGGAGAACTTGTAGCCGCGGCGGTATTCGAACTTGTCCACCGCCTTCATCAGGCCGATGTTCCCCTCCTGGATCAGGTCGAGGAACTGCAGGCCGCGGTTGGTGTATTTCTTGGCGATCGAGATCACCAGGCGCAGGTTGGCCTCGGTCATCTCGCGCTTGGCGCGGCGCGCCTTGGCTTCGCCGGTGGACATCTGCTTGTTGATTTCCTTAAGGTCGCGCACCGGGATGCCGATCTTCTGCTGCACGCCCTGGATCTTGCCCAGCAGCTCCAGGATCGACGGCTCCAGGCGCACCAGCTGCTCGCTCCAGGGGTGCGCCGCGTTGACCTCGGCCGACAGCCAGCGCTTGGAGCCCTCGGTGCCGACGAACACCTTGATGAAGTGCTGGCGCGGCATCTGCGCCTTGTGCACCGCGATGTCGTGGATGCGCCGCTCGTGGCTGCGGATGTCCTCCACCAGGCTCCTCACGCTGTCGCACAGCCGCTCGACGGTGCGCGCGGTGAAGCGGATGGTCATCAGCTCGGCGGAGATCTGGTCGCGCACGCGCAGGTAGTCCTTGTCGCGCGAGCCCTTGTTCTCCAGCACGCGCAGCATCTTCTCGAACAGCCGGCGGATGCGCGCGAACTTCTCCAGCGCCTCGCCGCGCAGCTTGAGCAGGCTCGCGGTCTGCGCCGCGCCGTCATCGTCCTCGGTGTCGCCTTCCTCTTCCTCGATCTGCTCTTCTTCCTCTTCCTCGCTCACCGCCTCGGCCTTCTTCGGGTCGAAGCCGTCCTTGGCGTCGGGGTCGATGAGGCCGTCCACCACCTCGTCGATGCGCAGCTCTTCCTTTTCCACCTTGTCGGCGAGGTCGAGGATCTCCTTCACCGTGGTCGGACAGGCGCTGATCGCCTGGATCATGTGGCGCAGGCCCTCTTCGATGCGCTTGGCGATCTCGATCTCGCCCTCGCGCGTCAGGAGCTCCACCGAGCCCATCTCGCGCATGTACATGCGCACCGGGTCGGTGGTGCGGCCGAACTCGGAGTCCACCGTCGAGAGCGCGGCCTCGGCCTGCTCCTCGACGTCCTCGTCGGTGGCGGCCGCCGGCGCGGTCTCCGCGGTGATCAGCAGCGTTTCCTGGTCGGGCGCCTGGTCGTAGACCTGGATGCCCATGTCGCCGAAGGTCGAGATGATGGCTTCGATCTGCTCGGCGTCCACCAGGTCGTCGGGCAGGTGGTCGTTGATCTCGGCGTAGGTGAGGAAGCCGCGGTCCTTGCCCAGCTTGATCAGCGTCTTCAGGCGCATGCGCCGCGTCTCGGCGTCTTCCTTCGGCAGCACGGCCATCGCCGCGAGCCACTCTTCCTTGCGCGCCTTGCGCCCGGGCCGGCCGCGGCCGGCTTTCGCCTTCAGCCCCTCGGCGAGCCTGGCTTCGAGCTGCTCGAGGGCCGCCTTGGCGCTCTTGATGGTGGGTTTCTTCGCCTTCTCGGGGGCTTTCGCCTGCGGCTTGGCAGCCGCCGTGACTTTGACGGGCTTGGCGGGCTTGGCGGGCTTGACGTGCCTGGCCGCCTTGGCGTGCCTGGCCTTCTTCGCCGCCGGGCGCGGCCTGGCGGCGACGCGGGGCCTGGCGCGCGCGGCGATGACTTTCTTCTTCTTCAACGCCTTGACCGGCTTGGCTTTTTTTCCGGGCTTGCGGATGGGCTTCGCTCTGGACTTGGGTTTTGCTTTGGCCATTCTCGCCTCGTGCTCGCCCTGGGGTGCCGGGCCGGAAAAAAGTGGGGGATTCTACCCCAATCCGACCCTCAGGACCGCTGCGCCTTCAGTTGATGCAGCTCTTTGACACGCCGGTTCAACTCGGCGTTCAACGCCGGGTCGGCGCCGATGCGCCCGCGCAGCTCGTCGATCTCCCGGTGCATGCGGCGCACGCGCAGGGCGAGCAGCGCCTGGTGGAACTCCTGCGCGGCGGATTCCGGCGTGTCGTTCTGCTCCATGCCGGCGGCCTGGGCGCGGGAAATCAGCTTCTCGAACCCGGTGCCCTGGTAGCGCTCCACCAGCGCGGCGCCGCCCACGCCTTCGCCGCCGGCGAGGTCCGCCGCGATGGCTTTCAGCGCGGCGGCCTCCGGCAGGTCGTCATCGAGCAGCGCCTCCTCCAGCTCGCCGGCGAGGGCGGGATTCATCACCACGCAGCGCAGCAGGTGCTGCTCCTCGGTCCGCGGGATCACGCTCTCCACTCGCGGCGGTGCCGGGCGCTGGTGCTGGTGGCGGGGCGCGCCGCCCTCCGGCGCGAAGAAGGCTTCCGCGGCGTCGGGCGCGAGGCGCGCGAGCTGCGCGATCGACTGCACCAGCTGCTGGCGCAGCGCCGGCGCCGCGAGCTGCTGCACGTAGCGCTTGGCGAGCGTCTGGAAGCCGGCGCGGCCCTCGGGCGTATCGAGCTCCGAGCGCGCGCGCAACTCGCCCAAGAGGAACCCCGTGAGCGTCTGCGCCTCGGCCACCAGGCGCTCGAACCCGGCCTTGCCGTGCGCGCGCACGTAGCTGTCGGGGTCCTCGCCCTCGGGCAGGAACAGGAACCTGACCGGGTTGGAGTCGCCGGCGAGCGGCAGGCTCACCTCCAGCGCGCGCCAGGCGGCCTTCCTGCCCGCGGCGTCGCCGTCGAAGGAGAACACCAGCTCGGCGCCGCTTTCGCGCAGTTCGCGCAGGAGCTTGGTCACGTGCGCGGGCGTGGTGGCGGTGCCGAGCGTCGCCACCGCGTAGCCCACGCCGTGCTGCGCGAGCGCCACCACGTCCATGTAGCCCTCGACCACCAGCGCGCGCCTCGCCTCGTGCAGCGCGGCGCGCGCGTGCCCGAGGCCGTAGATCTCCTCGCCCTTGCGGAACAGCGGCGTCTCCGGCGAATTGAGGTACTTCGGCTCGCCTTCGCCGATCACGCGGCCGCCGAAGCCGACCACGCTGTCGCGGCGGTTGAAGATCGGGAACATCACGCGGTCGCGGAAGCGGTCGTAGCGCTTGCCCTCGCCCTCGATCACCAGGCCGCACTCGACCAGCGCCGGGTTGTCGTAGTCGGGGAAGACGGCCTTCAGGCCCTGCCAGTCGTCCGGCGCGTAGCCGATGCCGAAGCGCGCCGCGATCTCGCCGGTGAGGCCGCGCTGCTTCAGGTAGGCGACGCCCCGCGGCGAGGCTTTCAGGGCGCCGCGGTAGAACGCCATCGCCTTTTGCATCACGGCGAAGAGGTCCGTCTCGCGTTCCTTCCTCTGCGCCTCCTCGGGCGTGCGCGGCTGCCACTCGGGCACCTGCATGCCCACCGACGAGGCGAGCTCCTTCAGGGCGTCGATGTAGCCCAGGCTGGCGTACTCCATCATGAAGCCGATGGCGTTGCCGTGCTTCTGGCAGCCGAAGCAGTGGTAGAACTGCTTGGCGGGGCTGACGGTGAACGAGGGCGTCTTCTCGTTGTGGAACGGGCACAGCCCCATGAAGTTGGCGCCGCCCTTCTTCAGCTGCACGTAGCGCCCCACGATGTCGACGATGTCGACGCGGTTGAGCAGGTCCTGCTTGAAGGAATCCGGGATCACGGGCAAATGGGGACAGTCCCCATTTTCACGCCCCGAGCTTGGCTTTCACAAGGCCCGAGACCTTGCCCATGTCGGCGCGGCCGGCGAGGCGGGGCTTGAGCAGCGCCATCACCTTGCCCATGTCCTTGACGCCGGCGGCGCCGGACTCGGCCACCGCGGCCGCGATCGCCTGCGCCACCTCGGCCTCGCCCAGCTGCTGCGGCAGGTAGGCGCTCAACACGCCGATCTCGAACTTCTCCTGGTCGGCGAGGTCCTGGCGCGCGGCCTTCTCGTACTGGGCGATGGATTCGCGGCGCTGCTTGACCATCTTCTCGATGATGCCGAGCACGTCGGCGTCGGCGAGCTCGACGCGCTCGTCGACCTCCTTCTGCTTCATCGCGGCGAGCAGCAGCCGCACGGCCGACAGGCGCGCCGCGTCCCTGGCGCGCATCGCCGCCTTCATGTCTTCGGTCACGCGTTCCTTGAGGGTCATGCCGGCTCCGGAAATGCAAACGCCCCGGCGATCTGCACCGGGGCGCTGGCCTGTGTTCTCGGGATGGTTCCTTAGTACAGCTTCGCCGGCAGCATCTGGCTGCGCAGGCGCTTGTGGTGGCGCTTGACCGCGGCGGCGAGCTTCCGCTTCCTCTCCGAGGTGGGCTTTTCGTAGAACTCGCGGGCGCGCAACTCGGTCAGCAGCCCGGTCTTCTCGACGGTGCGCTTGAAGCGGCGCATCGCCACTTCGAAGGGCTCGTTTTCCTTGACGCGTACGGTCGGCATCCAATACCCCGGCGATTCGAAAGGGCGAAATTGTATCAGAATCACCCCATGCTGATCCTCGGCATCGAGACCTCGTGCGACGAAACCGGCGTGGCGCTGTACGACGCCGCCGCGGAGCGCCTGCTCGGGCATGCGGTGCACTCGCAGGTGGCGATGCACGAGGCCTACGGGGGGGTGGTCCCGGAGCTCGCCTCGCGCGACCACATCCGGCGCCTGGTGCCGCTCGCGCGCGGGCTGCTCGAGCGCGCCGGGCGCAAGGCGGAAGACCTCGGCGCGGTGGCCTACACCGAAGGCCCGGGCCTCGCCGGCGCCCTGCTGGTGGGCGCTTCCTTCGCCCATGCGCTCGCCTTCGCGCTCGGCGTTCCGGCGGTGGGCATCCACCACCTGGAAGGGCACCTCCTGTCGCCGCTGCTCGCGGCGCGCGCGCCGTCGTTTCCCTTCGTCGCCCTGCTGGTGTCGGGCGGCCACACGCAGCTGATGCGCGTCGAAGGCGTCGGCCGCTACGAACTGCTCGGCGAAACGCAGGACGACGCCGCGGGCGAGGCCTTCGACAAGACCGCGACGCTCCTCGGCCTCCCCTACCCCGGCGGCCCGGCGCTCTCGAGGCTCGCCGACAGCGGGCGCCCGGGACGCCACAAGCTGCCGCGGCCGATGCTCGCGAGCGGCGACCTCTCGTTCAGCTTCAGCGGGCTGAAGACCGCGGTGATGCTGCTGGTGAAGGGCGCGGATGCAGATGACGAGTTCCGCGCCGACGTGGCGCGCGCCTTCCAGGACGCGATCGTCGAGGTGCTGGTGGCGAAAAGCGAGCTCGCGATGCTGCGCACGGGCCTCACGCGCCTGGTGGTCGCCGGCGGCGTCGGCGCCAACAGGCAGCTGCGCGCCGCGCTCGACGCCTCGGCAAAAACCCGCGGCTACGACGTGTACTACCCGGAGCTCGAGCTGTGCACCGACAACGGCGCCATGATCGCCTTCGCTGCTGCGCTGCGCACGCGCCACGGCACCGCAGGTGCCGTGGACGCTCACGCCTTCACGGTGCGCCCGCGCTGGGACCTGGCGGCGGGCTAGCCCTGGCGCCGACGCGGCTCTCCTCGCCCCGGAACAGGCGCCGGATGTTTTCCTTGTGGCGCCAGACGAGCAGCGCCGAGATCGCCATCACGCACAGCGCCACGACGCCGGCACCGTGGAACAGCACGGCGAACACCGTGGCGAAGGCCGCCGACACCAGCGCGGCGAGCGACGAGTAGCGGAAGAACGCGAGCAGGACGAGCCAGGTGGCGATGGTGCCCAGGCCGAGGCGCCAGTCCAGGCCGAGCAGCGCGCCGGCCGCCGTCGCCACGCCCTTGCCGCCCTGGAAGCGATGGAACACCGGGAACAGGTGGCCGAGGAACACGCCGAGCGCCGCGAAGGCGGCGGCTCCCGGCGCGACCAGCGAGGCGAGCCACACCGCGAGCCAGCCCTTGCCGCCGTCGCCGAGCACGACGAGCGCGGCGGCGGCCTTCTTCCCCGTGCGCAGCACGTTGGTGGCGCCCGGGTTGCCCGAGCCGTAGCTGCGCGGGTCGGGCAGCGCGAAGAGGCGGCTCACCACGATGGCGAAGGAAATCGAGCCGAGGAGGTAGGCGCCGGGGGCGGCGAGCATCGATTCCATGTGGCGCGGATTCTACCGCCGGCCCCTATAATCGAGCGCACATGGACGCCATCCTGCTGCGCGACCTGCGCGTCGAGACGCTCATCGGCATCCACAAGCGCGAGCGCCACGCGACGCAGACCGTGTCCATCGACCTGGAGATCGGCCTGCCGGGCACCTCCGTGTTCAAGAGCGACAAGGTGGCCGACACCATCGACTACGAGCAGGTGGCGCTGAAGATCAAGGCGCTCGCCGCGAGCGGCCACTTCCGCCTGGTGGAGACGCTCGCCGAGCGCATCGCGCGGCTGCTGCTCGAGGATTTCGGCGCGCCCTGGGTGAAGATCTCGGTGGCCAAGATCGGCATCCTCGGCAACGCCAGGTTCGTCGGCGTGACGATCGAGCGCCGGCGCTGATCAGCCGGGCCGCACCGCCAGCAGGCTGGTGCGCAGGCGGTGCAGCACCTGTTCGGCGGTATTGCCCAGCAGTTTTCCCGCCACGCCGGTGCGGCCCACGGTGCCCATGACCACCACGTCGATCTTGAGCCTGGCGGCGAGGCTCGGGAGCACGCGATCCGGCTGCCCCGCCTTGATGACGATGTTCTGCGCCGGTATGCCGTATTCGCCGGCCATGGCCGCGAGCGGGGCACCGAGTTTTTCGCGCTGGCGGCGCTCCAGGGCGCGGACATCGATCAGATCGAGATCCCGGGCCACGGCGGAGACCGGAACGACGTAGGCCGCGTGGACCTGCGCCTCGAGCAGCGCGCCGAGCCGGGCAGCGGCCGCCAGCACCTTCCCGTTCAGCGCGACCTGGGCCGGGTCGGTGGAGCCCGCGTCGACCGCGGCGAGAATGCGCCGGCTTTTCCCGCGCGGCCGGTTGCCGACGATCAGGACCGGCGCCGGGCAGCGGCGCAGCAGCTGCCAGTCGGTGGGCGTGTAGAACAGGGTTTCGCTGCGATTGCCGGTCTTCACGACCAGGTCGATGCCCTCGCGCGGCACCGCCTCGACGACCCAATCCGCGATGTCTTTCGCCCACACGGCTTCGACCTCCCGCCAGCCCGTGCCGGGCCGCACGCCGGCAAGGCTTTGATCCAGCCACTGCCGCTTGGCGGCGAGCAAAGCGTCCTTGAGTACGGCCGCCGCCGCCGCCGACAGCAGGCCGGGCTCCGCCGCGGCATGCTCAAAGGCGAACCCCGCGACGCGCAGACGCCCCGCGGGCGCCGGAAGCAACTCGAGAGCGGCGCGTACGGCGAGTTGCCTGGGGTCGTCGCGATCGGCGATCGCCAGGATATTGTCGAGCTTCATGGGCGCGGCGGCATCTCCGGGCATTCCCTACTTGGCGATGACCGTTCTATTGTACGGAGTATGGAACTAAGGTAATTATTAGGCTCGGACGAGAAAAATACCTTGATTCCGGCGCCGCCGGCGTCCGTCGTTCCTATCGAGGAAGTTGATGAGTCAGCAGAACCTGGCCCAGGCGTTCCTGCAGAACTTCCTGGGCCAATCGCCGCAGTGGTACAAGCACACGATCGTCGGCTTCCTGTTGCTGAACCCGATCCTGTTCGCCGTCCATCCGTACCTCGCCGGCTGGGTGCTGCTGTTCGAGTTCCTGTTCACGCTGGTCATGTCGCTGCGCTGCTACCCGCTGCAGCCGGGCGGGCTGCTGGCCATCGAGGCAGTCGCGATCGGGATGACGTCGCCGCTCGCGGTGTACCAGGAGGTCGTCAGGGGGTTCGACGTGGTCCTGCTGCTGATCTTCATGGTCGCGGGCGTCTACTTCCTCAAGGACCTGCTGCTGTACATGGTCACCAAGCTGGTGATCAAGATCCGCTCGAAGATGGCCCTGATGCTGTCGTTCACCTCGGTCACGGTGGTGCTGTCCGCGTTCCTCGACGCGCTGACGGGGATCGCGATCATCATCACGGTGGCGATGGGCTTCTACGACGTGTACCACAAGGTCGCCTCCGGCAGGCACATCGGGCGCGCCGACCCCGACGCGCCGGCCGGCGGCCAGGTGCCGGCGCCGCCGCCCGGGGACCTCGATCAGGCCGGCGCGTTCCTGAAGGCGACGCGCGTCGAGTGGGATCTCGCGCAGCTCGAGGACCTCGAGCAGTTCCGCGCGTTCCTGCGGAGCCTGGTCATGCACGGGGCGGTCGCGACCGCGCTGGGCGGCGTCATGACCCTGGTCGGCGAGCCGCAGAACCTGCTCATCGGGACCCTCGCGGGCTGGGATTTCAGGGAGTTCTTCGTCCGCATGGCGCCGGTGTCGATCCCCGTCGTCGTCGCCGGCCTGATCACCTGCGCGCTGCTCGAGCGCTTCCGTCTGTTCGGCTACGGGGCGGAGCTGCCCGAGCGGGTGCGCGCGGTGCTCGTCGCCTTCGACGAGGCGGAGAACCGGAAGCGCACCGCGCGCGACAGGGCGGTGTTGATTTCCCAGGCCGCCGTGCTCGCGTTCCTGATCATCGGGCTCGCGCTGCATCTCACCGCAGTGGGCATGATCGGCGTGTCGGTGATCGTGCTGGCGACGTCGCTCCTCGGCGTCACCGACGAGCGCCGCCTCGGCCACGCGTTCCAGGAGGCGCTGCCCTTCACCGCGCTGCTGGTCGTGTTTTTCGCCGTCGTGGCCGTGATCCACGACCAGCACCTGCTGGGGCCGATTTTCAGCCGCGTGCTCGAGATGCCCCGCGAGATGCAGCCGTCGGCGGTCTACATCGTCAACGGCATCCTGTCGCTGGCCACCGAGAACGTGTTCATCGCCACCGTCTTCATCAACGAGGTGTCCGAGGCCCTGAAGAACGGCGTCATCGACCGCGCCCAATTCGACCTGCTGGCAATCGCGGTCAATACCGGCACGAACATGCCGAGCGTCGCCACGCCCAACGGCCAGGCGGCGTTCCTGTTCCTGCTCACCTCGGCGCTGGCCCCGCTGATCCACCTGTCCTACATGCGCATGGTGGTGATGGCGCTGCCCTACACCGTGGTGATGACGGTGACCGGCTTCCTGGCCGTCGCCTACCTGCTGTAAGGTCCGCGGCGCCGCCGCGCGCCCGTCATGCCTCGAGCGCGACCTCCACCAGGACCGGCTGCAGGACCCGCACGATCTCGCCCGGCGCGATGCCCACCAGGAAGCCGCGCCGCCCGCCGTTGATGTAGATCCTCGGCAGCTCGAGGATCGAGCGCTCCAGGTACACCCGCAGCGTCTTGCGCGTGCCAAAAGGCGAGGTGCCGCCGATCTGGTAGCCCGAATGGCGCTGCGCGGACTCGGGTTTGCAAGGCTCGATCTTTTTCACCCCGGCCTGGCGCGCGAGGTTTTTGGTGGAGACCTTGCGGTCGCCGTGCATCAGCACCAGCAGCGGCTGGCCCGCCTCGTCCTGCATCACCAGCGTCTTCACCACCGCGTGCTCGGGCACGCCGAGCGCGCGCGAGGACACTTCGGTGCCGCCGTGCTCGACGTAGTCGTACTCGTGCCCCGTATAGGCGACGCCGTTGGCCTTCAGGAACGTGGTGGCCGGAGTGTCCGCCACTCAGCCCCGGGGATGGTGCTTCGCGTGCAGCGCCTTCAGGCGCTCGCGCGCGACGTGCGTGTAGATCTGCGTGGTGGAGATGTCGGCGTGCCCGAGCAGCATCTGCACCACGCGCAGGTCGGCGCCGTGGTTGATGAGGTGCGTGGCGAAGGCGTGGCGCAGCACGTGCGGCGAGAGCAGCTTGGCGGGAATCGCGCGCGCGCCGTAGCGCCTGATCAGGTGCCAGAAGGCCTGGCGCGTCATGCCGGCGCCGCGCCCGGTGACGAACAGGGCGTCGCTCTGGCGCTTCTTCAGCAGCGCCGGGCGCGCTTCCGCGATGTAGCGCTGCACCCAGGCGACCGCCTCCTCGCCGAGCGGCACCAGGCGCTCCTTCGCCCCCTTGCCGAGCACGCGCACCACGCCCGCGTCGAGGCTCGCCTCGAAGGTCTTCAGCCCCACCAGCTCGGAGACCCTGAGGCCCGAGGCGTAGAGCACTTCGAGCATGGCGCGGTCGCGCAAGCCGAGCGGCGTGGCGGCATCGGGCGCCGCGAGCAGCGCCTCGACGTCGGCTTCGGAGAGCGTTTTCGGGAAGCGCGGCGCGCGCTTGGGCGGGTCGAGCTTGAGCGTGGGATCGGCGGCGATGACG
>Ga0307505_10003309_pt1 | contig 10224 bp, 10 predicted proteins | sample 23_S_MG_FD_202183 | JGI IMG/M metagenome (GOLD analysis project Ga0307505, IMG submission 202183) | Soil microbial communities from Populus trichocarpa stands in riparian zone in the Pacific Northwest, United States - 23_S | ecosystem: Environmental > Terrestrial > Soil > Riparian zone > Trees... | reverse complement strand
CAACGCTGGGACGAAGAGGACGCCGGCGAGAGGGATGTCGAGCCACCAAGGCAATCCCAACGGCTGGCTCCCGTCCCCCAGCCCGAAGAAGATGGCAATCACGCCAAGAGCAGTGAGCCCCGCCAGACCGAGTAGGCCGAGCTCACCGATTCTCACCAGCCGGAGACGAGTGCCGGTGAGGCGGGGGAGCACGTAGTAGACCCCGCCTACGAGGGAGATAGTGGCGAACCCGATCATCAGGGACAGGTTGGAAGCCGGCTCGAGACGTCCGTACGAGATGGGAGACAGGTCGGAAAACCTGATGGCGAAAAGGGAGAAGAGTTGGAGGATCCCGCCAACCAAGAGGAATACCGCGCCGGTGAGGAAGTGGATCACGGCGAGGCGGTCCTCCTCGGATCCAGCGCCGAGCAGGGCTCGAATGTCTGCAGTTCGGGTGTCAGCCAACCGTCTTCCTCGCAGGAGTTGAGACGGCGGGAGCATAACTACTTCGTGGATTCACTCCGTCGCGGCCGGGGAGACCGTCGTCTACGCGACCTCTGGGTTCTGTAACGACCCCTCACCTGTGGTAGAAACGCAGTGACAAACGCCTGTGACGCGTCTGGGATCAACAGAAGACATGTACCGCCTCGGAGAATTGAGCGACGCCCGCCGCAGAGCTATCGGCGGCGGTCTGCTGATCCTCGGATTCCTCGGTTTGGTCCTGGGAGTGATTTGGATCCACTGGTCCTCGTACCCCCAGAGTCAACTCGTCGACGGGGTCGAGGTGCCTTATGTCGTGGACTTCCTCAACTGGTGGCCCCGAGGCACCTTGTGGAAGGGCCTCGGCTACCTGGTGGTCCTGGGTGCCACCACCATGGCCTTGGTCGGCGCCACGTTCCTGTGGGTCCTCAACCAGAAGATGACATGGGCCCGGGCAACCGTTGCCGGGATGATCGCCTGGCTGACGCTGGTCTTCTTCTTTGGGATCGTTCCCTCTGAGTGGCTCAACTACGCACAGACCGACCTCGACTGGTCGTCCCAACGCGTTGCCGTGACCATTCCCCCCGCTCTCGTGCTCGGCAACAACGTCGAGCTCAGTTGGGCCGCCCTCAAGGACTCGATCTCCATGGGCTATCACATCGTCATGCTCGGTGTCGCTGCCGTGTTCGCCCTCCAGGTGCAGAAGATCAAGGAAGGCCGACCGGCCAGCGCAGCGGCCGCCCCGCCCGAGAAGAAGTCTCCGTACGGTCGGCCACTGGTGAGGGGTAACTGATGCCAAAAGGCGTCATCGACGAGACCCCTCCCATCAGGGACGACTATCAACTCACCCTCGTCGAGGGGGAGTACTTCGCCGACAAGTTGCGGCCGAAGCAGTTCCTCCACATCGACCAGTCGGAGTGCATCCTCTGTGAGGGATGTGTCGACATCTGCCCGTGGAAGTGCATCCACTACCTCTCGCTCGATGCGATCACCGAATCGCTCAACGTCGACCATCCTGCCGAGGACGAGCAGAACTACGGGTTCTTCGTGGTCGACGAGGACGAGTGCACCCGCTGTGCGTTGTGCATCGACAGATGCCCGACCGGTGTCATCTCGCTCGGCAAGTTCGAGGGCTCGCTGGCCGATCAGGCCGTTGAGCTCGGGCTGGACCGCCGCCCCTGGGATTTCGACACAGGGCAGCGTGACTTCAAGAATGGCTACTCGTACGGCATGCGCTGGTAGGGAGGCGTAGAAGTCTGATGGCTAACGGGAATGGCAAGGTCGGTCTGAGAGACCGGATCAAAGAAGGCACCGAGAAGCTGTGGAACTCGCAGGTCGCAGAGTCGATCATGCGACCCGGCTCGCCTTTCAAGCAGGGCTACTCGGACAGCCCGAGGAACCGCTCGTACGTGGTGATGAACAACGTCCTCTATCACCTCCACCCGGTGAAGGTGAAGCGGCACGGCGTCAAGCTCTCTTACACCCTGTGCCTTGGTGGCCTGAGCTTCTTCCTCTTCATCCTGCTCACCATCACCGGCATCTTCCTGATGTTCTATTACACACCGACTGCGGAGCTGGCGTACTCGGACATCGAAGCACTCTCCACCAACGTCGCCTTTGGCTCGCTGGTGCGCAACATGCATCGGTGGGGTGCCCATCTCATGGTGTTGTCCGTGTTCCTCCACATGAGCCGGGTCTTCTACCACGGCGCCTACAAGCCGCCGCGCGAGTTCAACTGGGTGGTTGGGGTCATACTCCTACTGCTCACCCTGCTCCTCTCCTTCTCCGGTTATCTGCTCCCGTGGGACCAGTTGGCCCTCTGGGCCGTCACCGTGGGCACCAACATGGCCGGGTTCGTTCCCGTGGTCGGCGATCAGGTCAAGTTCGCCCTCCTCGCCGGGGTCGAGGTGAGTGCGGCCACCCTGCTCCGCTTCTACGTGCTCCACGTGCTCGCCTTCCCGTTCATCATCGTCCTGTTCATGGCTGTCCATTTCTGGCGCGTCCGCAAGGACGGCGGAATCTCAGGACCTCTGTAAGGAGCCGATAGTGGTTGAGATACCAGAAAGCCTCCTGAGGAGATCGGCCGAAGCCAAAGCCAAGGCGCTCGGCGTGCCGGTCGAGCAGGTGCTGGCCGAGATGAAAGGCGAGGGGCCGCCGATCGAGGTGCCCCAGCCAGACCCGGCGGCGCCCCAGACCGACGAGGTCCCCGTGGAGGCGACCGACTCGCCAGAGGACATCGGCGAAGAAGTCGACACTCCCGACCCGGTCGAAGAAACCCCCTCGGGAGGAGACTCCGATGAGGAGGCCCCGGAGATCTCTTCGGACATGGAGCAAGATGTCGCCGCCGAAGAGCCCAAGGAGGCTCCGGTCATTCCCGAGGAGTCCCCTGCGGCGATGGTGGCCGAAGCCGGCGCCGTGGCTGTCGCCGAGGTGAAGACCGAGGAAGCCGAAGAGGTCGAAGAAGACCCCGAGGAGATCCCGGTCGTCGACCTCGAAGACACGCAACCTGCGGCGAAGGTGGACGGCAACGGATCCGGGAACGGGGCCGGCAATGGCAAGGTCGCAGCCCTCGTCAGCGCCCGTCCCACGGTTCCTCCTACAGGGCTTCCCGAGGGAGTCCGCACGCAGAGACTGCTGACTGTCGTCAAGTCACGGGCCATTCAGAATGTAAAGGCGGAGCCCACCGACAAGGTGAACACATGGCCCCATCTGATGCTCATGGAGTTCGGGGCGTTGCTCGCCATCACCGGTCTGCTGGTCATCATGTCGGTGGTCATCCATTCGCCGCTGCTCGAGCCGGCGAACTTCAACGCCACTCCCAACCCCTCCAAGGCGCCTTGGTACTTCCTGGGGCTCCAGGAGCTGCTCAGCTACTTCGACCCCCAGATCGCAGGGGTGACGGTGCCCACCATCGTCGGCCTCGTCGGGTTCATGATGATCCCCTACGTCGACAAGAACCCCTCGACCCGGCCAACCGATCGCAAGTTCGCCATCTTGCTCTACTCGCTCTTCCTGGCCGGCTCGGCGACGTTGACGATCATCGGTGTCCTTTTCCGAGGTCAGGGGTTCAACTTCACCTACCCCTGGGTCGATGGCGTCTACTTCGACGACCTGAAAGACTGGGTGCACTTCGAATGACGTTCTCCAACTGGGTCCTCGTCGCCGTCGCCGTCTTCGCCATCCTCGGCGCTCTCGGAGCTTTCACCATCGCTTTCCGTCGCACCCGGGCCGAGCGACCCGATCCGACCGCTGGTGTGTCTGCGGAAACTCGGCGGGCCGACCGCTCTTTGTCCGGCGTCCGTGTGGCTGTGCCGTGGGCTGTAGCCGCGGAGACAGCGACTGTCGAAGAGGTCGAAGTCGTCGACGAGCACGACCTCGAAGGCGAGGAGTCGGAACCGGTCTTCAGCGATGGCGAAGTCGAGCTCGTGGAAAGACAGCGAGTGGTCGAGGTCACTTCCGAGGAGTCGGGGGTCAGCCGTCGACAGTTCTTCAACAGGGCCCTCACAGTCACGTTCGGATCGTTCCTCGGCTTGCAGGGGATCTACTACCTGGCCTTCTTCTGGCCCAAGCTCACCGGCGGCTTCGGCTCTGATGTGGATGCCGGGTCGGTCGGGGACATCGCCGCGCAGACTGTGAACCCCGATGGCTCGATCGTCCCTGTGTTCGTGCCGGAGGCGCGCGCATATGTGGTCCCTGCGCCCGACGCCCTCTCCGAGCAATACGAGGGCCGAAATGTCGAGGCCGGAGGGCTGATGGCAATCTTCCAGAGATGTGTCCACCTCGGTTGCCGCGTCCCCTGGTGCGCCACCTCGATCGGTTTCGAGTGCCCCTGCCACGGCTCCAGGTACAACTCGATCGGCGAGTATTTCGCCGGCCCTGCGCCCCGCAACCTGGACCGCTTCGTAGTCGAGATCCGCAACGACGACCGCTTCATCATTCGCACCGGCCAACCCGTGGTAGAGACGGCACGGGCTCAGCGCCAGAGCGTGGCATACCCACAGGGGCCGAGTTGCATCTGACCCACTCGACGGAGCGTTTGCGGTGACCGCCGACATCATCACGGTGCTCGCCGTCGTGGCCGGCATCGCCTGGCTCGGCATCATGCTCGTCTCCGCCTTGCGCAACCGGGGCGGCGCCGAGGAGATCGGCCCCAACCTGAAGCCGGGCATCGATGACCAGACCTTGGAGACGAAGCGTCTCGAGGGTGGGCAGAAGGCCGCCATCGTCTTCTCCGCGTTCCTCGCCATCTCGTTGCCGCTCTACTTCCTCGGCGAGGACAGCCGTCAGCAGGGGTTCGTCGAGGAGTTTTCCGAGGGCTCGATTGAGCGCGGGGCGCATCTAGTCGAGGAGTTCGCCTGCTACACGTGCCACGGCCCCAACGGATCGGGTGGCTCGGCTCCCTTCGTCGAGCAGCGGTCGGGTGTCACCGTCTCCTGGTCAGCCCCATCCCTCGACGACATCTTCTATCGCTACGACCGCGACGAGGTCAACTTCTGGGTGACCTACGGCAGGGGCAATACCCCGATGCCCGCCTGGGGGCTTGCTGGTGGCGGCCCCATGAACGAGAAGCAGGTCGAAGACGTGGTCAACTACCTGGAGTCCATCCAGATCAGCCAGCAGCAGGTGGTCGACGAGACCGTGGGCATCGTCGGTGAGCAGACGGCCCGCCTCGAGGGCGCCGACCAGACCGTAGAGAACGCCGTCATCGAGCAGGATCAGGTCGTCCACGAGATCGCTCAGGCACCTGAGGACTTCGCCTTCATCGGCCCGCTCGCCGACCAGGCTGTCGAGATCCTCGCCAACGCGGCGGACGGGATCGACACTGACGCCGATGGGCTCTCCGACGCTGCCGAAACCGAGCTCTCGGCGATCTCAGTCGAGGCTTACGACCACTTCGTCGCTGTGCAGCCGGTTCAACTCGATCCGGAGGTTGCGGATGCCGAGTTGGTGGACGAAGGTCTCGCCGCCCTCGAGGCAGCGGTGGACCGTGATCCGATCTTTGCCACTTTCATCCCGAGAATCGAAGCAGCCGTGGCCGACGACGAGATCAGCGACGAGTCGCCCGATACCGATGGCGACGGCATCTCCGATGCCGGGGAGGCCACTATCTCAGGGCTCTTCAGCGAGACGAGTGCGGCGACCGTGCCTGACGACTTGGGACGCATCGCCCTCGATCCGGCGAACGCGGAGACGGTGACCGGTGAGCCCGACCTGACTACGGCCGGCAACATGGTCGGAGGGCTGGAGACAGTGGCGATCAACCTCGGGGTGACGGTGGAGAACGAGGCCCGGATTCTGCCCCAACAGGAGGCCGGCCTCCAGTTCCTGCTCGATTCTCAGGAGGCGGAGGCGTGGGCCTTCGACTTCGCGGGGGTGGCGGAGGCCATGGAGGGCAGCGAGGACGAGGCGTCTCGTGCTGTTGCCCTGTTCAACGGTTACTGCGCTCGGTGTCACACCGCCGGCTTCCCGGCCGGGGTGCCCTATACGCAGGAGGCCGGTTCTGGTGGCTTCGGCCCCGCCCTCTGGGATGGAAGACCGGTCGTCCAGTTCGGCGAGGCGCCGGAGGACCCGGAAGAGACCGATCTGTTGGTCGACTTCTTGATCAACGGGTCGGAGGCGCAGGAGCCATATGGCCTCAACGGCTTCGGCTCGGGGCGGATGCCGGCCTTCGGAGCCATCCTCGACCAGGGAGACATCGACTTGCTTGCCCGGTATCTGCGCTCCGGTGACCTGACCGGGATGGAGGAGTAGCCGATGTTCCGCGAGTTCTTCCGGTCCCTGCTCTCGGCGAACGTGTTCGTCACGGGGATCCTGCTCACCGTGGCCTCGGTCTTGCTTTTCTACGGGGCGATCTACCTCTTCAACCTGACCAACCTGGGCAGGCGTCTCGCCTTCCTGGTGACCGGGGCGGCAGTCTTCGGGTGGTTGACCATCACTTCGCTGCTCTTCGTGATCTACGCGCCCCGCGGTCCCCAGCCGAGGGGCGGCATCGAGGGCCTCAACTCGTTCGAGATCCGCGTCATCCCGATCACCTACATGCTGGTCTCCCTTGTCCTTTTCCTGGTCTTCCTGGTGGCGCTCCACCAATACGAGGAGACCAAAGAAGCCGGTGGCTAGGCCGAACCGCGAACCCAGGGTTCCACACTTCGCTGAGCGAAGTGCACCGCCCTCAGTTCACCGACGGTCGGACTCTCACCCGTAGTAGCTGAGGATCTGGAGCTCGGTGCTGAGATCGACCTGACGGACCGGGACCACCTCAGGCACCGACACCCGGACAGGGGCAAAGTTCAGGATCGAGGACACCCCGGCGACGACCAGCTGATCCGCCACCCGCTGGGCCACGCTGGCGGGGACGGCGAGGATCGCCATGTCGAACAGACCTGACTCACAATCGCCCGCGATGGACACGGCGTCGGTGACTGCAATCTCGCCGACATAGCGCCCGATCCGCTTGGGGTCGACGTCGTAGATGGCAACGACGTCGAAGCCCCGCTGGCTGAGCCCCGTGTACCGGGCGAGTGCGGTGCCCAGGTTCCCGGCACCGATGATGGCCACGCGGCGGCGGCCGTCGATGCCGAGCTCCTTTCTGATCCTGGCCCGGAGGTCGGAGACGGAGTAGCCGACGCCCCTGGTTCCCTGGAAGCCGAGATCGGAGAGATCCCTCCGCACGTTCGCTGAGTTGACCCCTGCGGCGTCGGCCAGCTCCCCGGAGCTGATGGTGCTCTGCGACTCACGGATGTCGTCGAGCAGCCGGAGATACCGGGGCAGTCGGGAGACGGTGGCGCGTGAGAGGCCGCTCATCAGTGCCGGGACGTTACAACCGCGCTTCTTGGTTCCCCATTCGGGGATATACCATCGCGTCCGACATGTCATCACCAAAAGTCCTCGTGATCGGCGGGGGCCCTGCCGGTTCGGCTGCCGCCTACTGGATGGCCCGGGACGGTCTCGATGTGACGCTCGTGGAAAAGAAGGAGTTCCCGCGGGAGAAAACGTGTGGTGACGGCCTCACGCCGCGCGCCATCCTCCAACTCCAGAACATGGGTTTCGACTTCGATGTGCCCGAGTTCCACCGGATCACAGGCTTGCGCTCCTACGCAGGCGACGACCTGATGATCGAGATGCCATGGCCCGAGCACAGCCGGTTCCCCAACTGGGGCGGTGTGATTCGGAGACTCGACCTCGACCAGCAGGTGGCGAGGCTGGCTGAGAAGGAGGGTGTTCGTATCAGGGAGAAGACGACCGCCACCCCCCTGATCTCCGACGGGCAACTGACGTCCGTCGCTCTCGCCAACGGGGGAGGGTCCGAGACCGTGACCCCCGACGTGACCATCATCGCCGACGGTTCGATGAACCGCTTCGGCCGCGAGTTGGGCACCACCAGACGACGCGACTACCCGATGGGTATGGCGGCGCGGGGCTACTACTCCTCTCCCCGCTCGGACGACCCCTACCTGGAGAGCCAGCTCGACCTGCGTGACTCCTCGGGAGCGACGATGCCCGGCTACGGGTGGGTGTTCCCGCTCGGCGATGGCACCGTCAACGTGGGTGTCGGGCTTCTCTCCACATTCAAGAAGTGGAAGGACGTCAACACCACCCACATGATGAACGACTACGTGGCGACCGCCCCCGACTACTGGGGACTCGACGAGTCGTCGAGGCTGAGCAAGCCGATGGGCGGCAAGCTCACGATGTCCTACTCGAAGAGCCCACTGGTGGGGAGCAACTGGCTCACCATCGGCGACGCGGCAGGTGCGATCAACCCGTGGAATGGTGAGGGGATCTCGTACGCCTACGAGACCGGGCGCATCGCATCGGGATACGTGAGCGATGCCCTCGGCCGCCAAGACCTGGGGTTGCTTCGTCGCTACCCACAACGTCTCGAGGACGAGTACGGGCTCTATTACAAGATGTCCCGCATCTTCGTGAAGCTCATCGGCTACCCATCGGTGATGCGCACGCTTGCCCACACCGGTCTGCGCAACCGATCCCTCATGGAGTGGACCCTGAAGGTGATGGCGAATCTCCTCGATGAAGACGACAAGCACATGGGGGAGCGCACCTACGACGCGCTGGCCGCAGTTGTGAGCACCCTCCCCACCAAATAGGGCACACGGGACCGCGCCTACCATCGGGGGATGGGTGGACCAGGTCTGATCGTCTTCGACGTCAACGAGACGCTGCTGAGCCTGGATCCGATACGGCGCAACCTGGAGACGATCTTCGGAGCCGAACCGCCCGTAGGTGAGTGGTTTGCCCGTCTCCTCCACGGGTCCCTCGTGGCCAACACCCTGGATGCGTATCGACCGTTCGACGATCTCGCCGCTGAGGCATTGATCAACGTGGCCGCACGCCGCGGCCTCCTGCTTCGCGCCGAGGATGCAGTGGCAGCCGTCGACATGGCGACCTTGCCGCCACATCCCGATGTGCCTGAAGGCCTCTCCCGGCTCTCCCAGGCCGGGTTTGCCTTGATCGCCCTCACCAACGGGAGCTCGTCCGTGGCCAGGTCTCAGATCGAGGGTGCCGGGCTCGCCGGGCTCCTGGAACGGGTGGTCTCCGTCGACGAGGTGAGGCGCTTCAAGCCGGACCCGGCTCCCTACCACCATGCTTCCAAGGTGATGGGCGTTGGTGTTCAGGACACCGTGCTGGTGGCGGCCCACGACTGGGACTGCGCGGGAGCGATGACGGCCGGAGCCGACGCCATCTTCCTGAGACGCCCCGGGTCGGTGTGGGGCCTTCCCACTCCGCCACCCGACAAACAGGTCCCCGACCTCCTCAAGCTGGCAGCGGCGCTCGGCGCATAACTTCCCTCGAGTCGATCAGAGATCAGCGAGCACTTCGAGTGCCCGGTCGACCTCGTCCGCCGAGTTGTAGTGGCAGAGACCGATGCGCACGAGGCCCTCGGGCGCTCCGAGCCGATCCATCACGTTGACCGCGTAGTAGTGACCGGCCCAGACGTAGATGCCCCGACGGGCCATCTCAGCGGCCACAGCCTCGGGTCTGGCACCCTCCACGGCCACGGCGAAGGTGGTCACCCGGCGATCGTCGATCTCGGGCACGCCGAAGAGGGTGACCCCGTCCAGGTCAGAGACGCCTTCGATGAATCTCTGGCCCAACGCCCTCTCGTGGGCGCCGATCGCGTCGAAGGCTGACACCACGGCAGCCCGGCCCTCCCCGTCGCCCAGGGAGGCGATGTGGTCGACGGCAGCGGCCACACCGGCGAGGGACTCAAAACTCTGAGTACCCGTCTCCCACTTGCCCGGCCCATGCGTCGGGGCGGGACGAACCTTGTAGGCATCGAGAGAGTCGAGCAACTCCGACCTCCCGAACAGAGCGCCGGTGTGAGGCCCGTAGAACTTGTACGACGAGGCGACCAGGAAGTCGCAATCGAGGGCGGCGACATCGATGAGCCGATGGGGAGCGGCGTGGACTGCGTCGACGTAGACCAGGGCTCCGACCTCGTGTGCGGCCGACGCGATCGAAGCGACGTCGACCACGGTGCCCAGGGCATTGGAAGCGAGACAGACGGCGACCAGACGGGTGGTGGCGTCGATCAGGTCGGTGACGACCCCCGGATCGAGGAGGCCGGTGGCCGGGTCGAATTCGGCGACCCTGGCGTATACCCCGGAGTCGTCGGCGGCCATGTCCCATGGGGTGAAGTTGGCATCGTGGTCGAGGCTCGTCAGCACGATCGAGTCCCCGGATTCCCAGGTGCGGGCGAGTGCCCGACTCATGGCGAACGTGAGGCTCGTCATGTTCTGACCGAAC
>Ga0307505_10003308_pt1 | contig 10224 bp, 11 predicted proteins | sample 23_S_MG_FD_202183 | JGI IMG/M metagenome (GOLD analysis project Ga0307505, IMG submission 202183) | Soil microbial communities from Populus trichocarpa stands in riparian zone in the Pacific Northwest, United States - 23_S | ecosystem: Environmental > Terrestrial > Soil > Riparian zone > Trees... | reverse complement strand
GCCAGCGGCTCCCTCGCGCTCCCCTTTTGACCCTTGGCCGCCGCCGCTTCGGCCAGTTTGACCACCGCGGCGTTCATCCCCGTCTCGAACACCTCGAGCGACTTTCCCAGCCGGGCATATTTGCCATCGTGCAGCAGATAGGGGCCGTAGCGTCCGATCGACGCGCTGATCATCAGCCCGCTTTCCGGGTGGATTCCTATTTCACGCGGCAGCGACAGCAATGCCTCGGCGGTTTCGAGCGTCATCCCGTCCTTGACGTCCTTGGGGATCGAGGCGCGCTTGCCGTCGCGTTCGAGATAGGCCCCGAACCGTCCCGACTTCACTTCGATGCCATTGCCGATCTCCGCCGGCCCGTCGTTCGCGGCCTGCTCGCCGCCCTGCCCGAACTGGCGGGTGAACTTGCACTCGGGATAATTGGAGCAGGCGACGAACGCGCCATATTTCCCGCCGCGTAGGCCCAACCGGCCGGTGCCGCACAACGGGCACAGCCGGGGATCGCTCCCGTCCTTTTTGTCGGGGAACAGGAACGGGGCGAGGAAATCGTCGAGCGCGGCGGTTATTTCGGACGGCTTCTGCTCCATCACCTCGCCCGCCTTGGGCTTGAAGTCCTTCCAGAAGGCGTCGAGCATCGCCTGCCAGCCCAATCGCCCGCCCGAGACGTCGTCGAGCTCTTCTTCGAGCCTGGCTGTATAATCAAAGTCGACGTAGCGTTCGAAGAACCGCTCGAGGAACGCCGTCACCAGTCGCCCGCTCTCCTCGGGATAGAAACGGTTCTTCTCGAGCCGCACATATTCGCGGTCCTTGAGCGTCTGCAGAGTCGCGGCGTAGGTCGACGGTCGCCCAATGCCGAGCTCTTCCAGGCGCTTGACCAGGCTCGCCTCGGAGAAGCGCGGCGGCGGCTGGGTGAAGCTCTGGGTCGCCTCCACGCCGGTTTTTACCGGCGCGTCGCCATTGCGCAGCGGCGGCATCTTTCCGCCATCCTCATCTTCCTTGTCGTCGAACCCTTCTTCGTACAGGGCGAGATAGCCCGGAAACAGGGTGACCTGGCCAGTGGCGCGAAGCGTCGCGCGGCCCGCACCGTCGCTCAACTCCACCGTTGTCCGCTCCAATCTCGCGGAAGCCATCTGGCTCGCCAGCGCACGATTGTAGATCAGCGAATAAAGCCGCGAATGATCCCCCGACCCGCCACGATCGGAAGTGAATTCGGTTGGCCGAATCGCTTCATGCGCTTCCTGCGCATTTTTGGCTTTGCTGGTGTAATAGCGCGGCTTGTCGGGGACGAAACCGGCGTCGTAGCGGTCGGCGATCGCCCGCCGCGCGGCACTGATCGCTTCGCCCGCCATCTGCACCCCGTCGGTTCGCATGTAAGTGATCAAGCCATCCTCGTAGAGCGACTGGGCGAGCCGCATCGTGTGGCTGGCGGCAAAGCCCAATTTGCGCGCCGCTTCCTGCTGCAATGTCGACGTGGTGAACGGCGGCGGCGGATTGCGAGTCAGCGGCTTGGTCTCGACCGAGGCGACGGTGAACCGGCCGTCCTCGATCACCCTCTTGGCGCTGGCGGCAGAGCCGCTGTCGCCGATCGATAGCCGCTCGAGCTTCTTGCCGTCGAGCGCCACCAGCCGCGCGGTGAACGGAGTCCCGTCGGACTCGAAGGTCGCCGCCACCGACCAATATTCCTGGGACTTGAACAATTCGATCTCGCGTTCGCGATCGACGATGATCCTGAGTGCGACCGACTGGACGCGGCCGGCCGACTTGGCGCCGGGAAGCTTGCGCCACAGGATCGGCGACAGCGTGAATCCGACCAGATAATCGAGCGCGCGCCGCGCCCGGTAGGCGTCGATCAGATCCTCGTCGAGCGCGCGGGGATGCTTCATCGCCTCGGTCACAGTCGCCTTGGTGATCGCATTGAACGTCACCCGCTCAACCTTTGCGGGAAGCAGTTTCTTCTTGGCCAGCACTTCCTGGACGTGCCAGCTGATCGCCTCGCCCTCGCGATCGGGATCGGTCGCCAGGATCAACGTATCTGCCTTCTTCGCCTCGTCCGAAATCGCCTTCAATTGCTTGGCCTTGTCGGGGTAATTCTCCCATTCCATGGCAAAGCCGTTGTCGGGGTCTACCGACCCGTCCTTGGGCGGCAGGTCGCGAACATGGCCATAGCTGGCCAGCACGCGGTGGCCGGGGCCGAGATATTTTTCGATGGTTTTTGCCTTGGCGGGCGATTCGACGACGACGAGTTTCAAGACTTGGCTTCCCTCACGTATGTACGCGTATGGTGCCGAGCCGCCGTTCTGGCCGTCAAGCGGTCAAGCTGACCTTGCCTCCCGCGTGCCGCTCCAGCCGGCCCGCAAGGTCGAGTTCAAGCAGCACCAGTTGCACTTCGCCCGGCGCGGCGCCGGACAGGCGGACGATTTCGTCGACGGGGGCTGGCGAAGGGCCGAGCAGTTCGATGATGCGCTCACGCAATTCCGACGGCGGCTCAATTGGCATCGCCTCACCCTGATGATCGAACGGATAGGTTGGCGAGGCGAGCTTGCCGGTCATCGACCTGAGCTCTTCCATCACGTCAGCCGCATTCTGGACCAGCGTGGCGCCGTCGCGGATCAGCTGGTTGCAGCCCTGGGCGCGCTGGTCGAGCGGCGATCCCGGCACCGCCATCACCTCGCGCCCCGCCTCCGCCGCCAGCCGGGCGGTGATCAGCGAGCCAGATTTAGGCGCGGCCTCGACCACCACCGTCGCCCGGGCCATACCGGCGATGATCCGGTTGCGATAAGGGAAGTGGCGCGCCCTCGGCTCGGTCCCCGGCGGCATTTCGGCGATCACCAGCCCGCGGGTCGCCATCACCCGCTGCCGCTCTTCATTCTCCGGCGGATAAGCCACGTCGATCCCGCCCGCGACCACCCCGATCGTCCCGCTGTCGAGCGCCCCGTCATGCGCCGCGCTGTCGATTCCGCGCGCCAGCCCCGACACCACCACGACGCCCTCGCGGCCAAGCTCATGCGCCAGGCCGCGAGCGAAGCGGCAGGCGGCGGCGCTGGCGTTGCGCGCCCCGACGATCGCCACGAGCGGCCGCTCGAGCAAGCCGAGATCACCCTGGACGGTCAGCAGTGGCGGCGCGTCGGTGAGCTCGGCCAGCGCCCGCGGATACAACCCCTGCCCTAGCGAAAGGAAGCGCGCCCCGAGCTTTTCGACGCGATCGATCTCGGCCAACGCAGCTTTCTCGCTGACCAGGCTTGGCGCTCGTCCCCCGCCGCGCGCGGCGAGATCGGGGACCGCGGCGAGCGCCTGCTCGGCGCCACCGAACCGCGCCAGCAACTGGCGAAAGGTGACCGGCCCGATGCCGGGCGAACGAACCAGCCTGAGCCGCGCGACGAGGTCGCTGTTCAACCCTCGCTCCGCCCGATGTGCGGCTCCGTGCCGTCCTTCAATCGGCTGATATTTTCGCGATGCTTCCAGATGACGAGGATCGCGAACCCGGTCAGCATCGGCAGCAGCGCCCGCTCGCCCATCAGAGCGGCGGTGATCGGCGCGCTTGCCACCGCCACCATCCCCGCGACCGAGGAGATTCGCCACACCAGCAGCATCCCGACCCACAGCAAGGCATATATGATCGCCGCGATCGGCAGCAGTGGCGCGATGATCCCGAGCAGGGTCGCGACCCCTTTCCCGCCCCGAAACCTGAGCCATACGGGGTAGACATGCCCGATCAACGCCCCCGCGGCGGCATAATGCACACCGTCGGGCCAATAGGCCTGCGCGAGCATGACCGCCGCCGCGCCCTTGGCGGCATCGAGCAGCAGGGTCAGCGCGGCGAGCCCCTTCGCGCCCGTCCGAAGCACATTGGTCGCCCCGATATTGCCCGACCCGATCGCCCGCAGATCGCCGCCACCGCTGAAGCGCGTGAGCAACAGCCCGAACGGGATCGACCCCAGCAAATAACCGACCGCGAGGGCGAAGATCTGGCTGTTCGTCATGATCGTTGACTAGCAGATCAAGGAGCGCTCGCAATGTTGCGTGTCTTTGCCAATGCCGACTAGGCAAGCCGCCATGGACCCCGCCGCCCCCATCCTGTTCTTCGATTCGGGCGTTGGCGGCCTCAGCGTGTTGGGTCCGACCCGTGCGCTGATACCCCAGGCGCCGATCGTCTATGCGGCCGACAATGGCGGCTTTCCCTATGGCACCAAGAGCGACGTCGAGCTGGCCGAACGGCTTCCGGATTTGCTCGGCCGCCTGGTCGCGCGGTATCGCCCGCGGCTGGTGGTGATTGCCTGCAACACCGCCTCGACCATCGCGCTCGACCATGTCCGCGCCGCGCTCGACATTCCAGTGGTCGGCACCGTGCCGGCGATCAAGCCCGCCGCTCAGCTCTCGAAATCCCGGGTGATCGGCGTGCTGGGCACCGCGGCGACCGTCCGCCAGCGCTACGTCGACGACCTCGCCGCCCGCTTTGCCGCCGATTGCACCGTTATCCGCCACGGCAGCCCAGAACTGGTCGCGATTGCCGAGTCCAAGTTGGACGGCGAACCCGCCAACCCGCAGGCGATTGCCGCCGCCGTTCGGCCGATGCTTGCTGGGCCACGCGGCGCCGACATCGACACCGTGGTCCTCGCCTGCACCCATTTTCCGCTGATCGCCGCGGAGCTCAGCGTGGCCATGCCAGGCGTGACCTTCGTCGATGGTGCCCCGGGGATTGCCCGGCGCATTGCCTGGCTGACCCAGGGCCAGCCCTGGCCCGAGGTCGCGCCAGATGGAATCGCCCTGTTTACCGGCGCTCCGCCCTCACCCGCGCTTGCCGCATCGCTCGCCCGCTTCGGTTTCGGCACAATCGCCACGCTTTAGTTGCGAGTCGTTCGCAATGGTATTCGCACCGTTGCGGCGATATTGGGCGCCTCGTGGATTACGAAGGCATCTTCAAGGCAGCGATCGACCGGTTGCACGACGAGGGGCGCTACCGCGTCTTCATTGACATATTGCGCACCAAGGGCAGTTACCCCAACGCGCAGTGCTTCCACGGCCATAACGGCCCCAAGCCGATCACCGTGTGGTGCTCGAACGATTACCTCTGCATGGGCCAGCACCCGGCGGTGATCGCGGCGATGGAAACCGCGCTGCATGATGTCGGCGCCGGCTCCGGCGGAACCCGCAATATCGGCGGCAACACCCACCTCCACATCCAGCTCGAGCGCGAACTGGCCGATCTCCACGGCAAGCAGGGCGCGTTGCTGTTCACCTCGGGCTATGTTTCAAACGAGGCGGCACTGTCGACCTTGGGCAAATTGCTCCCCGGCTGCGTGATCTTTTCCGACGAGTTGAACCATGCCTCGATGATCGCCGGGATCAAGAATAGCGGCTGCGAGAAGCGCGTATTCCGGCACAATGATCTCGACCATCTCGAACAATTGCTCGCCGCCGAGGATCCCGAAACCCCCAAACTGATCGCCTTCGAAAGCGTCTATTCGATGGATGGCGACGTCGCCCCGATCGCCGCGATCTGCGACCTCGCCGACAAATATCAAGCGCTGACCTATCTCGACGAAGTCCATGCGGTTGGCATGTACGGCCCGCGCGGCGGCGGTATTTCCGAAGCCGACGGTGTCGCCGAGCGGGTGACGATCATCGAAGGCACGTTGGGCAAGGCGTTCGGGGTGATGGGCGGCTATATCACCGCCGAGACCAACATCATCGACTGCATCCGCAGCTATGCCCCCGGCTTCATCTTCACCACCTCGCTGTCCCCGGTGCTGGTCGCCGGGGCGCTGGCCAGCGTCCGCCACTTGAAGGCATCGACCGAGGAGCGCACCGCGCAGCAGGTCGGGGCGGCCTCGCTCAAGGCCAAGTTCCGCGACGCCGGCCTGCCGCTGATGGACAGCGTGACGCACATTGTCCCGCTGCTCGTCGGCTGCCCGATCGAGGCCAAGCGGATCAGCGACATTTTGCTCGCCGAATATGGCCTGTACGTCCAGCCGATCAATTTCCCCACCGTCCCGCGCGGCACCGAACGCCTGCGCTTCACCCCCGGCCCCAACCACAGCGAAAAGATGATGGACGAGCTGACCGGGGCTTTGGTCGAAATCTGGGACCGGCTGGCGCTGCAGGCGATCAAGGCCGCCTAGCGATTTGCTGGTTGATCTGGGGCACGCATGGAGACCGCATCAATCGACTATCGCCATGAGACGCCCGATGAACTTCGTGTCGTCCTCGATGCCAACAAGGTGCTCAGCGCCAAATGGAATGCTTTGACGCCCCTGGCGCGCAACGAATGGATCTGCTGGCTGACGTCCCCCAAGAAGCAGGAAACCCGGACCGCGCACCTCATCCGCCTCCAGGAAGAAGTGCTCGAAGGCAAGCGGCGTCCCTGCTGCTGGCCGGGCTGCCCCCATCGGCGGGAATCGGCGCGCAAATGGTTCAAGGACTAGGCGCGCCCTATCTCCAATCGGCGGTGGCGAATCTCCGCTGCATCGCCTAGACAATCGGCATGCGTATCGCCCTTTCCGCCGACCATGCCGGATACGAACTCAAGGACTCGCTCATCGCCTGGCTGCGCGAGGCTGGGCATGAGGCGATCGACCTGGGCACCAATGGCCCTGACAGCGTCGATTACCCCGCCTTCGGGGCCGCCCTCGCCCGCACCATTGCGGCCGGCGAGGCCGAACGCGGGATTGCGGTGTGCGGTTCGGGCATCGGCATTTCGATTGCGGTCAACCGCAACCCCGCCTGCCGCTGCGCGCGGGTCGACGATCCCTTGTCGGCGAAGCTGGCGCGCGAACATAATGACGCCAACGTCCTCGCCCTCGGTGGTCGATTGATCGGCCCCGACATGGCCAAGGCCTGCGTCCTCGCCTTTCTCGGCACCGATTTCAGCGGCGGGCGTCACCAGCGCCGCGTCGACCAGCTCTCGCATATATTGGAGGATTCCGACTGATGGCCACGCTCGCCCATCCGCCCTTGAGCGACGTCCAGCCCGACGGCTTCTTCACCCGCCGGCTGGCCGATGCCGACCCCGCGGTCGCCGCCGGGATCGCCGCCGAACTTAGTCGCGAGCAGACCCAGATCGAGCTGATTGCGTCCGAGAACATCGTCAGTCGCGCGGTACTCGAGGCGCAGGGATCGGTGCTCACCAACAAATATGCCGAGGGCTATCCGGGGCGCCGCTATTATCAGGGTTGCGAGCCGTCGGACACGGTCGAGACCCTGGCGATTGAGCGCGCCAAGCAACTCTTCAACTGCGGCTTCGCCAACGTCCAGCCGCATTCGGGCGCGCAGGCCAATGGCGCGGTGATGCTGGCGCTGACCAAACCGGGCGACACGATCCTCGGCATGAGCCTCGACGCCGGCGGGCACCTGACCCACGGGGCCAAGCCGGCGATGTCGGGCAAATGGTTCAACGCCGTCCAATATGGTGTCCGTCGCGACGACAATCTGATCGATTTCGAGCAGGTCGAGGCGCTGGCCAAGGAGCATCGCCCGACCCTGATCATCGCCGGCGGCTCCGCCTATCCGCGGCACATCGACTTCGCCAAATTCCGCGCCATCGCCGACGAGGTCGGGGCGTTCTTCATGTGCGACATGGCGCATTTCGCCGGGCTGGTCGCGGCGGGCGAGCATCCCACCCCGTTCGGCCACGCCCATGTCGTCACCACCACCACCCACAAGACGTTGCGCGGCCCGCGCGGGGGGATGGTGCTGACCGACGACGAGGCCATCGCCAAGAAAATCAATTCGGCGGTGTTCCCGGGGTTGCAGGGCGGCCCTTTGATGCACGTCATCGCGGCCAAGGCCGTGGCGTTTGGCGAGGCGCTGGAGCCGGGGTTCAAGACCTACGCCAAGGCGGTGATCCGCAACGCCCAGACGCTGGCCGGCCGTTTGAAGGAACGCGGTGCCGATCTCGTCGCCGGCGGCACTGACACCCATCTCGCTTTGGTCGACCTTCGCCCGCTCGGGATCACCGGCAAGGACGCCGACGAAGCGCTCGAGCGTGCCGGCATCACCTGCAACAAGAATGGCGTCCCGTTCGACCCGCTGCCGCCGATGCAGACCAGCGGAATTCGTGTCGGCAGCCCCGCCGGAACCACGCGCGGCTTCGGCACCGCCGAATTCGCCGAGATCGGTGACATGGTCGCCGACGTGCTCGCCGGCGTGGCCAAGGGCGACCCCGCGACCGAGCGCGACGTCAACGCCCGCGTCCGCGCCTTGTGCGCCCGTTTCCCCATCTATCAGGATTGAACCCCGCATGACCCAGCCCAACGACCAGGATCCCAACATACTCGGCCGCGCAACCGACGAAATCAAAGGCATGGCCCGCGACGGACTGTCGCATCCCTCGACCAAGCCCGTGCTCGGTGGGGCGGCGCTTGGCGTTGTCGCCGCGGTCTTGCCGGTGATCACCATCCCGATCGGGCTCATCGGTGGCGCCGCGATCGCCTTTTGGCTCCGCATCAAGCGCTGACATGCGGTGCCCGTTCTGCGCCCATGACGACAGCCAGGTAAAGGACAGCCGTCCCTCGGAAGACGGCGCCTCGATCCGCCGCCGCCGCGAATGCGTCGGATGCGGCCAGCGCTTCACCACCTTTGAGCGGGTTCAGTTGCGCGACCTCACGGTGCTCAAGAAGGACGGCAAGCGCGAGCCGTTCGACCGAGCCAAGCTGGAGCGCGCGATTGGGCATGCCTGCCGGAAACGCGCCATCGAAGCGGGCAAGATCGAGCAGATGGCCAGCGGCATCCAGCGCCGTCTCGAAACCAGTGGCGACGAAGTTACCACGGACATGATCGGCCAATTGGTGATGTTCGGGCTGAAGTCGCTCGACCCGGTCGCCTACATCCGCTTCGCCTCGGTCTACAAGGACTTCACCGAAGCCGGCGACTTCGCCGATATCGCCGAAGCGGTCGAGGGAGCGCCCGTGCCGCCTGAGGGACCGGGCCTGCTCGACAAGTTGATATGAGCGGAGCCGGACCGATCATCATCCTGGTCCATCCCCAGCTTGGCCAGAATATCGGCAAGGCGGCGCGGGCGATGCTCAATTTCGGGCTGACCGAGCTTCGTCTCGTCGCACCGCGCGACGGATGGCCCAATCCCGAGGCCGGGCCGGCCGCGAGCGGGGCGGACAAGGTGCTGGCCGACGCCACCGTCCATGCCACGGTCGCCGACGCGGTGGCCGATTGCACCTCAGTTTTCGCCTCGACAGTGCGCCGCCGCGAACTCGTCCTGCCGGTGGTCGGGCCGGCGGAGATGGCGGCGGAGATCCATGGCCACGCCGGCCGCAGCGCGATCCTGTTCGGGCCCGAGCGGTCGGGGCTGGAGACCGAGGATGTCGCGCTTGCGGGCAAGATCGTCACCGTCCCCATCAACCCGGAATTCGGCAGCCTCAACCTCGCCCAGGCGGTGATCCTGCTGGCTTATGAATGGTCGCGCTGCCGGCCGCTCGAGCAGCCGACGATGAAGGATGCTGAGCCCCCGGCGCCACAGTCCGAAGTCGAGGGCTTGGTCGGGCAGGTCGATGCCGCGCTCGAGGCGGCGGGCTATTATTTTCCGGCCGACCGCGCCAAGGTCACCAAATTGACGATGCGCACCTTGCTGACCAAGCCCGGCTGGTCGAGCCGTGAAGTGCGGGCGATGCGCGGCATGATCCGCTCGATCGCCAAGGGCGCGAAGCGGTAACTTCAGCTTGAGAATATGCGGAGCGGACGCTAGACTGCCGCTGCTCGGTATCGTCGTCGGAACTGCCCGTCATCGAACATGCGTTGGAGTTTGTAACCATGCCAATCTCGCTGGTTACCGCCGCCATTCTTCTCGTGGCGGCTCAGGCACAGACGACGACGACCGCACCGGCGGCGCCGGTCGATCCCGACAAGAAAATCTGCAAGACGATCAAGGAGACCGGGTCACGGCTCGGCGGCAAGCGCGAGTGCCGAACCCAGGCGGAGTGGGACCGGATCGCGGCGGAACAGCAGGCCAAAGCCCAAGGCAACATGGGCCGCTAGGGCGGCGCTGCTTGACCTTTGGGACCCGCTCGCCTAGGCGCGCCCCTTCGCAATTGATCTCGCACGTCCGGTGAAGCGGTGATCGCATTCGACATGGGCTCCATCAAAGTAATACTTTGATGGAAACCTCAATTGGTCGGATGGTGCGGTTCCGGACAATCCGTCGGCCCGGCCGACATGCAAATTGGAGTGACACCATGTCGAAGCGCAAAAGCGCCAAGTATAAGCTCGACCGCCGGATGGGCG
>Ga0307505_10003307_pt1 | contig 10226 bp, 9 predicted proteins | sample 23_S_MG_FD_202183 | JGI IMG/M metagenome (GOLD analysis project Ga0307505, IMG submission 202183) | Soil microbial communities from Populus trichocarpa stands in riparian zone in the Pacific Northwest, United States - 23_S | ecosystem: Environmental > Terrestrial > Soil > Riparian zone > Trees... | reverse complement strand
AGTGCTCTTCACGGGCATCGCTATCGTCGGCATCGTCGCCTTCTGGCGGATGGCGACGCGCGTCGAGCCGATCATCGAGCGCTGAGCGTCGCTCACCGCGAAAATTTTTCTTAACGAACGATTCAGTTCTCACTCGGCAACGAGCGGGCGAATTTTTTTGCGCGCGAGTGCGATTTTCTCTTGCAACCGAGTGTGAAAAAGCATATCTGCCGAATTGCCCAATTTCGCACGTGCCTGTGGTCGCGTGCCGGTCGACAGAGACCCGGACAAGAGGCCGGAAAGCTGTCGGGGCAGACCGGTAGCCGGAGCAACCGGCGAACCCCGCTCTCCGCGAGGGACGCGACTTAAAGCAACGACGTAAGGGCCTTTGTGGTCGCACCGGCTTGAGGAAGAGCCGGGAGTAACTGAAGGGCACTACTCTTGCCGGCGGTGCGGTGCGGGGCCTCCCCAATCCAAGCAACGGCGCACTAGGAAGGTCGGCAGTTGGCCGGCAGACGCGAGCGAAGGCTCGCCACAGTCGAGCGCATTTTCGCGCAAAGCAGTGGCAACCGTCGCCAGCTTGGACTGATAAGGAGACAAGTGAAGTGACCGAACGAATTCGTAAGTTTCTCCGCCGCCGCCGCGACGAAGGCCCCTGCCTCGTCGTCGACCTCGAGGTCGTGCGCGAGAACTACCTCGCCTTCGCCAAGGCGTTGCCCGACACGCGCGTCTTCTACGCGGTGAAGGCCAACCCGGCGCCCGAGGTTCTCAAGCTCATCGCCGACCTCGGCTCCTGCTTCGACACGGCGTCGATCGGGGAGATCGAACTCGTGCTCGCCACGGGTGCGACGGCCGACCGCATCTCCTTCGGCAACACGATCAAGAAGGAGCGCGACATCGCGCGCGCCTACGAACTCGGCGTGCGCCTCTTCGCCGCCGACTCCGAGGCCGAGGTCGAGAAGGTCGCCCGCGCGGCGCCCGGCTCGAAAGTCTTCTGCCGCATCCTCTGCGACGGTTCCGGCGCGGAATGGCCGTTGTCGCGCAAATTCGGCTGCGTGCCTGAAATGGCGCCGCGCGTGCTTGAGCTCGCGCATCGCCTGGGTCTCGTCGCGCATGGCATCTCCTTCCACGTCGGCTCGCAGCAGAACGACGTGAAGGCGTGGGACCGTGCGCTCGCGGCCGCGGGCGCGATCTTCCGTGACATGTCCGAACGCGGCATCAACCTCCAGATGGTCAATCTGGGCGGCGGCTTTCCGGCCAAGTACCTGAAAGAGGTACCGAAAGTCCAAGTGTATGGCCGCGCCATCTTTAAGGCGCTGCGCAAGCACTTCGGCAACCGGATTCCGGAAACGATCATCGAACCGGGCCGCGGCCTGGTGGGCGATGCCGGCATGATCGAGGCGGAAGTCGTCCTGATTTCGAAAAAGTCGGACGATGACAATGTCCGCTGGGTCTATCTCGACATCGGCAAGTTCGGCGGTCTCGCCGAGACGATGGAGGAAGCGATCCGCTACCCGATTCGTACGCCGCGCGACGGCGACGAGACGGCGCCGTGCATCATCGCCGGCCCGACCTGCGATTCGGCGGACGTCCTCTATGAGAAGACGCCCTACCCGCTGCCCGTGTCGCTCGCCATTGGCGACAAGGTGCTGATCGAAGCCTGCGGCGCGTACACGACGACCTACTCGTCGGTCGCCTTCAACGGCTTTCCGCCGCTCAAATCCTATGTGATTTGAACGACATCAGCGCCGGTTTGCGAGAATTGAACCCCCGGCGCGCGCGTCGGGGGTTTTTGTTTTCGAGATCTGGTGATCATTTCCGCGCGCGCTCACCGCGCGGAGATTGACGCGGCATGCATTGGCATGGCCTTTGTATGCTGAGTTCCATGGAGTGAGAATCGCGCGCAGCCGCGCGCACAGACTGGAGGTGCGGATCATGGCCGATTGGCCGGTTTACGCGAAAATCGATGGCCCGATCGTTCTGGTGGGCTTCGGTTCTATCGGCAAGGGCATACTGCCCCTGATCGAACGCCACTTCGCCTTCGACAAGTCGAAGTTTGTCGTCATCGACCCGTCGGACAAGGACCGCCGCTTGCTCGATCAGCGCGGCATCCGCTTCGTCCAGGAAGCGCTCGTCAAAGAAAACTACCGGAAGATCATGGAGCCACTCCTCAAGGCCGGTCCCGGCCGTGGCTTCTGCGTGAACGTATCGGTTGATGTCGATTCGATCGCCATGATGGAGATGTGCCGCGAGATCGGCGCGCTCTACATCGACACGGTCATCGAGCCCTGGAAGGGCTTCTATTTTGACGAGAAGATGCCGACCGAGGATCGCACCAACTATGCGCTCCGCGAGATGCTCCTTGCCGCGCGCAAGAAGAGCCCAGGCGGGCCGACCGCGGTTTCCTGCTGCGGGGCCAACCCCGGCATGGTCTCATGGTTCGTAAAACAGGCGCTCCTGAACGTCGCAACAGACCTGGGACTGTCCTTCACCGAGCCGAAGACCCGCGAGGAATGGGCTCGCCTGATGATGCAGACGGGCGTGAAGGGCATCCACGTCGCCGAGCGCGACACCCAGCGCTCGAAGAACCCGAAGCCGATGAATGTCTTCGTCAACACCTGGTCGGTCGAGGGCTTCATCTCGGAGGGCCTCCAGCCGGCCGAACTCGGCTGGGGCACCCACGAGAAATGGATGCCCGAGAACGGACGCACCCATAAGCACGGCACCAAGGCCGCTATCTTCCTGATGCAGCCCGGCGCCAACACACGCGTGCGCTCCTGGTGCCCCACGCCCGGAGCGCAGTACGGCTTCCTAGTCACCCACAACGAGGCGATCTCGATCGCCGACTTCTTCACGGTCAGGGACGGTGACAAGGCCGTCTATCGGCCGACGGTCCACTACGCCTATCACCCACCCAACGACGCCGTGCTTTCCCTGCATGAGATGTTCGGAAGTGGCGGCCACGCTCAGCCGACTTGGCACATTCTCGACGAAACCGAGATCGTCGACGGCGCCGACGAGCTGGGGGTCCTCCTCTACGGCCACAAGAACAATGCCTACTGGTACGGCTCGCAGCTCTCGATCGAGGAGACGCGCGCCATCGCTCCCTACCAGAACGCCACCGGCTTGCAGGTCACTTCGGCCGTGCTCGCCGGTATGGTCTGGGCGCTTGAGAACCCAAGCGCGGGCATCGTCGAGGCCGACGAGGTCGACTTCAGACGTTGTCTGCAGGTGCAACTGCCGTATCTCGGTCCGGTCGTCGGCGTCTATACCGACTGGACGCCGGTCGCGGGCCGCGGGGCTCTTTTCCCGGAAGACATGGACACGGTCGACGCCTGGCAGTTCAAGAACGTGATCGTCCGCTAGGCCGTAGCTTCAATGCCCCGTCACCCTGAGGCGCCCGAGCGTAGCGAGGGCCTCGAAGGGTGACGGTTTCCTCAGCTCGCCAGCGCCTCGGCGAACTGCCGCAAATTTTGGCGCATCATGTCGATATAAGTCCCGGCGGGACCTTTCTCTTCCGATAGCGCGTCGGAATAGAGGGTCCCGCCGATCTTTGCGCCGGTTTCGTCAGCGATCCGCTTGACGAGCCGCGGATCGGAAATGTTCTCGAGGAATACCGCAGGAACCTTCTGCGCGTTGATCTGGCGGATGATTGCAGCGACGTCCTTCGCGGAGGCCTCGGCTTCGGTCGAAACACCCTGGGGGGCGATGAAGTCGACTCCGTAAGCCGCTTTGAAGTAGCCAAAGGCATCGTGCGACGTGATCACCTTGCGCCGGGCGGGCGGAATACCCGCGACCGACGAACGGATTTCCTTGTCGAGCGCCTCAAGCTTTTCCAGGTAGGCCGCAGTGTTGTTCTCGTACTCGGCCTTGCCCGCAGGGTCCGCGGCAATCAGCGCATCGCGAATGTTCGTCGCGTAAACCTTGGCATTGGCCACCGACTGCCACGCGTGCGGGTCTGCCTCGTCATGTGAGTGCCCATGACCATGCGAATGCGCGCCCGCCATGCGCCGCGCTTTGATGCTGCGCGTAGCCGCGACGACCGGCGCTTTCGCGTTGGAAGCCTTGATGAGGCGATCGATCCAGCCCTCGAAGCCGAGCCCATTGATGAAGATGACCTTCGCCGCGGCGACATTCTTCGCGTCGGCGGGCGTGGCCGAATAGACGTGCGCATCGCCGTTCGGCCCGACGAGCGTCGTGAGTGCGACGCGTTCGCCGCCGACATTCTTCACAAAGTCGCCGAGGATCGAGAAGGTCGCGACCACCGGCAGCTTCTCCTGGGCCACCGCAGGTGACGCGACGAGCAAGGTGGCGGCGGCGAGCACAAAACGACGCGTGAACATCGCAAACTCCTCAGGCTTCGAGGTGGCGGCCCGGCGCGAAGCGGCGGCGAAGGCCTCCTACCGGTCCAAGTACAAGTGAAACCGCGTAAATCGCACCGGCCACCAGTATGATGGCCGGGCCTGACGGCGCGGCGAAATGATAGGAGACAAGGAGTCCCCCGTAGCCCGACACGAAAGCAACCATGATGGAAATCACGATCATCCGGGTCAGGTCGGTCGCCCAGAACCGTGCGGCAATCGCCGGCAGCATCATGATGCCGACGGCGAGCAACGTGCCGAGCGCGTGAAATCCGCCGACGAGATTGAGGACGACGAGCGCCAGAAACGCGATATGCGCGGGCGCGCCTGAGCGGCTCACCGAACGCAGGAAGCCCGGATCCACGCATTCGAGGACCAGCGGCCGCCACGCGACCGCCAGCACGACCAGTGTGATGGTCGCAAAGGTTGCGATTAGCACGAGCGTCGCGTCGTCGAGCGCGAGCACCGAGCCAAACAAAACGTGCAACAAATCGATGTTCGAACCGCGCATCGAGACGATGAGCACGCCCAGTGCCAGCGAAACGAGATAGAAAGCCGCGAGCGACGCGTCTTCCTTGAGCTCGGTGGCACGTGCGACAAGTCCGGCACCGATCGCAACCGCGAAACCCGCGATGACTCCGCCGAGCGTCATGGCGAACAGGTTGAACCCCGCCACGAGAAAGCCAATCGCCGCACCGGGCAAGATCGCGTGCGCCATGGCATCGCCCGTCAGACTCATCCGGCGAAGCATCAGGAATACGCCGATCGGCGCCGCTCCGAACGAAAGCGCCAGCATGCCGACGAGCGCGCGGCGCATGAACTCGAACTCGACGAATGGATGGATCAGAAGGTCGTACATGCCGGGCCCTGCATCAGGCCGCGTGCGTTTCGCAAACGGCCGCACGATCGTCGAAGGCTTCGCTCATACGGCGCGCGCGCAAGAGATTCTCGGGCTTGAGCACCTCGCCTGTCGGCCCCCATGCGACCGGCGAGCGCGCAAGCAGCAGCGCCTCCGGAAAGCGTTCACGCACGATTTCGTAGTCATGCAGTACCGCGATCACTGTGCGCTCCTCCGCGTGCCATCGGCGGATGATCTCGAGCAGGTCGGCGACTGTGCCGGAGTCGAGGGAGGCGAACGGCTCGTCGAGCAGGATCAGCCGGGCATCTTGCAGCAGCAGCCGGGCGAAAAGCGCACGCTGCATCTGCCCGCCTGAAAGCGTGCCGATGGTGCGATCCTCGAATCCCTGAAGGCCGACAGTCGCAAGCGCTTTCTCGATCGTGCTCCGTTCGCGCCGGCCGATGCGACCGGAGAGCCCTGCATTTCGCCAAAGGCCCATCGCAACGAGGTCGTAGACGGATATTGGAAACGAACGATCGATCTCGGCGATTTGCGGCAGATAGGCGACGCCGTCTGTCGCAGGCTTAAGTTCGATCGCGCCCGCGAGCGGCGGCAGAAGGCCGACGATGCCCTTGAGGAGCGTCGACTTGCCCGCCCCGTTCGGGCCGATCAGCGCCAGCAGCGAGCCGTCGGCAATCGCCCCGCTAAGGTGATGAACCGCCGGATGCCGGTCGTAGCCGAGCGTCAAATCGCGAAAGCGCACGGCGGCTGTCATCGCGCGGCTCCGAGGGTCCAAAAATCTAGCGCCCACGCAACCGCGACCCACAACGCAACTGCAAACACCGCGGCAATCGCCAGCCGCTGCGCGAGGGATGCGCGAAGAAGCGACGGCGCCACGCGCGCCGCGGCCCGCGCTATATGTTGATGGCTACTCGGATCGTGCATGGGCCGGCACCGACGGCGGGCGTTTGCTACCCGCTCATTTAGTTACATTATATCAATTGCCGGAGAAACGCAAACCGCGCCTGCGAAGACCGGCGGATACTAGCCCTGCGGCTGATCGCGCAGGCGCGTAATGTCGAAACGGTGCACGTCTTCGAGAAGCTCGACGAAGGCACGGGCACCATGCTCTAGCGCCGCTTCGCCCTTTTCGCGTGTCCCGGCTCGCGCATCGCCGAGCGCGCCGGCTGGGTTGAGGTCCTGCGCCATCCAGCCGAAGCCCGCCGGACGATCCGCACGCAGCCATTTGAACTCGCGCTCCATCGCTCCGGCTTCCGACGGGAAGTCCGCGATCTTGTCGTCGCGAACAAGATCCGGGCGGATCGCACGCATGAGCGCGGTCTCGATTGCCCCACCATGGATGCCGAGCGTCCGCTCGGTCTCGCTGAACAGTCCGTCCGGATAGCCGAAGCGGCTCCAACTCGCAGTGACGGCAAGCATCCCGTGCCGCACGCGAAGGTCGCGCGCAACGATCTCCATGACCGCGCCGTTGCCGCCGTGGGAATTGATCATCACGAGTTTCTGCACGCCCGCCCGTGCGACGCTCTCGCCGATTTCGATCCAGGCGTTGATCGCGGCACCGGCCGAAAGAGTCAGCGTGCCTGGGAACGCGAGATGCTCGTCGGATTTTCCAACCCACTGCAGTGGCAGCACGCTTACCGGCAATGAGGTGGGTAAAAGCTTGAGCGCGCGGGCGAGATAGCCTTCATTGATGAAACCATCGACGCCGAGTGGAAGGTGCGGCCCGTGCTGTTCGACGGCCGCAATGGGCAACACCGCGATCCAGCGCGCGGTATCGCCGGCGTGGAATTCCTCCCACGTCATTTCCGCCCACTGGCGTTTTGGCAGCATGGTCCGTCCCTGAAAGTTGGCGCAGCCTAGGTGCAGAGGCCATTGGTCGCAAGCATTTGGCCCGCGAATGCCTAACGCATGGGCAATCCCGCGCGTGCTTGAACAAATCTTAACGCAGGGACTATTCGCGCAGCGGAAAGCCTTGAGTCTTGCGGTCCGGCATGCTGATTCCGCGCGAGTAACGAGGGTGACAATGATCCGTAACCTGCTTCGCGCTACGCCGCTCGCCGCCCTGATCGCGTCGGCTATCGCTCCGTCGCTCTCGGCACAGTCGCTCGACAAAGTGACCTATGGCACCAACTGGGTCGCGCAGGCGGAGCACGGCGGCTTCTATCAGGCAGTCGCGGACGGCACGTACAAGAAGTACGGCCTCGACGTCACCATCGTTGCCGGCGGTCCGCAGATCAACAATCGTCTCCTGCTCGCGGTCGGCAAGATCGACTTCTACATGGGCGCAAACCTGCTTCACGCGTTCGACGCCGTGGACAAAAAAATACCGACGGTCGTAGTGGCCTCGATGTTCCAGAAGGACCCGCAGGTTCTCCTCGCTCATCCAGATGTCGGCGTCGAGAAGTTCGACGATCTGAAGAAACTCAACATCCTGGTCTCGAGCGAAGGCGTCGCCACCTATTATCAGTGGCTCAAGTCTGAACACGGTTTCCGCGACGAGCAGGTGCGCCCCTATACCTTCAATCCGCAGCCCTTCCTCGCCAACAAGAATGTCGCGATGCAGGGCTACGTCACCTCCGAGCCGTTTACGGTCGAAAAGGTCGGCGGCTTCAAGCCGAAGATCTTTCTGCTCGCCGATCAGGGCTTCGACACATACTCGACAACGATCGAGACACGCCTCGAGTTGGTCGAGAAGAAGCCCGACCTGGTCCAGCGCTTCGTCGATGCTTCGATTATCGGCTGGTACAACTACATCTACGGTGACAACCGCGAGGCGAACAAACTCATCAAGGCCGCGAACCCGGAAATGACCGACGACCTCATCGCGCATTCGGTCGCCAAGATGAAAGAATTTGGCATCGTCGATTCCGGCGACGCACTCACCGCAGGTGTCGGGATCGTGACCGAGGAGCGCGTCAAAAGCTTCTTCGGCAAAATGGTGAAGGCCGGGGTGATCAAGGCGGACGTCGATTGGGCGAAAGCCATTGATACGCGCTTTGCCGGCAAGAAGGTCGGTCTGGAGCTTCGACCCAAGAACTAAGCGCTGCTTCCCGCCGGGATCCAGGAGCACCGAAGGACGCGATACCTCCGAGTCTGCTGTCCTTGGATCCCGTATCTCGGCACATGGCGCCCGGGATGACCGTACTTGAGCTATAAACCCGCCATGTCCGCCACCGCTTCCGCGACAACCCCGAGCGACGTTCTCGCCACCTTTCACGAGGTCGGTAAGGTGTTTCAGAACGGCGTCGTCGCGCTCGCGGGTCTCAGCCTTGACGTGCGCCGTGGCGAGTTTCTGACCCTTCTCGGTCCGTCGGGTTGCGGCAAATCCACCGCCTTGCGCCTGCTCGCAGGCCTGATCGCGCCTAGCTCCGGAAAGATTCATCGGGGCGATGCAGCGGCTGGAGAAATCGGCTTTGTGTTTCAGGAACCCACATTATTGCCCTGGGCAACGGTGGCGGCGAACGTCCGCCTACCCCTGCGCTTGAAGAACATCGAAGGCGAAGACAATCGCGTCGATGAAGTGCTCGCCCTCGTCGGACTCGAGGAATTCCGTGATGCCTATCCGCGCGAGTTGTCGGGGGGCATGAAGATGCGCGTCTCCATCGCGCGCGCGCTCGTTACCCGTCCGCAGCTTCTCCTCATGGACGAACCGTTTGCGGCACTCGACGAGATCACTCGCTTCAAATTGAATGACGACCTTCTCGCACTTTGGCGACGGCTTGAATGCACGATCGTCTTCGTGACCCATTCCGTGTTCGAATCCGTCTACCTCTCGAGGCGGATTCTGATGTTCACGCCGCGTCCCGGACGCGTCGCTGCCGAATTCAACATCGAAGCTCCCGAGCCGCGCGCCGGCCGCTTCCGAACTTCTCCGGAATACGGTGAGCAATGCCGCGAAGTCTCGGCGGCGCTCGCGCGTGTCATGGGAGAACCATGATGACCGGGCGGCCTAGCCCTCTCTCCCCGCTCGAGCGCATTTCGCGCTTCGTGTTGCCCGCGCTTGCCCTTCTTCTCGCGCTGACACTGTGGGAGGTGATCGTGCGCGCCAACGCACTGCCGCCGTATATCCTCCCCGCGCCCAGCCTCATTTTCAGGACGCTTGTCGCGGACTGGGGCGTTCTGTCGGACTCGCTCTGGGTTACGCTGCGAACGACGGCACTCGCCCTTCTCGCCGCGACGGTCGGCGGCGTACTGCTCGCACTTCTCTTCGCAAGCTCGCGCCTTATAGAATTGTCGCTGTTCCCGTTCGCCGTCATCCTTCAGGTGACGCCGATCATCGCGATCGCGCCGCTCCTGCTCATTTATCTTGAGCCGAATACGGCCGTGCTCGTCTGCGCATGGATTGTCGCCTTCTTTCCGATCCTGTCGAACACCGCCCTCGGTCTGGCCTCGGTCGATCATGACCTGCGCGATCTCTTTTCCCTTTACGGCGCGAGCCGCTGGAAAACCCTGTTCTATCTGCGCGTTCCAGCGGCGCTGCCCTACTTCCTCGGTGGGCTTCGGATAGCGGGCGGACTCGCCCTCATCGGCGCGGTCGTCGCCGAGATCGCAGCTGGCACGGCGGGCAGCGGTTCCGGACTTGCCTATCGCATCGTCGAATCGGGCTACAGGCTCAACGTTCCGCGCATGTTTGCCGCCCTCCTGCTCATCTCGCTTGCAGGCATTGCGATCTTTGCAGTGCTCTCCCTGCTCCAACACATTATCTTGCGCCGCTGGCACGAGAGTGCGCTGGGGCGCGAGCGCTGATGTTCAAAAAAATATTCGCGGCGCCGCTCGATACCTTGCCGGCGGCCCACGATCCGCGCGCGCGGCTGATCGGCATCGGCCTGATCTGCGCGGCCCTCGTCTGCTTCGCGGGTCTCGATACCGTCGCCAAATGGCTGACCAATCATTTGCCGACGCTCGAAGTGGTCTGGGCGCGCTACGCGAGCCACTTCGCTCTTTCCATGCTGATCGTGAACCCTTGGACCTTGCCCGGACTCTTTTCCACGAAGAAGCTCGGATTGCAGGTTGGTCGCTCGGCACTT
>Ga0307505_10003306_pt1 | contig 10227 bp, 8 predicted proteins | sample 23_S_MG_FD_202183 | JGI IMG/M metagenome (GOLD analysis project Ga0307505, IMG submission 202183) | Soil microbial communities from Populus trichocarpa stands in riparian zone in the Pacific Northwest, United States - 23_S | ecosystem: Environmental > Terrestrial > Soil > Riparian zone > Trees... | reverse complement strand
GGGAGGGCGTTTTCCGGGCGTCTGGAACGCCAAGATTTCCGATCAACCCCGCATCCGCTCGGGCGTCCACCGATCAGCTACCTGGCAATCAGCACCAGCACCGATCGGCCATGCACGCTGTAGTTCGTCCACTCGCCACCGATGAAAGCCTCGCTGCCGGGTGTGGCGACGGTGTTCGGGCCTTCGTTCCAGCTGGCCGTGTCGGTGACGCGGTACCAGTTCCTGCCATTGCCGGGCCAGGGCAGCTGGAAATTCACCGCGCCCGACCAGCCGTTGTAGGCGATGTAGATCGGGCTGCCTGAGGCACCGAACTCGCTGCCGTCGATGCGCCAGGCAATGGCGTGATTCGACGGCCCGTTGAAGTAGGCCGCATTGGCCTGGCCACCGTCGGGCTTGAACCAGCGCAGCTGCTCCATCACGTTGCCATTGGTGTCGTGGCCGAGATAGAAGCTGCTCGGGCGCAGCGCCGCGTGCGTCTTGCGGAAGGTGATCAGGCGCTGGGTGAAGGTCCTGAAATGCTGGTCCTGCGTGTCCAGCGTCCACAGCAACCAGTTGGCCGGCGAATCGAGGTAGTACGGGTTGTTGTTGCCGAACCGGGTGCGCAGCATCCGTCCCCCGACGCTTGCCTCATCAGTCGTTGTCGAATCCGTCCGGGAAAATTCGATCCATCGCAACCGGCGCGCGCACCTGTGCTCCGGCCTGCAGGGTGCCCGCGACAACGGTGCTGGACCCCGCCTTGCAGCGCGCATCGAGATCACCGAACTGCAGGCTTTCGATCTGCAGCGGTTCTTCGTGCCAGCTCATTCCGGCATCGTCGCTGCGATGGAACGAACGCCCCGCCACCGCGTACAGGGTGCGCGGGTCGCAGGGATCGAAACGGATCTGCGGTTCATAGCCTGCGGAAGGCAGCGTGATCTGGCCGCGGGCTTGCCAGCTTTCGCCGCCGTCGCGAGAGCGCCAGACCTGCCAGTTCGGCGAGCCCGTGACACGTCCCAGGGCGATCAGCTCGCTGTCGTTGTGCGGATGCACAGCCAGCGCGGACATGACCAGCGCACCGCCAGCCAGGGCCAGCGGTGCCCCATGCGCTTCGGCGCGCATCAGTCGGTAGTTGATCGACGATTGCCAGGCCAGCGCATAGACCTTGCCGACGCCGTTCGGCGACGACGCCAGAATACGTACCGAGCCCAGCGGGCCGCTGCCACCGGCTGCGATCCAGTTGACACCTCCGTCTGAGGACCACAGCAGCCGTCCGTAACTGGTCAATCCAACCAATCGCGCGGGATCGGTGCGACTGACTGCCACATAGCGCAGCTGCCGCGATCCGCCCAGTGGAAAACTGGCGATAGCCACTTGTTGCCAATGCAGGCCGGCATCGTCGCTGCGGAACAGGCCATCGCCGGTGCCGGCATAGACGATCTGGGGATTGCCGGGCTGGCGCGTCAGCGCCAGTACGTCGCTGCGAGCGAGTCCGTCATTGGACCATTGCCAGGTTGCACCCGCGTCAACGCTGCGCGCCACACCGCTGGCTGGCCAGCAGTACGTCCGGATTGGAAGGATCGACGGAGACCGCCTGCACCCGCGCCAGCGGTATTCCGTGGTTGATCGTGAGCCAGCTACGACCGGCGTCGTCGGAGCGCGCGGGGCCGGCGTAGCCGGCGGAGCCATAGAGGCGGCCAACGGTGGCGGGATCGGTGCGAAGGATCGAGATCGGTTGCGAATTGACCGCGCTCCAGCTTGCCGCATGATCCAGCGATTCGTAGAGCACTGGTCCGGGAACCGGAAATTCGATCGTCGCTGACCACCAGAAGCGACCCGGGGTCAGCGGGTCGGCGAGCACGCGGCCCGCTGTGGAGGCGATCTGCGTCATGGTCGTGGTGGCGCTGGCGAGCAGGTGGCGGCGCATATAGGCCACGTCGAGAGCGTTCGTCGCCCAGACGACTACGTCGCTGTCGTAGGGATCAGTCGCCAGTTGGGCGCCACCTCCGGTAAAGAAATCGCTGGTGATGGCGGTCCAGAAAGCGCCGCCAGTGTTGCTGCCAAGCAGATTACCCAGGAAGTCAAGGGCGTAGTAACGGCCTGGGACGCTGCGGTCGGCGTCGACCGCGACGGCCTGAATCGGACCTGTCGCCGAATTGCCAATCTGCCAGGATTGGCCGCCGTTGGCGGAGTAGCGCAAGGTCTGGCCAAGTGCGAGCGTGCCGATCGCGACCACCGTCGTCGGTGAGAGCGGATGATGGACCAGCACGTCAGCATGGATGCCGGCGGAGACCGGTGCCCAGGAGTCGCCGCCATCGGTGCTGCGATAGATCGACATGTCCGACCTCGACGCGGCAAGCACCGTCATCGGCGCCAACGGGTGAACGGCGACGTCGGAGATTGGGAGCGCGCGCGGCAGGTTGCCGGATCTAAGCCAATGCAGTCCCGCGTCCGTGGATCGATACACGCCGTCGCCGGTCGCGACATAGATCGTGCTGCCCGCGACTGCGATCGCGTTCGCGTAGCCGCCGTCGGGGCCGGTGGCAAGCCAAGCCGCCGGCGCACCCTGCGCGCCGGCCAGCAGAGCGATCAACAGAAAGATCCTGTGAGACATGTCGAATGCGCCGTTATCTGCGAATACTTTGCCTAGGAGCCTGCGCGGCAGAAACGCTCGAGGCGAGAAGTCCGCTGCGCGAGGACAGATTTTGACGATTCGCCCGCCTGTAGTGGTTCTACGGGCCAAGTTTCAAAGGCTCGCTTCGGGCATTCTGTCGCGTAGGCGTTCGTCGCACAAGGACCGGCTTGGGCGCTGCCTGGGTGCTGCACCGCCCGTCCGGCGCAGGTCGCCGGCGTCAACGCCAGTAGACGCGCGCGTTCCTCGGCGGGACGATCGAGGCCGGTGATGAACGCCTGCATCGACTCGGCGGTGATCGGCCGCCCGCAGGCGAAGGAGGCGTCCATCTCGACAGCCACGGTTTCCGATCGACACCGCATCCGCGGGGGCGTCAACCGATCCGCTATTTGGCAATCAGGACCAGCACCGATCGGCCATGCACGCTGTAGTTCGTCCACTCGCCACCGATGAAAGCCTCGCTGCCGGGTGGGGCGACGGTGTTCGGGCCTTCGTTCCAGCTGGCCGTGTCGGTGACGCGGTACCAGTTCCTCCCATTGCCGGGCCAGGGCAACTGGAAATTCACCGCGCCCGACCAGCCGTTGTAGGCGATGTAGATCGGGCTGCCTGAGGCACCGAACTCGCTGCCGTCGATGCGCCAGGCAATGGCGTGATTCGACGTCCCGTTGAAGTAGGCCGCATCGGCCTGGCCACCGTCGGGCTTGAACCAGCGCAGCTGCTCCATCACGTTGCCATTGGTGTCGTGGCCGACGTAGAAGTTCGCCGGGCGCAGCGCAGAATGCGACTTGCGGAACGCGATCAGGCGCTGGGTGAAGGTCCTGAAATACTGGTCCTGCGTGTCCAGCGTCCACAGCAGCCAGTTGGCCGGCGAATCGAGGTTGTACGGGTTGTTGTTGCCGAACTGGGTGCGCAGCATTTCATCGCCGCCGGTGATCATCGGCACGCCCGCACTCAGCATCAGCAGGGCCATGCCGGTACGCGCTGCCTGTCGCTGCGCGCTGGGGCTGCCGCCCTGATCCCAGCTGTGGTTATGGTCATGCCCGCCATCGGACGGCCCGTACGGCCAGGGCTGGTTGTTCTGCTTGCTGTTGTAGGCGTACAGGTCGGCATGGGTGAAGCCATCGTGCGCGACCAGGAAATTCACCGAATGCCAGGGCCGCCGCCCGTCATCGGCGTAGAGATCTGCGGAGCCGGCAAAGCGCGTGGCAAGCTGGCCCAGAGTGACGGTCTCGACGCCCAACTGGTTCTGCTTCTTGCGCAGCTCGTCGCGGTACTTGTCGTTCCACTCGATCCAGCCGCCGGGGAAGTTGCCGACCTGGTACGAATTGCCGCCGATCGCCCAGGGTTCGGCGATCAGGTCGACGCCGCTGCCGCCGCCATACGGCCGCGCCGGAATCTCGTTCAGGATGCGGTTCAGCGCAGTGCCGCTGTGCATCTTGTCGTAGTGGAAGCAGCCGTGTTCGCAGACGTTGCCCAGCACCGAGGCCAGATCGAAACGGTAACCGTCGACGCCCAATGTATCGCGCCAGTAGGCCAGCGAATCGATGATCAGGTTCTGCGCCACCGGATTGAAGGTGTTGTAGTTGCCGCCCACGCCGGTGTTGTCCCAGGAGTACTGTCGGTCGCTGGTCAGCGAGTAGTAGGTCGGATTGTCCAGACCGCGGAACGACTGCACGTTGTAGACCGTCAGCCCGTCGCTCCCGCCCCAGGCACCGCCTTCGCCGGTGTGGTTGTAGACCACATCGATGTAGACCTTGATGCCGGCATCGTGGAAGGCCTTCACCATGGCCTGGAACTCGCGGGTCGGGCCACCCGGTGTCTTGTCGGACGAGTAGCGGCGATCCGGCGCGAAGTAGTTGAGTGTCATGTAGCCCCAATAGTTGTCACCCGCTGCCGAATCCGGGTCGACATCATTGGTGTCGTTCTGGGTTTCCTGCACCGGCAGGAACTCGATCGCGGTGATGCCGATGCTGGCCAGATACGCCGCCTTTTGCGCCGCTCCGGCATAGGTGCCACGCAAGGCGGTTGGCACGCTGGTGTCGTTCCTGGTCAGGCCACGCACATGCACCTCATAGACGATATCGTCCTTGAAGGCGCGGGTTGGCCTGGTGCCGATCGATACCGGGGCGGGCGCCAGCACGATGCCCTTGGGCGCGCAGGTTCCGCTGTCCTTGTTGCGGTGTGCGGCACCGGACGCATACAGCGTGCCGTCCTGGCAGCTCGGCGTGACCGGATCGTGGCTGATCTCGCGCGCATATGGATCGAGCAGCAGCTTGTTCGGGTTGAAGCGATTTCCCTGCCCATCGACATCGCTGATGAAGCCGGTGCCGCTGCCCTTGGTCCAGCCGCTGGAGTAGGTCCAGTTCGGCCCCCAGGCGCGGTAGCCGTAGTAGACCGTGCCGGTGATGCCGTAGCTGTTCTTCAGCGTCGATACCGACGCGGTCTTGCTCCAGACATTGGTGCTGGAATTGCGCGTCATCACATAGCGCACGCGTTCCTGTGCGCCCGACGCGGACTTGTAGATCCACACTTCCATGCGCGTGGCACGCGAGGAATAGACCTTGAACTCGATGTTGGCGCCGGTGGCGTCGTAACGTGCACCCAGCTTGTGCGCATCGATCGCCGCATGCGCGGTGGCGGACAGGACAAACAGGGCCAGCAGGGCGGCCACGAGGCAGCGCCAGATCCGAAGTTCAACACGCATTGCACTCCCTCCCAGGGATGCACCACGACACCCTTGCCCCCTGGCAAACCCCGGTCCGCGTGGTGGAATCAGGGGCGTCCCGAGTATAGGCAGCGATACCGGCCTGGACACGATCCTGCATTCGTATTCATTGAAACGAAACGCACCACCGTTCGGGTGGTTCGCCGAGTCAGCGGGCCCGACCGCCTCCTCGCTGAAACACGACGCGTATCAGCGCACGCTCGCGCGCAGCCGCGCGGCCGCGGCACGGGCCTTGGCGCGGGCCGCATCGATCGTGTCTGCACGCGCCAGCGTGACCGCCATGCGCCGTTGCCCGCGGACTTCGGGTTTGCCGAACAGGCGCAGCATCGTGTCGGGTTCGGCCAGCGCATCGGCGACGCCTTCGAACACGATGCGATCTCCCTCGCCGCTCACGAGCACTGCGCAGGACGCCGACGCGCCGTTCTGGCGGATGTTCGGAATCGGCAGTCCGAGGATCGCGCGCGAATGCAGCGCGAATTCGGAAAGATCCTGCGAGATCAGGGTCACGAGACCGGTGTCGTGTGGGCGCGGGCTGACTTCGGAGAAGATCACCGCATCGCCCTTGACGAAAAACTCCACTCCGAACAGGCCGAACCCGCCCAGGGCCGAGGTGATCGCCTGCGCCTGGCGCTGCGCCTCGATGAGTGCGGCTTCGCTCATGGCCTGCGGCTGCCATGACTCGCGATAGTCGCCTGCTTCCTGGCGGTGGCCGATCGGAGCGCAGAAACTCGTGCCATCGACATGGCGAACCGCGAGCAAGGTGATCTCGTAGTCGAAATCGACAAAACCCTCGACGATGCAGCGCCCCTTGCCCGCGCGTCCACCCGATTGGGCGTAGTTCCATGCCGCGTCGAGTTCGGCCAATTCGCGCACGACGCTCTGGCCCTTGCCTGACGAACTCATGACTGGCTTGATCACGCACGGCAGACCCAGCGCGTCAATCGCATCCGCAAGCTGCTCGCGCGAATCGACGAACCGGTAGGCCGACGTCGGCAGTCGCAGATCCTCGGCGGCGAGACGGCGGATGCCTTCGCGATTCATCGTCAGCCACGCCGCGCGCGCGGTCGGGATCACGTGGACGCCTTCGCGTTCCAGTTCGACCAGGGTCGGGGTGTGGATCGCTTCGATTTCGGGAATGACGAAGTCGGGTTTTTCGAGGGCGATGAGCCGACGGATCTCGTCGCCATCGAGCATGTCGATGACATGGCTGCGGTGGGCGACCTGCATGGCCGGCGCGTTCGCATAGCGGTCGACGGCAATGACCTCGACCGCGAAGCGCTGCAGCTCGATCGCGACTTCCTTGCCGAGCTCGCCTGAACCGAGCAGCAGCGCGCGAATCGCGGTGTCGGTGTGCGGGGTGCCGAACGGTTTCATGTGCTGGACTCCGCAAGGTCGGCGTTGATTCCGCGGGAACCCGTCATCCCGGCGTTCGCCGGGGTGACGGAAGGGATGCCTTCTTCGGAGATTCCCGCGGCCACGACCACCCGCAGTGGAGAAATGAAAAGCCTACTTGAGCTTCGCGGCCAGGGTCCTGCCGAGATCGGCCGGCGAGCGCACGGTGGTCACGCCGGCCTTGTCGAGGGCTTCGAACTTGGCTTCGGCGGTGCCCTTGCCACCGGAAATGATCGCGCCGGCGTGACCCATGCGCTTGCCGGCCGGGGCCGAGGCGCCGGCGATGAAGGCGACCACGGGCTTGGTCACGAACTCGGAGATGAATTCGGCCGCTTCTTCTTCGGCGCTGCCGCCGATCTCTCCGACCATGATGATGCCTTCGGTCTGTTCGTCTTCCTGGAACAGCTTCAGACAATCGATGAAGTTCAGGCCATTGATCGGATCGCCACCGATGCCGATGCAGGTCGACTGGCCGAGGCCTTCGTTGGTCGTCTGAAATACCGCCTCGTAGGTCAGCGTGCCCGAACGCGAGACGATGCCGACCCGGCCCGGCTTGTGGATGTGACCCGGCATGATGCCGATCTTGCATTCGCCCGGAGTGATGATGCCGGGGCAGTTGGGGCCAATCAGCACGGTGTCCGGATACTGCCGCAGCACGTTCTTCACGCGCAGCATGTCGAGCACCGGGATGCCTTCGGTGATCGCGACGATGACCCTGATTCCGGCATCGGCCGCCTCGAGGATCGCATCGGCCGCGTACGGCGGTGGGACGAAGATCATCGACGCATCTGCGCCGGTCTGGTTGACCGCATCGAGAACGGTGTCGAATACCGGCAGTTCGATGTGCAGGGTTCCGCCCTTGCCCGGGGTGACGCCACCGACGAGGCGGGTGCCGTACTCCAGCGCCTGGCCGGAATGGAACGTGCCCTGCTGGCCGGTGAAGCCCTGGGTGATGACCTTGGTGTTCTTGTCGACCAAAACGCTCATGGATCTTTCCTCGATTTCATGCGTGTGCGAGCGCTGCGCTGCGATGCCGTTCCTGCGGACTTGCAGGATCGCATCGCCAGGCAGGCGACTCCGGCTGTGGGCAATCAGGCGGCCTTGACTGCGGCAACCGCTTTCTGTGCAGCGTCGTTGAGATCGATCGCCGGAGTGATCTTGAGGCCCGAGTTGGCGAGCAGCTCGCGTCCCTTCTCGACATTGGTGCCTTCCAGGCGCGCGATCACCGGAATCGTCAGGCCGACTTCCTTGACCGCGGCAATGATGCCCTCGGCGATCAGGTCGCAGCGGACGATGCCGCCGAAGATGTTGACGAGGATCGCCTCGACCTTGTCCGAAGACAGGATCAGCTTGAACGCCTCGGTCACGCGCTCCTTGGTCGCGCCGCCGCCGACGTCGAGGAAGTTCGCGGGCTCCGCGCCGGCCAGCTTGATCACGTCCATGGTCGCCATAGCGAGGCCGGCACCATTGACCATGCAGCCGATGTTGCCGTCCATGGTCACGTAGTTGAGGTTGTTCCTGACCGCGGCGGCTTCGGCCGCATCCTCCTGCGATTCGTCGCGCATGGCGACGAGGTCGGGGTGGCGGAACTCGGCGTTGTCGTCGGAATTGATCTTGCCGTCGAGCGCAACGAGATTGCCGTCGGCCAGGATCGCCAGCGGATTGAGTTCGACGAGGGCGAGATCCTTGTCGTTGAACAGCTGGTACAAGCCGAGCATGATCTTCGTCAGCTGGCCTGCCTGCTTGACGTTGAGTCCCATGTCGAAGGCCAGCCGACGCACCTGGTAGGCCTGCAGTCCCTCGACGAAATCGACTTCGATCGTGTGGATGTCTTCCGGCGTCTCGCGTGCGACCTGCTCGATGTCGACGCCGCCCTGGGCCGAGGCGATGAACGACACGGTCTTGCTCGCGCGATCCACGAGCACCGACAGATACAGTTCCTTGGCGATGTCCCCGGCTTCGGTCACGAGCACGACGTTGACCGGCAATGCGCGGCCGGCCGACTGATAGGTTTCGATGCTGCGGCCGAGCATGCCCGCTGCTGCGGTTTTCACATCGGCGTGGGTCTTGCAGAACTTGACCCCGCCAGCCTTGCCGCGACCGCCTGCGTGGATCTGGGCCTTGACCATCCAGGGGCCGTTGCCGAGCGTCTGCGCGACCTCGACGGCCTGCTCGGGCGTGGACGCGATCTTGCCGGCCGGAACCGGAATGCCGACCGCGGCGAACAGTTCCTTGGCCTGATACTCGTGAAAGTTCATGCATTCACCTTGTTGGGAATCGTGCAGCTCGCAGCGGCGCCGGACCGGCACGGCCACGAACCAGAAGCGGGAGAGGACGCGCCGACCAGGGCCGGACCGCGCGAAGCGCCGCGTATTTTGGGCTTTCGTTGCTGCGAAAGCAAAACCCGGAGCCGCGGGGCGGCCGCGGCGGCGCGAACCCCAGGAAACGGATACCTCTGTTGTGCCTGCTGTTGTGCGAAGCCCTTCAGGGCCGATGCTCTCCTGCATTCCCGACCCAGGGCATCGGGCCTGAAGGCCCTCCCACAGGTATCCCGGCGATGCCGGCACGTGCTGGTGTGTCTGCTGTTGTGTGAGGTCCTTCAGGGCAGATGCTTGTCTTGATCTCCACCCACGAACATCGGGCCTCAAGGTGCTCCGATGAAAGCAGTCAGCTGCGCCAGATCAGGGTGGCGAACCGGCCGCAGCGCGGTGTCCGCCGGTACGACGGGAACCGCGGATCATGGAACGTATCGAAGCCGCCGCCGTGGATGGAGTGCACGCCGGCACGCAGCAGGCGCTGACGCGCGAGTGCGCTCAGGTCGCAGCGCCAGTGACCCGGGCGGGTCGTCTCGAATGCGGCCGAACTGGTCGCATCGCCCGTGATGAACGCTGCGCGCACCTCCTCCCCGACTTCGTAGGAGGCCGCGGCAATGGCCGGACCGAGCCACACCGTGATCGCGCTCGCCGGGACGGGCATCTGTCCGAGCGTCGCTTCGATGATGCCCGCCGCCAGACCGCGCCACCCCGCATGAGCGACGCCGATCGCCGAGCCGTCGTCCGCGCAGAACAGCAGCGGCAGGCAATCCGCGGTCAGTACGGCGAGCACGACGCCGCGCGCGCGCGCGATCGCCGCATCGGCCTCGATTTCGCGATCGGCGACATCCGCATCGGCAACACCCACGCCATGGACCTGTTGCAGCCAGACCGGCGCGGCGGGCAGTCCGAGTGCCGGGATCAGGCCTTCGCGGTTGGCCGCCACATGCGCGGGATCATCGCCGCACCGCGCACCGAGATTGCAGCGGTCATATGGCGGTTGCGAGAATCCCGGCGATTGCCTCGTGGTGACCGCGGCATGCACGCCGGCAGGAGCGGGCCAATCCTGCGGAACGAGAAACCCGTTCACGCCGACTGTGCATCGGCACGCAAGGCTTCGACCAGCGCTTGCATGTCGGCCGGACGCTGCGCTTCGACGGCCACGCTCCGGCCGTCGGCGGGATGGGCGA
>Ga0307505_10003305_pt1 | contig 10228 bp, 8 predicted proteins | sample 23_S_MG_FD_202183 | JGI IMG/M metagenome (GOLD analysis project Ga0307505, IMG submission 202183) | Soil microbial communities from Populus trichocarpa stands in riparian zone in the Pacific Northwest, United States - 23_S | ecosystem: Environmental > Terrestrial > Soil > Riparian zone > Trees... | reverse complement strand
GAAGCGATAGCCGACATCGAGGTCGATATTGTCGGTAAGTCCCATGGAAACGCCAGCGGCGAGGCCATAGGCGATGCCGCTGTCATTGCCCGGCGCGTCATCGACCCAGCCATAGCCGATGCCGGCACCCACATAAGGCGTGAAGGCCGAATCATTGGCCCAGTCGAAATAGAGGTTTCCCAAAACCGTGGTGGTGCTCATGTCGGCGCCGGGGGCAACATCGTAATTGCCGGCCCAGTCCACCGTCAGGTCAGCGCGCATGTTTTCATTGAACTGGTAGCCAACACCGCCACCGAGGAGCAAGGCGCTGTCATCACTGCCGCCGCTCCATTCGAGGAATGACCAGCCGATATCGCCGCGAAGGTAAAGCCCTGTCACCTCGTTGTCTTCCACCGCGACTTCGGGAGCTGGGCCTATGTCGGCCGCCTCCGCGGCTGCCGCAAACGGCAGCGCCGCAAATCCGGCCAAAAGAACAAGCTTGAATACCTTCATAAAAAATCCTCCAAAATGCGTCGTCCGATGATGCAAGCTAGAGGTTACAAATGGCTCAACACGGGCATCAATGAGGCTATATCGTGACAGTCCCTGACTGTTGCCCTGAAAGCACAGTTAATTGTTACAATTCGAGACAATCCGTAGACGGATTACCAACCATGAATTTTTTGTAATGTTCAGGCGGCGGCTTTGGAAATTACCCCGCACAGCTCGTCGACAACGGCGTTCACCAGCCGGGCGTCGTCGCCTTCCGCCATGACGCGGATGAGAGGCTCCGTGCCTGATGGGCGGATGACCAGGCGTCCCGTGTTGCCAAGCCGCGAGGTGGCTTCCGCAATCGCCGTCTTCACCTGGGCATCATCGAGCGGTTTGCCGCTCTTGAATTTGACGTTCTTCAAAACCTGCGGCACCGGCGCAAACATTTTGCAGACTTCGCTCACCGGCTTGCCGGCCCGCTTGACTTCCGCCAGCACCTGAAGTGCGGCCAGCAGGCCATCGCCCGTCGTCGAGAAATCCGACAGGATGATATGTCCCGACTGTTCGCCGCCCACGTTGAAGCCGTGCGCCCGCATGTGTTCAACAACGTAGCGGTCGCCAACCTTGGTGCGCGCCAGTGACAGGCCCCGCGTGTTCAGGAAGCGCTCAAGCCCCAGATTGGACATGACCGTGGCGACAAGCCCGCCGCCCTGCAGCTGCCCCCGGTCATGCAGGGATTTCGTCACCAGCGCCATCACCTGGTCGCCATCGATGACCTGGCCCTGCTCATCGGAAATCATCACCCGGTCCGCATCGCCGTCAAGCGCAATGCCGATGTCGGCGCGCGTCTCGCGCACCTTCTCGCACATGAGCTGCGGCGCGGTGGAGCCGCATTTCTCGTTGATGTTGAAGCCGTTGGGCGCATCGCCAATGCGGATGATTTCAGCCCCCAGTTCCCACAAGGCGGTGGGCGCCGTCCGGTAGCTGGCGCCATGCGCCGTATCGATGACAATACGCAGGCCATCAAGGCTTGAATCGCGCGGGTAAGTGCGCTTGGCAAATTCAATATAGCGGGCGCCCGCATCTTCAATCCGCGTGGCCCGGCCGATTTCATCGGAATTGGCCACCGGAATGGCCTCCGGGCTTTCCACCATGCCCTCGATCCTGAGTTCCTGTTCGTCGGAAAGCTTGTAGCCATCGGGCCCGAAGATTTTGATGCCGTTGTCATAATAGGGATTGTGCGAAGCCGAAATCATGACGCCGAGGTCGGCCCGCATTGAACGCGTCAGCATGGCAACGGCAGGCGTTGGCACCGGGCCAAGCAGGAACACGTCCATGCCCGCCGCCAGAAGCCCGGCGGTGAGTGCCTGCTCGATCATGTAACCGGAAAGGCGCGTGTCCTTGCCGATCACCACGCGGTGCCGGTGGCTGCCGCGGCGATAGAGATTGCCGGCGGCCATGCCGATTTTCAGAACCAGATCGGCGGTCATGGCGCCGCTGTTGGCCTTGCCACGCACCCCGTCTGTTCCGAAATATTTCCTGCTCATGACCTATTCCCCTCAGCGGCTAACTACGTAACTTAAAACTCAACAGACCTCGGATCCATCGCGGCACCCGCCACCGCAAGCGCCTCAACCGTAGCCTTCACGTCATGCACGCGCAGAATATGTACACCGTTCAAGGCCGCCTGCACCGCCCCGCCAACCGAACCATGAACCCGGTTCCCGGCGTTTTTTTCGCCTGTAAGCGCTCCTACAAAGCCCTTTCGCGAAAGCCCGACAAGCACCGCCACGCCGAGACCGTGAAACAGGGTTAACTGGTTAAGCAGTTCCAGATTGTGGCGGAATGTCTTGCCAAAACCGATGCCGGGATCGACGGCAATGTGCGCGCGCGGAATCCCGGCCTGTACGCAGGCCAGAACCCGCTCCTCAAGCTGGTCATACACATCGAGCGCCACGTCATCATAGTGGGGATTGAGCTGCATGGTGCGCGGATCACCCTGGGCATGCATCAGCACGACCGGAACCTTGAGTTCGGCAACCGTGCGCAGGCTGTCCGGATCATGCTGCAAGGCTGAAACATCGTTGATGATGCTGGCCCCCGCCTTCACCGCTTCACGCATTACGGCGGGCTTTCGCGTGTCGGCCGAAACCACATGGCCCGCATCGCTCAGGCGTTTGACCACCGCAATGACCCGCGACAGTTCTTCTTCAACCGGCACCGCGTCCGAACCGGGCCGCGTTGATTCACCGCCGACATCCAGAATGTGGGCCCCTTCGGCGGCCAGCACCAGGCCATGGGAAGCGCCGGCGTCGGATGTGCTGTGCTGCCCGCCATCGGAAAAGCTGTCGGGCGTCACGTTGACAATGCCCATGATCGCGGGAGCGTTCATTGCCAGCCCGGCAAAGCCCCCGCGCGGCGCTTCAATGGCCTGCAAAACGTTGGTGTAAGGAATGATGTCCCGGTCTATTGATTTTCCGTCGCGCCGGATGAGTTCGACCAGGGTGAAACCAATGGCGCTGTTTCCGCCCAAACGCCCGGCCCGATGCGAAGCAATGAGGTGTTCCGCATCGGAGCCATAGCAAAGGCCAAGGGGACGATAGTAAGTCCTGGTCATTTAAGACTGGGGCTGCGGTTCCATGTCTCCCGAACCGCTGCTTCCGCGCTTGGCGCCGCCGGCCCGCGGCACCGAGGAAGATGGCTTTCTGCTGGCCTTCTTCTTGGCTTCATCATCGTCGCGGTTGATCGTGCCGCCGGCCAGAATTTTCTTCACTTCCTCGCCGGAAAGCGTTTCCAGTTCCAGCAGCGCCTTGGCCACCGCATGGAGATCGGCCCGGCGCTTGGTGAGAATCCTCTTGGCGGTGGCTTCACCGGCCTGAATCAGATCGCGAACCGCTTCATCGATGAGCTTTGCCGTCTGGTCCGACAGGTTCTTCGTCTGGGTCACGGAATGGCCCAGGAACACTTCCTGTTCATTGCCGTTGTAGCGCACCCGGCCAAGCTTGTCGGACATGCCCCATTCCGTCACCATGGCGCGTGCCAGTTGCGTGGCCATCTGAATGTCGCCGCTCGCGCCATTGGTCACGTTCTTTTCGCCGCCAAGGATCAGTTCGGCTTCCCGGCCGCCAAAGAGAACCGCCATGCGCGCCTCACACCACTCGCGGGTGCGGCTGTGCCGGTCGCCTTCCGGCAGGTTCATGGTCACGCCCAGGGCGCGCCCGCGCGGAATGATGGTCACTTTGTGCAGGGGATCATAGGGAACCGCCAGGCCCACGATGGCGTGTCCCGCCTCGTGGTAGGCCGTGTTGCGGCGCTCTTCCTCGCTCATGACGAGCGAGCGGCGCTCCGCCCCCATCATTACCTTGTCCTTGGCATATTCAAATTCAGCCTGGGTCACCACGCGCTTGTTGCGCCGCGCCGCCAGTAGGGCTGCTTCATTCACCAGATTGGCAAGATCGGCGCCGGAGAATCCGGGCGTGCCGCGGGCGATGACTTTCGCATCGATATCCGGCGCCAGCGGCACATTCTTCATGTGCACCTTGAGAATTTGCTCGCGGCCTTGGACATCAGGATTGGAGACAACGATCTGACGGTCAAAGCGGCCCGGGCGCAGCAGCGCCGGGTCAAGCACGTCAGGCCGGTTTGTCGCGGCAATGAGGATCACGCCTTCATTGGCTTCAAAGCCGTCCATCTCCACCAGCAGCTGGTTGAGCGTCTGTTCGCGTTCATCATTGCCGCCGCCAAGGCCCGCGCCGCGGTGCCGGCCGACCGCGTCAATTTCGTCGATGAAGATGATGCACGGGGCATTTTTCTTGGCCTGGTCGAACATGTCGCGCACCCGGCTGGCGCCTACGCCCACGAACATTTCAACGAAGTCGGAACCGGAGATGGTGAAGAACGGCACATTGGCTTCGCCCGCGATGGCGCGCGCCAAGAGCGTCTTGCCCGTACCCGGAGGCCCGACCAGAAGTGCGCCTTTTGGAATCTTGCCGCCGAGGCGCTGGAATTTGTGCGGGTCCTTGAGGAAGTCGACGATTTCCACCAGGTCTTCCTTGGCCTCGTCTACGCCGGCCACGTCTTCAAAGGTCACGCGGCCCTGCTTTTCAGTCAGCAGTTTGGCCTTGGACTTGCCAAAGCCCATGGCCTTGCCGGACCCGGATTGCATTTGCCGGATGAAAAACACCCAGACGCCGACAAGCAGCAGCATGGGCAGCCAATAGATCAGCGCATTGCTGAGAAGTGAATCCGTCTGCTGCGGGCGGAAGCTGACTTCGACGCCCTTTTGCCGCATGCTTTTCAGGTCTTCCTCCGTGAAGATGCCATAGGCCTGCACCGACTTGCCGTCAGTGAGCTTGCCGGAAATCGATTCCCCCGAATAGGTCACCGATTTGATCTCGCCGGAACTCACCCGGTCAAAAAACTGCGAATAACTGATTTCCTGTGTGGCGGCTCCGCCCACCTGGCCTTGAAACAGGCTGAACAATGCAAACAGCAGGAGCGCTATGACAATCCAGACGGCAAAATTACGGAACTGATACAATTAACCCTCAAATCTCCCGTGCTGGCCAAAATGGCCGCCAGAGCAATCGACCCAAACTTAGACTGTAACATAGGATGGGATGAGCCCAATTCCAAGCATGGAACTATCGTAAATGGCGTATAAATTTGGCCGAAACCCCGTCTTCCGCCGTCAAATGGGGAACAACGGTCCTGCCCTCTCCCAGGATGACCGCTGGCAGGCTCTGCTGCACGAAGCTTGCAATATCCTCCCGCCGTGCAATACCCTTGAGACATCCCACCGCTACCACCTGGGCTTTGGGCGGCGCCTTGATCAAAAACCTGCCGTCCCAGACGATTTCCCCTGATTCAGGGACAATCGCTGGATCCGTTGAAATCCGCGCCCATTCCCGCCCGATCAGCACGCTTGACTGCCGGCAGGCCAGCATCGCTCCACCGAGGGTCCGCCGTGAAATCCCCTGCCTCATGATCCACTTCGCCAGGTAATCGAGTTCGCCGGGGTCCGCCCGGCTGCCCGCCCCGTAGATCAGAATCAACTGCTGCAGCACACGCCTTTGCAGGCCGGGATCAAGCTCGCAAAATCCCGCTCGCGGAATGCCGCCAAAGCCTTCCGGATAAGAAGTGAGCTGCCCGTTGATCCAGCGGTCGGTGGAAAGGGCAAGCGCCCGGGCGGCCCGCCCGGCCTTTTCGGCAATATCCGCCAGTTCGATTTTTTGAAGGTCGGATCTTCCCCCTTGGGCCAGCGTCTGGCGTGCCCGCACGCGCTCAAACCGCCGGTCCAGATTGCTGGGATCATCAATCCACGGCTGCCCGAGACCCGTCAGATAGGCGCGCAAGTCCGCCCGGCTTTGCCCCAGCAGCGGCCGGAACAGGGTCACCCCGTTCCAGTCGGCGGTTTGCCAGATGCCGGCGAGGCTTTCCGCCGTATCGGTTCTCTGCTGCCGCATCAAAACGGTTTCCGCCTGGTCATCCATCGTATGGCCCGTGAGCAGGAACTTCACCTGATTGGCCTTGCACCAGTTGCACAGCAAATCGTAGCGGGCAGTCCGCGCTTTTGCCTGCAGGCCGGTCGTGGGCTTTGTCCCTTCCCACCGCAAGGTATGATGCTCAAGGCCCAGAAGGCTGCACCATGCGGCAACTGTGCCAGCTTCGCAGGCCGCTTCCGGGCGCAGGCCATGATCAACCGTAAGAACTGAAATCCTCGCGGACCTGTTTGCCCAGTGGCCTGCAAGGCGCAGCAGCGCCATCGAATCCGAACCGCCGGAAACCGCCAGGGCAATGTGGCCTTCGCCGCGAAGTGGCGCGAAGAGTTTATCGCAATCCTGCTTGCTGTAAGTGCGCTGCTCTGCCTCAGCAGCCCGCACGCTTGGCTTCCGCTTGCGCCCGCTTCTTGGCATTGACCGCATTGGGGAACTCGCCGCCCAGCGCGCCAAAAGCCGCGCAGGCCTGCTGCGTCTGGCCAAGCTTGTTCAGCGAGATGCCGAGCTTCAGCAGGCTGTCCGGAGCCCGCCGGCTCTTCGGATAATTCTTGTAGCCATGCAGGAAATTCTGCGCCGCCTGGCGGAAATTACCCTGCGCATAATAGGTTTCGCCCAGCCAGTACTGGGCGCTGCCGGCCAGGCCGTGGTCAGGATACTTGCTGACAAAGTTGCTGAAGCCTACTTCCGCATCGCCAAACTGGCGGCGCAGCAGGCTTTCGTTGGAGCGCTCATAAAGGGCTTCAGGTGATTCAGGCGCAAGCGAAACGGTTTCGATGGCATCGGGATCGCCGCCGACGCTCTGCTCAATCGGCTGGTCCTCGCCGCCGCCCGGTGGCACAAGAACCTGGCCCTGGAAGCCGCCATCATCCGGAATTGCCGCAGTCGCTCCCGGCATGGACCCTAAAATCTTTGGCCCGGGCGCTTTCAGAACCGCAATCTGCCGCTCCACCCCGTCCGCCCCGATAATCGTCGTGGTCGTCTGCTGCTCATAGACAGGGGCCTCGCCGATCTGCTCAACGCCCTGCTCCGCGACAACCGGTTTCTCGGCCAGCTTCTTCAGTTTCGGCGGTTCCTCTGCCGACCCGGTCTTGGCCTCATTCTTCAATTGGCCCTGGACCTGCTTCATCGCAAAGGTGAGTTCTTCAACCTGGCCCACGAGCAGCCGCATCTGCTCTTCCATCTGGTTGAGTCGCGAGCTGAGTTCTTCGGCGGTTTGGGCCTGGACCGGCGAAAACAGCGCGGTTCCAAGGAGCAAAACGGCAAGGTATGAGGCTTTGATCGTGTTTGACATTTTTCTAACCACTGCAATAGCAACCGGGCATGAACGCCATTCTAGGCCGCAACTTGGCCTGAATCGGGGTGAAATTGAGGCTTTGCCGCCACCCGATAGGGAAAGTCCCGCACTGTTGCCGGACTGCCACAGCTCAAGACTCAGGTAGCTCCGCCGGTAATGACGGTCACCGCCCGGCGGTTCTGTGTCCAGCATTGTTCAGCGTCACACAGGGCGGCAGGACGTTCCTTGCCATAGGCAATGGATGAGATCCGTCGGGGATTTACCCCCTGCGCAATCAGGAACTCGCGGGTGGCCGTGGCGCGCCGCGCCGACAGGGCAATGTTGTATTCGCGCGTGCCGCGTTCATCGGAATGGCCCTCGACCTGAACCACCACATTGGCATACCGCTGCAGCCATTGCGCCTGTTTGGTCAGGATTTCCTGGCCCTCGGGGGTCAGGTCCGACTGGTCAACGATAAAATAGATGCGGTCGCCCACATTGGTGGCGAAATCCTGCTCGGAACCGGGCCTCGCCTGGCCGATGCCGCCTGAGCCTGCTTCCAAATCGGGCGTATTCTTCTTCGAGCACGCTGCCAATGCCAGAAAGCAGCAGCAAATCGCCGCAATTTTGAAACTCGCCATACGAGGCATCATGCTATCCCACTCCTGTATTGCTCCGGCACCGTCGCGTCCCTGCGATCCCAGTCGGAACAGGTCAAATCCACTCCCGGCCCAAAACGCAACCGGCTAATCCAAACTCACATTCACGGAAATCCGGCGAGCACATAGCCCGATACGTCCCGCGCAGCAAGGATTCATAGTCTTTAACCATTGTGACGGGTCAGGGTTAACAAATCCTCACCTGTCAGAGCTTGGGGAAAATGGTCAGCTCGTCCTTGCGCCGCCGGTAATAACCGTCACAGCACGGCGATTTTGTGTCCAACACTGCTCTGCGTCACAAAGTGCCGCTGGCCGCTCCTTGCCATAGGCAATGGAGGAAATGCGGCTGGCTTCAACGCCTTGCGCGATGAGGAACTCGCGTGCTGCCGTGGCGCGCCGCGCCGAGAGGGCAATATTGTATTCACGCGTGCCGCGTTCGTCCGAATGGCCTTCCATCTGGATCGAAACCCCGGGGTACTGTTGCAGCCAGGCGGCTTGCTTGCTGAGGATTTCCTCGGACTCCGGCGTGAGGTCGGCCTGGTCAACCACGAAATAAATGCGGTCGCCCACATTGGTGGCGAAATCCGCCTCGGAACCGGGAGACGATGCGCCAGCACCCAATCCCGCATTGGCGGCTTCAAGGTTTGGCGTGTTCTTTTTCGAGCACGCCGTCAAAGCCAGCACGCAGCACAGGGCCACGGCGATTTTTGCACCACTTAATTTACGCAAGGTCATACCCACTCCAATGCTTCTGTTCGTGACAAGCCCCCCGGCCCCCACGAAAATTTCTAGTTCAGGCGCGGCGACCACGCGGGATCGGAACCGAACCCGGGTGTCTGAACCTGTTGCTCATTATAGCCGGTGATATCCACCGAATAGAGCTGAGGCCCCCCATTTTCCCCCGGAGTATCCCGGAAGAACATGAGTACGCGGCCGTTTGGCGCCCACGTTGGCCCTTCGTTATGGTAGCCTTCGGTTAATATTCTCTCACCAGAGCCATCGGGCTTCATCACGCCGATGGCAAAACGCCCGCCCGCCTGTTTTGTAAACGCGATGTATTGCCCGTCTGGCGACCAGACCGGCGTTGAATAGCGTCCGCTGCCGAAGCTGATGCGGTTCTGCCCCGAGCCGTCAACGCCCATTACATAGATCTGCTGGGTGCCACCGCGGTCCGATTCAAAGGTAATCTGGCTGCCGTCGGGCGCATAGCTTGGGCCCGTATTGATCGCCGGCGTATTGGTGAGCTGGCGAAGCTGGCGCGAACGCAAGTCCATTTCATAGATGTTGGAGTTGCGCCCGTCCGTCGTCAAAAGGCTCATGATCACGCGCTGCCCGTCGGGCGAATAGCGCGGCGCAAAGCTCATGTTGGCAAATTCGCCGACAATTTCTTTCTGGCGGGTCACAATGTTGAAGAGATAGACCCGCGGCGTTCCCTGGCCGATCGACATGTAGGTGATTTCCTGGCTGTTCGGCGAAAAGCGCGGCGTGACCACAAGCTCCGAGCCATCCGTCAGGGTACGGACATTGAATCCGTCCTGGTCCATCACCGCCAGTTTCTTCACGCGCCTGTCCTTGGGGCCGGACTCGTCGACAAAAACAATCTGGGTATCAAAATAGCCGTCGATGCCGGTAAGCGCCTTGTAAATGACATCCGACGCCAAATGCCCGATGCGCCGCAGGTTTTTTGGCGACGTGGAAAACTGCTGGGCGGCAATCTGCTGCTGCGAGTTGACGTCAAACAGCTTGAACTCGACGCGGATTTTTCCGGCGTCCACATAGACCTGGCCTGTCACCAGCGCCTTGGCCTGGATCTGCCGCCAGTCGGCAAAGCGCGGTTCCTGGTTGAAATCCGTGATCTGCTCAATGAAGGAATTCTGCGGCAGCGGATCGAAGTAACCGGAGCGGGCCAGATTGTTGCTGATCACTTCGTTCAGCGTTCCGCCCGCTTCCTCCGCCCCGCCGCCCACCAGGAAAGGCGTGATGGCGATGGGCAAGGGATTGATGCGCCCACCGGAAACATCAACTTCAAGGGCGAAGCTTTTTCCTGGGGTGAAGGCCAACATAAGCAGGGAAAGCCCCAAAAGAAAATTTCTCCTGGTCGCAAGGCGGGTAAATTTGGGCATTGAAATTTCCATGGGGCTTATGTTCCAAACATCATGTTTGGATTGAAATTGACGGTAATGTCTTTCCACAGGTCGTAACGGTCCGGCGGCATGAAATCATAGCGCTGGCATTCCATCACCGCCGAAATCGCCGACTGCGCTGTCGTTGCGAAAAGCGGATCGCCGCTGCCATTCAGCACTTCCGGGTAGCCGGAAACCGAGCCG
>Ga0307505_10003304_pt1 | contig 10229 bp, 11 predicted proteins | sample 23_S_MG_FD_202183 | JGI IMG/M metagenome (GOLD analysis project Ga0307505, IMG submission 202183) | Soil microbial communities from Populus trichocarpa stands in riparian zone in the Pacific Northwest, United States - 23_S | ecosystem: Environmental > Terrestrial > Soil > Riparian zone > Trees... | reverse complement strand
TCTTTCATGACTCTAAGCGGGTGGACAGACTCATCTCTTCCACAATGCATTCAACAAGCGTCCTTGTTAATTGCAAAAGCGTTCAATTGTCAAGATACAAGCGGGTGGTTTAAGTTAACCGACCCTCTACATGTGGCGACACAGGCGATCGTCCGCTGACAACCCGAGGTCAATCCGCAAAGTACAACCACCCGCTACCGCAGGTGGTACCGACATAGGTTGCCGAGAGCTAGACACGAAATTCACGAACCAAAAATCTTGAGTCATCCGCCAAATATCGGTATATACTGCTCGCTAAATGCCAAATCGGATCTCTCATCTATTGGCCCTGGTAAACATCCTCCTGACGCTCGCGCTCACCGCTGAGGCTCAAACGAATCCGCCTGTCGAATGTCCGAAGATAACAGTCAGCGGATATCCAGGAATCGTAGATATTGGTAGAGAGTATGAGTTTTCGGTGAAACTGGCCGGACGAGCTCCAAAAGGAGTGACTTTCGCATGGGAGATCCCCGGGGCGCCGATTGTTTCAGGTAAGAATGCAAGCGTAGTCCGATTCGCCACAACGCCGGAAATGAATGGTACTTCAGTCATTGCAATCGTGAGAATCGGAGGTTTGCCAGCCCACTGCACCAACACCGGAAGTGATTTTGTCGGCGTTGGAGGAGGTATCGGTCCGATCTTTCTTTCAAAAACCGATTCCCTAATTTGGGAATCAAAGCAGCTCTTGGAACTGTTTGACCAATTGGAAGCGTTTCCGAACAATCAGGCCTACATCTATATTGGTGCGAAGCCCGAAACCGAACGCCACAAGGAGATCGAAAGCGTCATTCGAGAATCCGCACTGCGCAATGGAGTTGATCAGGCTCGACTCACGTTCGTTCGCGAATTAACCACAAAGGAGATCATCGAGATATGGCGTGTTCCGCCTGGGTCCGATAACCCAATATGCCGAGCGTGTGAACGGGTCGCTCGCCCGGACTGCGGACTGCCTTTCGATGATTACGGTAAAATTTCGAAGAACGACGAGCGTGCACGGCTAGATATGGCTGCCGTAGCGATGTTGAATAACCAAACCTGGATCGCTGTCGTGATCCTCTTTGTTAGTCCCGGAGAGTCCAAGTCCGCAGCCGAGAAACGCAAGGCATTTATTCATGATCACTTGGTCAAGACCCGAAGGGCGCCAAACGAGCGATTGGAAGTTCATTTCGCTCGTGACGATGAATCTAGAACTAGCATTTATCTAGTGTCACCGGAACTTCGATCAACTCCCAGACAGGCTTTTAACGCAGAACCCTCCTTTGATCAGTTGAAACGAAAGAACTGACCTGCCTTGACCTTCTTGAAAATTAGAATTATTATAATCTCAATCCAACCCCACGGTGGAGAGAGAAATGGAAGTAACGAGTATTAAAGAAACAGGACTGACCAAACAGCGCGAGGTGGTGCTGCAGGTCATCCGAAACGCCCACGAACATTTGACCGCGAACGAGGTGTTTACGGCAGCGAAAGAGCTGTTGCCGACCATCAGTTTCGCGACGGTTTATAACAGTCTTCGATATCTGAAAGAGGCCGGTCTGATCGCGGAGATCACGTTCGGAAACGGTGCGAGCCGTTATGACCGCATGACGGCGCGGCACGACCACGCGATCTGCACGGTGTGCGGCAAGCTGGTGGATATCGAGATGGAAGTACCGGCCGAGATCCTAAAGCAGGCCGCCCGCCAATCGAAATTTAAACTCGAAACATTGGAATTCACGCTCCGGGGTAAGTGCCCGGACTGTGCAGCAAATAATTAACCGCCGAGACGCGGAGACGCCGAGAAATGGAGAGATAGTTCTTACGTCTCAAAAGCGCTTCGGTATAACTGCGGGTTAACGATCATAAATATAGGAGAACTAATACATAAATGTCAGCAACAGCAACAGCATTAGCAAGTGAGAAAGCGGTAACGATCGCAAAGGTCGGACATGCCGCACCGGATTTTAACCTTCCGTCGACGAAGAACATCGACACGTTGGCCGAGAACGTCAGCCTGGCGGATTACAAGGGCAAGTGGTTGATCCTGCTTTTTTACCCGCTCGATTTCACGTTCGTCTGCCCGACAGAGCTGATCAGCTTTTCGGACCGGCTTGAAGAGATCCAGGGCGTCGGAGCCGAGGTGCTTGGCATCTCGACGGACTCGGTCCACTCGCACCGCGCGTGGCTCAAGACGCCGCAGGACAAGAACGGCATCGAAGGCGTTCAGTATCCGCTCGCGTCGGACGTCGGCGGCAAACTCGCTGCGAAGTACAACATCCTCGTCGAAGACGCGAACATCGCACTCCGCGGCCTGTTCATCATCAACCCCGAAGGCGTTCTGCAGTATTCGGTCGTACACGATCTGAACATCGGACGCTCGGTTGATGAAACGCTCCGCGTGCTGCAGAGCCTCCAGACCGGCGGCCTCTGCGCAGCCGATTGGACGCCGGGACAGGAGAACCTGAGCGTCTAAAGGACGCGTAATTGGGGATTTGGGAATTCGGATTGCGGATTTTTCCGTTTTCGAAATCCCGAATCCCAAATCCGAAATCACACATCCGAAATTAAAGTTATGCCAATGAGAATCGGAGACACGATGCCGTCGATGGAGGGTGCAACCACCTGGCTGAACGGCTCGTGGGAAGACCTCCGCGAAACGATCAAAGGGAAGCCCGTGCTGGTCCATTTTTGGGCGGTGTCGTGCGGGATATGTAAACAGAAGATGCCGCAGCTTCAGGAGATGTCGGCGAAGTATGGCGAGCGTGGTTTGCAGACCGTCGCCGTCCACATGCCGAGGTACGAAGCCGATACTGACCTCGACACCGTCAACGAGGCTATGTTCGAGAACAACATCACCGAGCCCGTCGCGGTCGACAGCCTTCATAAGCTGAAAGACGCGTTCCAGAACGAACAAGGCTGGGTTCCGGTCTATTATCTTTTCGACGCGGAAGGAAGGCTCAAGACGCGCGCCGCCGGCGAGTTTGGTGTGAGCGTTCTGCAGACGGCGTTGGACAAGATGTTCCCGGAGGTAAGAGTGATGGCTTCAGCCGTTTGAGGTGTAGGAGTGGCGGCTTTAGCGTACAAACGCAGAACGCCTAAAGGCGTCACTCTTACTAGAGATTCCCCGTGAACAATTCCCAAAGGATCCCGTAGATCACGTACACGCTCACCAATATCGACCCGACGAGCAGCGCCACCAGCAGGCCCATGATCACAAACACGAACGCGTAGTCCGACCCGGTACCTTTCTCGCCGGTCGCACGCGTGCGGATCAGCTCCATGTTCTGCTGGTTCGATTTCCACACGAAGTCGAACGCGTCGCCGAGGAACGGGATCATCCCGACCACGTAATCCAGCCCGATGTTAAACGCCATTCGCAGCAGCGTGATCTTAGGCACGCCGTACCGCACGCCCGCGAGCAGGATGTAGAACGACGGAAACATCGTCAGCGTGTCACCAACATTCGGTATCAGCCCGATCAGCGAATCCAACCCAAACCGCCACGTCGTCCCCGGCACGCGAAACAACCCGTCCATATACATCGAGAGATTATCCAACCCCTCGTCGATCTTCACCCGCCGCTTTTCGAGTTCCGTGTTGCTCATCGATCAGGCCGCCGCGCGCCAACCCTTTCCCTGGTTGTGAAGCACGATCAGCTGGTCATTCCTAAGCGCAAACTCGGCATAGGTTTGACCGTCGTCGTCGCTGAACTCAACCTCATAAACGTTGGGAGCAAGCAATTCGACAACGGTTCCGACCTCGCCCTGTTTGAGATCTCTTTCAGGAAGATCGGTGGCAAGAGCGACTGTGTCCAACAATTCAATCGGTTGCATCATTGCTTTTCTCCTTTAAGACGAAGCAGGTCGTCAATCTCGGGTACGTTTCTTTTTGACGTATGATCCACCCAGTTCTCACGGTTGCTTCACCCGCATCTGTAATGATTCTACAATCAACGGTGTACCGCTCACCATAAAAATCTGTCTCGCCCAAATGAGCGTCAGAGGTCGGAAGGCCATCAAGTATTGCATTACTTAGTTTCTCAGCATCTTCAATTGTAAATCCTAGCGCAGCGTTGAATACCCTTGCCTTATGACGACCGCGAGGGCTTTCCGGATCCAGCGCATATTCGGTGAGTTTCCGAATATCAATGAACGCTTCCTCAAAGTTGGAAGTAGCATTTTTTACTCAATCAGAGTTCAACAAACAAGCCGCGTGGCCTTCGACGGCGTCGCCATCCTTTCGATTCGACGGGGTCGGCTTCCAACCGTTCGCGATACGGCGTTCGAGCAGTTCGTCGGCTGTCGGATGTTTGTCCCAGACGGCGACCGCCGTCACGGCTCCGAGTCAGGTTGTGTCGTAAACCAGAAAGACATCGCGATACGGAATGATGATGTCGTGTGTGAATTCATCCTGCGTGAACACCTCAGCAACCGTCCGCGGATGCACGTCGGCTTTCGGCTTTGTCGCCGCCCACGTGAGAACGTCCGTCAGGCCTTTATGACGGGCGATCTCAGCACGATCGATATCGCTCAATCCTTTGTCTAACACTCTCTGCGTCTCCGCCGTGAAAACTACCAACCGACGATCCGCGCGCTGATGATCCAAATTCGCCGCACGATCTGATCTACGATCTTCATATCAGTTTCGTTCACTATGCGCCAGGCCATTTCGTGGTCAGCCGATTGTAGATGCTGCCGAAGGTTTGTGACTGGACGGATGGGGAAATAAGCGCATGGAAGGTAAAAACGAGGACGGCTTTCAGCTTGAGTCTGGAAGCGTTCATATCGGTCTTAGTTTCGTTCGGCGGCGCTTCGGACGACGGACTCGAACTTGTCCCACGCTTTGACGGTTGTGCGCCAATATACGATCTCGCCCGTCTTTGAGATGACGATGTTTCGCGGATATCCGCTGAAGGAGAACTTCTTAAGGTCGAACCCTGCTCCGGCGGTTTGGATATAGTCGAGCGGTTCGGTCTTGGCAAACTTCGCGACCTCGGCGGGCGGATCGGCCGTGGCGGCGATGAATACAATATCGTCGCGGCCTTCGAACTTTGTCTTGAACTTGTTCAGCTCAGGTTTTATCGCTCGGCATACGTGACAGCCGATGAACCAGAAGTTGAGCACGATGACCTTGCCCCGCAGATCTGCCGCCGATATCATTTTCCCGTCGAGCGTCGTAAACGCAAAATCAGGCGCTTTCATTCCTTCCTGCGGGATCTTCTGGAGACGGAACTCGACGGTTCCATCATCCAGCGTCTTAACGGTCGTCGCGTCCGGATAATGCGGATTCGCCATCCTGATATCAACGAACTCATTGTTCGAGACCAGACCACCCTCAAAGTCCCGAAAGATCGTCTTACCGGTCGCAGGCTTTAACTGCGCGGAAATAGAGAACGCCGCAACAAAAGCTACCAACACGATCAAGCCAACCCTATAACCAAAACCCCGCATTTCGTTAAAAATAGAAGAGATACTTAATGAAAGCAAATTTTATCGGGTTTAGCTAAACTTATGATCGGGCTCTGTCATTTTTGAGGCGTGCTTTAACGATGAATGTTGGCAACTCAATCGCTTTCCTTTTGATCATTGTCTTCATCATCTTCCTTGCGAAGAGCGAACGCGTTTCGGGGTTTTTCGCTCGAAACGCGGACTCGCGCAAGTTTCACAAATCCGTCCTCGTCCGAGTTCTCCTAAACCTGCCTGAAAGCACGATCAACGAACTGCTCGACATCTACAAACGCGAGTTCGGCCCCGGCCCGGCGAGATATGCCCGCCGCACGTTTCGTAAATGGAAAGAGGGCCACGTTCAGCCCGCGACTCAGACCTTCGACCGTTTCCTCGTACACATGCCAAAGGTGATGTCGTACGACATGAAGTGCGATGTGCTGCGACACTTTATGGAAGAGTTCGCGGCAAAGGACGAGTATGTGCTCGATGTGACGACCGATGATTGGGAGCAGAAGCTCGATCCGCTGGTGCGCCAGATCATCGACAAGGTATTCACGGCGCAACTCCCCGATGAGGTAGAGCGGCAGTTGAAATGGCTCGGCGATGGCGATATGGTCGCCGCTCAGGAGATACTTCGAGCGTCTCAAGCCGCCGAGAGCCGAATAATGGTCTCAATGCTCCACGACGAGTTTGTCGCGATGGAAGAACTGCTCGGCCACCAACGCCTAAAACCCCGTGTGACTCACGTGCTAGAATTCCCGTACGGAACGATCAAACTTAACGTCAGGAGAGCGAAGTGATATGGAAGACGAAAGCACTGAAATTGTCCCGAAAAAGCAGTCGCTGTTTCCTATCTCGGCCGAAGACATCGTCGACAACGCCCTGCAGAATCTTGACGAGAACCAGGCTCGCCGGGTGACTGAAAAAGCCGCAGACGAGGTCGTGCGACTCGCGGTCGAAAAACGAAAGGCCGAATACCGCAACGCCGCAGCCCAGGACGAGATGCGAAACCTCATCCACAACGCCAATCTGCTCGACGATCAGGCGGGCGATTTCAAGATCTCGAGCACGTTCGAAACGGCGTCGGGCACCACGAATGTCGAGATCAGAAAATCGCCCTTTTCCCTAATGCACGTTGCGATAAGTGTGGGCATGATTGTACTTCTGGTTGTCGTGGTGTATCTCCTGTTTCGCTGAATCGATCGGTCCGCCCGCACCTGCGTCGATAAGTTTACCTTTTCGCCCAAAGCAACCTAATATAGGTTAAATTTAGCCAAGTCAATTAGTAACAATGACATCAAAGATCTATTACACGCTCACCGACGAGGCGCCGCTGTTGGCGACGCATTCTTTTTTACCGATCGTTAAAGGATTCGCAAAAGCGGCGGATATCGACATTGAAGTACCGGATATCTCGCTGGCGGGACGCATATTGGCTAACTTTCCTGAGTACCTGAATGACGATCAAAAGATCCCCGATGCACTTGCCCAGTTGGGCGAATTGGCGACAAAGCCCGAAGCCAACATCATAAAGCTGCCGAATGTTTCCGCGTCCGTTCCGCAGTTGGAAGACGCGATAGCCGAGCTTCAGAATCAAGGCTACGCGGTGCCGAACTATCCCGTTGAACCCAAAACGGACGAAGAAAAGGCGATCAACAAAAGGTACGCAAAAGTCTTGGGAAGCGCGGTAAATCCTGTGCTGCGAGAAGGAAACTCCGACCGGCGTGCTCCAAAGGCAGTAAAGAATTATGCGAAAGCGAATCCGCATCGAATGGGAACCTGGAGCGCGGATTCGAAAACCTCCGTCGCTCATATGTCCGGCGGCGATTTCTATGGAACCGAGAACTCGACCACGGTCGGATCCGACGGAAAATTCAGGATCGTCTTCTACGGAAACGACGGAACCGAAAAGGTTCTGAAAGATCTCTCGCCGCTAAAGGCAGGAGAGGTGATCGATTCATCGGTGATGACGCTCTCCGCATTGAAGTCGTTCGTGAACGACGCGATCGCTGAAGCGAAGGAAAAGGACGTTCTTCTTTCGGCTCATCTGAAAGCGACGATGATGAAGATCTCCGATCCGATCATTTTCGGGGCGATCGTCGAAACTTATTTCTTTGACGTTTTCGAGAAGTACAAAGACACGTTTGCATCACTAGACGTCAATCCCAACTACGGCCTCGCCACGCTTTACGACAAGATCGCGGGGAATCCGCTCGTAGGAGAGATCAAAGCCGACCTTGCTACGACGATCGAAAACGGGCCCGCGATCGCGATGGTAAATTCGGACAAAGGGATCACGAATTTCCACGTTTCGTCGGACGTGATCGTTGACGCCTCGATGGCTTCGCTGGTTCGCGGCGGCGGCAAGATGTGGAATTCCGGCGGCAAGGAAGAAGACACCGTCTGCATTATCCCCGACCGAACCTACGCCGGTTTCTACGCCGCGATCATCGACGACATGAAGCAGCACGGAGCGATCGACCCGAAGACATTCGGCTCCGTCCCCAACGTCGGCCTGATGGCGCAAAAGGCCGAAGAATACGGCTCGCACGATAAGACGTTCCAGATCTCGGGCGAGGGGACGGTCCAGGTCGAGGACGAGAACGGAAGGGTGCTTCTCGAACAGAGCGTGCAGAACGGCGACATCTTCCGTATGTGCCAGACCAAGGATGCGCCGATCCGCGACTGGGTCAAACTCGCCGTCAACCGCGCGCGACTTTCCGACACGCCCGCAATATTCTGGCTCGACAAGGACCGTGCTCACGATTCGCAGATCATCAAAAAGGTCGAGAAATACCTGCAGGATCACGACACCACCGGCCTCGATATCCGCATCATGGACGTTAAGGACGCGATGCTCGAAACGCTGAGACGCGCAAGAGAAGGCAAAGACACGATCTCGGTTTCCGGCAACGTCCTCCGCGATTACCTGACCGACATGTTCCCGATCCTCGAACTCGGCACGTCCGCAAAGATGCTCTCGATCGTCCCGCTTATGAACGGCGGCGGCCTGTTCGAAACCGGTGCCGGCGGGTCCGCTCCAAAACACGTCGAACAGTTTGTGCAGGAAGGATATCTCCGCTGGGATTCGCTCGGCGAGTTTTTAGCCTTGCAGGCGAGCTTCGAACATCTCGCTCAAACCCAAGGCAACAAGAAGGCGCAAGTCTTAGCGGACGCGCTCGACGAAGCGAACGCGAAATTCCTCGCGACCGACAAGTCTCCCGCCCGCAAGGTCGGCCAGATCGACAATCGCGGTTCCCATTTCTATCTCGCAATGTACTGGGCCGAAGCTTTAGCAGCTCAAACCGCCGACCCCGACATCGCCAACAAATTCGCCCCCGTCGCAGCAGCATTGCAGGAAAACGAAACAACAATCAACCAGGAACTCATCGCCGCCCAAGGCTTCCCCCAAGACGTCGGCGGCTACTATCACCCCGACCCAACCAAAGCCTACGCCGCAATGAGATCATCAGCGACGCTCAACGCGATCGTGGACGGAATTTAGGCAGCTCGAATTCAGTTGGGCTTTTGCGAATGCGGAGAATTCTAATTCATTCTCCGCATTATTTGCGTAGATTAACCGATCTATTCTCCGCATCTTGTGCGGAGAATGCGCCTCTGTACCGAACCCCTATTTTGGCATCCTGAGTGTGCGGAGCACACGGCGATTACGGTAGCTACACGTGCAGCCGCTTCGGCGGAACGTGTAGACTAGGTAACAATTTAGGATCTAAGCGTGTGAAACACGCGTCACAAGAACTTGGATGTCGCATCCGCGGTTTAGAACGTGCACGACTACATCCGCGATCAGAAGAAGCATCACGCCAAACGAACGATCGAAGAGGAGTACCCGTAAATATTGAGTAATCTCGTCAGCTCTTTCGATGAACGATACTTGTAGAATAGAGGTTGTGACGCGTGTTCCACACGCTGGTACTTCTTTACGATCCAATCTACACGTTCCGCAAAGCCTCCACGTGTAGCTACCGATGTCGGCGTGTGCTCCGCACACTCTGAACTCGCCGGCCGTACAACCAACCCCGGTTTGAGGGCATCCAGAAGAGCGATATGGCGCAAAAGCTCGACGTAGGTAGGATGATGGTTGCATCGCCCTGCCGCGTCGGATGGGATTCGATGATTGGCGATGACCGCGCGCGATTCTGCGGGAGCTGCGACCGCCAGGTCTACAATATCGTAGGCCTCAGCCGTTCCGAGATCGAAACCCTCGTCGAGAACACCGAAGGCCGCCTCTGCGTGCGGATGTATCAACGGGCCGACGCGACTGTCCTGACCGCAGACTGTCCCGTCGGCCTCCGCCTAATCCGCAAACGCGTCGCCACGTTCGCCGGAGCAGCATTGTCAGCCTTGCTCGGGCTCGTTTCTGTAGGATTCGGACAGAAGCCGGAGGATTGCTTGGATTCACGGACTAAGGTGGTCGATCGAGTCAAGATAGACTCCCAGGGGGGTGAGATCTTCGGATTGATCGTAGATATGAATGGTGCCGTTGTCCCTGGGATAGACATCAAACTTCGACTTGAAAAGCGGTTGGTGGCGAAAGTCAGGTCGGACACCGAGGGAAACTTCACGATACCTGACATCGACCCATCTGAGAAATACTCGCTTAGAGTGGAGGGTCAACAGGGTTGGAAGAAACAGAGCATCGAGGGCATCAAGGTCAATTCCGGTGAGAAGCTGTCCTACAGCCTATGCCTACAACCCGATACTGTTTACGAGGTAGTCGGATTGTACGGCCAGCCGTCCGAA
>Ga0307505_10003303_pt1 | contig 10234 bp, 7 predicted proteins | sample 23_S_MG_FD_202183 | JGI IMG/M metagenome (GOLD analysis project Ga0307505, IMG submission 202183) | Soil microbial communities from Populus trichocarpa stands in riparian zone in the Pacific Northwest, United States - 23_S | ecosystem: Environmental > Terrestrial > Soil > Riparian zone > Trees... | reverse complement strand
CCGCTTGCGTGTCAGGAGCTGCGCCGCGGCATTGCGCATGGCCTCAAGCCGCATGAGACGGAAGGCGAGACGCGCGGCGAGTTCCTCGCCGGTGGGGCCATCGGCCTCCTGGTCGCGCGGCAGCAGGAGGCGGGATTTGAGGAACGCGAGCCAGGCCGCCATGACCAGGTAGTCGGCCGCAAGCTCGAGCCTGAGCTTCTGCGCCTCGCGGATGTAGGCAAGGTACTGACTGACCAGCGTATTGATTGAAATGCGGGCGAGGTCGACCTTCTGTGTTCGGGCAAGTGCGAGCAACAGATCGAGTGGTCCCTCGAAGCCGTCGAGGTCGACGACGAATCCTTCGCCGGGCGCTGGAAGCTCTCCGCCGCCGAGCCGCTCTTCGGCATCACCCCATGCCTCGGGGCCTGCACTCGTTTCGCCCGTGCCGCCGTCCATCATGGCCGTCGTTTGACACCCTCGCGGGCAGGCTAGGTTATCCAGCCCTTATCCACAGGGACCCATAGCTGATTCATGCTGTGACGGACAGCGCACGCGCGATTGCCGCCTCAGCGAGCTGTGGCTCGAAAGGCCCGCGCTGTTGCAGGATGGCCAAGGCCGCTTCGAGGCGGGCCCGCGAAATACCTGTTATTTCAGGAGAAACCGAAGCAACGGCCTCCATCTCGGCGATCAGCCCATTGCAGTGGAGCACCAAGTCTGAGCCCGCGGACAGCACGGCCTCGGCGCGCGCGCGCAGGGGACCGCCCAGCGCCTTCATGCTCACGTCATCACTCATCAGCAGCCCGCCGAAACCGATCGTGCCGCGAATGATCTCGGCCGTCACTGCGCGGGAGGTGCTGGCGGGGTGCTCCCGGTCGATGTCCGTGAACAACACGTGCGCCGTCATGGCTGCGGGCAGATGGGCGAGCGCGCGGAAAGGGGCAAAGTCCGTCGCCTCGAGCATTGCACGGGGCGTGTCCACCACAGGCAGGGCGTGATGACTGTCAGCACCGGCGCGGCCATGGCCGGGAATGTGCTTCATGATCGGCAGCACGCCGCCGGCCATGAGACCAGCCGCCACCTCGGCGCCGAGGCTCGCCACCTGCTGCGCCGTCGCGCCATAGGCGCGGTTGCCGATCACATCATGGGCGCCGGGCACCGGGACGTCGAGGACCGGCGCGCAATTCGTGTTGATGCCGAGCGCGCGCAGATCTTCCGCATTCTGGCGGCTCACGAGGGCGGCAAGACGGCCGGCTTCGGCGGGATCGCTCGCGAAGATCGCGCCGAATGAGGCCGCCGGCGGCAACGCCCGGCCGAGTGGTGGCCGCAGCCGCTGGACGCGCCCGCCTTCCTGGTCGATGAGCACGAGCGCTTGCGCGCTGCCGATCGCGCCGAGGCTGTCGTCGATGAGGCGGCGGATCTGATCGTGCGCCACGCAGTTCCGCGCGAAGAGGATGATGCCGGCGGGGCGCGAGGCTGAGAGGAAGGCGCGCTCGGCGTCGAGCAGAAGCGGACCCGCGAGCCCGGTGATGAATGCGCTTGGCATGAGAACTCCCGGGCTCACTCGTCGCGCCTGAAGCGCGAACATGGCTTCCTGCGGAGGGGCCCTGCACCGATACCGCCGCGCGCGATCGCGTGTCCGTTCAGGCCGCAGTCTGGCTCAGTATCCCTGGCTCAATATCCAGCGACCCAGCAGCCGCCGTAACCCTTCGCCTTCAACTCGCCGCAGACCGTATTGGCCGTCTGCCGGGAAGCCGGCGGACCGACGACGACGCGATACCAGACGCCCTTCTCGCCGAGATTGGCCTCACGGACATCCGCTGCGCGGCCTTGCAGCACACCCGGGTATTTCTGTTGAATGTCGGCCAGTGACTTCAACGCATCCATGTTCGACTGCCGCGACACGAGAACGGCGACATAGCCCGATGAAGGGACGGCGCCCGGAGCGGACACAGCCGGCGCAGCAGCGGCGGGGGTTGGCGTCCGCGCGGCCTGACGTGTCGGCACGGGTCGCCTCGCCTCGGTCTCAGCCGGTGGCGCCGGAAGCGCGGCAGCGGATGGCTCGACCGCCGTTACCGGAGGCACGGAAGCCACACGACGCGGCGGCGCAGGTGCATCGACCGACAACGCGCGCGCCTGTGGCGACGGCAGCGCTTCCTCGCGCGCCGGCGGTGGCGTGCGCGAAGTCAATCCATCGATCAGCAGCCCCGGCACACCGCTTCCGGCCTGAGACGGCGAACTCGGCGAGGATGCAGGCGGCGCGATCGAGCCATCGCGGTTCACGACCAGCGTCGGCACCCGACGCGGGCCGTCGGCGGCATCGCGGTCGGGCGTGGGCGGCAGGATGGACACCGGCACCGGGCGTGCCGGGCTACGATCCTCCGCCTCCGTCAGACGGTTCAAGAACTTCTTGTCGGTGTGCGCCATCTGCTTGCCGCCGGGCTCCGTCGGCTGAGCCTTGGCTGGTGCGCTGTCGGCGCGCAGGATCGGCAACTTACCGCCATCGCGTCCGCCGTTCGTCATGGCCTTGTAGCCGTAGGCGAGCCCGCCGCCGAGCGCGATGGCGCCAAGGAGCGCACCGACGACGATTGCGGCGCGAGGTCCGCGCCGCGCACCGCTGTCGGCCGCATCGGCGTACTCGTCTTCGTAGTAGCCGCCGTCGGCATCGTACGCCTGCGCGCCCTCGCGGGACCCCGCGTAGGGATCGGCCGCATTGGGCCGATAGGGATCGTCATACCCGTAAGCGGCGTCGTGCCCGTAGCCGCTCTGGGGCGCATAGCCGTGCTGGGGCTGGGCGTAGTAGCGCGGATCGTGCTCCGCGGCGGCATCGTCGTATCCGCTCTGCGCGGGATAGCCCCCGCCCGGAAGCGGCCGGCCGTATGGATCGTGCCCCTGTCCTTCGTAGGGCTGGCCATCGGGCTCGCCGTATGCGGGGCGGGCGTAGCCGCCTTGGGGCCGGCCGGCCGGTGGCGCGAACGGCTCGAAACGAGAGGCGAGGCTCGGCGGATCCGGCCTGAGCGTACTGAAGATGTCTCTCGACGCGCCGGGCATGGGCGTCTGATCGCCGTGCTCGGGCGTGTCGTACTGCTGCGGATAGCCGCTGGCGTAGCCCTGCGCAGGCGCCGACGGATCATGCGGGGCGTGCGGCGTCCGAGGGTGCGGCACCGCACCTTTCGGAAGCATATTGTTCTGCCGTGCCATCGAGATACCCCCTTCAGGTTTCCCGCTGTGCCGGAACTGCCCGCGCGCCCATCAACCCGCTCAAGTCTCTGCCGCGTAGACCGCGTTTCATCTCGCTGATTCGTACGCTAGCGCATTTCGATCGGAGCGTGCACCCCGAGGATCGCCAGCCCCGTCGCGATAACTTGTGCACAAGCCCCCACGAGAGCGAGGCGCGCCGCGGTGAGGTTCCGGTGTTCAGTCTGGATAAAACGCAAATGTGGCGAATCATTGCCTCGCGCCCATTGCGCGTGAAATGCCGACGCCAAATCAGAGAGATAGAAGGCAATCCGGTGCGGTTCGTGGGCCCGTGCCGCACCTTCGGCCACGCGCGGAAAAAGGGCGAGCCGGCGCAGGAGGTCGAGTTCCCCGTCGTCGGCGAGCAAAGATGTATCTGCGCCCAGGACATCGGGATCCTCGGCCCCGAGCTTCGGGAAAGCTTCGGCGGCATTGCGGAAGATCGAATGGGCTCGTGCGTGAGCATACTGCACGTAGAAGACGGGGTTGTCCTTCGACTTCTCGACCACTTTGGCAAGATCGAAATCGAGCGCCGCATCGTTCTTGCGATAGAGCATCATGAAGCGGATCGGGTCGCGACCGACCTCTTCGACGACTTCGCCGAGGGTGACGAAGGCGCCCGACCGCTTGGACATCCGCACCTGCTCACCGCCCCGTAGCAGCCGGACGAGCTGGGTGACCTTGATGTCGAAGTCGGCCTTGCCGCCGGAAAGCGCCGCGACGGCCGCGAACATGCGCTTGATGTAGCCCGTGTGATCGGCGCCGAAGACGTTGACCAGATGTGTGAAACCGCGCCTGAGCTTGTTGCGATGGTAGGCCATGTCGCCGGCAAAATAGGTGTATGTGCCGTCGGACTTCATCAGCGCGCGATCGACGTCGTCGCCAAAATCGGTCGAGCGAAAGAGCGTCTGCTCGCGATCCTCCCACTCGTCCGCATCGTGCCCCTTCGGCTTTTCGAGACGGCCCTCGAAGACGAGACCCTGGTCGCGAAGCTGTGCGATCGTCTCGGCGATCTCGTCGCGCCCATCGGCGGTGAGCGAGCGCTCCGAGAAGAAAACGTCGTGGCGAACATCAAGCCGGGCGAGATCGTCCTTGATCATAGCCAGCATGGCGTCGATCGCGCGCGCGCGGACGACCGGCAGCCACACGCTTTCATCATTGGCCTGCTTGACCAGTGCATCACCGAATTCCTGCGCGAGCGCCGCGCCGACGGGCTTCAGGTAATCGCCGGGATAGAGCCCCGCCGGGATCTCGCCGATGCTCTCTCCGAGAGCCTCGCGGTAGCGCAGGAACGCCGAGCGCGCGAGCGTGTCGACCTGTCCGCCGGCATCATTGACGTAGTATTCGCGGCTTACCGCGTAGCCGGCGAAGGCGAGCAGGTTGGCAAGCGAATCGCCAAACGCGGCGCCGCGACCATGGCCGACGTGCATCGGCCCAGTCGGATTGACCGAGACGTATTCGATGAGCAGCGGCTCGCCGCGCCCGATGTCCGCCGCGCCATAGCGCTCGCCTGCCGACCTCACATCGGCGATCACCGACTGCCAGCGCTCGGGTGCGAGCGTGATATTGACGAAGCCCGGCCCTGCAATCTCGACCTTGACGTAACCGGGCAGCGCCGCGAGTTCGTCGACCAGCGCTTCGGCGATGTCGCGCGGTTTCATGCCGGCGGGCTTGGCCAGCACCATCGCGGCGTTGGTGGCGAGATCGCCGTGGCGCGGATCCTTCGTCGGCTCGACCTCGACTGAACCGAGCGCGAGATCCGCCGGCAGGCGGCCGGCCTGCTGCAGGCCCCTCAATGCCTCGGCAATCTGCGCCTCGACCTCGGCGAGCACGGTCATGATGGTTCCTCGGATGGGCGACGCGCGTCTTCAGCCAGCATCCTGGCTTCAGCCTGCGTCATAGCATGGCGGCAGCTAATGCAAATCAATGGTGTCGTCAAACAGCCGCGCATACTCGGCGAGCGCGAAGCGGTCGGTCATGCCGGCAATGAAGTCGGCGACGCGACGTGCCCGGCCCGCAGGATCGAGGCCGGCAAGCGCCGCCTCGCGGCCACCGGGCAGGTCAGCAGTGCAGCTCATGTAACGCTCGAAAAGGGACGCGACCACCTGCTCGGCCTTTTGCATGACCCGCATGACCCGCGGGGCACGGTAGACGCGCACGAACAGGAATTTGCGCAGGCCATCCAGCTCGGCCTGCCGCGCATCGGAAAAGGCGACCACCAGGGCGCCGGCATTCCGGATATCGTCGGCGCTGTGCGGATCGAGCGCCGCAATGCGTGCGCGCGCCTCCTCGACGACATCATCGACCATCACGGTGATCATGCGCCGGTTCACTTCATAGAATAGGCGCCGGTCGCGATCATCCGGACTGCTGGCCGTCGAGGCCCCCTCGAGCGTGGACCGCGCCTGAGCGACGTACGTGCCGGCCATCGGCGCCTGTTCGAGGTCGCCTATGGAAATGAGGCCCGCACGCAAGGCGTCGTCAATGTCGTGGTTCGTATAGGCGACGTCGTCTGCGATCGCGGCAACCTGCGCTTCGGCCGGCGCGAAGCAGTCGAGGCCCAATACCTGCGTCAAGCCGAGCGCACCGACGAGGTCCAGGAGTTCGCGATTGCGACTCGCGGCGTCAGGAAGTGCGTGCGGGCCGACCAGCGGACCGTTGTGCTTCGCGAGGCCCTCCAGCGTCTCGAACGTCAGATTGAGGCCGTCGAAGCGCGCGTAGCGGCGCTCGAGGCTCGTGACGATGCGCAGACTGTGGGCGTTGTGGTCGAAGCCGCCCCAGTCACGCATGGCCCGGTCGAGCGCCCGTTCTCCGGCGTGCCCGAATGGCGGGTGGCCGAGGTCGTGGGCCAGCGACAACGCCTCCGCAAGATCCTCATCCAGCCCGAGCTGGCGGGCCATCGAGCGTGCGATCTGGGCAACCTCGAGGGAGTGCGTGAGGCGGGTGCGGAAGTGGTCGCCCTCGTGGTGGAGGAAGACCTGCGTCTTGTATGTCAGGCGGCGGAAGGCGGTCGCATGGATGATCCGATCGCGGTCGCGATGAAAAGGCGTGCGAATGGGGCAGGCGGGCTCATCCAGGGCCCGCCCCCGGCTTGCGCGGGCATCGAGTGCCCATGCGGCCACGGGCCGTGCGCCGACACGCCAGGGTTCCGGCGCTGCCAGGGGGCCCGTCGCCATGCCAGTCACCATGGTTGTATTGGCTTTCGTCACTTCTGCTCCCAGCCGCCCAGGCCAGCCGCCCCGATAGCCGGATGCATGGCTGCCCCTCGCCCACCAATCATACTCTCCCGCGCTGTTGTTTGACATCGCCGAGACAATTCCTATTTAGTTCTCAAGTGTCCGCGTCGATACCGCCCGACTTCCAGGCCCCCGACCTCCCGGGCCGCGGGGTACGGGCAAGAAGCACGCGAGGAGCCCGGTTCATGAGCATGGTTGAGGATCGCCGCGTCGGGCTGACCGAGCGGGCCGCCCGGCGGATCGCCGAGATCGTGGCCGGTGATCCCGGCGCCGACGCACTCCGCGTGAGCGTCGAAGGCGGCGGCTGCTCGGGCTTCCAGTACAAGTTCGACCTCGTCTCGGGGCGCGAACCCGATGACCTCGTCATCGAGCGCGCGGGCGCGGTCGTCCTGATCGACGAGATGTCGGTCGGTTATATGGAGGGCTCGGAGATCGACTTCGTCGACGAGCTGATCGGCGCCTCGTTCAAGATCCAGAACCCGAACGCCACCGCGGCGTGCGGCTGCGGCACCAGCTTCTCGGTCTGACCGGCCCCCGGAGCGTCCGCGCGGGCCGCTACTGCGGCTGCGCTTCAAGTCCCATGGCGCGGCGATACACCGTATCGTTGATGCTGTAGCCGAGACGATTCTGCAGGGCACCCACATACGCCCCGATCGCGTCACCCTGGTACTGGCGCGTGAGCTCCTGGCGGAGGCTCGCGAGCTGCTCGGGCGTCGCCGCCGGCGGATCGACGATTGTACGGACCGCAATAATCGTGCGCGACTTGCCGTCGGCACTTTCGACGGCCGCCGCGCTGCCGCGCGCGAGCGAGAACGCGCGCTGCACCGCTGCCCGCGCCAGCCCGTCCGTCTGCTGCCCCCGCGTCACGGGCTGGGCCAGCACGACCACGAGCCCGAGTTCCTTGGCGACATCCTCCAGGGATTCCCCCTTGTCGAGGCGCTCGACGATCTTCTGGGCCGCGGCATTCAGCGTGGTGCGCTGCTCGCCCTCGATCCAAGCGGTCTTGACCGCCTCCTGCACTTCCTCGAAGGGCTTCTGCCTCTCGGGTGTGACATCGGCGACATCGACCCAGGCATAACCGCCATCGGAGAGTTCCATCGCATCACGATCGAGCCCGCTGCCGCCCTCGAAGGCGGAGGCGAGGATGCGGGCCGCGTCGGGAATCTCGAGCGCGGGCTTGCCTTCGGGCGTCATGCCCTGCTTGTCGGTCGCCGCGACCTCGACGAAGGGCACCTTCAGGCGCTCGGCGATTTCCTTGATGCTGCCACCGCCCGCCCGCGCATCATCTATGCGATCATGCAGCTCCTGGATCTCGCGGTTCACCTGCTCGCCCGCGATGCGATCGCGGATTTGCGTTTTGACTTCGTCGAACGTGCTCTGCTTGCCGGGCGTGATGTCGGTCACGCGCAGCAGCACCGTGGAGAATGTTCCCGCGACCGGCTCGGAAAGCTGGTTCTTCTCGAGCTTGAAGACGGCATCCGCGATGGGCGCATCGATCATCTCGGACTTGGCGAGGCTGCCGAGGCCGATGTCGCTTTCCTTGAGCTCGAGAGACTTCAATCCCTCCTCGAAGGAAGGCGCTGCCTTGAGCGCCGCCAGTGCCTTCTCGGCGGCAGCGCGATCGGGAAACGAGATCTGCTGGATGGTGCGACGCTCGGGCGTCGCAAAGGTTGCCTTCTCGCGCTCGTACAAGGCCGTCATGTCGCCTTCGCTGACGGCGATGCGCTTGCGCACTTCGGCCTCGGTCAGCAGGATCAGCGGCACCTTGCGATACTCCGGCGCGAGGAACCGGCGCTTGTTCTGCTCGTAGTAGGCCTTGAGCTTTTCCTCGTCGGGCGCCTCGACCTTGCCGGATACCGCAGGATCGAGTGTCGTGTGCGCGATGGTACGGGTCTCGCCGCGGTAGCGGTACAGGGTCTCGACGAGATAGTCGGGCGGCACGTTACCGGCGGAAAGCGTTTCCGTGATCTGCTCGCGCACTTCGTCGGCCCGCCGCTCGGCGAAGTAGCGCTGCTCGCTCAGGCCGTTCTGGCGAAGGATCTCGGCGTAGGCGGTGCGGTCGAAGGCGCCGCCCACACCCCGGAATGCCGGGTCGTTGCGGATCGTCTCCGCAATCATGTCGTCGGAGAGGTAAAGGCCGAGGTCACGGGCGTGGATGTCGATCGCCGCCGTGCCGATCAGACGGGAGATCACGCGCTGGTCGATCCCGAACTGGCGCGCCTGCTCGATGGTGAGCCGCCGGCCGAACTGGCGCGAGAGCACGCCGATCTCGGCCTGCAGCGCCTGTTGGAACTGGTCCTGCGAGATCTCGGTCTTGCCGATCCGGGCGAGCGTCGTCTGGCCGCGCCCCTGGAAGACGTCGGCGATGCCCCAGACGGCGAAGGCAATCACCAGAAGCCCGATCAGGAGCTGGACGAGTATGCCTTTGACGCCGCGTCTCAGTGCTTCCAGCATCTCGCCGTCGATCCTCGTTCATGGGAGCCGCGAGCAGGCGGCGTTAGGAGCTGACGACCATATAGGCTGTGTGCGCGAATGCGTCCACTTTACCGCACCGAGGCCGGCCAATTTCCTTGTGCGGCGGACCTTTGGGCAGCGGCGCCGCGCACCCGCGCGCCGTCGGGGTTGAAACTGCGCGAGCCCCGCGATAGGCATGGCGCGACCCGAGACCCATGCCGGCGCCTGGGGCCGGCACCTGGGACCGGCACCTGGGGCCGGAACCCGGTGGCCAGCACGAGGACATCATGACCGAAAGCGCGATCAGGCCGCTCGTTGCCGGCAACTGGAAGATGAACGGCCTCACCCCGTCGCTCGCCGAGGCCGAAGCCATGGCGAAGGGGCTCGGCGCCGAGGCGGCGGACGTGCTCATCTGCCCACCCGCGACACTCGTCGCCGCGCTCGCGTCAGCCGTCCGCGGATCACGCATCGCCGTCGGCGGCCAGGACTGCCACGTCAAGGCGGGCGGGGCCCATACCGGCGATATCTCGGCGGAAATGCTCGAGGACGCCGGCGCCAGCGCGGTCATCGTCGGTCACTCGGAGCGGCGCACGGATCACGGCGAGAGCGACGCGCTCGTGAAATCCAAGGCCGAGGCCGCCCATCGCGCCGGCCTCGCCGCGATCGTCTGCGTGGGCGAGACGGCGGCCGAGCGCCAGGCCGGACAGACGCTCGCGGTGGTCACGCGGCAGCTTGCGGGATCGCTTCCGGTGGCGTGCCGCGCCGCCGACACGATCATCGCCTACGAGCCCGTTTGGGCGATCGGTACCGGCCTGACGCCGACGACGGCGGACGTTGCCGAGGTGCACGCGGCGATCCGCGCGGCGCTCGCCGGGCGCTTCGGCCATGAAGGGCGGCAGATGCGCATTCTCTATGGTGGCTCGGTGAAGCCCTCGAACGCCAAGGAGCTGATGTCGGTCGCGCACGTCAACGGCGCGCTGGTCGGCGGGGCCAGCCTCAAGGCCACGGATTTTCTCGGCATCATTGCCGCCTATGCGTGATGTTGCTGGTACGAGGTACATCCACATGAAGCTTCTGCGTCCGAGCCCCGGGGCCGCGGCCGCCCTGATGCTCGCCCTTCTGGCGGTAAGCCCGCCGCCCGCCTCTGCTGTCCCGCTCGACCCGGCGGCCTGCGAGGAACTGCGCGAGAAGCTCGAGACACTCCGCGGCGAGGGCGCGGCAGCCGATATGGCCCGCGGGCCCGAATGGGCGCGCGCCAATCTCGCGCCCGAGCGCCTGCAGCGCATCGGCACGCTTCTCGAGGTGGAAGAGCAGCTCAATTTCCGATGTGG
>Ga0307505_10003302_pt1 | contig 10237 bp, 5 predicted proteins | sample 23_S_MG_FD_202183 | JGI IMG/M metagenome (GOLD analysis project Ga0307505, IMG submission 202183) | Soil microbial communities from Populus trichocarpa stands in riparian zone in the Pacific Northwest, United States - 23_S | ecosystem: Environmental > Terrestrial > Soil > Riparian zone > Trees... | reverse complement strand
CTTTAAGATGTGCCCCATCTTATGCTTCTTGGTGCGCAGATACTTCACGTTCGCCTCACGCGGCTGAATCTCAATCGACACTCGTTCGATTACTTTTAGTCCGTATCCTTCGATGCCGACGATCTTGCGCGGATTGTTCGTGATGAGCTTGATCTGGTGCAGTCCGAGATTGACGAGAATCTGTGCTCCTACTCCATAATCACGAAGGTCCGCCTTGAACCCCAGCTTCAAATTCGCCTCAACGGTATCGCTCCCCTGATCTTGCAACCCATAGGCCCTGATCTTGTTAAGCAAGCCGATGCCGCGCCCTTCTTGATTCAGGTAGAGCAGCACCCCCCGCCCTTCCTTTTGAATCACTTCCATCGCCTTGTGGAGCTGGTCTCGACAGTCGCACCGCAACGATCCCAGCGCGTCGGCAGTCAAGCAACCCGAGTGCACACGCACCAGAATGGGATCGCCGCCCTCCACGCGCCCTTTCACCAACGCGATGTGCGTGATGCCGTCCAATTCGTTTTCGAATGCCACCGCTTCGAAATCGCCGAACATCGTCGGCAGCCGCGCACTGGCCATCCGCCGCACAAAAGGCTCGCGTTGCATGCGGTATTCGATGAGCGCCTTGATCGTGACCATCTTCAGCTTGTGCGCTTTGGCGAACTTGGCCAGCTCCGGCACGCGCGCCATGGTGCCATCTTCGTTCATGACTTCGCAGATGACGGCGGCGGGAGTGAGCCCGGCCAGCCGCGCCAGATCGACAGACCCTTCGGTTTGTCCCGCGCGTTTCAGCACGCCGCCGTGCTGCGCCTTCAAGGGGAAAATATGGCCGGGGCGAGCCAGGTCGCCGGGCTTGGACTTCGGATCGATCGCCACATGAATCGTTGTGGCTCGATCCGCCGCAGAAATTCCCGTCGTAATATCCTTCCGCGCATCGATGGACACAGTAAACGCCGTGCCGAATGTCGCGGTGTTTTCGATCGCCTGCTGCGGAAGGTGGAGTTCTTCGACTCGCTGGGGAGTCAGGGCGAGACAGATCAACCCACGGGCGTGTTTGGCCATGAAATTCACGGCCTGGGGCGTCACATGCTGAGCGGCAATGACAAGATCGCCTTCATTCTCGCGATCTTCATCATCGAGGAGGACGATGAATTTCCCCTGCTTGATGTCCCGAATTGCCTCTTCGATGCTGTGAAAGGGAGACGCCATAACTTTCCTGCTCAATGGTTATCGTTCAGGGGTGCAAGGAATCTTCAATTTATCATTTAACATTACACATTTAACATCGTTTTTTTGGCCCGACCGCCAATGATGAATCAGATCAGGAAGAGGGCCCTGCCAATGAGGCCGATCGAGCCCGCAACGCGAGGATCACCGTTCCCCAGGCGCAGACCCCGAATCCTGCGAAGAGCCAGAGACCCAAATCATAACTTCCGGTAAACCCCTTCATCGTTCCAGCAACAATGGGCAGGAGAAACCCTCCGAATCCGCCGGCGGCCCCCACAACACCCGATGCGAGGCCGATGTCTTTCGGAAACCATTCGGCAACCAACTGAAAGACCACTCCGTTCCCGAATCCCATCGCACCGGTCGCGATCACCATCATGGCCACGGCCGTGAGTAGCGAGGGACTCGTCACCGCCACGACTGCACCCACGATGACCGGCAACACATAATAAAGAACGCGGAGACCACCCTGCCGATCCGCAATGTAGCCACCCACAGGACGAATCAGACTGCCGAAGAGTCCGCATAACGCTGCGACGGTTCCGGCCATGACCGCGTCCAGCTGATACAGGTCGTACAGCAGTAGCGGCAGCAGGCTGCAAAATCCGACAAAGCCGCCGAACGTGACCGCATACAAGAAACAGAGCCAATAGGCGGATCGGCGGCGGATGAGTTCCGCCGCATTGTGCCACCATTCGACGCGATGGGGCTCCAGACTCGGCTGTTCCCGCGGCACAAGAAGAGCGAACAGGACCAGTGTGACGCCCACGACACCGGCCATCAATACACAGACGTGATGCCAATCCATCACGGCAGCCCAGCGCGGCGCGAGAAACAGGATCAGCACAGTCCCCACGTTCGCTGATGCGGCCAGACCCAGCACGAACCCGCGCGAGGCCGGTGGATAGGCTCGCCCGGCAATCGGCAATGACACCGCAAAACTCGCGCCGGCGACGCCAAGGAGCAGCGCAAAAACCAATGCTTCGTGATATCCGGACACGCCCAGCCATCCCCACAACAAGGCGGCCAATTCCGCAACAAGAATCACCAGTGCGGTGGACCGTGCGCCCACCCAGTCTGCACTCCATCCGGCCAGCATCCTGAGGACCGCTCCCCCGAGCAGAGGCAGTGCCACTAACCAGGCCACTTGCTGATCGCTCAGCTGCAGGTCCCGAGCGAGAGAAATGCTCATGGCGCCGATCAGCAGCCAGACCATGAAGCTGACGGTCAGATGCAACCAGGCTCCAGCCAGGGATGGCCAATGTCCGCTTCGTAGTACGGTCAGAATCGTCATATCCGTCTTTCCGGTCTCTGCACGAGAGACGACATCATAGGGGACGCCGTTTCATCCGCGCAAGAGAAGCGCCAGTGCGATTAGCCCGCACTGTTCATGATGGTCTTCGGAAGATCGTAGAGTGACACACGGCAAGCACGAGGAAGGGGACTCACGTGTCGTATGAACCCTGTCCCCGCCTGTCGCGCTTTCCCACTAGTCTTGCCCGGCCCCCTTCATCAGACATCGGCGATTGCACCGGACACCATCAGGAATAATGCCGTCTCACACCTTTGTCGTGGCCTTAGGTTCTGTTATAGTTCGCAGTTCATATGGCGAAACGTGACGACGAGCAAAAAGAGGAGATGCTTGAACCGGAGGTTCTAGGACCTTCGGATGAGGAGCTTGAGGCACCCATCCCCGCTATGGAGCTCAGCTCGGTTGGTGACAGCCACACTGACCAGACTGCCGTGGTGCCGGTCACGGCGCTCCAGCAATATCTGGCCGAGGTTCGTCTCCATCCCTACCTCTCCAAAGAAGAAGAGTTGCGACTGTTCCACGAATATCGCACATACGGGGATCGCGACGCTGCCGTGAAGCTCATCATGGCCAACCTGCGCGTGTCCATCTCGATTGCCGCGGAATATCTCCACACCGGCGCCGACCACATGGACCTCATTCAAGAAGGCAACGTCGGGCTGATGCATGCCATCAAAAAGTTCGATCCGTCGAAAAACGTGCGCTTCTACGCCTATGCCGCCTGGTGGTCACGGGCCTATATCCTTCGCTATCTCCTGAACAACTATCGCCTGGTCAAAATCGGAACAACCCAAGATCAACGAAAGCTCTTCTACAACCTCAAAAGAGAGAAGGCCAAGCTTGAGCGGGAGGGATTCGCTCCGGACACGAAGTTGCTCGCCGACCGCTTGAATGTGCGCGAGCGAGACGTCATCGAGATGGGACAGCGGCTGGGCAACTGGGAACTCTCGCTGGACCAGCCGATCGGTGAAGACCAGGAAGGCAGTCTCCTGGACGTGCTCCCTTCCCCGCAGGTTCCGGCGGATGAGCAACTTGCGCAAACCCAATTGCAGAAGCTCTTTCGTGCCAAGCTCGCCGAATTCGTCAAGACGCTCGACGAACGGGATGAGGATATCCTCCGGAATCGGATTCTTTCAGAGACCCCCCTAACCTTGGACGACCTCGGCACCAAATACTCCATCACCAAAGAGCGAACCAGACAACTAGAGGCCCGCATCATCAAGCGCCTACGCGACTACGTCAAGAAAGACATCAAAGATTTCGACCACTTACGGACATGATTGTGCCGGCCCAAGAACGCCTCATGCGTTCAGTTTTCAATCAGCCATAATCCCCTCCTCTCCAAAGAATGGCGCACAAGAATTTTGTCGTTGACCCCCTTGACTTGGACCAACCTGAGGCTATCTCCTCCTCCGTGTCCAGCAGATCAGGCCTTCTGCTCGTTCTGGAGTAGCACGATTACGCCATCGAGTTCGAACCTGCTCTACATCGTTGATATTCACTGAGTTAACCACTAGGAGGGTGTTGTTATGAGCACTGCAGCCAAGGAAAAGACAGAGAAGAAGAATTTAGCCAAGGGGTTCCAGCCTCTCGGTGACCGGGTGTTCGTCACCTACACCGAGGAATTGGAGCGGACTTCAGGCGGGATTTACGTCCCGGACAGTGCGAAAGAGAAGCCACAGAGGGGCATCGTGCAAGCGATCGGCAAGAAAGTTGAGCATGTGAAAGTCGGCGACCAGGTCCTGTTCGACAAATACTCCGGCAGCAAGCTCCGGATCGAAGACGAAGAATGCTTGATCCTCAAAGAGGAAGACGTTCTCGGGGTCTTCACCAGCTAATCACCATCTCTACACACTACGACGATATATTAATAAGGGGGAACGACTATGGCAAAGCAACTTATGTACGGTGACGCAGCGCGCGCGTCCATCCTCAGAGGGGTGAACCAGCTCGCCGACGCCGTGAAGGCAACACTCGGTCCGAAGGGCCGCAACGCGATTCTCGACAAGAAGTTCGGCGCGCCGACGATTACCAAGGACGGCGTGACCGTGGCCAAGGAAGTTGAACTCAAGAATCCGTATGAAAATATGGGCGCCCAGCTCGTGCGCGAAGTCGCCAGCAAAACCAGCGACATTGCCGGAGACGGCACCACCACCGCCACGGTGCTCGCGCAAGCCATCTATCGTGAAGGCGCGAAGAACATCACCGCCGGCGCGAACCCGATGGAAATTCAACGCGGGATCAACAAGGCAGTCGAAGTCGTGATCGGTGAGTTGAAGAAGCTCAGCAAGCCCTGTCAGAACAAGACCGAGATCTCCCAAGTCGGGACGATTTCCGCCAACAACGATAAGACCATCGGTGACCTCATCGCGGAAGCGATGGAGAAGGTCGGCAAAGACGGCGTGATCACGGTCGAAGAAGCCAAGTCCATGACCACCTCGTTGGATGTGGTCGAAGGCATGCAGTTCGACCGCGGCTACATCTCCCCCTACTTCGTCACCAACGCCGAGCGGATGGAAGCCGTCATGGAAGACCCTCTCATCCTCATTTCCGAGAAGAAGATCAGCAGCATGAAGGACTTGTTGCCGGTCCTCGAGCAGGTTGCCAAGATGGGCAAGCCGCTCGTCATCCTCGCAGAAGACGTGGAAGGCGAAGCCTTAGCCACCCTGGTGGTGAATAAGCTCCGCGGCACGCTCAACGTGACGGCCATCAAGGCCCCCGGATTTGGCGATCGCCGCAAGGCCATGCTGGAAGACATCTCGATCCTCACCGGCGGCCAGGTGATCTCGGAAGACATCGGCATCAAGCTGGAAAACGTGAAGCTCACAGACCTCGGCCGCGCCAAGCGCATCACGGTCGATAAGGACAACACCACGATCGTGGAAGGCTACGGCGATCCGAAGAAGATCGAAGGCCGCGTGAAGCAGATCAAGGCACAGATCGACGAAACGACCTCGGACTACGATCGGGAGAAGCTCCAAGAGCGCCTCGCGAAAATCGTGGGCGGTGTGGCCGTCATCAATGTCGGCGCCGCGACCGAAACCGAAATGAAGGAAAAGAAGGCGCGCGTCGAAGACGCATTGCACGCCACCAAAGCAGCCGTTGAAGAAGGGATCGTCCCCGGCGGCGGGACGGCGTATCTCCGTTGCATCAGCGCGTTAGATTCGCTCAAGCTGAACGCTGAGCAGCAGGTGGGTGTCAATATCATCCGCCGCTCGCTCGAAGAGCCGATTCGTCAGATCGCGGCAAACGCCGGGATGGAAGGCTCCGTGATCGTCGAGAAAGTGCGCAACGACAAGAACGCCAACGCCGGCTACAACGCGGCGACGGAAGAGTATGTGGACATGATCAAGGCCGGTATCATCGACCCGACCAAGGTGTCGCGTTGCGCGTTACAGAACGCGGCGAGCGTAGCGGGATTGATGCTCACGACCGAGGTGATGATCACCGAACTGCCGGAAGAAAAGAAAGAGCCGGCCGGCGCTCCAGGTGGACACAGCCACGGCATGGAAGGCATGTACTAAGAAGAGACGCTGAGAAGCAATCAGCTTTCAGCAACGAAGGGCTCGGCGGGGTGACCCGCTGAGCCCTTCGTGTTTCATAGGCCCAAATTGCGCTATGATTTGAAGCGGACCTGACTTGCCCGGGGAGCATCCCATGATCGTAGAAGTCGAGAGTAACGACAATTGCGAAACCAGTTTCTTCGGGCGGTTCAAAGAAACTCGCCCAGCACGACAGGTCATCCAAGCACGGCTCTACGACCGAAATCCCGTCGGTGAGTGGTACTGGATCACCGGCTGGAGTGACAATGAACAGACGCCGACCTGCCCGGCCTATGCCCAGCTGGTTGAGGACTCAGGAGCGGGACTGACGCATCTAGTCTATGGGGGACTCTACGGCCTGAGATTCAAGCCAATTGATCCTGATGAGACTTGGAATCTCAAAAGTCCGCATCAATGGGGAGAACCCTACCTCTCACTCGCAAGCGACCGTGATCTGCGGTATGCAGAGTAGTGTTCCCCATCCTTGGTAAGACCAAAATATATTCAAGTGACAGTCGCAATAATGCGATGACCTCAGGGCTCAGCGGGAAACCCGCAAGGCTATTTCCCCGGCGCTCGCCCTATCAGCTGGAAGGTTTTTTTGAGTATCGCCGAGGTCTTCGGCGTTTCGAAGAATGCCCGAAAGATGTCATGCACGAGGGTCGTATGCGCGGCGTGGTCGGCTTGAAATTGCTTCACGGCAATCAGCCGATCGGCTTTGTCATAGCCCATACGGATTGCGCAACGCTCTAATTCCTTCTGCTGATCCGGAAGGGCATGCGTTTGTAGATCGTGCACCATCTGGAGTTTGTGCTCCACGTCTCGGAGAAATTTATAGGCACGGGTCAGATCGGTCTGTTGCTTTTTCGACAGAATACCGGCCTTCTGAAGCCGCGCCAACGAATCGAGGGTCCCTCGGCCCAGAATCCCCGGCAACCGCCGGCCGGCCAGCACCTGGATCGTTTGGACAAGAAATTCGATTTCCCTGATCCCGCCGACACCGAGCTTGACGTTGCGCTGTTCATGCCCGCGCTCCGCCATCTTCGCGTCAATCTTCTCCTTGACTGATCGGACTTCTTCCACGATCGAAAGGCCCTCTTCGATATCCGGGCGTTTCGACGAGGGCGCCAGCACAAAGGGCCGCACCAGCTTGATGAACGACCTCCCGACCTCCTGCGATCCAGCGATGGGCCAGGCCTTCAGCAAGGCCAACCGTTCCCACACTTGTCCTCTCGTCCGATAGTACTTGGCGTAGTCGTCGAGCGAGCGAGTGAGCTGGCCCACCGAACCTTCCGCCCGCAAGCGGAGGTCCACGCGATAGACGTACCCTTCATGGGTCTGCGCGGTCAACGCCTTCGTCAGCTCCCGCGCGAGAATTTCAAAGTATTCTTCATTGGACAGCACGCGCGGCATCGCGCCCTTCGCCTTTGGGCGGCCTGACGCAGCCGGCCTGGTTTCCCCCTCATGAGACTCACACACATAGAGCACGTCTACATCGGAGCTGTAATTGAGTTCGTGTCCGCCCAACTTCCCCATCGCAATGACGGTGAAGCCTGTCTCCACCCATCGCCTCTGCCGATTCTTGTGCATCGGAATGCCGTGTCGGGACCGCAAATCGTGATCCACAATGCGATAGGCGGCGTCGATGAGAACCGAGGCCAGATCGGAGAGGGAGCCGGTGGTTTCCACCACATCGGCTAACCGGAGGAGATCGCGCACGCCGATGCGCAGCATCTCTCGACGACGGAATCGTCTGAGCGCGTCCAACTTGAGTTCAGTGGCGGTGACACCCTCCAGACTTTGCCGAATCGTCCGTTCCATCCCTCCCCTGGTCGGCGCAGTGGACAACACATTTTGTTGGGCCAGCCAGTACAGCAACAGAGGATCACGGACCAGGGTAAAAGCAAGCGAGTCGCTGTTTCCGAAAATGACGCACACCAGATCCAGCATGCGAGGAGCGCTACGCAGGTATTCCAACACGGCCGACCGGCTGACTCCGCTTGCCAGCCAGCGTTCCCAGTGGTTCAACGCCTGATCCGGATCAGCAGTGCGCCCAATGGCCTCGAGCAACGCGGGCAGAATGTCTGCCAACTGACGCCGCTGGTGCGGATCGCCGGCCATCGACTGCAGATTTGCATCGGCGTCCTGAATTCGATGGAGTCCGTACGATCGAAGAGTCGATTCAAGCTTAGCCGGTTCCAGCCCGAGTGCTAATAGCACGGGCGTCGGATCCTGCTGAGCGGGACTCTCGATCGTTGGCACACCACAATAGAGTGGCGCCGGATTCTTGGGACGAGTGGACATGGTGCGCATTATACTCATACCTCAACGCTCGCACAACGAACCCCACTTCGGCTATACTCCCGGCCATGACGGATGGGCCTGGATCACGCGAGTCGATCATCAAGACCCTGGCCTCTCTCTGTCCGGATGTCGATGATGAGGTACTCCAGGACTTTGTATCTCGGATGGACCCCGAGTACTTCGGGCGGTTTCAACCGGACACCATCGCACACCATATTCAGCTTGCCAGCCGCCTCACGCCGGACCATCCCTGTGAATTATCGGTACTCGAGAAACGAGGGGGACGATCGGAAATCAGCATCGTCGCCTATGACTACTTCTCGGAATTCGCCGCCATCTGCGGTGTGCTCTCGGCCTTTGGGCTCAATATCGAAGAAGGACGGATCTATACCTTTGTGGGGGCCACCTCCTCTCCATCGCCGCGCCGGAAAGCTCCTTCGACGGCTGGCCGGCCGAATGGCCGGCCCGGCCTCAGTCGAAAGAAAATCGTCGATGTCTTCCTGGTTCATCCCATAGACCGCGCGGGCTTTCCCTCACCAAAACACGATGCACTCAGACAGACGGTCAGCGACGTCGTTCAACTGCTGGATGCCGGGCAGTTCGACGAGGCACGCCAATACGTCAACCGCCGGCTCGTCGAACGATTGGACAAGCAGCGGAGCGCCTTCACCGGCCTGCTCGATACCGTGCAGATTACCTTCGACAATGGTCAATCACCGACAGATACGATTATGGACATCCGATCGGATGATACTCCGGCCTTCCTCTATGCGCTTGCGAATGCTCTGGCCATGCGGAACATATACATTACCAAGGCCCAGATCGAATGCGACGGCGCCAAGCTGCACGATCGTTTCTTTGTCAGGAATCGAGATGGACAGAAACTGCTCGACTCCGCCGATCAGCAACAGCTGCGGCTGACCGCCGTGCTCATCAAACAATTCACGCATGCTTTGACCTGGGCTTCCGACCCGGCTAAGGCGCTGGCATCGTTCGACCAGTTCCTGGATCTCATCGTGAAGGATCAGGGCAAGAATGGCAAAAGCCAGGCGCTCGACTTCGTCAGCGATAAAAAAACCTTTCCGCTGCTCGCTCGACTGCTCGGCGCCAGCGACTTCCTGTGGGAAGACTTTCTCCGGCGCCAGCACGACAACCTCCTTCCGCTGCTCACGGAATACAGGAATGCACCCCTGATCAAACCGCAGGCCACCCTCCGGAAAGAGCTCGGACGCCTGGTCGCCCGCGCCAAAACAGACGAAGCGCGAAAGGAGGCCTTGAATCGGTATAAAGACCGGGAGATGTTCCGGATCGACATCAAACACATCGTCGAGCCTTCGAGCAATTTCCCTGACTTTTCACTGGCGCTCACAGAACTCGCGGAAGTCATCATGGAACGGAGCATCACAGATTGCAGCGCCAAGCTGGAGAAATCGTACGGGCGCCCACGGCTTGCCAACAACAAGCCCTGCCCTTTTGCCGTCCTGGGCCTGGGAAAGTTCGGAGCCCGAGAACTCGGCTATGCCTCGGACATCGAGGTGCTATTCGTCTACGGTGGATCGGGCAGCACGAACGGTACAGATAGAATTGAGAACAGCGAGTACTTCGAGCGGCTGGCGCAGGAACTCCTGGGGTGGATTGAAGCCAAGCAAGAAGGCATTTATCGCATTGATGTCAGGCTCCGGCCGCACGGAGGCAAGGGAGCGCTAGCCAATGCGTTCCAAGAGGTCTGCGGCTATTACAGTCCGACCGGACTCGCCGCGCCGTTCGAGCGTCAAGCTCTGATCAAGTTGCGGCATATTGCCGGCGACTCCGCATTGGGGCATCAACTGGAAACACACCGAGACTCATTCGTCTATGGAGA
>Ga0307505_10003301_pt1 | contig 10238 bp, 8 predicted proteins | sample 23_S_MG_FD_202183 | JGI IMG/M metagenome (GOLD analysis project Ga0307505, IMG submission 202183) | Soil microbial communities from Populus trichocarpa stands in riparian zone in the Pacific Northwest, United States - 23_S | ecosystem: Environmental > Terrestrial > Soil > Riparian zone > Trees... | reverse complement strand
CGCTGAGCGAGTGGGGACGGTATCGCCTGCCGCGAACGACAGTGTGCTGGGACCCGTTGCCTTCAGCGCGATGGCGGCGTCGCCGAAGATGCCCACGGGAACCACCTCGGCCACGGCGTTGCGGGGCACCTTGTACTCCTCGTTGACTCGCAGGTCGGCGTCGAGGAAGCCGTCGTCCCGGAGTCGCACGTCGCTGACGTAGCCGATCGTGACGCCCGCCAGCATCACAGGCTGACCCTGCTTGAGGTTCTGCCCCCACGCAAAGCGTGCGTTGAGGGGATATCCGCTGGACAAGCCACCGCGCGCCAGCCAGAGCGCGCCGACCACCAGCACAATGATGGCGACCGTGATGAGAATGCCGACGGTCACTTCGTCGCGTCGTTTCATGCCTGAAGGAATGGAGCGAAGAGGGCGGCGGTGAGCGCGTCGAGCACCAGGATCGTCACCGAAGCGATGACGACGGCGCGCGCCGTGGAGCGACCCACTCCTTCCGCGCCAGCTTCTGTAATGTAGCCCTCATAGGTGCAAACGACAGCGATCGCGATGCCGAACAGTGTGGCTTTCATCAGGCTGTAGACCACCTGAAACATGCCGAATGCCAGGCGTACGCCATCCCGGAAATCCGTGGTCGTCATGTCGGTGAACGCCACGGAGATCGCGAACCCGCTGAACACGCCAACGGCGTCCGCGAGGATCGTCAGGATCGGGAGCATGATCGTGGCGGCGATCAGCCGCGGCACCACGAGGAACGCCAGCGGATCGTAGGCGAGGGTCTCCAGCGCGTCGATCTGCTCGGTGACCCGCATCGTGCCGATCTCGGCGGTCATGCGGGCGCCGACGCGGCCGGCGAGCACGAGGCCCGTCAGCAACGGGCCCATCTCGAGAATGATGGTCTGACGGGTGGCGAGGCCGACCACGGACAGGAGAACGCCCTCGAAGAGCTGATAGCGTGTCTGCAGCGCGATGACGCCGCCAATGAACGCGGCGACGAGCACCGCCAGTGGCACCGAATCGACCCCGATGACCCGCATCTGCCGGATGGTCTCCGGGATGAATGTCTTCGGCTCGGTGAAGCCGCGGAAGGTATCGCGCATGAAATAGCCCCGCGCGCCGATCTGCGCGAACAGTCCGCGCGTGCGCTGGGCAACCCGCGCGAAGAACTTCATGCCGAACCGTCGAACACGCGGTGGCTCGGCCGAGGGATGCTCATCGGTATGCTGATACCGGAACGAATAGCTCACGTGCGCACGCGGACGAGCAGCACCAGCCCGACGACCGCGAAGATGGCGCTGGGAATCCACGCGGCGAGATCCGGCGGGAGCAGCCCCTTGCCGCCGATGCCCTTCGTCAGCTGGACCATCATGAGGAACACGACGGTCACCGCGAGACTGATGCCGACGCCATACGCCGCCCCGCCGCGCTGGGTGCTGGTGGCGAGCGGCGCCCCGAACAGCGCGATGATGATGCACGTCACCGGGATCGCGATCTTCAGCGCCCGTTCGACGCGCTCCTTGTTGACATCCGTCCCGGAGCGTTCGGCGAACTCGATGAACCGCGAGAGCTCCTTGTAGCGCATTTCCTGCGGGCTGCGGGGCTTCGCCATCATGTCCATGGGTCGTTCGGGAAAGCGCTTGTCGAGCATGCGGGCGAACGTCAGCGAGAACTCGGGCGCCGAGTCGGACACGAGCTTCATCTCGCCCTGCTGGAGCAGCCAGCCGGGGTTCGGCTCCCATTTCGCCTTTTCGGCGGAAATGAGGACCGTGGGATAATCCTGACCGGTGCCCCTGCGCTCCATCTGGAGAAACTCGAGCGTCTGGGTCGTGGTATTGAGCGACCCGATCTTGTAGACCCGCCCGTTCTCGCCGGCGATGGCGAAGTTGTACCGCATCGTGGTACCGCGAAAGCGATCTTCCTCGAGCAGGTCATTGCGTCGCGAGTTCGTGATCGGCACCACCTCGCCGAGCACGAGATCCAGCCCGGCGGCCAGAACGGCCCCGACGAAGATCGGCATCGCGATGCGATAGAAACTGATCCCCGATGCCTTGGCGGCGGTGATCTCGGAGTGCCGGGTGAAAGCGCCGATGGAAAACACAGTCGCAAACAACACCGCGGCCGGCAGCACCATGAACATCGATTCCGGAATCCAGTAGAGGTAGCTCAACGCGATGTCCTGCCTGGGCAGGTCGCGCGCGAGGAACTTCTCGAGATTGTCCGTGAGGTCGATGATCACGAGGAGCAGGGGAAATCCCAGCGCGGTGGTCACGAGGATCTTCCAGAACTCCTTGAAGACGTAGCGGTCCAGAGGACCGCCGAGCTTGCGGAACCCGCTCATTTCTTTCGCCGTTCCACAGGCACGCCCACCCGCCGCAACCAGCCGAGTGTCTTCGCACGCGTTGTCGTCAGCAGTTCGCCAAAGTCGCCACCGCGCGAGGTGCTGGATTCGCGGCCCATGCGCGACGCGAGCGCCAGTCCTGTGAGCGCCAGGAGAATGTTGGCGCTCCACATCGCCAGCCAGGGCGGCAGGTAGCCCTTGTCGGCCAGCGTCTCGCCTCCGATGAGACCCACGTAGTAGAGACCGAAGATGGCGAAGCTCACGCCGATCACGAGGCCGACGCCCCCGCGCGGGAACCGCAAGGCAATCGGCGCGCCGATGAGCACGAAGATGATGCAGGCCGCGGCGAGCGAAAACTTCTTCTGGATCTCCACGTCGTATCGGTCGCGCTCGCGGCGCGCCTCCGCCATGCGGTACTGCGCTTCCTGAACGCGCGCGTTCAGACCGCTTTCGTCGGGCAACCGATGCGCGCTGTCCGGGACGTTGGCGACTCCGACGCGACGCAGGCTGTCGAGGCGCATTGCCGCGGCCCTGGCGGCATCACCCGTTCGCCCGGCTGGCGGCGCCTGCGCGGCCTGCGCCTCCCGGGTCCGGAACATCCGCATCAGCGCGCAATACGCGGTCCCCAGCCCCGGAGGCCGCACGCCGGTCTGCGGCGGCTGCGGGCGTGGTCCTTTCGCGCCGCCGCGCTCGAACTCCGCGAGCGCAACGTCGTAGCGCGCGGTGCGCATCATGAAATCCGCCCGCGACAGCTCGCTGTTCATCTCGCACACCGACATTTCACGGTCGCCTTTGGAGATCGCGCCCGCCTGGGTTTGCTGGTACGAGGAGAACACGTTCTCCACACGCAGCCGATCCCACTTGTAGAACAGCCGGGTGAGCTCTGACGGATCCTTGTTGGGGACCTCGAGCATCATCCCGTTGTAGAGGGTCATGTCGAGGTCCCTGCGATTCGCCGCCAGGGCCAGGGTACCTGACTCTGCGTAGATGGTGCGCCGCCGCTGCGGATCAGACAGATCGTAGATCACGACGTCCTTCATCTCCGACGTCGCTTCATCGATATCGCCTGCCTTGAGGTAGAGCTGCCCCTCCTTCACGGTGTTGATCACCTGCTCGCGCAGCGCAAACGTAGGCTTGGTGCGGAAGATATCGAGCTGCAGGATGGCCAGCCGGTGATTCGCACGGGGCAGTACCTGGTCGTTGAAGGCGACCATCACGGCGGACATCAACACGCCACCGAGGAGTACGGGCGTGAGCACCGTGCGCATGCCGACGCCGCTCGCCTTCAGGGCATTGACTTCATTCTCGGCGGCCAGGCGGCTGAAGGCGTACAAGACCGCCACCAGGACGGCCATTGGCAGCGTCATCGCGACCGTGAAGGGCACTGACAGGGCCATGAATTCGACGATCACGCTTGTAGGCAAGCCCTTCCCCACCAGGTCGCCGAAACGCTTGGCGATGTACTGGAGCAGCATCAGGGACGTCAGGGCGGTGGAGGCAAATACAAACGGCCCCACGTGCTCCTTCAGTACGTATCTGCCGATTATCTTCACGCGATTGGCCGGAAGTTCATGCAGGCTCACAATATACCCGGCAGCTTCCCGTCGGTGCCGTTGGGCACCAGCCACTCAATTCAAGACCAGGGAAACCCATCGGTGCGAATGCTGGCCGCATGTCTGGCTGTCCTTACCCTTCTGACCGGCTGCGATACCCTTTCGCGATTGCGAGGGGTATCCCCCAAAACGGTCTTCAGCGGCGACAGCGCCCTGGCGTATGCGGGCGCGCAAGTCGCGTTCGGGCCACGGGTACCGGGAACCGCAGCGCACAAGCGGGCTGGTGACTGGATCGTCTCACACATGCGGCAGCGTGCGGACAGTGTGGAGGTCCAGGAATGGACGCACGTCACGCAGTCGGGGCAGAGCCTGCCTATGCGAAACATCATGGCGCGCTTCGCCCCCGATCGGACGGACCGCGTGCTGTACATCACGCACTGGGACAGCCGGCCAACGGCCGACAGCGATCGCAATCTCGGGGCGCGCCAGCGGCCCATTCCCGGTGCGAACGACGGCGCTTCCGGCGTCGGCCTGTTTGTCGCGCTGGCGGATGCCCTGAAGAAGACACCCCCCACCGTCGGGGTGGACCTGCTGTTCGTGGATGGCGAAGACTGGGGGACGTTCGAGGATATCTCCGATACCACGAAGAACCGCGACGTGCTGATCGGGTCGCAATATTTCGCCCGCTCGATGCCAGCCACGTACAAGCCCATGTTCGGGGTGGTCTGGGACATGATCGGTGACTCGGCGCTGCAGTTGTTCCAGGAAGGCCATTCGGTGAACGGCGCGCCCGAGGTGGTCGCGCGGGTATGGGGAGTGGCGAAGGAGCTTGGTTATGACAGGTTTTTCCAGGCCCAGACCATGTCGCCGATCACGGACGACCATGTCCCGTTTCTTCGCAAGGGACTGCGTGTCATCGACGTGATCGACATCGATTACTGCATCGATGGAAGCACCGGCTGCGGGGGTGACCCCACGCGCAACTTGCATCACACCGCGGGGGACACCATCGACAAGCTGAGTGCGAAATCGCTGCAGGTGGTTGGCGACGTGGCGCTGACGCTGATCACGCGATAGCGCCGATTGCCGGATGTCGCAATCGAACGATGACGCGCTGTTCACGGCGCGAGCTATCCATCCCCAATGCCTTCCACCAACGAGCGCAAGGCTCTCTGGTTTCTTGCGGCGGTGGTGCTGTCAGGAAGCGGAGTCCGTCTCTGGCGATCGCGCGCTGTAGAGGCTTCGCGCATCGAGGTGGCCGCCCTCGACCGGCAGGTGCAGCGCGTTGATTCTGCGCGCGCCGCTCCCAGGGGTCGTCGGGGCCGAGCCGTCCGCGATACCGCCCCCGGGCCAAGGGCGATCGTGGACATCGATCGGGCCAGTTCGACGGAAATCGAGGCGTTGCCCGGAATCGGGCCTGCGCTGGCGGAACGCATCCTCAGGTACCGGGATTCCGTCGGATCGTTCGGGTCCATCGAGGCCCTTTGCCGCGTTCGGGGGATCGGGCCAGCGCTCGCCGAGAAGCTGCGTCCGCTGGTGACTTTCACGGGGCCGCGCAGTCCTCTAAGTGACGCGTGCGGCGGCGCTTCCGGACAGACGCGGAAAGCGGCTGCCGGACGCAGTCGCCAACTGCGCTAAGCCGTTCTTGACAGTGGGCTTACGTGGGGGCAGGTTCTGGTCGCTCGGCCCCCCGAGCGGACGACCTGCCTGCCGGTGTTTTTCCCGTTCTGCTCTCACCAGTCCGTCCGCATGACGGGCTTCCGACCCACCTCGACATATGGCCGCACCAGCCGCCGCCTCGTTGCGCATCGGGGATCTCCTCATTCGTGAGGGTCTGATCTCGAAGGAGCAGCTCGACAAGGCGCTGCAGGAGCAAAAACAGAACGGCACTCGAGTTGGCTATAACCTGGTCAAGCTCGGTTTCGTGCCCGAGATCGAGCTGACGAAGACGCTGGCGAAGCAGTACAAGATGCCGGCGGTCGACCTGTCGAAGTTCGCGGTGGATCCGAAGATCGCGAAGCTGATCCCCGGCGAGATGGCGCTGAAGAATCTCGTGCTCCCGCTGAAGCGCGATGGGCGCACGCTGACGGTCGCGATGGCGGACCCCACCAACATGGGCGTCCTCGAGGACCTCAAGTTCATCACGCGTTACGACATCTTCCCTGTCATCGCGGGCGAGTTCACGATCCGCAACGTCCTCGAGAAGATCTTCGAATCGAGTGAAGCGGCACTCGGCGCGATCCTCAGGAACATCGAGGGTTCGGACGACGGCTCCGAAGTGGAGGTCGTCGACGAAAAAGAAGAGGAGATGTCCGCGGCGGCGCTGGCCGCCGCCGTCGATGATGCACCGGTCGTGAAGCTGCTGAACGGCATCCTGACGGACGCCGTGAAGCGCGGCGCCTCGGACATCCACTTCGAGTGCTTCGAGCACGAGCTGCGGGTGCGCTACCGCATCGATGGCGCCCTCATGGAGATCATGAAGCCACCGGTGAAGATGAAGGCCGCGCTGATCTCGCGCTTCAAGATCATGTCGTCGCTGAATATCGCGGAACGACGCGTGCCCCAGGACGGGCGCATCAAGCTGAAGGTGGGGCAGAAGGTCATCGATTTCCGCGTCTCCACGCTCCCCACGATCTTCGGCGAGAAGGTGGTGCTCCGAATTCTCGACAAGGGCAACCTGACCCTGGATCTCGAGAAGTTCGGCATCGAGCCCAAGGCGGAAAAGGACCTGATGGAAGCGGTCATGAACCCGTACGGCATGGTGCTGGTGACGGGACCGACGGGCTCGGGCAAGACGACGACGCTGTACTCCTGCATTGCGAAGGTGAACAGCATCGACACGAACATCATGACCGCGGAAGATCCGGTCGAGTACAACATGTACGGGGTCAATCAGGTGCTGGTGCGCAACGAAGTGGGGATGACCTTCGCCGCCGCACTGAAAGCGTTCCTGCGTCAGGACCCGAACATCATCATGGTCGGTGAGATTCGCGACCTGGAAACGGGCGGTATTGCGATCAAGGCTGCCCTCACTGGCCACCTGGTGCTCTCCACGCTGCACACCAACTCGGCACCGGAAACGGTGACGCGTCTGCTGGACATGGGGCTGGAGCCCTTCAACGTGGCGTCCGCGCTGAACCTGATCCTCGCGCAGCGACTGCTCCGCCGGATCTGCTCGAGCTGCAAGGAGAAGTACGACGTGACCGACGAGGAGCTCGACGCCGCCAAAGTCAAGCGGAGCACGAAGCTCAAGGAGCTCCGCTTCACGGCGGAGACGATCGAGAACGCCAAGGCGCGCGCCACGCCGGAAGCGGCGCCTTACCTGGCGAAGCTGACGATCGATTCCACGATCGCCGACCTGGCCTTCTTCAAGGGCAAGGGCTGCGACAAGTGCGGTGGCACCGGTATGCGTGGCCGCCAGGGCGTGTACGAGGTCATGGCCATGACCCCGGGCGTCCGGAAGTCCGTGTTGACGAACGCCGGTGCCTCCGAGATCAAGGATGTCGCCGTTTCCGAGGGGATGCTCACGCTGCGCATGGACGCGTGGATGAAGGTGATGAAGGGCATTACGACGATGGAACAGATGATTCGAGAAACTTCAGCCTGATTGCTTGTCGGCTTGTCAGCGTCTCTGGCAAGCCGATAAGCCGATAAGCCGATAAGCCAACAAGCCAACTTTCAATGACCGCACCCGCAGTAGCACCCATCTCACCCGGCGCGCCCCCGCAGGGCGTGAACCTCAAGTCGCTTCTCGAGGAAATGATCGAGAAGGGCGCCTCCGATCTGCACATTACCGCCGGTGAACGGGCCAAGCTGCGCGTCGACGGCGACATCGAGAACTCCAAGATCGAGTACGTGCTGCAGCCGAAGGACACGATGCAGATCGCGTATTCGGTGCTCACGGAGAACCAGAAGAAGCGATTCGAGATGGAAGACGAGCTGGATTTCTCCTTCGGCATCCAGAACCTGGCGCGCTTCCGCGGCAACTGCTTCAAGCAACGCGGCTGCGTCTCCATGGTCATCCGGCAGATCCCCTTCAACATCAAGAGCTTCGATGAGCTGAAGCTGCCCAAGGTGATCGCGGACCTTTCCGATCGCCCGCGCGGCCTGATCCTCGTCACGGGGCCCACCGGCTCCGGCAAGTCGACGACGCTGGCCGCGATGATCGACCGCATCAACAAGGGGATGAAGGGGCACATCATCACGATCGAGGACCCGATCGAGTTCATTCACAAGCACCAGGCGTGCATCGTGAACCAGCGCGAGGTGGGCGCTGACACGAAAAGCTTCGGCCACGCGCTGAAGTACGCGCTGCGCCAGGACCCCGACGTGGTGCTCGTGGGCGAAATGCGCGACCTGGAGACGATCTCGGCCGGCATCACCATCGCCGAGACCGGTCACCTGGCCTTCGCGACGCTCCATACGAACTCAGCCGCGGAAGCTATCAACCGCATTATCGACGTGTTCCCGTCGCACCAGCAGTCCCAGGTACGGGCTCAACTGGCGTTTTCGCTGGAAGGGATCATCACCCAGACCCTGCTGCCCAAGGCGAAGGGGCGGGGTCGTGCCATGGCGGCAGAGATCCTCGTCTGTACTCCAGCGATCCGCGCGCTCATCCGCGACGACAAGATCCACCAGATCTATTCGATGATGCAGTCAGGAAAGAAGTGGGGCATGCAGACGATGAACGACGCGCTCTACCAGCTCTACATGAGCCGGGAAGTGGCGTGGGAGGAAATTGCGCGTGCGTCTGGCGACCCCATCGAGCTGGCGCGCATGTGCGGCATGCAGCTCGAGGCAGATGGTACGGCACCGATGACGGAGAAGAAGGCCGCGCCAGCGAAAAAGTAGGTAGGGACACCCCAGGAGGAGCAGGGCAATGGCGTCATTCATGTACACCGCTCGCGACGCGAAAGGCGAGCTCAAAAGTGCAACTGTTGAAGCGACGAGTCGCGAAGAGGCGATCAGCCAGCTGAAGAAACAGCGGCTGAACGTCATCAAGATCGACGAAGCGCAGAAGAAGAAGAAGCCGGGCAAGATCGCGATGCGCGATATCGTGATCTTTACCCGACAGTTCTCGACCATGATCAACGCCGGCCTGCCACTCGTGCAGGCCATGGGCATCCTCGCGGAGCAGAGCGAGAACCCGAACCTGCGCGAAGTCACGAAGCAGGTGGTGTTCGACGTGGAATCCGGTAACACCGTCGCCGACGCGCTGCGCAAGCATCCGAATGCGTTCAGCGAGCTGTACGTGAACATGGTCGCCGCCGGTGAGGCGGGCGGTATTCTCGACACGATCCTGATGCGTCTCGCCATCTTCATGGAGAAGAACGACGCGCTCGTCCGGAAAGTGAAGGGCGCGATGATCTACCCAGGCGTCATCATGACCGTCGCGGGCGGCGCCATCGTCGTCCTCCTCGTGTTCGTGATCCCGACCTTCCAGCGGATGTTCGCCGAAGCCGGCATCGCGCTACCGCTGCCGACACAAATCGTCATCGGCATGTCGGCCGGCCTGCAGAAATGGTGGTGGGCAATCGGCGCGGGCATCTTCGCGCTCATCTGGATGGTCAAGAAGTACTATGCCACGAACGACGGCAAACTCGTCATTGACCGTCTGATGCTGAAGGCGCCGGTGCTGGGTGACGTGCTCCGCAAGTCCGCGGTCTCGCGCTTCACGCGAACCCTGGGCACACTCATCGGCTCGGGCGTGAGCATTCTCGACGGCCTCGAGATCACCGCCAAGACGTCCGGGAACCGCGTCATCCAGGACGCGATCATGGAGTCCCGCTCCTCGATCGCCGGCGGTGAGACGATTTCAGCGCCCCTCAAGAAATCTCAGGTATTTCCGCCCATGGTCATCTCGATGATCAACGTCGGTGAGCAGACCGGTGGTCTGGACGAAATGCTCACCAAGATCGCCGACTTCTATGATGAGGAAGTGGATGCGGCTGTCTCGGGCCTCCTCGCGCTGATGGAGCCGGCCATGATCGTCTTCCTCGGCGTCGTCGTCGGAGGCATGGTCGTCGCGATGTACCTGCCGATCTTCGACATGGTGAACGCCGCAGGCTGATCGTAGTTCAGATTCGCTGCTCCGATGTTTTCCGCAGGCAAAAGGCTCTCGATTCCCTCGAGAGCCTTTCGCTTGTGGGTAAAGCGCAATTCAGTCACGATGCTCGGTTGGGTATTTTCAGCCAGATACTCTCCCCATAGCATCCGTGATGCTCCGGCCGTCCTCAGTGTACCGGTGCGATGGCCCGCGAACCGAGTCGCTCGGCCCCCCCGCCCCATCTCCTTTGACACATTTTCCTAAACGAGAAACCGAATCTGGCTCAAGCTGCTAGTTCGGTTTAGGT
>Ga0307505_10003300_pt1 | contig 10239 bp, 10 predicted proteins | sample 23_S_MG_FD_202183 | JGI IMG/M metagenome (GOLD analysis project Ga0307505, IMG submission 202183) | Soil microbial communities from Populus trichocarpa stands in riparian zone in the Pacific Northwest, United States - 23_S | ecosystem: Environmental > Terrestrial > Soil > Riparian zone > Trees... | reverse complement strand
ACCAACGTGTTTCATCGCGTCCATAAGGCGCCGGTGCTATAAAACTGGAGATGCCTGGCTTATTCGGGTGATGCACACGTTTCTCCTGTTTCGATGATTCCTCAAAGAATAAGTTTATTCACCTCCCCCTCAGGGGGAGGTCGCTCTACTTCGCATTAGCGAAGTAGAGCGGGTGAGGGGACCCAATCCACGAGCACGCCTCCATCATCGTTAATCCGCATCCCGCATTCACCTCACCCACACATCCCCATCCCGCACACCGTGCAGGTGTCACATCCGCCCACACGCGCCATCATCCCGCCGCAGTCGCGGCAATAGGCGCGCCCGCAGTGCGTGCAGATCCACAGCCCCATCTCGACGTCCGTCACCAACGGCGTCCCGCACAAACACAATGGCACCGACATGACCCCTCCGTGGGTCGCCGTGCCATACTCGCTCTCGCGTGACACGGCCACCGGCTCTGTCACGCCATTCTTCCGCTGCGCCATCTGACACTCCTTTGTGTTTATCCCGAGCGAAGTCGAGGGACTGTACCCTCATGTCATGTGAGTCCCGAGACGGGGCTCTAATTGCTTGTACGCAGAATACTGCTCAAATGTTCAGTTGTCAAGTACGGGCGGTAGGGAAAAACACGAAAATGATGCCATCCGGGCTAACCGATTGAAAACAAACGAGGTCGGGGAATAAAATTCGTGGCGGTTTGTAACAATACCCGAATTGACACTACTACAGATGTGTGGAGGGACGCTGTCCGGTCAGCGGTAGGGGCCTACCAACCGTCACACCGCGTCTCCCGCTAAGCCCGGGTGTGAGTGACGGAACTCCGCCCGGGCGATTTCATTCCACCCGCATCGAGACGGCCCCGCGATCAGATATCCGCAAGCTTGTCGCAGGGCAGTAGGGTGATTACATTCGCAGACAGGTTTTGGCACCGCAGGACACGCAAAATAAGCATCGAAAAGAGGGGATCGTCATGAACGGACGAAAAGTGGCATTGGCAGTCTTGATGGGCGCATTGATGGGGCTATGGTGCACCGGCACAGCCGAGGCCCAACTGGGTGGCCTGAAAAAGAAGATCGAGAAAAAGGTCGAGAACAAAGCCGACAAGGAAGCGGACAAGAAAATCGACGAGGCCCTCGAGGGGAAACCCGCCGAACCCGAGCAATCCGGAGAATCGCAATCCACATCCGGCGGCGAAGCCACATCGTCAGGCAAGATCGCCGCAGGTGATAAGCCGGGCGCGGGGCCCTGGCTGAACTACGATTTCGTGCCCGGCAGCCGGGTGCTCTTCTTTGAAGACTTCTCCAAAGACGTGGTGGGCAATTTCCCGCAGCGTCTCGAATTCGAGACAGGGAACATGGAAATCGCCGAGTGGAACGACATTCGCTGGCTGCGCAGCTCGACCGCATCGAGATTCTCCATCGCACTGCCCGAAGTACTACCGGAGAAATTCACCATCGAATTCGATATGTACACGGGATCAGCGGGATGGAACAGCGTCGGCATCAACGGCGAAGACTCACGACGCTCATCTGGCCACGGGAATACCGAACAGGCGCAGGTCTTCTACGAAGTCACCAACAGAGTCGCGGGTTTGAGAAATCTACTGGCCACCACGCACATTGCCATGGGCAAAGTCGAAGAAGGTGTGTTTAGCGAGATCATGCATTGCCGCGTGTTGGCCGATGGCGCCTATATGAAAGTGTATGTGAATGAGAAGCGTGTCGCCAATGTTCCGAAGGCCAATTTCATCCGCACCAACAAATTGTTCTTCGATGTCGCGGCGAATGACACACGTCCCCTGATGCTCGCCAATTTCCGCGTGGCCGCGAGCGACAAGACCATCTACGACGCTCTGATCGCCGATGGCCAAGTGACCACTCAGGGAATTCTCTTCGATTTCGGCTCGGATAAGATCCGTCCCGAATCCACCCCGACCCTGAAGGAGATCGGCAAGATGCTCGCCGATCACGCCGACTTGCGCCTCATGATCGAAGGACACACCGACAACGTTGGCGACGATGCCTCCAACATGTCGCTTTCCGAACGTCGCGCCGCCTCGGTCAAAAGCCACCTGGTCGCGAACTACTCGATCGATGCCGGACGGCTCGAATCGAAGGGATTTGGCGAATCGAAACCAGCGGCCGGAAACGATACCGCCGAAGGGCGTCAGAACAACCGACGCGTGGTGTTGGTCAAGCTGTAGGGAGTTAGGCGACGGGCTCAAAAAGGATCGCTTCGTCGCAAAAAACGCTCCTAGCAATGACGGTTGGCTTTAACCACACTCCAATCGTCATTGCGCGACCCGCGCTCTATGCGGGGCGAAGCAATCTTTTTTGAACTGCCCCCGCCACTCGCTTGCTCCTTGTCTTTTCCTGCATTCGCCGATATCATCCCCCTGAGAACGCATGAACACTATGCCCGAAACATTCAAGTGCCCACACTGTGGCAAAGACGCGCAAGTCGATCTGGCGCGCGAATTGGAGAACGGCGAGACCGACGTGCGCCGCTCCATCGATGGCCGTCAAAACCTGAAACTCGATTTACCCAAACGCCTATTGGTGAACTGCAACAATTGCCATCGTCAAATGGTCATTCAGCCGTGATGGGTCCCCTCACCCGCGCCTTCGGCGCGGCCTCCCCCTGAGGGGGAGGCGAACTGGCTCGCTGCGATGGGAGTTTGGCTCGATATTTGGGATGATCATCGGACGATAGACTGCTTACAAGTATTGTAGATTAGTTTGTTCACCTCCCCCTCAGGGGGAGGTCGCTCTGCGAAGCAGAGCGGGTGAGGGGACTCACACGCCAATGCCCAACGAACTCGACATCCGCACCAACCGCCATGGCCAGACCCCGTCCGAAGATGATCTCTTCTGGCCGGAGGCGATGCGTCAGGTGCAGCTCGGCGTGCTGCAGAGCACGCACTGGGCAGCCGCCGGTGTGTTGGCGCTCAGCTTGATGTCGTGGACACTGGTTACCGGTGCTGTGATATTCGGTGAAGCCGGCGAGGAGATCGTGTTCTGGATCATCCCGATCATTCTCTGGACACTTTCGGCCATCGGTGCATTACGCGTCTTCACCGCGCGACGTTACCGTTACTTCGCCAATTCGCCCGACTCGACACGCCAGGCAGTCACACGCATCGCCCGCAAGAAAATCCAGCAACTGTACTTGGCGATCGGCCTCTGGGCAATTGGTGTACTGTTCATGGTCGTCGCACTGTTACTCGAATTCGCGTAGCGTCCTTTTTAACCTCTCCCTTTAAGGGAGAGGTCACTCAGTGGCACAGGCTTTCAGCCTGTGCGGGCAGGCTGAAAGCCTGCCCCACTAGTACAAGTAACTATCCCCATGCTCCGCACACTCAAAATCCGCAACTTCGCCATCCTCGAGGAACTCGAGATCTCTTTCGATTCCGGCCTGACAGTCTTCACCGGAGAGACCGGAGCCGGGAAAACCATTCTTGTCGAAGCCATCCGTTTTCTATTGGGAGGGAAAACCGGCTCGGAGATGATCCGCACCGGCGCCGACTCAGCGATGGTCGAAGGCGATTTTGATGGTGTCGTCTTGCGTCGCGAAATGAATTCGCAGGGACGCTCCCGCTGTTTCCGCGATGACTCCCAAATCACCATCGGTGAACTGACCGAACTCGGCGAATCTCTCGCCGATCACTGCGGTCAGCATCAGCATCAAGTGCTGCTCGACCCCGATCGTCACATCGAATGGCTCGACCGCTTCGCTGGAACTTCAGACTTGGTCGCCCAGGTGAAACAGAATTGGTCCAATCTATCCAATACGTCCTATGCACTTCGCGACCTCGAAGCCAAAATCGCCCGCAGCAAAAGCGAAGAGGAACTCCGCACATTCCAAATCGGTGAAATTCGCGCCGCCAATCTCGAACCCGATGAGGAAGAACGTCTCAAGACCGAAGCGACCGTGATGAAACACTCACGACGTCTCGCCGAAACTGCCGACATGGCGCTTAACATCCTGACCGATGAAGAATCCTCCGTCGAGACCGCCATCGGACGTGTCAAACGCGAAGCCGAAGTCGCGGTCAACATCGATCCGCGCTGGAGCGAGATCGTCACACCGCTCACTGCCGCCGCCGATGCCATCAACGACTCCATCCGCGCACTCACGGATTACCGCGACAGTCTGGCATTCGATCCGATGCGCGCCGACCAAATCGAGTCGCGCCTTTCCGAGATTTACCGTCTGAAGAAAAAGTACGGCGACTCATGCGCCGCAATTCTCACGCGGTTGGAAGAACTGGAAGCCGAACGATCATCCGATGCCTCGCTCGAAGACGATTTAAAAGCCGCGAAAGCACAGCAGGTGAAACTCGAAGACACGTTGATCTCACTGACATCCAACCTCTCGATAAAACGCAACAAAGCGGCCGAATCACTCGCAAAATCTGTCAACACGGTCATCAACCGTCTCGGCATGACCAAGGCATCAGTGATGATCGACCTGTCACCCCACACCGAAGGCGGCATCGTAATTTCCGGTCAACGACTCCACGATGATGGCGCCGAGCAAGTCCGGTTCCTCTTCGAAGCCAATCCCGCCGAGGGCTACAAACCACTCCACAAGATCGCCTCCGGCGGCGAACTCTCGCGCCTGCTTCTGGCGTTCAAATCGGCCACGTCATTGCCGGTAGCGGCGGCGCTTGAGCCGCCTTCGTCTCCAGCGCGGGCGCAGAAAAAAGGCGGGTCAAGCCCCGCCGCTACCACGCGGAGGGTTCAAGCGAGTGAGTTCAATGCGCCCCTCTACATCTTCGATGAAATCGATTCCGGCATCGGCGGCCAAACCGCACACGCCGTCGCCAGTGAAATCAAGTCACTCGCGAAGAACTCCCAAGTCTTCCTGATTACGCACCTGCAACAACTCGCCACAGTCGCCGACGTGCATTACCGCATCATGAAGAAGACCACAGGCGCCCGCGCCCGCGTAAGCATCGAGCATCTCGACGGCGACCCGCGCATCCACGAACTCGCGCGCATGATAGCCGGTGACGATGTCACCGACCGCACCCTCGAATTCGCCGCGGAGTTGGCAGGAACGAAATCCCGTAAGAAGCGATGACGGAGAGTCAGTGGCGCAGGCTTTCAGCCTGCGCACCCTGCACTCCCGATCCGCGCTCTCAACGCCCCGAAGGGGCAAGACATGACAGCCCAGGGCAACGCCCTGGGCTGAAACGCGGACATACGAAAAGCCCTGTAAGGGCGACACAAACCGCCGCGCGTTCTCTGTACGGAAGCCACGCGGGGCTGGGACGGGATTGCTTCGCTTCGCTCGCAACGACAAAAAAAGGGGCGTGTGCAACACGCCCCTACGAATGACCAATTTCAATTCGGCTATTGCTGCGCCGCGTGCGCCTCACGGAACCCAACCATCTGACGCGTCTTCTCGTCCCACAACTTGAATCCCACGCACCGCAGACTGTCTTTGATCGTCAAGCGCGTGACATTCTTCTGCAGGAACTCGTTTTCGTCGAGCGCCTGATGCAGACGGTAATTCGGGATACGGCTGCAGAGGTGATGCACGTGATGCACACCGATGTTGCCGGAGAGCCAGTTTAGCCACTTCGGCAGATCGTAGTACGAGCTTCCCTGCAAACTCGCCTCGCGGTAGTTCCATTCCGGTTCATCGCGCCAGTATGTGTTCTCGAACTGGTGTTGGATGTAGAACAGCCACACCCCAAACGATCCGGCGATCAACGTGACAGGTAGCTGAATCATGAGAAAGTTCTTGAATCCAACCGCCCACGACAAAAGCAGGATCACGGTTAGCAAACCCGCGTTGGTAAACATCACGCTGAGCCATTCACGTTTCCACGACAACGGCATATCCACCGGCAGACGATGCTTCAAGACAAACTGATACGCCGGTCCCACAACAAACAACGTAATCGGGTGACGGTAAATCCGGTACCACAACTTCCGTCCCGATGATAGTGCCTGATACTCACGGACTGTCAGTGTCGTGACTTCGCCGAAGTCGCGCTTATCGAGATTGCCCGATGTCGCGTGATGCATGGCATGAGTCCGACGCCAGTAGTGATAGGGTGTCAGCGACAGAATTCCGAGCACTGCCCCGAGTGCGTTATTCCACTTCTGATTCGGAAAAAATGATCCATGTCCGCAATCATGCTGGAAAATGAACAACCGCACAACCAACGCCGCTGTCGGCAACGCCAACAGCAGGGTCAGCCAGTACGAATACTCCAAACTTCTGTACATCGCGTACCATAGAATCACAAACGGCACCGCAGTGTTCAAAAGTTGAAAGATGCTGCGTTTGACATCAGGACGTATGTATGGATTCAGCGACGGTGGTGGTGCTTCAACGTCTGTAAATGTATCAACATGTGCCAAACTCTGTCCCCCCTCGGCTCGTTGTCACGCGCCTTATACTCACGAAGCGCGTCGTGGTTTCCCTGCTGGTGCTCGTCCTGTCGGCGGTTTGTTGCTGCGTCGCCCAAATCCACCACCCGCCGGCTTCGGTTTCGGAGCAGGTGAGGGCTTGGATGTGGGAGAAGTTGGTACCCGCCGTTTCCCCTTTTCCTTCGACCGTTCACGTTCGCCCGCGCGACGTGTCTTGATTGCCGCGATGCGTTCGTGAATCGGAATTTCCAGTTTCTCCGGCGCCTTCGCGTTGTAATCGAACCCTTCGAGCGTCACACGGGGAATCCGTTTCCCGAGCGTACGCTCAATCACGCGCAAATCCGCTTCTTCATCCGGCGAGACAAATGTAATCGCGTCACCGGTGGCCGACGCACGCGCGGTGCGTCCGACACGGTGTATATAACTCTCCGCCATTTCCGGCACATCAAAATTTACAACGTGCGACAGGGCCTCGACATCGATTCCGCGCGCCGCGATATCGGTCGCTACCAGCACCTGGAAACGACCCTTCTTGAATCCCTCGAGCGCCTCGGTGCGCTGACTCTGGCTGCGATTGCCGTGGATACGCTCGCATTTCACGCCGTGTTTTTGCAGGTACTCGGCCAAACGGTTGGCGCGATGCTTGGTGCGCGTAAACACCAGTGCACTCTTGATCGAGCCGCGTCGTGTCATCTCCAAAAGCAGGGGAGACTTCAAATCGCGACGCACCGGGTACACCGATTGCGTAATCCCTGTAGCCGGAGCCGATTGACGATCAATATTGATCGCCACCGGATTCTTCAACATCTCACGCGACAATTCGACAATCGGAGACGGGAGTGTCGCCGAGAAGAAAAGTGTCTGCTTCGCTTTCGGCAGATGCTCGAGCACACGACGGATATCCGGCAAGAAACCCATGTCGAGCATACGGTCGGCTTCATCGAGCACCAAAATCTCGAGCCCTGAGAGCTTTGCGTATGGATACTGAAAGTGATCGAGTAGTCGTCCCGGAGTCGCCACAATGACATCAACGCCGACCCGGAACGCATGTTCCTGCGGACCCATGCCGACTCCGCCATACACCGGCGCGCCGGTGAGCGGTGTATGCGTCGCGAGAAGCTCCAAATGCTCGGCAATCTGCGCCGCGAGTTCACGAGTCGGCGTCAGGACTAATGCGCGCGTGGTACGGCGACGTTTCCCGATCAACTGATTCAGAATCGGCAGCAGAAATGCCGCCGTCTTCCCCGAGCCTGTCATTGCGCAGGCCAGGACATCGCGCCCCTCAAGTCCGGGGGGGATGGCATCACGTTGGATGGGGGTCGCAGTACGGAACCCGAGGTCGGCTACACCGCGCATCAAGTCGGGGTGGAGCCCAAAAGAAGCAAAATCGCTGGATACATCAATCGTCGGCGCAATGATCGTGGGGGCGGCCGCAGCCCCAGTCTTCGAAATCAATAAACCTCACAGTGCTGTCCAAGCCAGTCGCACCCAATGTGGACCGGTGACAGACTGCCAAGTATACGTACCTCGCACCCCGATTCCTCAGCCTAAATGCTGGCCATGTGATGCCATTCGTTATGCCCCAATGAGTTGAAGCCGACAAAATCATCCGTCATTCCCGCGGCTCTAAGCGGGAATCCATGCCCGCACCAAGATGGATCCCCGCTCAAAACCGCGGGGATGACAGGTGTGATTATAGCTCGATTGTGGTGCAGGCGTCCTCGCCTGCAAATGCAGATGCAGGCGAGGACGCCTGCACCACAATATCCGCAATCATCTGCCACGAAACCCATTCGGCAATCCACAATCGTCAATCGTAAATCAATCCCCACCCCCACTCCGGGGGCACCGATCACACCATCGGGAAGGGTAGAAGACACTCGACCCAATCATGCCAATCTCACTCTACGGTCAACTGGCCGTTCATCCCCATCGCACTCAGGCGCAATCCGACCTGATCGAGCTCATCAACGACCGCATCAATCCACCTGCGCCACTCACACTCGACGATGTGCATATCCGCGCGATGCGTTTGGTCTCCGACGAGGTCAACGACCACGGCGGACGCTTCCCGCGCGAAGAGCACGAACGCATCTGCGAACTCTTGATCGATTCGCCCGTGATGATCGGTCACGATCACTCATCTCTGCCCGTCGCGCGCAATTTTGCGGCGCGTTGTGTCGATGAGGAAGAGCGCTCGCGGGTTGAGGTCTGGTTCTACTGGCTGAAAGGCGATGGCCCGCATCATGACCAACTCGCCGCCGACATCGACGCCGGTGTGGTGAAAGAGGGCTCGATCGGCTTCGAGTTCGCCCTGCCGCAATGCTCGATCTGTGCGCAAGACATCCGCACCTGCGAACACATCCCCGGCTTCGACTACAACGGCACCACCGTCCACTACGAATACCGCAACATCCAACGCGTCCTCGAGACGTCGCTCGTCTATCGCGGCGCCACACCGGGCACGCACATCGTGAAGTACCCGCTGTTCACGAAGCTGAGTCCCCTCACCCGACCCCTTCGGGGTCGGCCTCTCCCTGAGGGAGAGGCGAACAAGCAGAGTCTGTCGGAAGTGGAAATTGGAGAAATCGACGGTAAACGTACGCACCTAACCCACTCGCCAGAACAGGTCCGTTCACCTCTCCCTCAGGGAGAGGTCGCTCTGCGTAGCGCTAGCGAAGCAGAGCGGGTGAGGGGACCCATAGCCCCTCCTGCCCACGCCAGGGCATTCCTCGCTTCATTCCGCGAAGTACGCTCCTTCTACTGCCCCGCACATTCCGACCTGTGGTCGCGCTCGGTGTACGATTTCCGAGCCGGCCACCGGTCACTCACCTCGAGGATGAGGAAGAGGGTCATACGATGAAGAACGACATGCTGAAACACTTCGCGACAATCATCCTGATGGTCACCGGCGCTCTCGCCGCCTACTACACGACCGTCTATGGCATCCGTCTGACGGTCAACGAAAAAGCCGACCGCGCCACAGTCGACCAAATCGACCGACGACTCGTCACAATCGAAACAATCCTCCGCACCGACATCGCGCACCAAGCCGATGTCATCGAGATGCGCGCCGCGATCGACAACCGCTTGACGCGAATCGAGACGCTGCTGGAATCCAGATAACGTTCTCAAGGAGGACAGACATTCCTGTCTGTCACATCGCCTCGTGAGGCCCATCGCACTTTGATGGGCCGAATGAGGCGAATCACCCCCGCGTACATTGTCACCACAAATCGAGGGCCAGAAAGACGCCCTCAATTTGTGGCGCCATGACAGACAGGAATGTCTGTCCTCCTAAGGAAAGGAACCACTTGTCCTCCGAATCAAATTGGGAACTCACGAAGACCCTGCTCACCGCCCGCATCCGCCGCCGCTACCTCGCACTGCAACGTCTCACCAATGCACCGGTCGACACCGAGGCCATCGATCACGAACTCGAAACCTGCGGCGATGACGCCAAATCCCTCTGGGCGCTCGCCGAACGTGTCGACCGCGCGCTCGACACGGCCATGTCGCCGCGATCATCACGCACACCGATTCCCGACAAACCACCCACCACCGCACACGATGAATTCCGCTCACGCTGACCGACACGCCCTCACCCCAACCCTCTCCCGGAGGGAGAGGGAGCCGGCAACCTCTCCCTCCGGGAGAGGTTGGCTCCGCGCTCTTTGCGGAGCCGGGTGAGGGCATGCCGCGACCAAGTAAACTACAGGAGACACACGCATGCCCATCCGCGATCACAACCTCGATTCCATCGGCGAACTCTACGCCACCTTCAAAGTCAAACAAACCGCCAGTGTCGATGACCTGAACGACTCCCACATCGGCAAGGCCGTCACCATCA
>Ga0307505_10003299_pt1 | contig 10242 bp, 12 predicted proteins | sample 23_S_MG_FD_202183 | JGI IMG/M metagenome (GOLD analysis project Ga0307505, IMG submission 202183) | Soil microbial communities from Populus trichocarpa stands in riparian zone in the Pacific Northwest, United States - 23_S | ecosystem: Environmental > Terrestrial > Soil > Riparian zone > Trees... | reverse complement strand
GCGTGCCGACTTCGGTTTCCAGGCGCGCCGCCGCGAGGTAGCTGGACGCCGCGCGCTCGAAGCGGCGGCGCGCGGCGCGCGCGTCGATCTCAGCCACGCGCGCGCAGCACGCCCTCGATGGCGGCGCCCGCGGCGAGCACCTGGCGGTCGGACATCGCGACGCCGAACACGGCGAGGCCCACCGGCGCCGCGCCCGGCGCGTGGCAGGGCAGCGACAGCCCGCAGCCGTCGAGGAAATTGACGATCCCGACGTTGCGCAGGATGCGGAAGTTCCAGCGGAAGTAGGCCTCGTCGTCGGCGTCCACCTCGGCGATCGTCGGCGCAATGGTCGGCGTGGTGGGCATCAGCATGGCGTCGTAAGGCGCGGCGAGCGCCTCCACCGTGCGCATGTACTCGGTGCGCAGGAGGCCGAACTCGACATAGTCCGCCGCGCTGATGTCCTTGCCGAGCAGCACGCGCTTGGCGACGCGCGGGTCGTACTCCCCGAGCCGGTCCTGCCAGCGGCGGTGGATGGCGTAGGCCTCGGCCCCGGCGTAGCCGCCGCCCTTGAAATATTCCGCCTGCCGGTCGAACGCCGGCACCGGCAGTTCGGTGATCGCGGCGCCCGCCGCCGAGAGTTTCTTCAGCGCCGCTTCGAACGCCGCGCCGACCTGCGGGTCCAGGTCCTCGATCACCGAGCAGCGCGGCAGCAGCAGGCGCAGCCCCTTGACGGGCAGCGCGGCGAAGGGGGCCGCCGGCTCGCCCGCCAGGATCGGGTCCACGGCGGCGCAGCAGGCCACGCTGTTGGCGAGCGGCCCCACCGTATCCAGGGTGTAGGACAGCGGAAATGCGCCCTCGCGCGGCACGCGCCGCTGCGTCGGCTTCCAGCCGGTGACGCCGCACAGGGCGGCCGGCTGGCGGATGGAGCCGCGCGTATCGCTGCCAAGCGACATCACGGCCATGCCGTCGGCCTGCGCCACCGCGGCCCCCGAGGAGGAGCCGCCGGGCACGCGGGCGGACTTGCGATCCCAGGGGTTCTTCGGCGTGCCGTAGTGCGGGTTGAGCCCGGTGGTGCCGAAGGCGAACTCCACCATGTTGGTACGGCCGACGATCACCGCGCCCGCGGCGCGCAGGCGCGCCACCGCCGGGGCATCCGCCGCCGCGGGGGCCTCGCGCGCCAGGATCTTCGAGCCGGCGCGCGTCACGTCGCCGCCCACATCGAACAAGTCCTTCACCGAGACCGGCAGGCCCTCCAGCGCCGAGCGCACGACGCCCGAGCGCCGCAGCAGGTCGGAATGCGCGGCCTCGGCGCGCGCCTGCTCGGCGTACAGCTTGAGGAAGGCGCGCGCGCCCTCGCCCGCCGGATCCGCGATGCGCGCCAGCGCCTGCTCCAGCAGTTCGCGGCTGGTGGTCTTGCCCGCCGCCAGATCGCGCTGCAACTGCGCTACCGTCCACATCGGGGCAGTCTAGCGCACAATATTCGCGATGCTCGGCAAGCTCGCGCGACGGGTCGTGAAAATGGCGGGCCTGGCTTTCGGCGGCAGCTGCTACCTGTGCCGCGGCGCCGCCGAGGGTCCGCTGTGCCGCGACTGCGATGCCGAGCTGCCGCGGCTGCCGCCCCTGCTGTGCCCGCGCTGCGCGCTCGCCTCGCCCGCCGGCGCCGTGTGCGGGCGCTGCCTGGCGCAGCCGCCTTCGTTCGACGCCACGGTCGCGGCGCTCGCCTACGAATTCCCCGCCGACGTGCTGGTGCAGGCGCTCAAGTTCCGCGGCGAGCTCGCGCTCGCGCCCCTGCTCGCGGGACTCCTCGCCGCGCGCCTGCCGCGCGGCGAGCGCGTGGATTACCTCCTGCCGGTGCCGCTGTCGGCCGGGCGCCTGCGCGAGCGGGGCTTCAACCAGGCGCTGGAGATCGCGCGCCACGTGGCGAGCGCCGCCGGCTGCGCGCTCGCGCCGCACCTCGCCGAGCGCGCCCGCGACACGCCGCCGCAGGCCGATCTCGCCCTGGGCGAGCGTGCGCGCAATGTGCGCGGCGCCTTCCGCTGCCCGCGGCCGCTCGGCGATGCCGCGGTCGCCGTGCTGGATGACGTGATGACCACCGGCGCGACGCTCGAGGAACTCGCGGCGACGCTCAAGCGCGCGGGCGCCTCGCGCGTGGTGAACTGGGTGGTGGCGCGCACTGCCCCGCCGGCCGATGCTTGAGGTGGTGCTCTACCGGCCGGAGATTCCGCCCAACGCGGGCAACGCGATCCGCCTGGCCGCCAATACCGGCGCGCGGCTGCACCTCGTGGAGCCGCTCGGCTTCTCCATGGAGGACCGCCAGTTGAGGCGCGCCGGCCTCGATTACCACGAGATGACGAACGTCGAGGTGCACCGCGACTGGCCCGCCTGCCGCGCGGCGCTGGCATCGAGCCGCCTGTTCGCGGTGTCCACGCGCGGCGCGGTGAACTATGCCGAGGCGCGCTACGCGCCGGGCGATGCTTTCGTGTTCGGGCCGGAAGCGAGCGGCCTGCCGCAGGCGCTGCTGGAGGAGTTCGCCGCCGAGCGGCGCCTGCGCCTGCCGATGCGCGCGGGCAACCGCAGCCTCAACCTGTCGAACGCCGTCGCCGTGGTGGTGTTCGAGGCCTGGCGGCAGCTCGGCTTTCCCGGCGCGGGCTGAGGCGCGTTTCCTCTTTGGCGTCGCGCGCCAGCAGGCGCTCCACCGCCTGCTGCGGGGCGAGGCGCCCCTCGAGCACCGCGCACACCGCCTGCGTGATCGGCATCTCGACGCGCTCCTTCGCCGCGCGGCGCAGCGTCTCGCGCGCCGAGTGCACGCCTTCGGCCACGTGGCCCAGGTTGCCCAGGATCTCGGCGATCGGGCGCCCGCGCGCCAGTTCCTGGCCCACGCGGCGATTGCGCGACAGGTCGCCGGTCGCCGTCAGGATCAGGTCGCCCGCGCCCGCCAGGCCCATGAAGGTCTGCGCCTTGCCGCCGAGCGCCACGCCGAGGCGCGTCATCTCCGCGAGGCCGCGCGTGATCAGCGCGGCGCGCGCGTTCTGGCCGAGGGCGAGGCCATCGGCGATGCCGACCGCGATCGCCATCACGTTCTTCACCGCGCCGCCGATCTCCACGCCGGCGAGGTCGGTGCTGGTGTAGACGCGCAGGCGGCCGCCGTGCAGCGTCTTCGCCGCGGCGCGCGCAAAGGCGGCATCCGCCGCGGCGAGCGTCAGCGCGCAGGGCAGGCCGCGCGCCACTTCCAGCGCGAACGAGGGTCCGGACAGCGCACCGCAGGCGGCGCGCCGGCCCTGCACCTGCGCCACGATCTGGTGCGGCAGCAACCCGGTGCCCGCCTCGAAGCCCTTGCACAGCCACACCAGCGGCGCGCCCGCGGCCCGCGCCGCCACCTCGCGCAGCCCGGCCACCGGCGTGGCGGCGATGAGCAGATCCGCGTTGCCGGGCCAGCGGGCGGTGACCGCCACCTGCGCCGGCAGCTCGATTTCAGGCAGGTACCTGCGATTGCTGCGCTCGCGCGCGATGACTTCGGCCTGCGCGGCATCGCGCGCCCACAGCGTGACGGCGTGGCGCGCGCCGAGCGCCGCCGCGAGCGCCGTGCCCCAGGCGCCCGCGCCGAGCACGGCGACGCGCTTCACGACCCCCAGACGGAATTCGAGCGCAGGTAGCCGTCGGCCCCGTCGGCATGGCGCACGCGCAGCCAGCCGCCGGGCGCGGTGCCGAGCAACTCCAGCGCCACGTTCTGCGCGGCGACGAAGGCCACCGGCGCGCCGTCCTCGGGGCGCTGGCGCACTTCCACCGACGGCGGGATCACCACCACGGTGCGCTGCTCGACCAGCAGTTTGCGCTCCACCCAGGTGAGCGCGCCCGTGTGGTCGCGCACCTTCACCCAGGCCTCGAGGTTGACGATCACCTCCACCGGGTAGTGCTTCGACACCACGTAGAGCGGCTTGGCCTGGCGCGAGGGCGCATCGTAGAGCACGGCGGCGTTCTCGCCGACGCTGAGGAACTGCCCCTCGGCCGCCGTGGCGGCGGCGAGCAGGCAGGCGGCGGCGAGGCGGCGCATGGCGCTCTAGTTCGCCACTTCGATGCGCGGGCCGCCGGCGGCCTGCTGCTGGGCGCGCTGCGCGTAGATCGCCTCGAAGGACACCGGGGCGAGCAGCACGGGCGGAAAACCGCCGCGCGTCACCAGGTCCGAAATGGTCTCGCGCGCGTACGGGTAGAGGATCGTCGGGCAGGCGATGGCGAGCACCGGCTCGATCTCGGCCTGCGGCACGCCGCGCACCGCGAAGATGCCCGCCTGCGCGGCCTCGGCGAGGAACAGCGTCTTCTCGCCGGCCTTGGCGGTGACGGTGACGGTGACCACCACCTCGAACAGGCCCTCGGCGAACTGCTGCGCCTCGTTGCGCACCTGGATCTCGAGCTGCGGGCCCTGCGCTTCGAGGAACACCTGCGGCGCATTGGGGATCTCGAGGGACACGTCCTTGACGTAGATCTTCTCGATCTGGAAGCTGGGTTGCTGCGCGTCGGCCATGGCGGCGGGGTCCTAGGTCTTCTCGGTCTCGAGCAGGCGGTCCAGCGTGCCGCCGCGCTCGAGCGCGTACAGCTCGTCGCAACCGCCGACATGGCGGTCGCCGACCCAGATCTGCGGCACCGTATCCCGGCCCGAGCGCCGCGTCATTTCCTCGCGCCGCGCCGGCTCCAGGTCGACGCGCACCTTTTCGACGTCGCGGATGCCTTTCTTCTCCAGCAAGCGCTGCGCCGCCTGGCAGTAGGGACAGGCGGCGGTGAGGTACATCAGCACCTGCGCCACGCTATTTCTCCACCGGCAGGCCGGCCTGCTGCCAGGCGCCGAAGCCGCCGGCGAGGTTGAACACGCTGGTGAAGCCGCGCGCCTTCAGCACGCCGGCGGCGCGGGTGGCGCGGTTGCCGGTGTCGCAATGCACGATCACCGGCTTCGCCTTGTGCCTGTCGAACTCCGCCGCGCGCCGTTCCAGGTCGGCGACCGGCACGTTCTTCGCGCCGAGGATGTGGCCCTTGGCGTACTCCGCGGGGTCGCGCACGTCGAGGAGCAGCGCGTCCTGCCGGTTGATCATCTGCGTCGCCTGCAGCGTGCCGACCCAGGGGCCGCCGGCGCTGCGGCGCACGTACGGCCAGAGGAGCATCGCGCCCGAGGCGAAGGCCACGGCGATGAGCAGGATGTTGTTCTGGACGAATTCCATCGGGAGCGCGACATTATAATTCACCGCATGCACCGCATCGTGCTCCTGCGCCACGGCGAGTCGGCCTGGAACCGCGAGAACCGCTTCACCGGCTGGACCGACGTGGACCTGTCGCCGGCCGGCGTCGAGGAGGCGCGCGCGGCCGGCCGCCTGCTCAAGGCCGAGGGCTACGCCTTCGACCTCGCCCACGCCTCGGTGTTGAAGCGCGCCATCCGCACCCTGTGGCTGGCCCTGGACGAGATGGACTGCCTGTGGCTGCCGGTGCACAAGCACTGGCGCCTGAACGAGCGCCACTATGGCGCCCTGCAGGGCCTGAACAAGGCCGAGACGGCGGCGAAATTCGGCGAGGCGCAGGTGCTCGCCTGGCGCCGCAGCTACGACACGCCGCCGCCGGCGCTCGAGCCGGGCGACGCGCGCGACGCCGCCGCGGACCCGCGTTACGCGGGCTTCCCGCGCGCCGACGTGCCGCTCACCGAGTGCTTGAAAGACACGGTGGCGCGCGTGCTGCCCTGCTGGAACTCGGCGATCGCGCCCGCGGTGCGCGCCGGCCGGCGCGTGCTGGTGGCGGCGCACGGCAATTCGCTGCGCGCCCTGATCAAGCACCTGGACGGCGTGTCCGACGCCGACATCGTCGGCCTCAACGTGCCCACCGGCGTGCCGCTGGTGTACGAGCTGGACGCCGAGCTGCGCCCGTTGCGCCACCACTACCTGGGCGACGCCGACGAGGTCGCGCGCCGCGTCGCCGCGGTGTCCGCGCAAGGGAAGGCCCGGCCCTGATCCGGGCGCTCCTCCTCGGCCTGGCCCTCGCCGCGAGCGCCGCCGCGCAGGCCGGCCGCGAGGAAGACCTCAAGGCGCTGCGCTCGCGCATCGAGGCGCTCAAGTCGGGGCTCGGCGAGAAGGAGGCCGACCGGCGCGAGGCGCGCGATGCGCTGCGCGACTCCGAGCGCGCGATCTCCGATGCCAACCGGGGCCTGCGCCGGCTGGAGGCCGAGGGCCGCGCGGCGCAGGCCGAACTGGCGCGCCTCGCCGCGCGGCAAAAGGCGCTGGCGGCGGGACTGTCGCGCCAGCAGGCGGTGCTCGGGCGCGTCCTCGCGGCGCGCTACGCCGCCGGCGGGCCGCAGGCGAACGACGCGCTCAAGGTGGCGCTCTCCGGCGAGAGCCCGTCGGACGTGGCGCGCCAGCTGCACTACCTCGCCGAGCTCTCGCGCGCCACGGCCGAACTGCTGCAGGAGCTGCGCGCCGGCCTGGCCGATGCGGCCGAGGTGCGCAGCGCGGCCGAGGAGCGGCGCGCCCGCCTCGGCGCCATCGAGCGCGAGCAGCGCGCCGATCGCGACCGCGTGCTCGCCGAGCGGCGCGCGCGGCAGCGGGTGCTGGAGCGCGTCTCGGTCGAGATCCGCAAGACGCGCCGCCAGGTGCAGACCCTGGTGGCCGACGAGCGGCGCCTGGCGCGCCTGGTGGAGGAAATCGTGCAAGTGCTGTCGGTCCGCCCGGGCGCCGGCTACGCGCGCGTGGAAAAAGTCCCGGAACTGGGGGCGCTCGCCGGGCCGTTCTCGGCGCTGCGCGGCAAGCTCAGGCTGCCGGTACTGGGGGAACTTGTCGGGCGCTTTGGCGCACCAAGGAGCGTGGGCCCGGCGGGCAAGAACGGGGTGTTCATCCGCGCCCAGGAAGGCCGGCCGGTGCGCGCGGTGGCCGCCGGGCAGGTGGTGTATGCCGACTGGATGCGCGGCTTCGGCAACCTGCTGATCGTCGACCACGGCGAGGCCTACCTGTCGATCTACGCCAACAACGAGTCGCTGCTCAAGCAAACGGGCGATCCGGTGGCCTCCGGCGAGACGATCGCCAGCGTCGGGGCGAGCGGTGGCAACGAGCAATCGGGCTTATACTTTGAACTCAGGCACCTGGGCAGGGCGTTCGACCCGCTGCGCTGGGTGGTGCTGAAGTAAGGAGCAGTCCAATACCATGGGCAAGTTCAGGAACCTCGGGCTGATCGCGCTCGGCGCGGTCGCCGGCGTGCTGGTCAGCCTCAATTTCCAGGCGATCGCCGACCGCGCCACGCGCGGCCCGCTGCCGATCGAGGAGCTGCGCGCCTTCACCGAGGTGTTCGGCGCCATCAAGCAGAACTACGTCGAGACGGTCGAGGACAAGAAGCTCATCACCGAGGCCATCAACGGCATGCTCTCGGGCCTGGACCCGCATTCGGCCTACCTGGACGCGGAGGCCTTCAAGGAGCTGCAGGTCGGCACGCAGGGCCAGTTCGGCGGCCTGGGCATCGAGGTCGGCATGGAAGACGGCTTCGTCAAGGTGGTGTCGCCGATCGAGGACACGCCGGCGTTCCGCGCCGGCATCAAGCCCAACGACCTGATCATCCGCCTCGACGACACGCCGGTGAAGGGCATGTCGCTCAACGACGCGGTGAAGCGCATGCGCGGCAAGCCGAACACGCAGATCACCCTCACCATCTCGAGGAAGGGCGCGCCGGCGCCGATCGTGGTGACGCTGACGCGCGCGGTGATCCGCGTGCAGAGCGTGAAGTCCAAGGTCATCGAGCCGGGCTACGGCTGGGTGCGCGTGTCGCAGTTCCAGGAGTCCACCGCGGAAAACCTGGTGCGGCACATCGACGCCCTCTACAAGCAGGGCCAGCTCAAAGGCCTGGTGCTCGACCTGAGGAACGACCCCGGCGGCCTGCTGTACGGCGCGGTGGCGATCTCCTCGGCCTTCCTGCCCGCCAAGGCGCTGGTGGTGTCCACCGACGGGCGCACCGAGGACGCGAAGAAGAAGTTCCACGCCACGCCCGAGGACTACTCGCGCGGCATGCGCGATGACGTGTTGAAGCCGCTGCACGCGGCGGCGAAGACCGTGCCGATGGTGGTGCTGGTGAACGGCGGCTCGGCCTCGGCTTCCGAGATCGTGGCCGGCGCGCTGCAGGACCACAAGCGCGCCACCGTGATCGGCACGCAGACCTTCGGCAAGGGCTCGGTGCAGACCATCATGCCGCTGGGCAACGCCACCGCCATCAAGCTGACCACCGCGCGCTACTACACGCCGAGCGGCCGCTCGATCCAGGCCAAGGGCATCACGCCCGACGTCATCGTCGAGGAGCCGGGCGCCACGCCGCAGTCGCGGGTGCGCGAGGCGGACCTCGAGCGCCACCTGTCCAACGACCGCGAGCAGGACGCCGCGAAAAAGCCCGGCGCCCCCGCCAAGCCGGCGGCCGTGCCGCCGGGCGAGCTGCCCAAGCCGATCGAGATGGGATCGAAGGACGATTTCCAGCTCGCGCAGGCGCTCAATTTCCTCAAGGGCCTTCCGGTCAAGGGCGAGCCTCCGAAGGCGGTCGCCGAGACCAAGTCCGGCAGCTGAACGACCAGCAGCTCCTCCGCTACTCCAGGCACATCCTCCTCGAGGAGTTCGGCATCGAGGGGCAGGAGCGGCTGCGCGGCGCGAGCGCCCTGGTGGTCGGCGCCGGGGGCCTCGGCTGCCCGGCGGCGCTGTACCTCGCCGCCGCCGGCATCGGCCGGCTGACCATCGCCGACGCCGACAGCGTCGACCTCACCAACCTGCAGCGCCAGATCCTCTACCGCACCGACTCGGTCGGCGCGAAGAAAGTGGAGGAAGCGAAGAAGGCGCTCGCCGCGGTCAATCCTGAGGTCGAGGTGGTCGCGCTGGCCAGGCGCGTCGAAGGCAGCCTGGCGGACGAACTCGTCGCCGGGGCGGACGTGGTGCTCGACTGCTCGGACAACTTCGCCACGCGCCATGCGCTGAACCGGGCATGCGTGAAGCACCGCAGGCCGCTGGTGTCGGGGGCAGCGATCCGCTTCGACGGGCAGCTGATGGTGTTCGACCTGCGCAAGGCCGAGGCGCCCTGCTACGCCTGCCTGTTTCCCGAGGAGGGCGAGGTCGAGGAAGTGCAGTGCTCCGCAATGGGCGTCATCGCGCCGCTCACCGGCGCCATCGGCGCCTTGCAGGCGCTGGAAGCGATCAAGCTGCTCGCCGGCGCGGGCGAGACCCCGCTGGGGCAGCTGGCGCTCATCGACGCGAAGGCGTCGCAGACGCGCAGCGTGCGGGTGAAGAAGGATCCGGCCTGCGCGGTCTGCGGGCGGCTAGAATAGCCGCCGCCATGAACGCCCCCGCCCCCGCCGACCGCCAGCAATGCGACGTGCTGATCGTGGGCGGCGGCCCCGCCGGCTCGAGCACCGCGGCGGTGCTCGCCGAGAAGGGCTGGCGCGTCACGCTGCTGGAGAAGGAACGCCACCCGCGCTTCCACATCGGCGAGTCGCTGCTGCCGCACAACCTGCCCCTGTTCAAGCGCCTCGGCGTGCTCGAGCAGGTGGACGCCATCGGCATCAAGAAGCCCGGCGTCGATTTCACCGCCGAGCTGGAGGTCAGCGGCTACCACGAGTTCCAGTTCTCCTTCGCGCTGGACAAGAGCCAGCCCTACGCCTACGAGGTGCGCCGCTCAGAGTTCGACAACCTGCTGCTCAGGAACAGCGCCGCCAAGGGCGCGCAGGTGATCGAGGGCGTGCGCGTCACGCGCGTCGACTTCCCGGAGGGCGGCGACCCGGTGGTGCAGGCGGTGGACGAAGCGGGGCGCGAATGCAGCTGGTCCTGCCGCTACTTCGTCGACGCCTCCGGCCGCGACACGCTGCTGTCCAGGAAATTCGACCTGAAGCGCAAGAACAAGCACCACGCCAGCGCCGCGATCTTCGGGCACTTCCTCAACGTCGACCGGCGCGCGGGCGACAACGCGGGCAACATCAGCCTGTACTGGTTCCAGCACGGCTGGTTCTGGATGATCCCGCTCAAGGACGGCAGCATGAGCGTGGGAGCGGTGTGCCGCCCCGAGTACCTCAAGCAGAGGAAGAGCAGCCCGCCGGAGTTCCTCATGCAGACCATCGCGCTCGCGCCGGCGGAGATGCGCCAGCGCCTGCGCCATGCCACGCTGATGGACAACATGGCGCGCGCCACCGGGAACTACTCCTACCAGTCCACGCGCATGCGCGGCGAGCGCTACATCATGGTGGGCGACGCCTTCGCCTTCATCGACCCGGTGTTCTCCAGC
>Ga0307505_10003298_pt1 | contig 10244 bp, 11 predicted proteins | sample 23_S_MG_FD_202183 | JGI IMG/M metagenome (GOLD analysis project Ga0307505, IMG submission 202183) | Soil microbial communities from Populus trichocarpa stands in riparian zone in the Pacific Northwest, United States - 23_S | ecosystem: Environmental > Terrestrial > Soil > Riparian zone > Trees... | reverse complement strand
CTGCTGACCGGCCGGCGCATGGCATTGTCGTTCGCGGTCGACGAGGATTCGTTCGTGCTCGGCGGCCAGACCAATGCCGCCGACCTTGCCGACCAGCTTCGCCTGCTCACCGTCAAGCTGACCCATCCGCGCTGGGATCCGGCCCTGTTCGCGCGCTTCCAGGCCGGCGCGGTCCAGGGTTACGAGCTTCAGTTCGCCTCCGCCTCGGCCCGCGCCTCGCGCGAGCTCGGCGGGGTGATCCGCCCCAACGACCAGCGCTGGCGGCCGATCGAGCGCCAGGAGATCCCTGCGGTCACCGTCGACCAGTTTCGCGACTACTTTGCGCCGTTGCTCGCCGGCGGCCCGGTCCACGCGATCATCGTCGGCGACGTCAGCATCGACCAGGCGGTTGCGGCGATGCTGAATACGGTCGCGGCGCTGCCGGTGCGGCGTACCCAGGCACCGGCCGTCGGCGCCGAGCGGCTGCGGCCGCCGGCGCCCGATCCCGAGCCGAGGCGCTTCACCCACCAGGGCGACCGCAACCAGGCCTATGCCCTGATCGGCTGGTCGACGCTCGGTGGCCGCGACCAGACCCGCGAGCGGCGCGCGCTCGCACTCGCGTCCAACATCCTCCAGGTGCGGCTGTTCGACCGGCTGCGCGAGGTCGAAGGCGCGACCTATTCGCCCAGTGCGGCCCATCTCGGTTCGGAGACGTTCGCCGATTGGGGCGTATTCTATGCCGGCGCCGAGGTCCGCCCCGACCGCGCCGCCGCCTTTTTCCGCGCCGCGCGCGAGATTGTCGCCGACCTCGCCGCCAATCCGGTCGAGGCCGACGAGTTCGCGCGCGCCCAGAATCCGGTCGTCACCGGCATCGAGCGGCGCCTAGCCACCAACTCCTATTGGGTCGGCGCGCTCGAAAATTGGGTGTCGAGCCCGCAGGACATCGAGAATGTCCGCAACTATCTCGCCGACTATCGCGCGCTGACGGCCGACGACGTCCGCCGCGCGGTCGCAACCTGGGTCGCAGACCAGGGCGACTGGTCGATGCTCATTCTTCCAGCTAGAGGGGAATGAGCGAGACGCGACCCGTGGCCCATAGCGCACTCCCGATCGCCGCGCCCGCCCCGCGCCAGGCCCTGACGAGCTGGAACCCGTTCCGGCTCCATGGCCGCCCGTTCTTCGAGGACAAGAACCGCGCCTTCTGGATGCTCCAGTCGATCGGCTGGAGCGGCTATTTCGTGCTTCGCACCCTGTCCGGCATCGCCAACAATTTCGGCTGGAATTTCGTCCTTCACACCCTGCTGCTGACCGCGACCGGCTATTCGATCACCCTGCTGATGGCGGCAGCCTATCGCCGCCTGATCCGAATGCGCGAGCTCTTCACCTGGGGCGGCTCGATCCTGATCCTGTCGCTTGCCGCCGGCGCCTTCTCGGCGATCGAGACATGGAGCTTCGCGACGTTTATCCAGCCAGGCAGTCGACCCGAGGGCATCAGGTTCCTCGGCGCGATCCTGATGACGGTGTCCCTGCTCATCGCCTGGTCGGCCCTCTATTACAGCATCAATTTCTACCTCCTGCTCGAGGAGCAGAGCGACCGGCTGCTGCGGCTGGAGAGCCAGGCCTCGAATGCCCAGCTGGCGATGCTGCGCTACCAGCTCAATCCGCATTTCCTGTTCAACACGCTGAACTCGATCTCGACCCTGGTGCTGCTGAAGCAGACCGACCGCGCCAATGCGATGCTGTCGCGCTTGTCGTCCTTTCTGCGCTATACATTGGTCAACGAGTCCACCGGGATGGTCACCGTCGCCCAGGAAATCGAGACGCTGAAGCTCTATCTCGAGATCGAGAAGATGCGCTTCGAGGACAGGCTGCGTCCGCATTTCCAGATCGATCCGAGCTGCGCCACGGCATTGCTGCCGTCGCTGCTGCTCCAGCCGTTGATCGAGAATGCGATCAAATATGCAGTGACGCCGCAGGAGGAGGGGGCCGACATCTCGATCGAGGTCAAACGCAAGAGCGATCGGGTGCTGATCAACGTCTACGATACCGGCCCGGGCGCCGACGCCCAGTATCGCGCGCGCGCCGACGAATCGACCGGAGTCGGACTGGCGAACATTCGGGACCGTCTGGCGCAGGCCTATGGCGACAACCAGAGGTTCGAGACACAGTCGGACACGACCGGGGGCTTCCGCGTTTTCATCGAACTACCCTTCCAGAGAGAAGCCGAGGAGCCGAAATGACCATTCGCACCATCGTGGTGGACGACGAGCCGCTCGCCATCCAGGGCCTCGAGCTGCGCCTCCAGGCCCATGACGATGTCGAGATTGTCGACACCTGCTCGAACGGCCGCGAGGCGATCCGCTCGATCAAGACCCACAAGCCCGACCTCGTCTTCCTCGACATCCAGATGCCGGGCTTCGACGGCTTCTCGGTCATCCAGGGGCTGATGGAGGTCGAACCGCCATTGTTCGTCTTCGTCACCGCTTATGTCGACCATGCGCTGCGCGCGTTCGAGGCCGATGCGGTCGACTATCTGATGAAGCCGGTCGAGGAGGCGCGGCTTGCCGACACGCTGGAACGGGTCCGGCAGCGGCTCGCCGAGAAGCGCGGGGTCGAAGAGGTCGACCGCCTCAAGGAGGTGCTCGCCGAGGTTGCGCCCGAGGCGATGGAGAGCGTCGAGGCCGGCGACGACGCCCACGCCATCAACCGCTACGAGAAGATGATCAACATCAAGGACCGCGGCCAGATTTTCCGCGTCGACGTCGATTCGATCGAGAAGATCGACGCCGCCGGCGACTATATGTGCATCTATACCGGCGACAACACCCTGATCCTGCGCGAGACGATGAAGGATTTGGAAAAGCGCCTCGATCCGCGCCGCTTCCAGCGCGTCCACCGCTCGACCATCGTCAATCTCGACCAGGTCCGCCAGGTGAAGCCGCACACCAACGGCGAATGCTTCCTGGTGCTCGGTTCGGGCAGCCAGGTGAAGGTGTCGCGCTCCTATCGCGACGTCGTGGCGCGGTTCGTCCATTAGGCTTGAAAGCAAGAATCGGAGCGACACCATCCGTCATCCCAGCGAATGCTGGGGTCCAGGCGGCGTCTACGACCCGCACGAAGTCAGCTTGGGCCCCAGCATTCGCTGGGGTGACGACAGCGAGGGGACCTATGCCGACGCAAGCCGAGAAGTTCGCCGCCTTTGCCGCGCTCCACCGTCCCGGTGAGCCGTTCGAGCTCTACAATGTCTGGGACCCCGGCAGCGCGCTTGCCGTCGCCGAGGCCGGCGCTCCTGCGCTCGCGACCGGAAGCGCCTCGGTCGCGGCGGCGCAGGGCTTTTCCGATGCGGAAGGTCTGCCGATCGGGCTTGCGCTCGCCAATGCGGCGCGGATCGTCGACGCGGTCGCGCTGCCGGTGACGATCGACTTCGAAGGCGGCTATGCGGTCGATCCCGATGGCGTCGCAACCAACATGAGGCGGCTCGCCGCGACCGGCGCGATCGGCTGCAATTTCGAGGACCAGGTCGTGGGCGGCGAGGGCCTGCATTCGATCGCGGCGCAGGCGAAGCGGATCCGCGCCGCGCGCGCGGCGGTCGGCGCCGATTTCTTCATCAACGCCCGCACCGACATCTTCCTCAAGGCCAAGCCGGATACCCACGATGAGGCGATGGTCGATGCGGCGCTCGAACGGGCCAGGGCCTATGCCGGGGCAGGCGCCAACGGCTTCTTCGTGCCGTTGCTCGCCGACCTCGCCTTGCTCGGGAAATTCTGTGCGGCGTCGCCGCTGCCGGTCAATTTCATGGCCTTTCCGGGCGCGCCCGGCGCAGCCGACGTCGCGGCGACCGGAATCGCGCGCATCAGCCACGGGCCGTTCCCGCACAAATTGGCGATGAAGGCTCTGAAGGAGGCCGCGGCGGCAATTTACGGCCGCTAGCCGGCGAGCATTTCCTCGCGCTCGACGACGTCCAGCAGCCGATCCATCCGCTCGATGATCTGGCGCTGGCGGTTTGCGCGCTTGGCGGTGACGTCGCGCATCGGCGCGTCGCCATATGCCTCGTGGACCACGAGTCCCTCTTCCTCGATTTGCCGAAGCGTCTCGATCGCGCGGTCGCGCTCGTCCCGAATCAGGGCCACCACATCCTGAGCCATGCCACTCGCATAGCTCAAAGCTGCGGCCGACGCGAACATGGACTTGGCACGCACCCCCGCCTAGCTTTGGCCGATGGGCGTGCTGCTGCCACGTTTCGCCGAACCCGACCTCGAGCGCGCCTTCCTGCGGGCCGAGCGCGCGGAGCGCGGCCAGGCGATCCGGGCGCTGATCGTGATCGCGGTCGTCACCCTCTTTTCCTACATCACTCTCAACCCGGTCCATTTCCCCCGCGAAGGCGTCGTCGCCTACACCGCTGCGGCCGCGGCGATGATCGTGGGGATGACCGGCTTCTTCCTCCTGACCCGCACCGAGCTTTATCTCGCGCGGCCGTGGATCGATCTGCCGGTGTTCGTCGCCCTCGCCGCGGGCATGAAGGCGTTGACCCTCGCGCTCGCCGGCCAGGCCGCGGTTACCGGCTTTCCGCCGCACGTCATGGCTCTGGTGCAGATGGGCATCTTGGTGGTGTTCGCCAGCGTCGGCTTTGCCGGCACGTTCCGGCTGTTCCTGCTGTGGTCGCTGGCGGTGCTGGCGCTGTTCGCCGCCTGGCTGTTCACCCGCGACGTGCCGCAGATCTCCAAGCTCTACACGCTCACCAATTTCTCGACCTTCTTCATCTTCGCGCTCTACTTCAACTGGGACATCGAGCGGCGCGCGCGCAAGGTGTTCGCGGCGAACCTCGCGCTCGACGCCGAGCGCGCCAAGACCGAGGCCCTGCTCTACAACGTGCTGCCGCAAGAGGTCGCGGCGCGGCTTCGCGCCGGCGAAGCGGTCGCCGACGCCTTCTCCGACGTCACCGTCATCTTCGTCGACCTGGTCGACTTTTCGCGTCTCGCCAAAAGGCTGTCGCCGGGCCACCTCGTCGAATTGCTCAACGCCTATTTCTCCGCGGCCGACCGCTGCGCCGACCGCCACGGCCTCGAGAAGGTCAAGACGATCGGCGATGCCTATCTCGCCGTCGGCGGCGGCATGGCATCGCGAGGCGCCGGCGCGCCGGCCGCTCTGGCGTTCGCGCGCGACCTGACCGGCGAGCTCGCCGCCATGTCGAGCGAGCGCGGCATCGCGCTCGCGGCGCGGATCGGCATCCACACCGGGCCGGTGGTCGGCGGCGTCATCGGCAGCACCCGGCTCGCTTATGATTATTGGGGCGACACGATGAACATCGCCAGCCGCCTCCAGGGCGCGGCCCCGCCCAACGGCGTCGCGGTTTCGGAAGCGACCTATTTCCAGACCCGGGCGCTGCAGGACTTTGAGAGTCGCTCCGAAGTGCTCAAGGGGATCGGCGAGACCCAGATCTACTGCGCAGCGCTTGGCGCCGAGAACTGACCAGCGAAGGGGGCGAACATGGCACGCGTGACCGGACTCGGAGGGATTTTCTACAAGGTCGCCGACGCGGAGCGGACGCGGGCCTGGTATCAGGAGACGCTCGGCATCGGCGGCGAATGGGGGGCAAGTTTCCGCTGGTCGGGCGAAGACGATCCGGATCCCTTCAGCCTGCTTAGCCCATTTGGCGAGACGACCGACTATTTCGCGCCGTCCGAGGCGGCGTTCATGGTCAACCTCCGGGTCGACGATCTCGACGCGATGATCGCGACGCTGACGGCCAAGGGGATCGAGATACTCGGCCGGCAGGACGAGGATTACGGCAATTTCGCGTGGATCCTCGATTGCGACGGCATCAAGATCGAGCTCTGGCAGCAGATAGGACCGGCGCCGACCGCCTGATCGTCTATTCGGACGCCGGCTTGCGCCAGAAATTGAGGCTGAAGAAGCGCTCCGCCGACCCCGACTTGAGCACCGTACGGCGGAACATCCGCGCCGACAGGCGGATGATCAGCACCACCCAGATCCCCTGCCACAGCAAGGCGAGCAGATGCGGCCACAGGGTCGCGTTGGTCGCACCATAAGCGGCCATCGCCAGCGGCGAGCTGAACGGGAACAGAAAAGCGAACCACGTCAGCCAGCCGCCCTCGCGGCCGACCACGGTTGCCGCGACCAGGAACACCGCCACCTGCAGCATCGTCACCGGCATCGACAGGGTCTGGATCTCGCGGATGTTGCTGGCCTGCGCCCCGACGCCGAGGAACAGCGAGCCGAGCAGCATGTAATTGGCGCCGTAATAGAGCAGCACGAGGGCAATAAAGGCCGGCCAGCCGACCGCCGGCCCGACCTCGGGCATGGTCATCCAGTCCTGGACGACCTGGACGAACAAATAGCCCAGAGTGAACATGCCCCCCCATAAAGCAAGGCCGACAAAGGACGTGCCGAGCATGGCAATGATCTTGCCGAGAAAGACCGCGTCCAGGGGCACCGCTGCGGCAAGCACCTCGATCACCTTGTTGGTCTTTTCCTCGGCGAGGTTGGAGAGCAGCAAGGTCGCGAGCAGGACGGAGACGGTGAAGACGATCATCTGCGTGCCGCGGGCGATGCCGCGCCGGATCATCTGCAAATTGCCTGCCGCCTGCGCCGTGACGACGCGCTCCACCTGAACTGCCGGCAGGTTCACATTGGCATTGCTCAACGCCGCCGCGCGCCGCGCGTCGTCGACGATCAGCTGAATTCGCTCGCCGATGACCTCGTCGATCTTGGTCGGCCCGGTCAGCACCGGCCGGTCGATCGTGCCGCTCAGCACCGCCGAATAGCCGCCGCTCTCGTCGGCGAGCAGGCGCTGCGCCTGTACCGGCACGTTCTCCGCCGGAGCGACCGCGCGAAGGTCGGGGAGGATGCGGTCCGGGAGGCTGGCTGCCAGTCGCGTGCGCGCCTGATTGAGCGCCTGCACGGTCGCGCTGTCGGCAACCACCGCGACGTCCGGCTGCATTTCCTTGCGCTGCTCGTCGTCGGTCAGGACCGAGGTGAACAAAGCCGCGCCGAACACCACGAACGGGATCAGCAGGAACAGGATGAAGCTGCGAGAATAGACTGTGGCGATGAAGTCGCGCCGGGCGATCACCCAGGCGGCCTCGAACAGGCCCATCATGCCGCCTCTCCCATCTTTTCGCTGGCCTCCATCTCGCGCGCCGCCGCCTCGCCGGCGATGGCGACGAAGGCGTCGTGCAGCCCGGGCCGCTCGATCGACAATTCCTCGATGCCGGCGCCGCCGTCGATCAGTGCCTTGAGCAGCGGCTCGACCCCTTCCTTGGGCAGCTCGAAATCCCAGTGGCCATCACGAAGCGCGGCATCCCCAGGCAGCGAGCGGCGCCACGGGCCATCGGCATTGCGTGTCTTGAGCCGCACTTGCGGCCGCAGCCGGTCGCGCGCTTCGCTGACCAGGCCCTCGAAGCGGATCTGGCCGGCGGCGATGATCGCGACCCGCTCGCAAAGCCGCTCGGCGTGGTGGATGACATGGGTCGAGAAGATCACTGTCGTGCCCGACGCCGCCTCGTCGCGGATCATGTGCTCGAGCCGGCCCTGGTTGATCGCGTCGAGCCCGGAGAAGGGTTCGTCGAGCACCACCAGCTTCGGCTTGTGGACGATCGTTCCGAACAATTGGATGGTCTGCGCCATGCCCTTGGACAGGGTCTTGATCGGCTTGTCGACATAGTCGCCGAGGCCGTTCTCCCTGAGCAATATGTCGGCGCGCTTGCGCCCGATCTCGAGCGGCAGCCCGCGCAATGCGCCCATGAACGCGATCGCCTCGCGCGTGGTCATTGCCGGATAGAGGCCGCGCTCCTCGGGCAAATAACCGACGATCTTGGCCGCCTCGAGCGGCCGCTCGTGGCCGAGCAAGGTGCGCCGGCCCTGGTCCGGCTCGATGATCCCGAGCAGCATCCGCAAGGTGGTGGTCTTGCCCGCGCCGTTGGGGCCCAGGATGCCGTAGATCGCGCCCGGCGGGACCGCGATATCGATCCCGCGGACCGCCGGCTTGCCATCAAATGACTTGAAAAGGCCTTTGGCCTCAATAGCTAGGTCAGCCGCCACTTGGCTTGTCTTTCCCCCAGGACAGGCAAAGTGATAAAGCCGAGAACGTGTTGGAAGGCAAACGCAATTTGCGCGCTGCGCTGGCTTCGAAAGCGGCCGAGCTGGGCTTTTGCGCGGTCGGAGTCGCGGCCGCCGACGCGGCGCCGAAAGCCGCGGCGCGGCTGCGCGCGTGGCTCGATTCCGGCGCCCATGGCGACATGATCTGGATGGAGGAAACCGAGGCGCGCCGCGGCTCGCCGGCCGGCTTGTGGCCTGAGGCGAAGAGCGTGATCGCGCTCGGCATGAGCTATGCGCCGGCCGGCGATCCGCTGGCGCTCGCCGCCAGTCCCGAGCTGGGGCGGATTTCGGTCTACGCGCAGGGCGCCGACTATCACGACGTCGTCAAGAAGGCGCTCAAGCATCTCGCCCGCTGGCTGGTCGAGGCGAGCCGGTTGGAGGCGGACAGCGGCTGTGACGTCAAGGTGTTCGTCGACACCGCGCCGGTGATGGAAAAGCCGCTCGCGGAAGCGGCCGGAATCGGCTGGCAGGGCAAGCATACCAACCTCGTCAGCCGCAACGACGGCAGCTGGCTGTTCCTCGGCGCGATCTACACCACGCTCGAGATCGCTGCCGACCGGCCGCACGAGCAGCGCTGCGGCTCGTGCACCGCCTGTCTCGCCGCCTGCCCGACCGACGCCTTTCCCGCGCCGTACCAGCTCGATGCGCGGCGCTGCATCTCCTACCTCACGATCGAGCACAAGGGACCGATCCCGGAGGAGTTTCGCGCCGCGATCGGCAACCGCATCTATGGCTGCGACGATTGCCTCGCGGTGTGCCCGTGGAACCGCTTCGCCGACGCCGCCCGCGCCAACAAGGCGTTCCTGCCGCGCGCCGGGATCGCCGGGCCGGCGCTCGCCGATTTGCTTGCGCTCGACGATGCGGAGTTTCGAAAACTGTTCGCCGGCTCGCCGATCAAGCGCATCGGCCGCAACCGGATGGTCCGCAACGCCGCGATCGCCGCCGGCAATAGCGGCCGCGCTGAGCTTGCGATGCCGCTTCGCACCTTGATCGATGATCCTGATTCCGTGGTCGCCGAAGCCGCAAGCTGGGCGCTGGATCGTTTAATCACGCCCCGCGCTGCCCGCTGAGAATATTGGAGGCCTACGAGAATCCACCCCATGATGGGAACGATCCTCAATGAGTGCCCGCGGTCCCTTCTGGTGTTCCATTCTTATTCGCTCAGCGGAGTGCAACTACCCACCATGGAGTAGATACGCATGGCGTTGTCGCGGCCTGTGAGCCTATCGAGCAAGATGCTTCGATTCAGGATGATCTGAGCTCGGTCGCCTTCGCGGATCAAGTAATTGTATGTGCGGCCGCGCCCTCTTTGCTCCATAGATATGCCGAACTGTGCCATCTCGCTCGGTCCGAGATCGCGACGTTCGAGCGCTGTAGAACTGGGTAAATCCGGGCGCCTTCCATATCGATCACGTTGCGGGACAGAGAACACCCACACGCCCTCAGCAGGATTCATCGGAGCAATGTCGGGCTCGGAGTGAGAAATCGCGCGCCGGAACGGAATATTCCACTCGGCCCGCTGGGCATATAGCGTCCCCATGCTCTCCATATCCGCGTCCATGATCACGTGGACAGCGCACACACGGCAGGACCGGACTTCCCGCCCGTCCATGAGGCCGCTCCTGCACCCGGTCGGCGCGCTTGCTCGCCCGTAGCGAACGTTCGGACTAATGTTCATCGAAAGGAGGACGAGAGCGTTCTCGGCATCGTCGGCGGTAGGGTCGGGAATGTTCGGCGTCGCTGCCGGTGTCTGTTCTGGCGCCGTCTGCGGCTTGCCGCCCTGAGGCACGGTTGCCTCATTTACCACAGCCGTCTCGTTACTCGGGACCCGCGCGTCTCCGCATCCAACGAGCATGAGACAGGCAGTTGTTACAATGTGGGCAACCCGCATTGCGTCCCCCTTCCATCGCTCAAGCGATGCCTTGAACACGGGTAAGCAGTGCCTGAAGAGCGCCCTAACGCAGATGCATGTCAAGCTTTCCGCTGCCCCCTTCTTGCTGAACTGGCGCACCCCGATTGATTGATAAACCTTCAGTCGTGAGCGCGCATTCGGCGAGATTGCCCGTACTCAGCGCGTGGACCGCAAGCACTCGAATAGGTTCTAGGTTCATGTGCCAGTTTACAGAATTCACCCTCAGCGCGCCTCG
>Ga0307505_10003297_pt1 | contig 10245 bp, 10 predicted proteins | sample 23_S_MG_FD_202183 | JGI IMG/M metagenome (GOLD analysis project Ga0307505, IMG submission 202183) | Soil microbial communities from Populus trichocarpa stands in riparian zone in the Pacific Northwest, United States - 23_S | ecosystem: Environmental > Terrestrial > Soil > Riparian zone > Trees... | reverse complement strand
CAGCTCGTCGGCCGAACTGGCGCCCTTGGCGGCGACCAGCGTTTCCAGGGCAGCGAGCCAGTGCCGGTAGTAGGTGTCGCCCAGGTCGGCATCGCCGGCGGCCTGTGCGGCCGCGATCTGCTTCGACAGCGCGTCGGCCCATTCCGGCCAGCTGAACAGGCCGCGCTGGTGCAGCGCCAGCGCCATCGCGAAGGCCTGCGCCTGCCAGGGTTCGGCGAACACCGGTTCGCCACGGTCCTGCGGCATGCCGGGCAGCAGCATCGTCTTCATTCGGCCAGCGGCTCCAGGTAACTCTCCCAGGCGTCGAACGCGACGCTGGTGCCCGGCGCCGCGTCCGCGCCCCACAGTTCGACGCCGCTGAAGGCCACGCGGTACAGCCATTGCGGCTGCTCGCCCAGGCCCTGCGCATGGCTGTCGGCGAAGACATGCGCGCCATGCAGGCTTTCGATCACGCCCTGCTTGCCATGGGCATAACCCGGCAGCCGGGTATGGTGGGATACACGCTGCCTGCGCGTGCATACTCGGTCGCCGAGCTGGAATCGTGCCGGCGCGACGCCGGGGCGTTCGGTGGGCGAGCCCTTGGCCAGCGCCGCCGCCACGTCAGGCGCCTTCAGCACCCGCGCCACTGGCACGCTCGGATGCAGCGCACGGCCGGCGGCCAGTTCATCAGGCAGGGCCAGCTGTCGTTCGGCCAGCAGTTTCTCCAGTGCAGCGATCCAGATCTGGTAGTAGCTCAAGCGCGCATAGTCGGGCAAGGTCTCGCGTGCGGCGCGGCTCGTGTCGATGTTCCAGCTGCCGGTGGCGCCCATCGCCAAGGTCACTGCCAGCGCACGTGCTTCCCAGCCGGCGTGGAAGATCTCGTGTTCGGGCTCTGGCTGCACGCGCTCGGCATTCGGCCGGCCGCCCAGGTCGGCATGGCTCAGGTAGCTCATCGCGCCGGCTCCCGCGGCACACCGGTGCCGATCATCGAATCGCGAGTCACCCACTCGGCCAGCTGCTCTTCACTGAAGTCTTCGGTGCGGGCAGGGCGCATCGGCAGCACCAGGTAGCGCACTTCGGCGATGGAGTCGACGACGCGGATCTCGGTGGCCTCGGGCAAGGTCACGCCGAAGTCGGCGAGCACGCCGCGCGGGTCCTTCACCGCGCGCGAACGGTAGGGCGCGCTCTTGTACCAGGTGGGCGGCAGGCCCAGCACCGGCCAGGGGTAGCAGCTGCACAGCGTGCACACCACCATGTGGTGCCGCTGCGGCGAGTTCTCCAGCACCACCATGTGCTCGCCCTGGCGGCCGCTGTAGCCCAGCGAGGCGATGGCCGTGGTGGCATCGCGCAGCAGCCACTCGCGAAAGGCCGGGTCGGCCCAGGCGCGGGCGACGACGCGAGCGCCGTTGCGCGGGCCGATCTTCGTCTGATAGGTGTCGATCAGCAGGTCCAGCGCGGCCGGGTCGATGTAGCCCTTCTGCGCCAGCACGGTTTCCAGCGCGCGCACGCGCAGCTCCATTTCACCGAGTTCGCTGTGCTCGTGGTCGGGGTGCTCGTGGCTCATCGGCGCATCGTAGCGCTTACAGTTCCCGGCCATGAAGGCCTTGCAGATCCACGCCGGCGCGACGGCGCTGAAGCAGTTGCGCGAGCGCGGGCTGCCGCCGGCCGACGTGCGCATCATCCCCGCGGCGGCAGGCGGCGCGAAGGGGCTGATCCTGAACGGGCTTGACCGCTTCATCTTCGGCGACTGGCTGCGCAGCAGCACACAGCCCGTGCACCTGCTGGGCGCGTCGATCGGAGCCTGGCGCATGGCCACCGCCTGCCTGGACGATCCGGCATCGAGCCTGGCGCAGATGGCCCAGGACTACATGCACCAGCACTACGACCACGCGCCGGGCAAGCCGCCGGCACCGCGCCACGTCAGCGAGGTCTTCGGCGCCAAGCTGAAGCAGCGCTTCGAGCGCCGTGATGCCGAAGTGCTGGGCCACCCGCGCTACCACCTGCATGTCTTCACCAGCCGCGGCCGCCATGTGCTGCAGCGCCAGGGGCGGCTGCGCATGCCGCTGGGCTATGCGGGCGCCTTCCTCGCCAACTCCGTCAGCCGCAAGGCCATGGGCGGCTGGCTGGAGCGCGTGGTCTTCTCCGATGCGCGCGAGCCGCTGCCGCTGAAGCTGCACGACTACCGCACGCAGCAGGTGCCGCTCAGCGCCTTGAACCTGCAGCCCAGCATCCTGGCCAGCTGTTCGATCCCCTTCTGGCTGGATGCCGTGCACGACATTCCCGGCGCGCCGCGCGGCGCCTACTGGGACGGCGGCATCACCGACTACCACCTGCACCTGGACTACGGCTCGATGCACGACGGCCTGGTGCTGTACCCGCATTTCCAGAAGACGGTCATTCCGGGCTGGCTGGACAAGGCGCTGAAGCACCGCCACCGTGCCACGGCGCACCTGGACAAGGTGGTGCTGCTGTCGCCTCGGCCGGAGTGGATCGCCACGCTGCCCAACGCCAAGCTGCCCGACCGCAACGACTTCAAGGCCTACGGCGACGACGTGGCCGGCCGCATCGCCGCGTGGAGCCGGGCGCTGGCCGAAAGCCAACGCTTGGCAGACGAATTCGCCGAAGCGGTGGGTTCCGGCCGGCCGATCGAGGCGCTGCCGCTGGCCTGAACTACAATTCCTCTACGTTAAAACGCAACAAGGACGGGGGAAAGGCAGCATGGTTATGACACCGCGAACTACGGGCTTCGTCACCGAAACCTGATCGGCCGCGCCGTCACGCCTGTACCCTTTTCACTGTCACGACAAAGCGCGGTCCCGTACCGCGCTTTTTCTTTTCCGAAAGTCGAACCCCATGATTGCGATCACGCTGCCCGATGGCTCGAAGCGCGAGTTTGGCCAGCCCGTCACGGTGGCCGAAGTGGCCGCCGCCATCGGCCCGGGCCTGGCCAAGTCGGCGCTGGCCGGCAAGCTCGACGGCAAGGTCGTCGACCTGAGCCACCGCATCGACGCCGATGCCCAGCTGGCCATCGTCACCGACAAGAGCCCGGAAGGGCTGGAGGTGCTGCGCCATTCGACGGCGCACCTGCTGGCCTATGCGGTGAAGGAGCTGTTTCCGGAGGCGCAGGTGACCATCGGCCCGGTGATCGAGAACGGCTTCTTCTACGACTTCTCCTACAAGCGGCCCTTCACGCCCGAGGACCTGGCGGCGATCGAAGTGCGCATGACGGAGCTGGCCAGGAAGGACGAGCCGGTGCAGCGCCGCGTGCTGCCGCGCGACGAGGCCGTGGCCTACTTCAAGAGCCTGGGTGAGCTGTACAAGGCCGAGATCATCGCCAGCATCCCCGCCGCCAACGAGGACGTGTCGCTGTACCGCGAAGGCGCCTTCGAGGACCTGTGCCGCGGGCCGCATGTGCCCAGCACGGGCAAGCTCAAGCACTTCAAGCTGATGAAGGTGGCCGGCGCCTACTGGCGCGGCGACCACCGCAACGAGATGCTGCAGCGCATCTACGGCACCGCCTGGGCCACCAAGGACGAGTTGCAGCAGTACCTGCACATGCTGGAAGAAGCCGAGAAGCGCGACCACCGCCGCCTGGGCCGCGAGCTCAACCTGTTCCACATCGACGAGCACAGCCCCGGCACGGTGTTCTGGCACCCCAAGGGCTGGACGCTGTGGCAACAGGTGGAGCAGTACATGCGCGCGGTGTACCGCGACAACGGCTACCACGAGGTCAAGGGCCCGCAGATCCTGGACAAGACGCTGTGGGAGAAGACGGGCCACTGGGAAAAGTACCGCGACCACATGTTCACGACGGAGTCGGAGAAGCGCGACTACGCCCTGAAGCCGATGAACTGCCCGGGCCACATCCTGATCTTCAAGCAGGGCATCAAGAGCTACCGCGACCTGCCGCTGCGCTATGGCGAATTCGGCCAGTGCCACCGCAACGAGCCCACGGGCGGGTTGCACGGGATCATGCGCGTGCGCGGCTTCACGCAGGACGACGGCCACATCTTCTGTACCGAAGACATGATCCTGGACGAGTGCGTGGCCTACACGGCGCTGCTACAGAAGGTCTACAAGGACTTCGGTTTCTCGCAGATCATCTACAAGGTGGCCACGCGCCCGGCGCAACGCATCGGTTCGGACGAAGCCTGGGACAAGGCCGAGGCGGCCTTGCAGGAAAGCCTGGCTCGGGCGGGCTGTGCCTACGAGCTCGCCCCGGGCGACGGCGCCTTCTACGGACCGAAGATCGAATACACGCTGAAGGACGCCCTGGGCCGTGAGTGGCAGTGCGGCACGATGCAGGTGGACTTCAGCATGGCCGAGCGCCTGGACGCCGTCTACGTGGACGAGGACAGCGGCCGCAAGCACCCGGTGATGCTGCACCGGGCGATCGTCGGCAGCCTGGAGCGCTTCATCGGCATCCTGATCGAGCAGCATGCCGGCGCCCTGCCGCCCTGGCTGGCACCCGTGCAGGTGGTGGTGGCCAGCATCAGCGAGCACACCGCAGGCTACGCGGCGGACGTCGTGAAAGCGCTGCAAAAACAAGGAGTTAGAGCGCAGTCCGATTTGCGGGCGGACAAGATCGGGTATAAAATCCGTGAGCATTCGATGCAGAAGGTTCCGTATATCCTGGTCGTGGGTGACAAGGAAAAGGCAAACGGGGCCGTTTCGGTGCGCGCCCGGGGCAATGTGGATCTCGGGGTCATGCCGCTCGACGACTTCGCCGCGAAGCTCGCCGACGACATCGCCCGCAAGGTCTGAGCCACCGGCGCGCAATGGTTTTTTTTGCGGCTCCGCTTGCCTAGGCGTCGCGTCAAGGGGTTTGAACTATCGCTACCTTCATGGACCGCCGCACTCCGAACGCGGAGCGCAAGCACAGGTTGAACCGGGAGATCATGGCGCCTCAGGTGCGCCTGAATGGTGTGGACAACGAGCCGCTGGGCATCGTCAGCATCATGGATGCGCTGCAGATGGCCGGCGACAAGGACGTCGATCTGGTCGAGATCGCCGCCACGGCGGACCCCCCGGTGTGCCGGTTGATGGACTACGGCAAGTTCAAGTACCAGGAACAGAAGAAGGCGGCCGAAGCCAAGGCGAAGCAGAAGGTCATCGAGATCAAGGAAGTCAAGTTCCGGCCCGGCACCGACGAAGGCGACTACGCGATCAAGATGCGCAACCTGCGCCGCTTCATCGCCGAAGACGGCGACAAGGGCAAGGTCACGCTGCGCTACCGCGGCCGCGAGATCACCCACCAGGACATCGGCATGCGGCTGCTGGAGCGCATCCGCGACGAACTGGCCGACGTGTCGGTGGTGGAGCACATGCCCAAGCTGGAAGGGCGCCAGATGATCATGGTGCTGGCGCCGAAGAGAAAGTAACGAGGGATTCACCGCACCGGGCTTGGTCGCCCGAGGCGGTGGCAAGAAGCTGCTGCAGGCCAACAAGCACCGCATGTCTCATGCGGTCGCCTGCAGACGGCAATATCGAAGAAGGAGCAGCAATGCCCAAGATGAAGACCAAGAAGAGCGCGGCCAAGCGGTTCCGCGTGCGTCCGGGGGGCACCGTCAAGCGCGGTGCGGCGTTCAAGCGCCACATCCTCACCAAGAAGTCCACCACCCGCAAGCGCCACCTGCGTGGCGTCAAGGAGGTGCACGAGACCAACATGGGCAGCATCGCCAAGATGATGCCCTTCGCTGGCCTGTAAAGACTTCAACGCACCAAGGAGAAAGACATGCCTCGCGTCAAACGTGGAGTCACCGCACACGCCCGCCACAAGAAGATCCTGGCCCTGGCCAAGGGTTATCGCGGCCGCCGCAAGAACGTCTTCCGCATCGCCAAGCAGGCGGTGATGAAGGCCGGGCAATATGCCTACCGCGACCGCCGTACACGCAAGCGTGTGTTCCGCCAGTTGTGGATCGCCCGCATCAACGCGGCATCGCGTGAACTCGGCGTCACCTACAGCAAGTTCATGGCTGGCCTGAAGAAGGCGCAGATCGACATCGACCGCAAGGTCCTCGCCGATCTGGCCGTCAACGACCCGGCTGCCTTCGGCAGCATCGTCGACAAGGTGAAGGCTCAGCTCGGCTGAAGTCCGTAGCGACTCATCCGCATTCGATGGCCGTCACGCAAGGGGCGGCCATTTTTGTTTACGACCCGCCGCTTCGCGGCTTCACATCGCTTCGCGATATGAGTCTCCAACGCAAGCGCAAGCGCTTGTGTTTCTGCAAATGGCCATGAACGATCTGGACACACTGGTACAGGCAGCGCAGTCGGCCTTCGATGCGGCGCCGACCCCCGCCGAGCTGGAGAACGCCAAGGCGCGCTTTTTGGGCAAGGCCGGGCAGCTGACCGAACTGATGAAGGGCCTGGGCGCACTCAGCGTCGAGCAGAAGAAGACACGCGGTGCCGCCATCAACCAGGCCAAGCAGCGCGTCGAAGCGCTGCTGCAGGCACGGCGCGATGCGTTGGCCCAGGGCGAGTTGCAGGCGCAGCTGCAGGCCGAGGCGCTGGACGTCACCTTGCCCGGCCGCCAGCGCGGCACGGGCGGGCTGCACCCGGTGTCGCGCACGATGATGCGCATCGAGGCCATCTTCGCCTCGATGGGCTTCGACGTGGCCGACGGCCCCGAGATCGAGACCGATTGGTACAGCTTCACGGCGCTGAACAACCCCGAGAACCATCCGGCGCGTTCGATGCAAGACACCTTCTACGTCGACATGAAGGATGCCGAAGGCCGCTGGCTCAACCTGCGCCCGCACACCAGCCCGATGCAAGTGCGCTATGCGCAGGCCCATGCGCAGCGCCATGCGGGTTCAGCGACCATGCCCGAAGTGCGCGTGATCGCGCCGGGCCGCACCTACCGCGTCGACAGCGACGCCACGCATTCGCCGATGTTCCACCAGTGCGAAGGCCTGTGGATCGGCGAGAACGTCAGCTTCAAGGACCTGAAGTTCGTGTTCAGCGATTTCCTGCGCCAGTTCTTCGAGACCGACGAGTTGCAGGTGCGCTTCCGCCCGAGCTTCTTCCCCTTTACCGAACCGTCGGCCGAGATCGACATCGCCTTTGCCGGCGGGCCGCTGAAGGGCCGCTGGCTCGAAGTCGCCGGCTCCGGCCAGGTGCACCCGAACGTGGTGCGCAACTTCGGCCTGGACCCCGAGACGAACATCGGTTTCGCCTTCGGCATGGGCCCGGACCGGCTGACGATGCTGCGTTACGGCGTGAACGACCTGCGCTTGTTCTTTGACGGCGACCTGCGCTTCCTGTCGCAGTTCAAGTAGAGCCCCCCATGCAATTCCCCGAATCCTGGTTGCGCGAGTTCTGCAACCCGCCCGTCACCACCGCCGAACTGGCCGATCTGCTGACCATGGCCGGGCTGGAGGTGGAAGACACGCGCCCCGTGGCCCCGCCGTGCCAAGGCGTGGTCGTGGCCGAGATCGTCGAGGCCGTGCAGCACCCCAATGCCGACCGGCTGCGCGTGTGCAAGGTGCTGGCCGGCGCGCATTCGCCCGATGGACCACTGCAGATCGTCTGCGGTGCTCCCAACGCGCGTGTCGGCATCCGCGTGCCGCTGGCCTTGGTCGGCGCCGAGCTGCCGCCGGCGGAAGAGGGCGGCGCGCCCTTTGCCATCAAGATCGGCAAGCTGCGCGGCGTCGACAGCTTCGGCATGCTGTGCTCGGCGCGCGAGCTGAAGCTGTCCGACGACCACGGCGGCCTGCTAGAACTGCCGGCCGATGCGCCGGTGGGCAGTGACATCCGCGAGCTGCTGGCGCTGGACGACACCGTGTTCACGCTCAAGCTCACGCCCAACCTGGCGCATGCGCTCAGCGTCTATGGCGTGGCGCGCGAGGTCTCTGCGCTGACCGGTGCGCCGCTGCTGACGCCGCTGATCGAAGCCGTCCCGCCGCGGCACGAGCAGAAGCTGCCGGTGCAGGTGGAAGCGCCCGATCTGTGCGGGCGCTTTTCCGGCCGCATCGTGCGCAACGTCGACACGAAGGCCAAGACGCCGGCGTGGATGGTCGAGCGCCTGGCGCGCTGCGGCCAGCGCTCGGTGACGGCGCTGGTCGACATCTCCAACTACGTGATGTTCGAGTACGGCCGGCCGACGCACATCTTCGACCTGGACAAGATCCACGACGAGCTGGTGGTGCGCTGGGGCCGCGCGGGCGAGAGCCTGAAGCTGCTCAACGGCAACACCATCGACATCGACGCCTCGGTGGGGGTGATCGCCGATGCGCAGGCGGTGGAGTCGCTGGCCGGCATCATGGGCGGCGACGCCACCGCGGTGTCGGACGACACGCGCCATGTGTATGTCGAAGCCGCGTTCTGGTGGCCGCAGGCGGTGGCCGGGCGCTCGCGGCGCTTCAACTTCTCGACCGACGCCGGGCACCGCTTCGAGCGCGGTGTCGACCCGGCCTTGACGGCCGAGCACATCGAGCGTGTGACGCAGCTGATCCTGGAGATCTGCGGCGGCGAGCCCGGCCCGCTGGACGACCAGACGCTCAGCCTGCCGCAGCTGCAGCCGGTGACGCTGCGTGTGGCGCGTGCCGCCAAGGTCATCGGCATGCCGCTGAGCCAGCAGCGCTGCGCCGAGGTCTTCCACCGCCTGGGCTTCGCCTTCACCGAAGGCGAGGGCACGATCACCGTGACGCCGCCGAGCTGGCGCTTCGACCTGCAGATCGAGGAAGACCTGATCGAGGAAGTGGCGCGCATCGTCGGCTACCAGCATCTGCCCGAGACGCCGCCGGTGGCGCCGATCCGTGCGCGCACGCTGAGCGAATCGCGCCGCAGCCCGCATGCGGTGCGCCACGCGATGGCGGCGCTGGACTACCAGGAAACCATCAACTACAGCTTCGTCGAAGAGCGCTGGGAACAGCAGCTGGCCGGCAACAGCGACCCGATCCGCGTGCTCAACCCGATCGCCGCACCGCTGGCGGTGATGCGTTCTAGCCTGGTCGGCAGCCTGCTCGGCGTGCTGCACTACAACCTGGCGCGCCGCGCCGGCCGCGTGCGCGTGTTCGAGCTCGGCCGCGTGTTCCGCCGTGATGCCCAAGTGCCCGACAGCGGCAGCACGGTGGCGGGCGTGGACCAGCCGCTGCGCCTGGGTGCGCTGGCCTTTGGCCCGGCAGCGCAGGCGCAATGGGGCCGGAAGGAGCGCGGCATCGACTTCTTCGACCTCAAGGGCGACATCGAGGCGCTGCTGGCGCCGCGCAAGCCGAGCTTCGTGCCCGATACCCACCCGGCGCTGCACCCGGGGCGCTGCGCGCGCATCGAGCTCGACGGCCAGGCCATCGGCCATGTGGGCGAGCTGCATCCGCAATGGCGCCAGGCCTACGAACTGCCGCAGGCGCCCTTGCTGTTCGAGCTGGAGCTCGATGCCGTGCTGTCGCGCGACCTGCCGCTGGCGCAGCCGGTGCCCAAGCACCAGTCGTCGTGGCGCGACATCGCGCTGGTGGTGCGCGACGACGTGGCCCACGACCGGCTGGTCGGCGCACTGGCACAGGACCCGTCCGCGCTGGTGCGCTCGGTGCTGCTGTTCGACGTCTACCGACCCGCCCAGCCCGGCGGCGACATCGGCGCCGGCGAGCACAGCATGGCGCTGCGACTGGAACTGCTCGACGACGCCGCCAACCTCACCGACGAGCGCATCGACGCGGCCGTGGCCGCCGCAGTGCAACGCGCACAGGTAGCCTTCGGCGCGCGGCTGCGCGGCTGACCCCCCATTCAAAGCAACAAGAGCAAGCCATGGACCCCGTGATCCTGCCGAGCATCGAGACACCCACGCTGACGAAGGCCGACCTGGCCGAACTGCTGTTCGAGCGCCTGGGGCTGAACAAGCGCGAGTCGAAGGACATGGTCGAGGCCTACTTCGAGATCATCCACGACACCCTGGTCAAGGGCGGCGACGTCAAGCTCTCGGGCTTCGGCAACTTCAACATCCGGCGCAAGGCGCCGCGACCGGGGCGCAACCCGCGCACCGGAGAATCGATCCCGATCAAGGCGCGCAACGTCGTCACCTTCCACGCCAGCCACAAGCTCAAGGCCCTCGTGCAGGGCGACACACCGTTGGAGGACGACTTCGAGTAAAGTATTAGCTTTCCCGTTAGATCTTATTGATTTCAATGGAGAAAGCGCTTCCGCCGATTCCCGCCAAACGTTACTTCACCATCGGTGAAGTCAGCGAGCTGTGCGGCGTGAAGCCGCATGTGCTGCGTTACTGGGAGCAGGAATTCCCGCAGTTGAAGCCCGTGAAGCGGCGCGGCAACC
>Ga0307505_10003296_pt1 | contig 10248 bp, 14 predicted proteins | sample 23_S_MG_FD_202183 | JGI IMG/M metagenome (GOLD analysis project Ga0307505, IMG submission 202183) | Soil microbial communities from Populus trichocarpa stands in riparian zone in the Pacific Northwest, United States - 23_S | ecosystem: Environmental > Terrestrial > Soil > Riparian zone > Trees... | reverse complement strand
AGCATCATGCGGGACATTTTCCGCTGTGGCTCGCGCCGACACAGGCCGTCGTTTGCACGATTACGTCGGATGCCGACGGCTATGCGGGGGAAGTGGCGGCGGCAGCGCGGAAAGCGGGGTTGCGGGCGGAAGCGGACCTGCGCAACGAGAAGATCAATTATAAGGTGCGCGAGCACTCGCTTGCCAAAGTTCCGGTGCTGCTCGTCGTTGGTAAGAAGGAAGCGGCGGAGCGCATGGTGTCAGTACGCCGGATGGGCAGCGAAAAGCAGAGCGTGATGCCTCTCGAGGCGGCGCTGGTGGCGCTTGCCGCGGAAGCCACCGCGCCCGACGTAAAGCGGGAGCGCGAGGCGGCGTAGCGCGTTCCGATATTCGCAGCGCTATTTCGCGAGAGACTTGGCGGGCGCCCGCGGCGGGGAGTTGCGCGGATCCGCGGTCTTTGCCGGGCCTGAAAGTCCGGTGCACACTTCCTTGATCTCTTCGCGACAATTGCCCTTAAAGTCGCAGCGGCGCTCTTTCACGATCTCGCATTTCTTCGGGTTGGCGTTCGCGGCGGGTCCCGAAAGCTGCGACAGCGCAATCGCGGCCACGCCGAGCAGCAATGACAGAATGAAATTCAGCCGATTCATGGTGCTCCCGAGTGAGCCCGGACGCCGCGAACCTCTGTGCTCTGTCCCGCTTCAGCACAGTTCGCGCTCTCGAGCGGCGCGAACCATAGAACCAGCCACTCGGCGCCGCGTCATTCGACCGGATGAGGTTCCCGGTCATGCTGCGGTGCAGCCACGTAAAAGCGTCAAAATCATCTGTGAGAGTCCCGTTCCGTACGGTCGAACGGGTGCGCCATGAAAATCAAAGCAATCGTGCATGAAGTGGAGGAGGGCGGCTTCTGGGCGGAAGCGCCGCAGATCATCGGCTGCGCCGCCGAGGGCAAGACAGTCGAGGAAGCCGTGCAGAAACTTCACCAGGCCATCGAGAACTGCCTCTCGGTGGAACTTGCTCCATCATCCCAGGACACCTCGGAGCGCGTCGTCGAAGTCACTTTGTAGAAGCCGCGCACGCGTGTTGGTGCGACCGGAGTGACCGCCGCTGGGGCGGTACGGCCGCGACCAATCAGTTCGGCTCGCGCGGCCTGCCGCCCCCAAACCCGCCGAGAAAGTCGCGCACGATTTCATTGGGGGTTTTGGGTTCGTTTTCCTTTTTCTTGGATCCGCGATCCCTCGGCGCTGAATCCCGGACCGAAACTCCGCCCTGTTTCGGCGTGCGAACGGCGGGCTTGGTTGCGCGCTGGTCTCGGGTCGTCGGCTGGACGCGATGATCGCGCACCTCCGGCTGCGCGCGATGATCGCGAACCTCCGGTTGCGCGCGGTGATCGCGAACCGTCTTCTTCGGGGTGCGGTGATCGCGCGTGTTCACCTTCGGCTTCCCCTTTTCCGGTTCTGCGGTCGGGTATTCGGGACTCGAAGGGGTTTGCGCGTGGGACTTGCTGACCGGAGCCAGAGCCAAGGCGCCTGCAATCAACACCGCGGCAGCAACCAACGCCATCAACCGTTCCATCGGAATCTCCCCCTGCGCCAACACCGACGGTCGTATGGCACCGGGCGCGTCCGCCGGCGTCCTCCGTTTGATCGACAAGCGGTGGTCAAGCTTCGGTGTTCGAGATGAAGCGGAGGAGTTTTGTTCGCCGGGGCGGCTTTAGCGGGCATCCACGTCTAACGGTGGCGCGTCGAGCAAAGATGTGGATGGCCGGCAAAAGCAAAGCGCGACAAAGATGGCGATCGCGATAAAATTTCAGCGCGCGAGGACTTCGATCTCGCGATCGCGGCCCGACTGTACGCGGAAATTTTCCTGATAGGTGCGGCCGTCGTGGCGGGCGACGGCGACGTACTCGCCCTCGGCGAGCACTACGCTCGGGAAAGCGCCGATCGATTCCTTGATCGAGTCCCCGCCCGGCGTCAGCACGGACCATTGCGTGTTGGCGATCGCTTCGCCGCCGCTCGCATTGACGAGCTTCAGTGTGATCGAGGCGGCGCGGTGATGCACGGTCGCGTCGGTGAGACGGCCGGGCTCGACCCGGACGTCGGCCTGGATCACGGCGTTGCCTTCGCCATAAGTTGACTGCACATAATAAGAGCCGGCGGGCAGCAGCACGAGATCGCCGGCGAGCGCCTGTCGCACGACGGCCGGCCGCTCCGCGCGACCACCGGTCGGCAAAGCGCCGGCCCCGCGTTGCAGGAAGCTTCCTTCGTAAATCTCAAACTTGAGCCGCTGCGAAGAGATCGCCGACTCTCCGACACGTCCCTGCAAACGAAGTCCGCCGCCGGGGACGACGAGCAACTCGCGGCGCGGCTCGTCCTTGAGCGAAACACGGTGCGTCGCGGCGGCCAGTCCGTATGCGGCGTGAACAACATAGTCGCCTGGCGGAAGCGTAAAGACGGGATAGGGCTCGGTGGATTCGCTGAGCATATTGAGCGGCGATCCAGGATCGGATTTCGCGGAGAAGACGCGCCAATGAATGCCGCGCGGAATGAACGGACCGTCGGCCGAGAAGCGCGCGGCAAGGGCAAGCGGGATCTTGCCGCCGACGATCTGCGGAATCTGCTGGTTGGGCTCGCGCGTGGTGCCGAGCGGTCGCGGCGGCGCTTGCGGTGGCGATGGCGGCGGCGAGAACACCGTGCTCGGCGCGCCGGTGAATGGGCTTACTTGCGCGGTCACGTGCGCCGGTGCCGCACACAGCAGGACGAGCCCGCCGGCGACTGCCGCCAGTTGGAGGCCAAACCCGTGGGCCGCGCCCCGGTCGTTCATGCTGTGCATGAAGCCGTTTTCCCCCGTCGCAGCGGCGAAAGCAAGGCCGGACAGGCGCGCTATTTCTAAGGATTCCAATGTTTTCCAGGCGCATGGAGCGGCGGGAATGCCCGTGCTACGCGGGGTTCGCCGCAACACGGAATGATCATGACCGACGCCGTCGAACTCCTGAAGAAGCGCCGCTCGCCCCGCATCCCCGACCTCATCGAGCCGGGCCCCAGCGAATCGCAACTTGAAGCGCTGCTCACGATCGCCTCACGCGTGCCCGACCACGGCAAGCTCGTACCCTGGCGTTTTCTTGTCTTCCGCCGAGACCGGCGCGCGCAACTCGCCGAAGCGCTTGCGGCCTGCTTCCGCATCGATCATCCGGAAGCGACCCCGGACCAAATTGAGAAGGAACGCTCACGCTTTGCCAACTCGCCCCTGATCGTCGGCGTGATTTCCCGCGCGGCGCCGCATGCAAAAATTCCCGAGTGGGAGCAGGTGCTGTCGGCGGGCGCGGCCTGCATGAATCTCGTCACCGCCGCGCACGCGATGGGTTTCGGGGCGAACTGGGTGACCGGCTGGCCCGCCTACGACCGGAGTTGCCTCAATCTCCTCGGCATCGCCGACAACGAGAAAGTGGCCGGATATATTCACATCGGCACGCCGTCGGCCGTGCTTGAAGACCGGCCGCGACCGAACCTCGACGAGATCGTGATCAAGCTCTGATGTTCTACGAGACGGCAAGGAACGATCACGGCCTGCGCTACGATCCGTTCAAGGCGATTGTAGCGCCGCGGCCGATCGGCTGGATTACTTCGATCAGCGCGAAGGGCGAAATCAACCTCGCGCCTTACTCGTATTTCAACGGCGTTTCGTCGCGTCCGGCGTGCGTCATGTTCGCGAGCGAAGGGCACAAGGACTCGATCGCGAACGTCACGGAGACGCGGGAGTTCGTCTGCAATCTCGCGACCTGGGAGTTGCGCGACCAGATGAATGCGACATCGGCGACTTTTCCGCGCAATGTCGATGAGATGCGGGAGGCGGGGCTGGAAGCATCGCCGTCGAAACTCGTGAAGCCGCCGCGCGTTGCCGCTTCACCCTGCGCGCTCGAATGCACGCTGGTGAAGATCGTGACGCTCGACGACGTCGATCCGACGCTGAAGGACCGGCACATTGTGATTGGTAAGGTTGTCGGCGTTCATATCGACGAGCGTTACCTGAAAGACGGCATGCTCGACACGGCGGCCATGAAGCCGATCGCGCGCTGCGGCTATCACAATTACGCGGTGGTAGAGAGCCAGTTTCAGATGGTGCGGCCGAAATAGCCGTCAGTCGACGCCCGCAGCCTTCGCCTGCGCAAGCAACCGCTGCGCTCGGACGAGATGAGGACGATCGAGCATCTCGCCTTCGACGCCGATAACCCCGGCATTCGGCGCGGCGGCAAAGGCGTCGACAATGGCCTTCGCTTTTTTGATCGCTTCGGACGAGGGCGTGAAAACGGCGTTGATCACGGGTACCTGCGCGGGATGGATCGCCATCTTGGCAAGAAAGCCGTCGCGTTTCGCATCCATGCATTCGACGCGAAGACCATCGAGGTCGCGGTAATTTCCGTAGATGGAGTCGACCGCAAGCACGTCGGCGGCGTAAGCCGCGAAGAGCGCAAGCGCGCGGACGACGCGATAGGGCTGGGTGTATGCGCCGTCGGGTAGGCGGTTCGTCTCGGCGCTGATTGCGGCCGACAAATCCTCTCCCGCCCAAGCAAGAGCTTCCAGCCGGCGCGTCGCTCCGCGATAGGTGCCGAGAGTGAAGATCGACGCAGGCGTCTCGGTCGCGAGCGCGAAGAGGCGCGTCGAGCCGTCGGGCAGGCCGGCGAGCGCCTCGCGCGCGGCGAGCTTCGCATCCAAGAGCGTCGCATCGGCGCCGCTGCCGCATTTTGGCAGCATAATGCCGTCGGGCGCGCCCTCGAGCACAGCGTCGAGGTCGCCGTCGAGCAGTCCGGTGTCGAGCGCGTTCACGCGGACATACAGTCTCGGCCGCGACTTTTCCCGCCTGGCGTGTTTCAGAAACGACACGACCGTCCCGCGCGCACTTTCCTTGGCGCCGGCAGCAACGGAGTCCTCCAGGTCCAGCACTAGCGCGTCCGCGCCAGTGCCGAGACTCTTTTCGAGCTTCTTGTCGCTGTCGCCGGGAACGAAAAGGAAGGATCGCATCAAGCGGGCCGCTTCTTCATAAAAGCCGAGCGGCGGCATTCGGCGACGAGCTTGCCGTCCTGCTTGTATGCCTTGTGAAGGAATTCGAGGATGCCGGCGTCGGGCCGCGACTTCGACTCGCGCTTGCCGATGATCTCCGTCGTACTGCGCACGGTGTCGCCTTGAAAGAGCGGATTGGGAAACTTCACTTCAGTCATGCCGAGGTTCGCGATCGTCGTTCCCACGGTGAGATCGTTCACCGACATGCCGATCATGAGACCGAGCGTGAACAGCGAGTTCATCAACGGTTGTCCCCACTCGGTCTCTTCTTCGCAGAAGTGCCGGTCGATGTGCAGCGGCTGCGGGTTGAGGGTCATGTTCGAGAACAGCATGTTGTCCATCTCGGTGACCGTGCGGCGCAGGGTGTGCTCGTAGAGCCGGCCGACCTCGAAATCGTCGAAATACATGCCACCTCGCGGGTGGCGGGCGGATTCGGTCGGCATCGGGTCCTCCTTCACGCGTTTCTTAAGCCTTCATTTACCATAGAAGGCCAAGGCTCAAGGCATCGGTCCGCGACTGCCGCGGATCTGGGGACAGCGATGCTTGTCGATGGCCTGAGCGGTTCGGGCGACCAGGTCACCGCCGCGATCCGGCGCGCCAGCCGGACGACGGGGGCGACGTTCGACTATCTCCTGAATACCGCGATCCGCGAATCTTCGCTCGATCCGAAGGCGCAGGCAAAAACGTCCTCGGCGCGCGGGCTCTACCAGTTCATCGAATCGACCTGGCTGACGATGGTCAAAGAGGAGGGAGCGAAATTCGGGCTCCAGCGCTTTGCCGACGCGATCCAGCGCGGGCCGGACGGCGAGTATCGCGTGAACGATCCGAAGGTGCGTGCGCAGATCCTCAAGTTGCGTGATGATCCGAAGATTGCGTCGCTGATGGCGGGTGCACTTGCGACGCGCAATTCCGAGGATCTGACGAGTACGCTCGGCCGCAAGCCGACCTCGGGTGAACTCTATCTGGCGCATTTCCTCGGCGCTGCAGGCGCAAAACGTCTCATCGCACTTCAGAAGAGCAATCCAAATGCTTCCGCCGCCGCTGCTTTTCCCGATGCGGCGCGTGCGAACAAGTCGATTTTCATGAATGCGAACGGGAAGGCGAAGAGCGTTTCGGATGTCTTCGCGGCCTTGACCGTCTCGCATGAGATGCCGGCGCGACGTGCGGCGTCTGCCAAGTCATCCGCAGCGGTCGCCGAGCTGCGCCCGAGTTTGTCGCCGCAAGCCGCGACGGGCATCAAAAAGAACGGTCCCGCGCCGCGCGAGACCTATGCGCACCCAGTCAGTCCCGGCGTGACGGCATTCGCGCCAGACGAGCGCAATCCCTTCAAGGCTCTGTTCCGCGACGGACAGGCGACGAGCGACAAATCAAGCTCGCCGCTGTCACCGACGGTCCGTGAACTGTGGGGCCGGTTCGACAAGGACGCGAAGCCGGTTACGGTCGCGAACGCCGCGCCGGCGAAGGGAGCGATCGGCGAGCCGATGGATCTCCTCGGGCATCTGAAGCCGGGTGTCCTGCGCAACGGGCGCGGGGCGTGAGCCGCAATCCTTAACGAAATCCGAAAACTTACGGTGAACGCTTTGTTAAGCGGCGGATGCGCATGATGTTGCGGTCATGTGGAGTGATTGCCCCCAATGATCGTGCGTCAATTCCTTCGCTGGGTGCAGACCGCACCCGCCGGTGACCGTGCCGAAGCAACCAGCGCACTGGCCCGCGCCTATCTCCATTCCGATTTGTCGAGCGAAGACCGGCTCGCCGCTGAAGCGGCGATGACCGTGCTGCTCGACGATCCATCGCCGCTCGTGCGGCGTGTACTTGCACACGCATTGGCCGGGGCGGAAGAGGCGCCGCATGGCGTGATCATTGCGCTCACCGCCGACCAGCCGGAAATCGCAACGATCATCGCGGGGCGCTCACCGGTTCTGTCGGAAGCGGAATTGGTCGATCTCATCGGTGCCGGCGACGAAAGCATCCAGAGCGCGATTGCCGCGCGGGAGCCGCTCTCGCGCGCAGTTGCCGGCGCCATCGCCGAAGTCGCGAGCGCCGCCGCTTGCCTCGTTCTGATCGAGAATCCTTCTGCCGATATTTCGTCGAGTGTGTTGGCGCGGATGGCTGACCGTCACGGCCAATTGTCGGCGGTGCGGGAAGCGTTGCTCGCGCGTGCGGATCTATCTCCGGAGACGCGGCAGGCGCTGATTGCCAAGCTCTCGGAAACGCTCGCCCGGTTTGTCTCGGAGCGCGACTGGCTGAGCGAGGACCGGGCAGGGCGCGTAGTTCGCGAAGCGTGCGATCGCGCGACGGTCGTGATCGCGAGCAACCGCGATGCGAGCGAGACCGGTTATCTCGTGCGCCATCTCGTCGAGAGCGGCCAGCTCACGGGAAATCTGCTGCTGCGGGCTCTGCTTTCCGGCAACACCTGTTTTGTCATCGAGGCCTTCGCGGAGTTGTCAGGCATATCCGCGGAACGCGTCGCGGGCATCCTGTCGGATCGAAAGGCGCACGGCTTTCGCGCGCTGTATGAAAGGGCTGGGCTCCCCGCCGCGGCGTTCGGAGCATTCCACGCCGCGATCCTCGTCTCACAGGAAACCGGTTTTTCCGGCGATTCCCTTGGCGCGACCAATCTCAAACGGCAGATGGTCGAGCGCGTGCTTACGCGCTACGCCGATATGACGGATGGAGAGATCGATTACCTGTTCGCGATGTTGCGGCGTTTCGCGGCAGAAGCGGCACGCGAGGAAGCGCGCTACTACACGGCCGATCTGGTGGCCGCAGCCTAGCGCTCGACTCAGGTGCGTCCGGGGTAGTCGATCCTCACGTAAGCTTCGCCTGCAATCTCGGCGTAGTCGTCCTGCAATTCGGCCGCGAGAAATTTCTCAACAAGGATAGCGAGTTGCTCGGCGATTTCAGCCGCCATCGGCTGTCCCATGTCACGCACCTTCTCACGCACGACCGCACGGATCGCTTCGACGTAGCGGTCGACGAGAACAACCGGGATGCGGCGGCGGTCAGGGGAGTGGTCGAGTAGCCGGCAAAGACTCCCGGCGAGACGGCCTGCGAGCGGGTAGCCGAGCGTTGCAGCGTCGCCCTTGATGTCGTGCGCGGCGCGGAAGAGCATCGAAAGCGTGGTCGGCGTCGGGCCACCGAGATGCAGCGAATTGCGGGCAGACTCGAGCAAGTCGCATTCCGCCTGCATCCAGCCGTTGAATTCTCCCTTTAGCGTTGCGAGCGCTTCTTCGGCGCGCTCGATAGGGTCCATCGCAACATCGCCCGGCTCGGGCGTGTGCATAATCGCCGTCTTGAGCTTGTGCGGGGGCACGATCACCGAGTGATCGTCGAAGTGCGTTTCTTCGGTTGAGGCCGCGGCAGGATTGTCCATCGTCATGGCTTGTTGTCTTATTTTGCGGCGCTGGCAGTGGCTGTCGGCATTGCGGGGCCCATCTCGGCGCGCGCTCGCACACGGCCGGCCAGCGTCGCGTCGAGCGGCTGCACCGGAATGACCTTGCCGCCGTCCGCTCCCTTGCGGCGCTCGGGGCCGGCGTAGTTCGAGAGTACGTTGCGGCGCCGGTCAGGACCGAAATAGCTCTTGGTCTGGATGAACGGTCGAGGATTGAGCACCACGCTCAGGATGCGCTCGTAGAGCGCCTTCGCCGCGATCGGTTTCGCGAGGAATTCGGTGATGCCGGAATCGCGCGCTTCCATGACGCGGCGCTTTTCCGAATGCCCGCTCAGCATGATGATCGGAACGAACGGGTTGGCGTTTCCACCGGGCTGACGAATTGTCTTTGTCAGCTCGATGCCGTCGAAAATGGGCATCGCCCAATCGGTGATGACGATATCGGGATTGTGCCCGGTGAAGGCCTCGAGGCCGGCTGCGCCGTCCTCAGCCTCGTATATTTCGCGCGAGCCGAAACCGTGCAGCAGCTGCCGCACGATGCGCCGCATATGGGCGTTATCGTCGATGACGAGGAAGCGGAGACGGTGGAAGTCGATCCGGATCATGGCGGCCGCAACCTAGGGTTCGAAGCCTCCATTAGCGGTAGTTAGGCTTAAGAATCCGTTGAGCGCGGGTCAGCCGAATTGTTCGGCCAGGATTCGCTCATCGAGGCTGTGGCCCGGGTCAAACAGCATGACGACCGACGAAGCCTCGTCCATGGCCACCGAAACGCTGGCAACCGAACGGACCTCGAAATGGTCCGCGACCGCGCTGACCGGCCGTTTGTCGGCCTCCAGAACTTCAAGACGGATTTTCGCCGCTGAGGGAAGAAGGGCGCCGCGCCAGCGCCGCGGCCGAAAAGCACTGAGGGGGGTGAGGGCGAGGAGCGGCGCATTGAGGGGCAGGATCGGCCCGTGCGCGGAGAGGTTATACGCGGTCGAACCTACAGGCGTGGCGACCAGAATACCGTCGCTGATGAGCTCCTCGAGCCGCACCTTGCCGTCGATCGAAATGCGCAACTTGGCGGCCTGATAGGACTGACGCAGCAGCGATACTTCGTTGAACGCGCGCGCGCTCGCCCGCTCCCCGTTGATGTCGGTTGCTTCCATGACGAGCGGGTGAATGACCACGCGTTCGGCCGCGGCGATCCGCTCCATCAATCCATCGGTCGCAAATTCGTTCATCAGGAAGCCGACCGAGCCGCGGTTCATCCCGTAGATCGGCACGCCGCTGTCGCGCAGGTCGTGCAGCGCCTGGAGCATCAGCCCGTCGCCGCCCAGGGCGACAACAATGTCGGCCTTCTTCGGGTCGCTGTCGCCGTAACGCTTCGCGAGTTCGCGGCGCGCGGCGTCGGCCTCATCGTGCGCGCTCGCGACGAAGGCGATCTTGACGTAGCGTGCTGACTTGTTTGTCATCTGGAATTCCGGCGCCGGCCGGCTCAAGGGAGAAGGCGATGGATGCGCCACTTCTCGTCTATACGACCTATCCTTCGCTTGTCGAGGCAGAGACGGCGGGACGCGGACTTGTTGAGAAAGGGCTCGCGGCCTGCGTGAACATCGTACCAGAAATGGTCTCGATTTTTCGCTGGAAGGGTCAGGTCGAGCGCGGCAATGAAGTAATCATGGTTATCAAGACCCGGCAGTCGCTGGCCGAGAACGTAAGGGCGGCCGTACGCGCTAACCATCCGTTTGAGACGCCGGCGATCCTGTTCCTGCCCGCGAGCGGCGGCGACAAGGACTATGTCGGCTGGATCATGGATGAGACTGCCGGCGCGAAATAACC
>Ga0307505_10003295_pt1 | contig 10249 bp, 8 predicted proteins | sample 23_S_MG_FD_202183 | JGI IMG/M metagenome (GOLD analysis project Ga0307505, IMG submission 202183) | Soil microbial communities from Populus trichocarpa stands in riparian zone in the Pacific Northwest, United States - 23_S | ecosystem: Environmental > Terrestrial > Soil > Riparian zone > Trees... | reverse complement strand
GCGCGGGATAGCCTTCAAGCGCGGCAGCGATTAGGCGGCGAAATTGATCTCGGCGAATTTGCGCGACTGGATGAGCGGCTTGGCCCGGCCATGGAAATACACGGCAAAGGGGCGGAACTTCGCCACGATATCCTCGCGCTGCAATCCCCACTCCTCGTCGGTGCTCTTGACGTTCACCGAAAACAGCACATCGCCGAAATCGCCATCCCTCAGGGGAACGGAAATGCCGTATTTGGTGATTCCGTATTTCAGCGCGGTGGGCAGCAGGTCGCTTTTGGTTGAATCGTCTTCGGCCCAGTCAAGAACCTGGTTTTCGGCAATGGCGCTTTCAAAACTGCTGTCGCCAAGCGGGGTGTAATTGGCCATGTAGAAGCTCATGTAGGCCGGGTCGTAGGTCGTGATCCAGCTGACCTGATCAGGCGTTCCATCGACGGAATGCACCAGCCAATAGGACAGGTGATTGACTTGCAGGCGCGCGCAAACATCCTCAAGATAGTGCGTTGCCTCCTCAAAGGTGGCAAAAGCACTCTTCGGCTCTTTCGCAAGATCAAAACCACTCATCAACATCACACTCCAACCTCCTGGGCCAGGATAGGTTCCTGACCTAAAGAGAGAGTTACACAAGAGGGTAAATGCCGGAGAAAGATTGTTCCGAATTGATTTAATTTTTGGGCGCCGTCTCCATGGACATTAACGCCGCGTTTCCCCCGGATGCCGTGGTGTCGGTCGAACACACCCTTTCGGTTGCAAAACGGTGCATATAATGGCCTCCCCCGGCCTTCGGCCCGGTGCCCGAAAGCCCTTCGCCGCCAAAGGGTTGTGCCCCGACCACGGCGCCAATCTGGTTGCGGTTCACATACATGTTTCCCACCCGCACCCGCCTTCGTACTTCGTTAACCGTACTTTCAATGCGCGTGTGAAGGCCAAGCGTAAGGCCAAAGCCCGTTGCGTTCAGGGCGTCGCAGACCTCAGCCAGCCGGTTGCCGGCAAACCGCACCACATGGAGCACCGGGCCGAAGACTTCCCGTTTCAGCGTGGATATGGACTCCAGCTCATAAGCGGCGGGCGAAACAAAGGTGCCATTGGCACTTGGCCCCGGAAGCGCCAGGTCAAGAATGGTTTTGGCCTGCTTCGCCATCTGCGCTTTATGGGCCGTGAGCTTTTCGCGCGCTTCCGCGTCGATGACCGGGCCAATGTCGGTGGCATAATCCAGCGGATCGCCGATGCGCAGCTCCGCCATGGCGCCGCGCAGCATGGGAATGACGCGCGGCGCCACATCGTCTTGCACAAAGAGCAGGCGGGCTGCCGAACAGCGCTGCCCGGCGCTATCGAAGGCGGAGGCGAGAACATCGCGCACCGCCTGCTCGGGAAGGGCCGAACTGTCAACGATCATGGCATTCATCCCGCCGGTCTCCGCGATCAGGGTTACGAATGCCCCGTCACGCGCCGCCAGCCCGCGGTTGATGATCGCGGCCGTTTCATTGGAGCCGGTAAAGGCAACGCCCGAAAGGGCGGGATGGGCGAGAAGGACCTTGCCGATCCGCGCCCCATCGCCCGGCAGGAAATGCAGAACCGAGGAAGGCACGCCGGCGAGATGCAGGATCTTCACCGCCTCATGGGCCACCAGCGGCGTTTGCTCGGCAGGCTTTGCGATAACGGCATTGCCGGAAGCCAAAGCGGCGGCAACCTGCCCGGTGAAAATGGCGAGCGGAAAATTCCATGGCGCAATGCAGGCAAACACGCCGCGACCGTGGAGCGTGAGTTCATTGCTTTCCCCCGTTGGCCCCGGCAGGCGCAGCACGCCGGAAAATTCAGCCCGGGCCTGCGCCGCGTAGTAGCGCAGGAAATCCACCGCCTCGCGCAAGTCGGAAAGGGCGTTGTCGAGGGTCTTTCCCGCCTCCTGCACCAGCAGCGCCATGAGCCGTGCTGATTTTTCTTCATAAAGGGCGGCTGCCTTCTCCAAAATGGCCGCCCGCGCCGCGCCTCCAAGCAAATCCCAGTCATGCTGCTGCCTTGAAGCGATTGCCATGGCCTGGGCCACCGCATTTTCATCGGCCTCATGCACCACGCCGACATTCACCCGGTTGTCGTGCGGGGCATTGATGTTGCGCAGCGGGCCGCCCCGCACGGCCTTGCCATCAACAAGCGTTGACGCCTCGCTGGCCTTGGACAATTCGCGCCTGATGTCTCCCAGGATTTTGTCCCGCGTCCCGTCATCCCAGAGGGGCACGCCCGCCGAACTTACGCGGCCTTCGAAAATATTGCGGGGGGGCGGAATGCGCGGATGCGGAATTTGCGTAAGTGCTGAAACCTCCACCACCGGATCGGCAATGATATCGGCAATGGGCGCATCATCATCGGCAAGACGGTTGACGAAAGAGGTATTGGCGCCATTCTCCAGAAGCCGCCGCACCAGATAGGCCAGGAGATCCTCGTGGCTGCCCACCGGCGCATAAATCCGGCACGGCAGATTCATTTTCGTGGACCCCACCACCTGCTCGTAAAGCGCCTGCCCCATGCCGTGGAGCCGCTGGAACTCATAGCCCCCCTGCCCGCCCGCCATGATTTTGACCGCGGTAATCGTGTGGGCATTGTGCGTGGCAAATTGCGGATAAAACAGGTGGCGCTTGCCCAGCAGGAATTTGGCACAGGCCAGATAGCTCACATCGGTGGAAACCTTGCGGGTGAACAGCGGATAGGCCTCAAGCCCCGCTTCCTGCGCCCGCTTGATTTCCGTATCCCAATAGGCGCCCTTCACCAGCCGCACCGGCAGAACACGCTGCGTTGTTTCGGCAAGCTTGGCCAGCCATTCCAGAACCGGCTTGGCCCGCTTGCCATAGGCCTGCACCGCAAGGCCCAACCCGTTCCAGCCCTTCAGGCTGGGTTCCCCCGCCAGAGTTTCAAACAGGTCCAGCGACAGGTCGAGCCGGTTCACTTCCTCCGCATCGATGGTGAGCCCCACGTTCAGCGACTTGGCCAGCACCGCAAGCTCAATGATCTGCGGCAGAAGCTCGGCCCGCACCCGCGCCTGCTGCTTCACCTCATAGCGCGGATGCAGCGCCGACAGCTTCACGGAAATCGACGGCCGCGAAAAAACATCGCTGCCGGTGGCCTTGGCGCCAAGCTTCTTCAGCGCCGTTTTATAGGAGGCGAAATATTTCTTGGCGTCATCCGCCGTAAACGCCGCCTCGCCCAGCATGTCATAGGAGAAGCGGTAGCCCTCCGCTTCCAGCGGCTTGGCAATGCCCAAGGCCTCCTCAATGGTGCGGCCCAGCACGAATTGCTTTCCCATGATCCGCATGGCCTGCTTCATGGCGCTGCGGATGACCGGCTCACCCGAACGCGCGATCAGGCGCTTGAGATAGCCCGCCGTATCGAATTTGGTACCCTTGCCAAGCTCGACGATCCGGCCGGTCAGCATCAGGCCCCAGGCCGAGGCATTCACGAACAGTGATTCCGACTGGCCGAGATGGCCCTCCCAATCCTTGCCGCCGATCTTGTCGGCGATCAGCTTGTCGGCGGTCTCCGCATCGGGAATGCGCAAGAGCGCCTCCGCCATGCACATCAAGACCACGCCCTCCTCCGAAGAGAGGGAATACTCTTGCATGAACGCGTCAATGCCGCCCTGCGCCTGGCGATTGGCGCGCACCGCCGCCACCAGAACCTTGGCGAGGTCAGCCGCCCGCTTCCTGTCGTCGGGGTTGAGTAGTGCTTCCGCCGCCAGTTCATTCACCAGCAAGGTTTCATCGGCAAAAAGGCGGGCGGAAATGGCGGCACGGCTTGGATTGGCGGTCATGAAGCTCTCCGGAATGGCGGGACAATGCCACAGTCCCAAACATTTTTCTCGCCATTAACGGCAAAATATGTGGATATAAAGCGCCCCGTATGTGCGCCAGTTGCTGCCGATTCCCAAACCCAAGGTTTAAAACCCGTGAAGCCAAAGATCGTCCGTACCATCGATGGGCTGCGCCGCGAAACGGCCAAGTGGCGCAACGACGACCTGACTTTTGCCATTGTGCCCACCATGGGGGCTCTCCATGAAGGCCATCTAGCCCTTGTGGCCGAAGGCTTGGAACATGCCGACCGGGTGCTTGTCACGATTTTCGTGAATGCCAGGCAATTCGGGGCAAATGAGGATTTAAGCCGCTACCCGAGGGACGAGGCAGGCGATGTCGCCAAGCTGGCCGAGGCCGGGGCCCATTTGATTTTCGCCCCCCAGCCTGAGGAAGTCTACGGCGAGGATTTCGCCACAACCGTGGTCCTGAAAGGTCCCGCCAAGGCCAACCTGGAAGACAAGTTCCGCCCTAATTTCTTTGATGGCGTGGCCACCATCGTGGCCAAGCTCTTCATTCAGAGCGGGGCCGACTTCGCCATGTTCGGCGAGAAGGATTACCAGCAATTGCAGGTGGTGACCCGGATGGCCCGCGATCTCGACATGCCCATCAAGGTCATCGGCGTGCCGACCATGCGCGCCCCTGATGGCCTTGCGTTGTCGTCACGCAACCAATACCTCACCAAGACCGAGCGCAGCCAGGCCACCGCCATCCACAAATCCCTGACCCAGGCCGCCGAGAAAATCCGCAACGGCACCGATCCGCAAAAGGCCATGCGCGCCGCCTCGCGCTCCCTCACCACGCTTGGCTTCAAGGTCGATTACGTCACCGCGCGAAACGCCGAAACCTTGGCCGTGCCGCAATCCCACAGCGACGAACCTTTGCGCCTCTTGGCCGCCGCCTGGATCGGCAAGACGCGGCTGATTGACAATATTGAAGTGTAAATTTACAGCAGCCCCAGCGCCGACAATTCCCGCCGCATGGATTCATTCATCTCGCTGGCGGTTGCGCCTTTTTTCAGATCTTCCGGGGCATCCTCGGCGCTGAGATAGCGCCAGCCCTGGAAGGCCCGGCGCGGCGTGGGCCAGACCGGAACGATCTTTGCCTTGAAATCAATACGGCAGCGCGAAATGCCATCCTTGCCCTTGACCGGCACAAGATCCGCAATGGGCTGGCGGCACAGGATCATGCCGCGGATCACCCAGTAGAGTGAACCACCCTTCAATATCTCGGCGCTGCGCGTGGGAAACATCCGCGTTGTGTGATCGAGGCTGTCCAGGCCCTTGCGCGCATCCCGCACCCATTGCCTGAGTTCGGACACTTCTGAAACGCCGACGCATAATTTGATGAGATGAAGCGCCATAAATAAATGGAATTCCTCTGGACTAGGGATGAAATACTTATGCTAACATGGCCGCGAGGGAAATCTCAAAGCCAATGTTTTCCGAGCATGAGGATAAAAGCCATGACCACAGTTGCAAAAGTAATCGAACTCACCTCGTCGTCGCCCAAGAGCATTGAAGATGCAATCGAAACCGGCATCAAGCGCGCCGACACCACTCTTGACCAGATTGAGGGCGCCTGGGTGCAGGACATCAAATGCGTTGTCAAGAACGGCAAGGTCAGCGAATGGCGCGTCAACATGAAGGTGACCTTCCTGCTGAAGTGAGCGGCAGGTGATCACGCGAACGTGAGGGCGCGAACGGGCTCGTGACTGGCAAGTGAAGCGGAATTTCGTCATCTGAATTGGATGATGCCCGTCGATCAGAACCCGACACTTGCCGGCCTCACGGATTTTCTCAGCCATGATTATCCAAGGCTCAGGCTTTATGTGGGCGAGACGGCATTCAACGCCATGGCGCGTCACTGCCTTGCCGCAACTGAAACGCCAAATGTCCGGACACTATCGCGGCACCTGCCGGATTTTCTTGCGCTCACCAAGCCGTTTTCCAGAAGCCCCGAACTTTCCGACCTTGCCCGCCTCGAACGGGCCTTTCAGGCGGCCTTCAACGCCCCCGATGCCCCGATCGTCACGAATGCCCCACCGCGCCCGCTTTGCATCGAACTTCATCCTTCGGTCCAACGGCTGCAGTTGCGCACCAACGTCACCAGCATCTGGGCTGCCCTCACCGCCGGTGAATTGCCCGCTCCTCCCGCAAGGCTTGAGGTGCCCCAGGAGCTGCTGGTCTGGCGCCAGGGCGCGGCATCACGCTTCCGGATGCTGGGGCGCGAAGAAGCCGCAACGCTCGACGCGGCGGCGCGCGGCGAAGCAATCGGCACTGATCAGTCGTCGGAAAGCTTCTTGCGCGGCTGGCTGGAGGCCGGGATCGTCTCAGCCCTCAGGAGTTGATCTTGCTCACATAGCAGGAAACGCCGCTGGACTTGAGCTTTGTGCAGCTTTTCTTGGCCGCGTTCTGGTCCTCAAAGCCGGAGAGGCGCACCCGGTAGACAATGCCCTTGGTGCCAAGGTCGGCCCGCACCACAACCGGCGTCGAGGCCGCGAGCGCCGCGTGCTTGGCCTTCATCTTCTTCCAGGTCGACCAGGCGCCGTCCTCGCTGGTGGCTGAAGCCACCTGCACGCTCCAGCCTTCCAGGGCTGGTGCCGCGGCGGCGGGTTCCTCTTCAGACGTTTCAGCAATCGCGGCAACCGCCGGTTCGACGATGGCCGCCGCGCCTGCCGCAGGCGCGTCATCGTCCTCAACTACTTCAACTGCAACGATTTTCTCTTCCTCGACCGGCACGCGGTCGACAATCTTGGCAGACACGGCTGCCGGCACGCTCACCGCCGCAGTCAGGATCGGATCGCTTTCCGTCTCGCCCAATAATGCGAGGCTTGGCTCAACCGCCGGGGGCAGATCGGGCTTGCGCACCGTAACCTGGCCGCCGCCAACAGCGGCAACCGCTGCTGGCTTGGAAACAACGCTGCCCTGCAAGGTGGCAAGCCTGTCAATGGCCTGCTTGAACCGGGGATTGGCGGCAACCGCCCGCTCCAGGGACTTCCGCGCCTCAGTGGGCCGCTTAAGGCTTTCATAGGTAAGGGCTTCCGCAAAATAGACGTTGGCCGCATTGGGATGGTGATAGCGCGTGGCTTTTTCATAATCCGACAGGGCAAAGAGGAACTGCCCGCTTTCCCGCAACGCGTTGCCGCGGCCATAATAGGCATGGGCAAAGGTGGGATCGAGGAACAGCGCACTGGTGTAATCTTCAACCGCCGCCGACAGGTTCGGCAATTTCTGCTGGCTCAGGCCCCGGTTGTACAGGGCGGTGGCGCGCATTTCGGCGCTCATCGCATCAAGGCGCAGCGCCGCGGTGTAATCATCAATGGCTTCCTGGTGTTCGCCGAGCTGCTGATAGGCAAAGCCGCGGTTGAGCAAAGCATTCGCCAGCACTTCCGTCGGCAAATCCTGGGATTCAATCGCCTGTGAATAGGCGTCTATCGCTGCCTTCTGGTCTCCCGCCGCCAGTGCCCGATAGGCCTGTTGAGCGATGATTTCATTGGTCTTTTCGGTGGCGAATGCCGGACCGGATGCAGCCACACATGCAGCGAGAAACGCGGAACTGACAGACGCAAGGATTACACGACGGACACTCATCCCGCCAGTAATAGGCCGTTAGGGTTAAAACTCCGTTGCCACCCCTATTTTCCTCTCTCCATGGGAGAAGGAAATCATCTCCTCAACCCTCGCGCAAGGCGTGGGCGAACTGGTCGGTCAGCGGCTTCAGGAAATAGGTCATCGGTGACTGCGCTTCCGTCTGGATAAAGGCTTCCGCCGGCATGCCGGGCTTCAGCTTGTTGTCGCCAAGCTTGGCAAGCTCGCTGGCCGAAATCATCAAGCGCACCGAGTAAAACGGCGGCGAGCTCGCATCAATCCGGCTTGTATCGGCGGAAATCTGCGTTACCTCGGCGGCAACCTCGGGCGTCAGCCTGGAATTGAAGGCGGGAAACCGGATATGGGCAATCTGCCCCGGCCGCACCTTGTCAATGTCCTGCGGCATGACCTGGGCCTGCAGGATGAGTTCATCGGCCTCAGGAACAATGAGCATGAGCGGCTCGCCCGGCCCGATGACGCCGCCAATGGTGTGAACCGCAAGCTGGTAGACATCGCCGGTGATCGGCGACTTGATCACCATGCGTTCCAGCCGCGACGCGACGGCAAGCTTCCGCTCCCTCAGTTCGGCCACCTTGCCCTCGATTTCGCGGAGCTCCGTGAGGGTCTGCGATAGGTCCTCTTCATCGATCTGCAGGATTTGCACGCGCACTTCGGCAATGCGCGCTTCCGCCGAGGCCTTGCTGGCCACCAGTTCGCCCCGCTCGCCGTCAAGCCGCGCCGTTTCACGGTCCATCGCCATGACGCGGCTGATCGGCACAAGCCCCTTGCTCTGCAGGTCCTTCAAATCCGTGAGTTCGGCGCCGATCAGGATCAATTGCTTTTCCTTGGCGACTTTTTGCGATTCCAGGCCGCCGATCTGTTCGGTCAATTGGCCGATCTGCTGGTTGAGCTGTTCCTTCTTGCCGACAATGGCCTGCAGCCGCGCGTTGAACAGTTTGCTCTGCCCCGCCATGATGGCGGCCACCTCCGGCTCATTTGCCCGCGCCAGAATCTCCGCCGGAAAGACGATCGTCGAAGCCCGGTCGCGCTGCGCTTCAAGCCGGGCTCGCTTGGCCAGGGCCTCGTCCAGCAGGCCGTCAATGATGGCCAGCTCGGACCTGGTTTCGGTGTTGTCGAGAACCACCAGCGCCTGTCCGATTTCGACCCGGTCGCCGTCCTTCACCCGAATCTCGCCGACGATGCCGCCTTCCTTGTGCTGAACTTTCTTGGAATAGGATTCAACCATGATGGTGGCGGGTGCGATGACCGCGCCGTTCAGTTCCGTGAAATTCGCCCAGCCTCCCACCACGCCGACCATGAGCAGGACCGACAGGAAGCCCACCGCCTGAAAGCGCCGCAGCGAGGAATTTGTGTTGATCGTTTTCATCGCCTAGTTCGCCTGTATGAGAGTTGGCTTGGCGGGCGGCGGCGCGGGCCTGGCCTCGCCCGTCGCCGGCCGGTTCAGCACTCTTTTTAGAATTTCGTCGCGCGGCCCCAGGGCCACGGTCCTGCCTTCGCTCAGGACCAGGATTTGCTGGATGGAGGCGAGCGCGCTTGGCCGGTGCGCGATGACCACCACCGAGGCGCCCCGCTCCATGGAAATCCGAATGGCCCGGTCGAGGGCGGCTTCGCCTTCCGCGTCGAGATTTGAATTGGGTTCATCGAGCACAAACAATACCGGATCGCCATAGAGGCAGCGCGCCAGCGCAACCCGTTGCCGCTGGCCTGCCGAAAGCCGCGCGCCATTCTCGCCCAGCGGCGTATCATAGCCCATCGGCAGGCGCATGATCAGATCATGGACATTGGCAAGCTGGGCGGCCTGCACGATCTTCGTGGGCTCGGCCCCCACTTCAAAGCGCGCGATGTTCTGCGCCGCCGTGCCGTCAAACAACTGGATGTCCTGGGGCAGATAGCCGATAAGCTTGCCCGCCTCGTCGATGTCGCGCTGGTCGTGGGTGGCGCCATCCAGGCGCACCGTGCCGCGCGTAATCGGCATGACGCCAACCAGCGCCCGCGCCAGGGTTGACTTGCCCGCGCCGGTGGGCCCGATCACCCCAATGCCCTTGCCCGGCTCCACCGAAAAGGTGATGCCATGCAGCACCGGCTTTTCCGCGCCCGGCATTTGCACGATGAGATTTTCAACTTCAAGTTTTCCGCTGGGCGCGGGAAGCTTCATGCGGTGGGCGACGGCGGGAACCGAGGCCAGAACCATGCCCAGCCGCTCGATCGCCTTGCGGAAGCCGAGGAACTGCTGCCAGCTTGCAACCGCCTGTTCGACCGGCGCCAGCGCCCGCCCCATGATGATCGACGCGGCAATCATCGCGCCCGCTGAAATTTCGTGCTGGAGCGCCAGATAGGCGCCAAGCGCCAGAATGCCCGACTGCACCATGAGGCGCAAAACCCGCGATGCGGCACTGAGGCTGCCGCCCACGTCATTGGCGATGGTCTGGTGGTCCAGCGCCAGTTGCTGCATGTCGGACCATTTCTTGCGAATGGCGCCGCGCATGCCGAGCGAATGCAGCGCTTCCGAATTGCGCCGGCTTTCATCGGTCATGATCGATGATTTGACGATGGCCGCATTGGCTTCAGCGAGCGGGCCGCGCGTTGCCTTTTCCGACCAGATCGCCAGAATGAAAATGACAATGGCCGCAATCACCGCGGCAACGCCAAGCACCCAGTGCATCAGGAAGATGACCAGCAGATAGATGGGGACCCACGGCATGTCGAGAAAGGCGAAAGGCCCCTGCCCCGAGAGGAACTGGCGGATCGTGGCCAGGTCATTGATCGGTTGGCCGCCGATCCCTTGCGTGCGGCGCAGCGCATGTA
>Ga0307505_10003294_pt1 | contig 10260 bp, 4 predicted proteins | sample 23_S_MG_FD_202183 | JGI IMG/M metagenome (GOLD analysis project Ga0307505, IMG submission 202183) | Soil microbial communities from Populus trichocarpa stands in riparian zone in the Pacific Northwest, United States - 23_S | ecosystem: Environmental > Terrestrial > Soil > Riparian zone > Trees... | reverse complement strand
GCGCCAATCGTAATGTGGTGACATTTGCGTCGAACTACGGCAACCAGTACGCGCATTTTGACGGCATCGACGTGACCCTGGACGCCCGTCTGCGCCGCATCGTCTTGCAGGGCGGAGTCAGTGTTGGTCAGACGATGACGGACCACTGCGATCTGGTTGATTCCCTGCCAGAGGTCCTCCTTGGCTTGAACGGTGTCGGTCCCGCTGGCGGCGGCGTGTGGACACCCGCGGAGTACTGTCGTCAAGAAAGCGGCTTCGTCCCGCAATACAAGGGACTGTGGTCCTATCAGCTTCCCTGGTGGGGCATCAGGACCAGCGGTACCATTCAGAGCATTCCTGGTCCGTTGGTTCAAGCCAACGTCATCTACACGGGTGCTCAGGTCCTGGCGGCAAACCCTCAACTCGGTGCGTTCAGTGCTGGAGCGGTCGGTCAGGCCTCGATCAACGTATTCGAACCCGGACACCGCTACGGGGATCGGCTCAATCAGCTCGATCTCAGATTCACGAAGATCGTTCGGATGGGCCGGTCGGCGCTCGATCTGAATGTCGACCTCTACAACGCCCTGAACTCCGACGCGATCATCACGCAGACGGCGCAGTACGGAACCACGTGGTTGAGGCCCACGGCCGTCATTCAAGCGCGCTTCGTCAAGTTCAGCGCCCGGATCGACTTCTGATGGTTCCGTGAGTATCGAACGCTCAGCGAAGAGGCCTACCGTATCTGAATGATGCCCCGGCGAATCGCCACTGAGACCGCACCGGTGCGGTCGTTGACGCCGAGTTTGGTGAAGATGTTCTTCAGATGGGTGACGACGGTCTCTTCGCTGATCGAAAGGTCCGCGGCCACCTCTTTGTTTCGTTTTCCTTCGGCGACGACGTACATGATCTGAACCTCCCGCGTCGTCAGCGCGGGATGGCTCGCTCTAGTCAGCAACGCTGCCTCGACGTCCGCGGACACCGTCGGCTGTCCCGAGTGCACCTGACGGATCACCTGCACCAGGTCCCCGGACAGCGTGTCTTTCAGCAGGTACGTCGCCGCGCCTGCCGACATCGCCTGGTGAATATGTTCCTCGCTCTCGTACATCGTCAGCACGATGATGCGTGCATCCGGGTGCCTCTTCTTGATCGCCCTGGTCGCTTCGACGCCGCTAATAGTGGCCAGCTGCAGATCCATTAAGGTGATATCAGGGGTGTCGTGCGCGAAGAACTCGATGGCCTCCTCGCCCGTTGCCACCGATCCGATCAGCGCCATGTCGGCCTCGCGGCTCACGATCAGCCCGATCCCCTCTCGTACGATCGCGTGGTCGTCCACGCACAGCAGACGAATCATGGGTGGTTCCGCCCGATCAAGCCGTGGCCCTCATCGGGAAGACGGCTTCTATGTCGGTGCCCCGCTGCGCCGAGGTCACAATCGTCAGTTCGCCGCCGAAGGTCTTGGCCCGTTCCTTCATGCTGAGCAGGCCAAACCGCTTCGGCTCCGATAGCGAGGCCCCTTCGAGAGAGAAGCCGCGACCGTCGTCGCTCACTCGAAGCACGATTGACGATTCGTCGAATCGAAGCTCCGTCTGCACCCACGTTCCGCCAGAATGGCGGACGGCGTTGACGATGGCCTCGTGGGCGATGCGGAGGAGCTCGTTTTCGACTCGAGGGGGGCACTCGCGCGGCTTTCCCTTGACCTTCACCGAACACCGCATGGCGGTGTCGGATGTCAGTCGCGCCGCGAGTTCATGAAGCGCCTCCTCGAAGCTGCGGTGTTCGAGGACCGGCGACCGTAAGTCGAGAATCGATTGTCGGGCGTCGCGTATGTAGGCTTCGAGTTGGAGGCGCAGACGCCCGATGCGCCGCCGGTGGTCCGCTTCTTCCACTGGGTGGGCATGCTCGAGATGGTCCAATTGCAGGCTGATACCTAGCACGCCCTGCAGCAAGGTGTCGTGGATTTCTCGGCTCACTCTGGCTCGCTCCTCCAGCACCGCCGCAAACTGTCTGCGGACGATTCTGGTCCGCAGCCACCAGGCCATTACGACACTGGCGGCGACGAGCATCAGGAGCAGAAGCCGGAATGCCGGCGTCTCGAAGATCGTGGGCGGCAGCCCAAAACTCCAGGTAGCCGGCTGTCCGAACGGTCCCTGGGTGGAATAGGCCTCGACGACGAGGCGATATGAACCCGGTGGGAGGTTGGTATACGAGGCACTCGTTCTCGTGCCAGCGTCCCGCCAATCACGATCGAAGCCCTCGAGACGGTGCCGGAAGCGAAGCCGTGGCGTCGGAGACAGACGAAGCACTGAAAAGGTGACGTCGAGCCGACGTGTGCCTGCGGACAGTGACGGTTCGGCCGACACGTCGACGAGGCCTCGCTCTGTCGCGACCGATTCGATCCGCACGCTCGCTGAAGGCAGTCCGTCGCTGAACTCGACGGCGTTCGGGTCGAGGGTGGTGAGAGTTCCGCCCCGAGCGAACCACACCGTCGAATCGAAGCCCTTGGCGGCTCGCAGGAACTCGACTGAGGCGCCTGCCAACCCGTCGTTGCCGTCGAAGAACCGGTAACGCATCAGATGTGCAGGGTCAGCCGCCTTGGGCAGCTCCTTGGGATGAATCCGCAGTACGCCCAGGTCCGTGTTTATCCACAGAAACCCGTCGTCGTCCTCGACGATGGCCCACACTTGATTGCGAGACGATTCTGGTGAGAGCTGGACCGATGACAGCTTGCCGCTGTATCGGTAGAGACCGTCGCTTGCCCCTATCCACATCGCACCGGTGTGGTCCTCGAACAGCGAACGCACGGCTCGAGGGCCGCTCGAAGAGTTCAGGACCTGGCGGAACGTTCCGGCCGCGTCGACGACACCGACAGCTCCGTCTACGAATGCCACCCAGAGGCGGTCCTGCCGGTCGATTGCTCCCAGCTGAACCGGTCGCGTCATCCAGGGGAAGCGCGCCTCCTCCAGGCGCTCCTTCTCGTAGCTGAACAGCCTCCTGCGGTCGCCCATCCACAGGCGTCCCGTTCGATCCGACGTCAACCAGGTCCCTGTGGTCCAGGTCGGAGTCCGGACGACGAGCACCACACGGTCGTGCTCCACGCGACCGAGTCCGCGGTTGGTTACGACCCAGAGCGTTCCGGCATGGTCGTGATGCAGGCTGTAAACGACAACCTCCGGGGCGCTGTGGACCGTTCGGTGCCACCTTTCCCCCGACCGGGAGAATTTGACCAATCCGTCGGACCGTGTCCCCGCCCACACGCCGGTTCCGTTCGCCGTTGCCTCGATCGCAAGGATCGGTCCGGCGTAAGCCACGGGTATCAGTGGCTTACGCGTCAGCCGAAGGAGCCCGGCCGGCGTCCCGACCCATACGTTGCGCTGACGGTCCTCGAACAACGCCTGTGCCGAGTCTCCTGGCAATGCGGGCGCTGGCTCGACCTGCAGGGCGCCGGTTCCGCCCCTAGTCGACGATTTGGCGCGCCAGAGCCCCTTCCCGATGGTGGCGATCCACAGGTTGCCTTCGCTGTCGTGGATGGCGCGGTAGCCGTTACCCAGCCGCGTGTGGTCGTAGGTGGATTTGCCGGCACGAACGAAGCCATAGACCGGGTGGGTGGCCCAGACGTTGCCGTCAGATCCCTCGCTGACTGCGTAGGCGAAGTCCCGCGAAAGTCGCTCGAAGCTCGTGCCGTCCGCGGTCTGGCGATAGACACCCTGGCCAGAGGTCAGGTAAAGCCTTCCACTGCGCCCGACGTACGCGTTGAGGACGCGGACTCTGGAAGCGTCGATGGCGGTCTCCACCCATTGATGATCACGGTAACGATGGGCACGGCCTCCAGCCACAGCCCAGATGGTGCCGCTCATATCCTCCGCGAGGGCATCGATTCGACTGATTGGTTGGTCGGGCAGTTCGCCCTGCTGCACGCGCAGGTCCCGGATCTTGACGGCTTCGCCGCTGGCGAAGCCCACCAGGAGGGCACCATCTCGAGTGACGAATACCGAGACCGCGCCCGCGCGGGGAAACTCGCCGGTCACGAGCTCCGCTGCGGAAACGAACCGAAATCCGTCGAAGCGGACAAGCCCGCTCTCCGTGCCGAGCCACAGGTATCCCGACTTGTCCTGGGCGACGGCATACACCGTTCCGATCGGCACCCCGTCCCGATCGACCCACGAAGTAACCAGGTAGTCGGCGAGCGGTGACTGTACGTCTGCGGCCCGTGACACTCCGCCCGCAACGAGAGCAAAGGTCAGTGCCAGGACGCCCGCACGACTACCCAGCACAGATGGAGGTTGTGGCGGCATGGACTCGCAAAGACTGAAAGATAGCCGATCTAGGCCCTTCCGGGGGTCTCAACCCTCCTAAATACCGGGCTTTCGGTATTGTTGGTGGGCGCTACTGCGGGTGAAATCACTCAGGATTCCTGCGGGGTGAAAATGATATCCGCTGGGCTGTCTAAGACGGTTTCCTGATGGGGGTGGGCATGCCAACCTGTTCGGGCCTGCTGCGGCGGGGACACATCCGTGTGGTCGCAACGGTTGTTCTCTCGGTGTCCTCCGTCTGGGCGTTCGCCGCGGGCGGCCAGGTCACCGTGGATCAGCCGCGGGCGGCATCCCCTGCGGATCGGGCTGCGCGCGCCAGTGAGCAGCCGGACCGAGGGCGCATTCGATTCAATCGGGACGTTCGCCCAATCATGTCCGGGACCTGCTTCCGGTGCCACGGGCCCGATGAAGGGTCGCGCATGGTCGGCATGCGCCTGGACCTCCGCGACGAGGCGATCGAGCCCCGTCGCAATGGAACGCCTATCGTCCCGGGCAACCCGGACGCGAGCCTTGTCGTCCAGCGAATCTTCGCGACGAACACGGCGCTGCAGATGCCTCCAGCGGCGATCCACAAGGATCTGACACAGGCGCAGAAAGAGACCATCAGGCGATGGGTTGCCGAGGGCGCTGAATATGAGGGCCACTGGGCGTATCAGGCCATCCGCCGTCCCGTGGTGCCCGCTGTCGTTGCACCGGCACGCACGGCGGTCGACGCGTTCGTGTCTTCCCGCCTGCGTGCCGAGGATCTGCAGCTGTCTCCAGAGGCGGATCGTCGAACTCTGATCCGTCGCCTGTCGCTGGATCTGACAGGGTTGGCGCCGTCGGTTGCCGAAGTGGACGCGTTTCTCGCGGATCGTTCGTCGGGCGCCTATGAACGTGTGGTGGACCGGTTGCTGGCGTCCCCTCGTTTCGCGGAGAAGCAAGCCCTCTACTGGCTCGATGCCGTGCGATACGCCGACACGTCGGGGTTTCACGGGGACAATCCCTATCCGGCCTGGCCTTACCGTGACTACGTGCTGCAGGCGTTTCACACCAACCGGCCCTTCGACGAGTTCACCCGAGAGCAGCTGGCGGGCGATCTGCTGCCGTCACCGACGGTGGATCAACGGATTGCTTCCGCCTTCAACCGACTCAATCGTGTGTCTGGAGAGGGTGGGTTGCAGGAGAAGGAATATCTGGCGAAGTATGGTGCCGATCGCGTCCGCACCGTGAGCACGGTGTGGATGGGGACGACCGTCGGCTGCGCCGAGTGTCATGACCACAAGTTCGATCCGATTCTCGCGAAGGACTTCTACGCGCTGAAGGCGTTTTTCGCCGACATCGACGAGCCAGGCCTCGCTCGAGACGGAGGGGGGCGGAACGGGCCGGAGGCGTGGGGCGCGAAACTGCAGCTCCCGACGTCCACGGAGAAGGAGCAGGTGGAGAGCGTGGACCGGGCCATTGCGGCGGCGCGGACCCGCCTGAGCGCCGCCACGCAGGCGCGTCAGAGTGAGCGCGGCGCATGGGCACGTGAGCTGCTTGGGCGTTTCGATCGGGGAGAGCTCCGCTGGCAGTTCATGCGACCGGTATCGGCGACCGCGCGTCGGGCCACGCTGTCCATCCACGACGACCTCGGTGTGCGTATAGGCAGTCTGCTCAGGTTTCATCAGAAGCCTGTCACCGGGCTGATTGTCGCTTCTGGGGCCAATCCGGATACGGAGACCTACACCATCACGATCAGGCCGGGGAAGGGCGTCTGGCGTTCGCTTGGCGTTGAAATCGCTCGAGACGATACCCTGCCCGGCGGCTATGTGGCCAGAGGCGGCCTTGGCGTGGAGCTCAGCGAAGTCGAAGCATCGCTGTCCCAGCCGGGTGCGCCGACTCGGAAGCTGACGTTCTCGGTCGGAGCCGCCAGCGGCACGCGATTTCTTTCCGGGGCAATCGACACTTCGGTGGCGGCGGCGATCGACGGCGATCCCAAGACGTCTTGGCTCGTAGGGGACTTCGGAACATCGGCTTCCAATCCGTTTGTCGCTCTCCAGCTGTCGGAGCCGGTTGTCACATCCGAGACCGCCGTGATCGTGCTCGCGTTTCGTCACGAATCGGCGACGCGCCGCGCAACCCTGGGTCGCTTTCGCGTCGCCCTCTCCGCGGGGCCTGCATGGCCAGATGACGCTTCGCAGGGTGGGACGGTCGAGGACTCGGTCGTGAATCCCGACTCCGAATACCGTGGCCTGCCTCAGTCCCTGGTCCGGACCATTGCGTCGCCGGGACAGCCACTTCCGGACGCGGAACGTCGCGCCGCTTCAGGGCGTCAGCGGCGGGGAGGCTCGTCGGAGGAGACCGGCGACATTGTCGACGCCTTCTTCCAGCTCAGCGCGCCCGATTTGATCCCCCTCTCGGCCGCACTGGCGCGCCTCGAAACGGCCAAGGCGCGCTTGGAGATGGGGATTGCCAGGGTCGTGGTCAGTCAGACGATGGCGACTCCCCGCGAAACGCGGGTGCTACCGCGCGGGAACTGGATGGATGACTCTGGGGCGGTGGTGCAGCCCGCGATCCCGGAATTTCTCGGGACGTTGACGACGGGCGGCCGGCGTGCGACGCGGCTCGACCTCGCCAATTGGCTCGTGTCTCCTGAGAATCCGTTGACCGCTCGAGTGTTTGTCAACCGCACCTGGCGTCAGCTGTTCGGTGTCGGGCTGTCCCTGTCGTTGGGCGACCTGGGGTCTCAGGGGGAATGGCCATCACACCTGGACCTGCTCGACTGGCTCGCCGCGGAGTTCATGCAGCCCACAGTCGGCCGACAGCCTGGCGCGCATGCCTGGGACGTGAAGCACTTGATTCGGACGATCGTGACCAGCCACACCTACCGCCAGTCGTCCATGCCGGTGCCGGATGCAGAGGCGAAGGATCCCGGGAACCGACTGCTCGCACGACAGAATCGACTGAGAGTCGAAGCTGAAGTGGTGCGCGATCTGGCCCTGCAAGCGTCCGGCTTGCTGGTGGAGCGGCTCGGAGGGCCGAGTGTGCGGCCCTATCAGCCCGAGGGCTATCTGGCGGCCTTGAACTACCCGCGTCGGGCATACTCCGAGAGCCACGACGCAGACTTGTACCGGCGGGGTTTGTACGTCTTCTGGCAACGTACGTTCCTTCATCCGAGCTTGCAGGCGTTTGACGCGCCGTCCCGTGAAGAGGGCGTCCTGGAGCGAACGACGTCGAATACGCCGTTGCAGGCTCTGGACCTGCTGAACGATCCGATCTTTGTCGAGGCCGCCAGGGGTTTTGCTGCCTTGGCGCTTCGAGAGCCAGGTCCATCAAGTGCCCGGATTCGATGGATATTCCTGCGCGCCACGAGCCGCGAGCCCAACAGCGCAGAGTCTCGGACGCTCGCAGGCCTCTACGCAAGCGCCCTGCGAAGATTCCGGTCGAATCAGGCCGAGGCCGAGAAGTTTGTCACCATCGGTGAGTCGCTGGTGCCACGAGGCGTTCCAGCTCCAGAGTTGGCCGCGATGGCGACGGTTACTCGTGCGGTATTGAGCCTCCACGAGATGATCACGCGCAATTGAGGGACAGTTAGATGGACGCCAACGGACGACGACGTGAAGACATTTGCCGACGGACGTTTCTCGGCAAGGGCCTGGTTGGCCTGGGGGCCGTTGCGCTGCAGTCGATCCTAGATCCGGCGCTCGTTCGAGCGGCGCAATCGGCCGAAGCCGCCGCTGCGCAAGGAGTCGTCAACCCGCTGCATCATGCTGCCAAAGCCAAGCGCGTCATCTATCTCTATCAGGCTGGCGGCCCATCTCATCTCGAGACGTTCGACTACAAGCCCAAGCTGGTCGCCATGAACGGGCAGCCGATGCCCGAATCCCTGACCAAGGGACAGCAACTCGCCCAACTTCAGCGACAAAAGCTGATGTGCTATGCGCCTCAGTTTCCGTTCAAGAAATTTGGCAAGTCGGGGCAGGAGATGGCCGAGATATTTCCGCATCTCGGCAGCGTGGCCGATGACTTGTGCATTGTCAGATCGATGTTCGGGGAGCAGATCAATCACGATCCCGCGCATCAGATCATGAACAATGGTTCGATCCTTCCCGGTCGTCCAAGCTTTGGCTCGTGGCTGTTGTACGGCTTGGGCTCGGAGTCGGAGAATCTCCCGGGCTTTGTCGTAATGATCTCAACCGGCCGGGGCGGAAGCATGCAACCGATTGCCGCGCGGCAATGGCAGACCGGTATCTTACCGAGTAAGTACCAAGGCGTGAAGATCAGCTCGTTCGGCGACCCTGTGTCTTACATCGACAATCCCTCGGGTATCACCCGCGACGTGCAGCGCGAGACAATCGACGCGATTAGCTCTCTGAATCAGGCTCGATTCGACCAGGTTCGAGATCCGGAGATCGCAACCCGCATCGCGCAGTACGAGATGGCTTTCAAGATGCAGAGTAGCGTGCCGGAGCTCGTCGACATGAGCCAAGAGCCGCAGCACGTGCTCGATGCATACGGAGCCAAGCCGGGAGATGGTTCCTATGCGTCGAATTGCCTCTTGGCGCGCCGCCTCGCAGAACGTGGCGTCCGCTTCATCCAGCTCTATCATCGTGATTGGGACCACCATTCAGCGGTCAAGAACGGAACCCTGCTCAAAGCCGAGGAGGTGGATAGGGCCACAGCCGCGTTGATCAACGATTTGAAGCAGCGAGGAATGCTGGATGACACTCTGGTGATATTCGGAGGCGAATTCGGACGCACCCCAATGTCTCAGACGGGCGACGGGCGCGACCATCACATCAAGGCCTTCTCCTACGTCATTGCCGGCGGTGGCATCAAGCCTGGCTTGACCTATGGCTCAACCGACGACCTCGGATATGCCGCGCAGGAAAATCCCGTCAGTGTGCACGACTTTCACGCCACGATGCTGCACCTGCTGGGCATCGACCACACTCGTTTGGCGGTGCAGTTTCAGGGGCTCGATGTCCGACTGACAGGCGTGACGGGGCGGGTGGTGAGGGACGTTATTTCATAGGCCACCATCGTTCCCTTTCCAGTCGGTGACCGATGTAGTGACAGCTCGAGTTCGCAGAGCTTGGGTAGATCCGTCCGAAGGAAAGAGATCCGGTGGCCTCGTCGCTTGACGTGTGCAAGGAGAGGCTCGACATGAGAGCGAAGTGGTTCCCGGTTTCGTTGACCGTTGCACTCCTGGCCGCGCTTGCCGCGTGGACTGGGTTCGATCCCGTCGCGACCGGCCTCTTCGCGCAGGCCAACCCCGCCCCGGCTGCCCAAGGTGGCCGCGGCGCCGCGCCGCCTGGCGCCCCGGGGGGCGGGCGCGGGCGCGGTGCACCGCCGCAGATCCTGGGTCCTCCGGCTGGTGTCCAGCCGCTCGCCACGGACCTCTTCTCCTCGAAGAACTTCTACAAGGACCGGGCCAACTGGCTCGACCGGCGGTACTACCGCTGCAACAACCCGCGCCAGATCTACTCGATGTGGGATTCGGGGCGCATCGGTCCGAAGGGGCCGGAGTCGGCGTCGTGGGGCGACTGCAACGATGACTGGCCCCGCGAGCGCATCGTCAGCCCCTACGCGTACACGACGGCGAAGGAGCACTACGAGGCGCTGATGGCGCAGGCCAAGGCCAAGGGCGGCCCGACGGTCTACACGAAGGCGACGACGCCCGACTGGGATGGCTACTACCGGCGCGACGGTCAGGCGGACCGCGGCTCGGAGTGGATCTGGGGCGTCACGCAGGTGTCCACCGTGCTCTCCGTGCTCACGCCTGAATACCAGAAGCGCATGGTGCAGGGCGCCTATCACGAGGGCGTGACCAACGCGCCGCAGTGGAGCGCGTCGTTTTGCTGGCCCGAGGGATTCACGCGCTGGTGGTCGCAGCCGTCGCAGGCCGGCAACTTCCAGCTGACGATGACGCCGTGGAACGTCCAGTTCCTGTCGGGCATCGCCGACAACTTCCTGCGGCAGGTGATGGTGGGCAAGACCGGCCACGTGC
>Ga0307505_10003293_pt1 | contig 10265 bp, 5 predicted proteins | sample 23_S_MG_FD_202183 | JGI IMG/M metagenome (GOLD analysis project Ga0307505, IMG submission 202183) | Soil microbial communities from Populus trichocarpa stands in riparian zone in the Pacific Northwest, United States - 23_S | ecosystem: Environmental > Terrestrial > Soil > Riparian zone > Trees... | reverse complement strand
GGCTCATGATGGCCTGTTCCGCCCCATACATAGACGTACCTGGATGGCTTCGGTGCATCCGCGGCCTGCGCGCTCAATTCAACCGGTCCAGAAACAGCCAGCGCCAGCACCGCTACCAATCCAGCCGTTCTACGCATTTCGGTTGTCTCCATTGATGAATTCTTGGTCCTTCCGATAGCACCGGGAATTCTGCCAGGGAAAGTATGACAGTTCCGTCCAACTACTTTAACCGCGGCTCACCACAGCGACCGCAGAAACCGCGACAAATAGAAAATTTTCCGAGAATGGGTTTCTCAACGGTTCGTACTGAAGCTTGAAATGCGAGCGTCTTTCTTTAATGCAGTTCCCAAAAACCCGTAGTTTGGATTTTCTGTGGTCGCTGTGGTCTCTTGTGGTTAGCCGCCGTCAAAGTAGTTGCTTCGTACAAAGAATTCCCGGATGATCCAAACTGGTCGTCCGACAGTCAATGACCCATCCAGTAACTCATCTTCACAAGAAACACGTTCCGCGGATCCGCCGAGAACAGCCGGCCGAGCTCGCGCCGCACGGGAAGCCCTGACGCGAGCACGCCGTTGTCGCGCGCCTGACTCCAGACCAGGAACAGAGTAGAACCCGGACGGTACTGCCACCGGAGCACCGAGTTCGCCCTCAGCTGCCGTACGTTGAAGTTCGGATTCGGAAAAGTGAAATCCGCCTCTCCGTCACGCTGCAGATCGACCGAATACCGGTTCGTCAGGGCGTCAAAGCTCAGCCTGTCGCTCTCCAGTGTGGCGAAACGGTCGGCGAACCTCTTCGCCGACGGAGCTTTAACCTCGCGAATAGTGGTGTAGCGGCCCGAACTGATGAACGGCTGCGCATATACGTCGAGTGAAAGCTCAGGACTGAAGGTGTACGAGACACGGGCAGTAACCGACGCTGTCGTCTGCTCCAGCTTTCCCATCAGATAGTACGGGCGACCGGCCAGCGTGACAGTCCTTATGTACTGATCCTCATCCCTGTTCCACGTAGCTGACGGCGTGAGCGACACCGAAACCGCCGCGGAAGGCCGCACTATCACACCCGGCGCGAAAGTAATCCTTCGCTCGGCTGTCTCCTCCGCGTAGTAGCTGTAAAGACGAAAACTTCCGCTCACAGCGTTCCGGCGGTTTGTGTTCACAGTGAGGTCGGCGTCAGTGTATGCGGCATTCATCAGCGCAGGTCCTCCGCGGAGATCCCATGGGGAAACGCTTCGCTGCCACCTGGTCGAAAAGAGTGACATTCCCCAGAGGTTCCTGAACTGGGCATTCAGGCGGTACTCTCCCATGGACCTGAAACGCTCGCCGCCGAAGGTCCACGCCGGGATGAGGCTTGCCCCCGTGCTCCAGTTCCGGGTGTACCTGTTCGCCTTGAAGCTCCGATAATTCCAGCCTGTCGCCAGGTACCACGAGTCGGAGTACGTGTTGTATCCGGCATCGTTCAGCTCCAGCCCCGGAGAGCGTGCTCCCCACGTCAGCCCGCCATACCAGTCACCGGCGATTTTCTGGAGCGCGCCCTCGGCCGCCCATCCAGCCATGTCGGTGATGGTCGTGTCGAACTCAGTGTGCGAGGCATCCGGGCGCTGGAACCTGTGAACGCTGCTCCGCTGCGTCGCAGCAAGTGCAGCCTCACTCCCGTGAACCGCTGTTGCCAGCATGAGCAGTCTCGCCTCGTACCGGTTCGCGGCGAAGCGGTGCCACCCGTTCGCCCCTCCCATCAATGACCGGGAGCGAAGAAAATCGAGATCGGTGTCGTCGAACCGGCGCAACGTGGATGATCCGATAGCGCCGATTCCGCTCTGCCCCCGCCTGAAGTCCCGCATCACTCTGGCGACGGAATAATGCGATACCGGCTCGACCGGCTCGCTCGATGTGGCGCCGGTCGAGTCGGCGATCCGCGCCACCGACTCGCCGGTTATCGCGTGAAGCAGTCCCACCGACCAGCCCTTCGACGTTTTGCCGGAAATCTTCGCGGCGCCAAGTATCCGGGCGGCTTCCGGCATGTCAACGAAACCATTGACGGGCGCGCCCATTGACCGCTGCGGCGGCCGGCCGATTCGCCGCGTGTAGAACGCCTGGAGCTCGGGGCTCATCGTGAACCTGAATATCTCGGCGCCTTCATTGAAGAAAGGGCGTCTCTCGGTAAAAAATGTCTCGAACGAGCCGAGGTTCACGACTGATGGATCCGCCTCGACCTGCCCGAAGTCGGGGTTTATCGTCGCAGTCAGCGTGAGACTCGGCGTAATACCGTACTTGATGTCGGCACCGCCCTCCAGCGCAGGATCGTTACGGCGATAGAACGGATTCGCCGAATTGCCGGGGACGCGGCTCAGTCTCCCGAGTGTGTATGGCATGACCTCGAGACGGCGCGTTTTCGCGAGCCCTTCGAGCCCGGTCAGGTGTCCGAAGTACGAAACGACGCGGTTGGTGCCGGGAGTGATCGGCGCCCAGTGAGACACCTCTGAAAGGCGCGAGATGTCGCGGCCGAACTCGATTCCCCACGGCCCCGCATCGCCGCTGGCAGGCACGCTGTACCTGAGCTGCGAGAGAGGAATCCTGAACTCGGCAGTCCAGCCCAGCGAGTCGATCCGGGTTGCCACTTCCCATACCGCATCCCAGTTGGAGTCTTCTCGCGAGTCTTCGAAGAAGACAGCGTCGTACTGAACGCCGCGCGGAGTGGTGGCGAACTTGAACGCTGTCCTCCTGTCGAGGTTGCTGTCGATCGAAACAGTGACCCATTCCGCGGGTGCGCCCGCATCATCCCGCCGGCTCAACGGAGCGCTGATGAGATGCGGGTGAGTGTCGAACATCCGCATCGCAACGTAGAGTGCCGCATCGTCGTATACGACTGAGACTGTCGTGCGCTGCGTCGCGGGCTTTCCTGTCGCGGGCTCACGCTGAATGAAGTCAGTGGCAATCTCGGCCCCCGCCCAGGCCTCGTCGTCGAGTCTTCCGTCGATCACCGGAGACGCGCTGGAGACCCGGCTCGCTGACATCGTGCGGAGCTGGGGCTCCTGGGAACCAAGCTCTCGCTGGGCAGCGAGAGAGAGAATGAATGCCGCAAGAAGGATCGAGTTACGCTCGACTCGGGGACGAACGCGGTTCAGGCGCGGCATGAGTGGCACCAAGATGCTGACCCCAGGGTGGCGCCACCAGAGGGAAACTGATTCGGGCCAAACTGGTAACTGACAAACTCAGAACTGGACACTCGCGGGTGTCCAGTCTGAGTTAATCAGTCTTCAGCAGGCCTTATGGACAGCCAGCCGGCTTGGCATCTGCCCGGGCCAGGCACTCGGCCTCGGTATACGGAAACCTCGTATGAACGTTGTGCGTTGGAAGTGCCCGCGGAAGCGTGCCCAGCCGGCCGAAGCGCCGGGAGTCGATCCAGCGGTGACCACCCTCGAACATCAGCGAGTACCTCCGCTGCCTGAGAAGCTCGTCCACGAAATCCGCCGCGCTGGCAAATGCCCCGCGCGGAGCAAGCCCGCCCGACGTGGTCCTTATGAAGTTGATGTCGTCGAGCGCGCCCGCCGTGTTGCCGGTGTTGAAGCGCGCCTCGGCCCTGAGAAGTATCAGCTCCTCGTTCCTTATTATCGGAACTGGCGCGGTATTCGATTCATATATGGTGAAGACCAGGTTCGACGTGACTCCCTGAACCGTTCTTGCCGTGATGAATGCTGTCTTCGCGAGGACCCGGGCGTCAGGTGACCCGTCGGGTTTCGCCTCGGCATCGGTTCTCAGCGCGGGGTGCGCGAGGATCGCGCGGCCCGTCGGATCGAACAGGAGATTCTGGAGGTCGCCGGATCCGGTGCTGTACGAATGGTACGCCCCAAGTGTGAGAGGAGCGCTCGTATCGAGGAACGATGCATTCAACGCTGTCAGCGCCGCTGCGTGATTCCCTCTGTACGCCTCGATTCGAGCTTTCAGCGCGCGGTTGAACCTCGCGAACTGCTGTGGAGTCGAAAAACTGCTGAACCCCGGGCTCAGCTCGAACGGAAATTCCGAACCGCCTGCCTGGAGCTCGGCGAGCCCGTTGTCGAGCAGCGATGCGATATTGGCGAATACGTCCGCCTTTGCCGCTATTGGAGCCGGAGGGCCCGTCGGCTCAACGCCGACGTCAATCGGAATTCCGAGATCATCCCTCGTATTGACCAGGTAAAGGAAGTCGAGCGCCTGGATCGTGTGCGCGAACCCCTTCACGGCGGAGAGCTGCGCCGCTGACATTCCGGCAACGCGGTCGAGCGTGCCGAGAAGGATGTTCGCGTTCCTTATGTTGGCGTATGGTGCAGCGAACAGATTACCCCCGAACGCCGGACTTCCGCCGTCGAGCGGTCCTATCAGCATCTCGACGATGAACCGCGGATCAGCGGGATCGAAGTTGTATGACTCGCGCCCGATGATCCCCAGGAGCGACACGTATCCGTTCTGGGTTCCCTGTTGCGTTCGCGTCCCGACGAGCAGGCCCTGCGCCGCCTGCGCGACCTTCGTAGGCGTGGGATTGTTCTGAAGATCCTCCAGGCTCGGATTGTTGTAGTCCGGAACCGTGAGGTCACTGCATGCGCCAGCGGTGAGGATCAGCACGCCGGCGACGATCAGTCTCGACGTTTTCATTTGAGGTCTCGTGATTGTCATTGTCAGAACCCCAGGCTGAGTGATAGCCAGAAGCTCCTGCTCGGCGGAAATGGAGCGACGTCTATGTTTCGCGCGATCGGCTGGTTGCCGAAGTTGCTTACCTCGGGATCGAGACCAGTGTAATCGGTGAGCGTCAGCAGGTTGCGTCCGCTCACGCTGATCTGCGCCGACCTTACGCCGCGCCCCATCCTCGAGACCATGCGCTGGGGAATCGCATACGATACAGTGATCTCGCGCAGCTTCATGAACGAAGCATCCTCGACGTAGGTCGCGGTTTGCCGCGGCCATATTGCAAGGCGCCGCGCCCCGACTGTCGTTGCCTGGCCGTCAACGGTGACCGGGTTCGCGTAGTCCTCGGTGTTGGATCCGAGGTCGTAGAGGAACTTCGTCAGGTTTATCACGTCCCCGCCCTGCTGCCAGTCGAGGAGTCCGTAGACGTGGAAGCTCCCGAACTTTATGTCGTTGCTGAACGCCATGTTGAAGTCGGGATTCGCGTCGCCGATCGCACGCACTATGCCGGTGCCGTCCGGCAGAGTGTCATTACCGACAATCTGTGTCGGCGACTTTCCTTCCTGGATCTCGAAGGAGCCCAGTGACGTGCCGAACCCGCCTGTCCTGAATGACGGAACCGGAAGATCTATGATCCTGCTGCGTGTCGAGAAGTATGTGGTGCGGAAAACCCACTCGGTGCGGGCTGACTGAATCGGGATAAGGCTCAGCCCGAGCTCGAATCCGCTTGTCCGCATCTTGCCGCCGTTGAATATCTCGAGTCCAAAGCCCGAGGATGGCGCAAGCGTGCGCTGAAGCAGCAGGTCGGAAATGTCCTTGCGGAATCCCGTTACCTCGAGCGTTCCCTTCCCGCCGCCGAAAGTCACGTCTGCCCCTCCTTCTATCTCGCGCTGCTTCTCGGGGCGCAGCTCGAGCGATGCTACGGTTCCCTGCACCACGAGACCCGGAAGTCCGGTGATGTTCTGGGTGGCTGTCAGCGGGGTGAACTTCTGGCCGAACAGGGGCTGGTTGCCCGACTGGCCAAAGGCTGCGCGAAGCTTCACTTCCTCGAGCGCGCGTAGCGGCTGGATGAGCCGGTATGAGCCCGAGAGTTTCGGGTAGGTGTAGAGCTTTTCGGTATCGCTGTTTGCGCTGCTGCGGTCGGCGCTTATTCCCGCGGTGAGAAGCAGTCGCTCGTCGAGCATCAGAAGCTCTTCCTGCACGAACAGGCCGAAGTCCTCAACTCGCTGCCGCCGCTCGGTGACCTGAATGTTGGTTCCGGCTCCGACGATGCCAAGCCCGCCCACGAGATTCCTGCTGACTATGCGCGCGATCTCGAGATCACGGCTCGCGGCGCCGAACCCGACAGAGGTGGTCGCGGTGAATGGAGCATTCGACGGCGAGTATGTCAGCACCGCGTTAAGGCCGCCGTTGAGATTCAGGTTGTTGCTGTTTCCCAGCAGCGCCGTCCCCGGCTCACCGTCGTCGATGGGCTCGAATTGAAGCTCTGCCGGAAACAGGAGTGAATTCTTCTGAGCGAAGTAGTCGGCGCCGCCCGACCCGGCGAATCGCAGGCTGAACGTGGGTCGCTCGAGCGCCGTGTACGTGACGCGGGCCGAGGCGACAGAGCGCCAGACCGTCTCGTCGTTCTTCATCAGCTCCGCAGTCTGAAGCGGGTTGCTCGCCACGAACGGGTTCACCGGGAAAGTGCCATCCGCCTGTTGCCGCAGGTCCACGAAGCTCGGGGTGAACGGAAGAGCCATCCAGAAGCTCACGCTCGAGTTGTCGTTGTTGGTGAGACCCCGCTGCGCGACGGTGCGGAGCAGGTTGCTCTGAACGCTGAGGTTGAGTCGCGAGCCGAAGTCCTGGTTGACGTTGGCGCGAAATCCCTGTTTCGCGAATCCAGTGTTCGCGATGATTCCCTCGTCGTTCTTCCACAATCCGGAGACGAAGTACCGCGTGTTGTCGTCGCCGCCGCTAATGTCGAGGACGGATTCAGTTGAAAGTGGCCTGCGGCCGGCCAGCTCCTTCTCCTGGTCGTAAACGACTCCCGGCCTGAAATGGTCAGCGGCGGCCGGTCCGAATACGCTCACGGCCTCCTCGGACGACGTGAATGTCCGGGAGCCAAGGGTGTTCGAGATCTCCGAAAAACCCATCCTCTGGATTGCGTTCACTGACCGCCCGCCGGAGCGTCCCCGCCGGGTCGTTATGATCACGACTCCGTTCGATGCCCGCGATCCGTAGATGGCTCCTGCCGACGCGCCCTTGAGCACTTCAACGTGCTCGATGTCGTTCGGATTTATGTCCGCGATCCTGTTGACCTGGCCGTCCTGCGTCAGGTTCGGATTCGATCCGCCAGTGGATCGGGTGACAGCATTCTGGTTCGACGGGATCGCGACGTTGCTCATTACGACGCCGTCGATGATGTAGAGCGGCTCCGACGATGCGTTGATCGAAGTCACGCCGCGCATCCTCATCTGGACGCCGCCGCCAGGAGCACCGGAATTGGTGGAGATCTGCGCCCCGGCGACCTTGCCCTGAAGAGCATGCTCGACGCTCTGCGCCGATACACGTGAGATGTCTTCAGCACTCACGGTCGCGACTGCGTTTGCGAGATTTCGCCGGTCTACTACCGTTGCCTGGCCGGTGACTACGACATCGGAGAGATGAAGAAGGTCGCGCGTTAACGTCGCTCTCACATCGCCCAGACCCGGGGCGAGGTTCACGGATGCCGGCTGGTAGCCGATTCGCCGTATGTTGAGGACGATCGCGCCGTCAGGAGCGGAGCGGATCGTGAACCTGCCGCCCGCCCCTGTTACAGCTCCGAGTGCGGTTCCCCGCACGAGGACTCGCGCCCCTTCAAGTGGTTCCCCCGACTGTGCATCGGTCACCGTTCCGGCCACCGTACGCGATTGTGCAGCGACTGGAGCAGACCAGAGCAACAACATTGCAGCGACGAGACGTGACATTCGCATGACCCCCTCCGGGTAAATGCCGAACTGCCGTTTGGCCACTCATACCGCCGGAGGGGTCACATGTCAATGGGCTGTAACCGACAGCTCACGAACCTGAGCAGGATCGCACCAGCTATATAAATAAAAAAGAAGAAACTTATGAAGCCGGACTGCGGCGCTGTCGAAATCCTCGTTCCGGGTCAAGTGGTGGCGTTGTTGACTCCAATTGGATTCGGGGCCATTTTCTGCCACCCATTCTAGAGAAGGAGTTAACGGATGAGTTCCACCACTCGCATAACCCGCCGGTTGCTGGTCCCGGCTATCGCAGCAATGCTTCTCGTTTCGTCTCCCTCGAGCTCCGACGGCCAGTTGCCCGCGGACCTGGCGGCGGCGAAAGCGGCTCTGGCCAAGTACGCCGATCCCATCGTCGCCATCCAGAACGGATATTTCTCTACGCTCTCCTGCGTTGACTTCTCGAGCGAAGTAAAGAACGGCGACATCGTGTACCCGAAGGGCGCAATGGGGGTACACTTCCTCAACACGGCCAACATCGGCCCCGTGCTGGATCCGGACAAGCCGCAGATCCTGCTGTATGAGCCGGTTGGCGACAAGCTCGTTCTCACCGGCGCCGAGTGGTTCATGCCGGTTGAGGTAGCGGGCGGAAATACGCCAAGCATTTTCGGAAAGACGCTATACGGCCCGATGGACGGACATGAGCCAATCATGCCGAAGGAAGCGCGTCACTACGACCTTCACGTCTGGTTCTACAAGGAGAACCCCAAGGGGATATTCGTCTCGACGAACTCAGCCGTTAAGTGCCCGGCCGGCGGATCGTACACGCACGACCTCTCCAAGCACCACTAGCCGGACTACGAACTGAGGACTTTGCGGTCTCAGGACTAACAGCCATTGAGGATCTACGATTAAGTGAAGACTGAGGATTATCGAGGACCGTCCTCACTGGTCCGAAATCCTAACTTGATCGCCGATCCTCGGTTGTAGTTAGTCCTGAGACCGCAAGGGTCCTGGATTCTCAATCGTTAACGTCACGCGGCTACGGGCCGCGCTTCCGCTTCTGCCTCTTCGGCAATCCTCCGCCCTTCATCGACGTTCACGAACCGGAGCAGGAGCGCCCCTACTATAAAGAAGACAATGATGGCCAGGATCGCCGGCCGCATCGAGCCGGTCTGCGCGATTATCACACCGAACAGGAGCGAGCCGAGCATCCCCGCGAACTTGCTGAACACGCTGAAGAACCCGAAGAATTCCCCCGACTTGTACGGCGGAATTATGCTCGCGAAAAGTGACCGGCTGAGCGCCTGGGTACCGCCCTGCACCGTCCCCACGAGCAGCGCGAGAATGTAGAAGTGCGTCGCCGTGTGCATGAAGTAGCCGAAGATGCTTATCCCGGCATAGACGAGAAGCCCGAAGAATATCGACGCTTTCGCGCCGATTTTCGTGGCCAGCATCCCGAACGCAAATGAGCACGGAATCCCCACGAACTGAACTATCAGGATCGCGGAGATGATCGTGCTCTGCGGAATCCCGAGCTCGCTCCCGTAAGGCGCGGCCATCCTGATTATCGTCCCTATACCGTCGCTGTAAATCAGGTAGGCGATGAGCATCAGGAATGCCTGCTTGTACTTTCTCAGCTCCTGAAACGTCTCGAAAAGCCGGGTGAAGGCGACCTTTACCGGATTCTGCCCCCGGCTCTCGTCGCTCTCGAGCTTCACTACCGGCTCGCGCACCCCGGTCAGAGTCGGAATCGAGAAAAGCCCCCACCACACAGCAACCGACACGAACGCGAGCCGCGCCGGCAGCGTACCCTCGGCAGGCAATCCGAACGCGGTTGGATTGCTTATCCACGCGAGGTTCAGCGCCAGCAGAATTCCCCCGCCTACGTATCCAAGTGCGTATGCAGCGGTCGATGCCCTGTCCATCTCGTGCTTTTTCGCAACGTGCGGAAGCAGCGCTTCATAGAACACGTAGCTCCCCTGCATTCCAAGGTTCGCGAAAATGAACAGGATCGACGCCAGCAGGAGGTCTCCACGCTCGATCAGGTACATCAGCGCGCACGCCGTGACTCCAACGCCCATGAATGTGCCGAGCATCCGCTTCTTGACCGCGGTGTAGTCGGAGATGGTTCCGAGTATCGGCGCGAGCACCGTTGCCAGCGCCAGGGCGATCGCGTTGGCAAGCGACCAGTACGCAGCCGCCTGGCCGTCGGGCCGGCCAGCCCCTGCTACGGTCGTGAAGTAGATAGGAAATACCGCGACCGCGATCGTCGTCTGCGCGGATGATGCCGCCCAGTCGTACATCGCCCACATCCTGAGCTCGCGGCGGTGGAGTCCGAGCTTGGCGAGGATACCGTGATTCGACGCGGATTCGGGAGGGAGGTTCGCCATGGCGGCAAATGGTAAGTCAGAAGGGGCTGATCGGACAGGCCAGGATCGCTCTTTCCTTATGAGGTGTCAGGCGCCTGAAACCCTCGCGCCTGAAAAAAACGCCCGCCGCTACTGGCTCCCCCGGCCAGTTGGCTTCAGCTGGCACCTCTCTACCCCCATTCTCCCCAGCACCGCCCGGAATCCCGGATCATCCCTCATCGTCGAAAAAGCCAGAAAGCATGGTACACTCGTGTAAAAAAGGTATCCGTGTCGCCTGTCAATTGCCCGGTTCA
>Ga0307505_10003292_pt1 | contig 10265 bp, 4 predicted proteins | sample 23_S_MG_FD_202183 | JGI IMG/M metagenome (GOLD analysis project Ga0307505, IMG submission 202183) | Soil microbial communities from Populus trichocarpa stands in riparian zone in the Pacific Northwest, United States - 23_S | ecosystem: Environmental > Terrestrial > Soil > Riparian zone > Trees... | reverse complement strand
ATGCCGGTTCCCGGCTCCGGTGCGACGGTCCAATTGGACGTGGTCAACGCCTGTCCCGTGGCGGCGAGCGTGGTGACAGTCGAGAGGTCGCCGGCGCTCGGCTTCTTCAGGTAGGTTTCGCCGGTCTGCGTGTTCAGAAACCCGACCAGGTCCGGTCCCTGGAAGTTCGCGACGGCGTTCGAGGTGGTGACGGTGAGGGCTTTGCCGTTGGCGACGACTTGAGCCGCAGCCTCGACGATCCCAAGGGACAGGAGGCACACCAAGGCCATGGCCGCGAGAGGCCAGAACTGAAGGGGTCGACGCGCTACCACGCGGTCAGTCATGCAGGTTGATTGCCACCGCCAAGGGGGTGCTTACTTCACCATAGTTACAGGCGTGGATTCAAAGATTCCTGGGGCCGGATCGGGCGGAAGCCCACACTTTCGTGGGTATTCGGCCAGATCTGTGCCTAATGGGCCAGGCCTGAGCCAGATCAGGCACCGATGAGGCCCCCGATCAGGCTCGTTCAACGACCGGAAGGGAGGGGCGGCCGAGCAAGTATTACGTGGTCTATTACGTTGTCGTCTGGGATGCCGCTGGACTCGGGGACCCCATCGACCACGAATCGCAGGTAGACGACATGGCCGGCGAAGGGCCAGAGATCGAGGTCGATCTGCGTCCAGTCGGCCGACGCCGGCACCGACGCGAGCGTCTGCCACGTCACGCCGTCGAGACTGATCTGCACGAGCGTCATCGGTGCGCCGGCACCCTGCTTTGCCCAGAAACTAAACGACCCAAACGTGTGCTCGCGTAAATCGACCGGCATGAACCCACCGGACGCGACGAACCCGTCGGACCCGATGGACCCGATGGACCCGATGGACCCGACGGACCCGCTGGACCCGATGAACCCGTCGGACCCGATGTTCGTCGTCCCGCTGGGCTCAAGGCAGTCCGTGCCGGTGATCGCCGCGCTCGGCGTCTTGCGCAGGCTCACATTGTCGAGCCGCGTGAACGTCTCGTTGCCCACCGTCGCGGCGTAGATCGAGATCGTCGTGTTCGCCCAGGCTTTCGAGGCGAAGGCGCGCATGGTGTAGGTCGACAGCGGCTGCCCCGCGGGTATCCAGAACGTGCACGCGGACAGATCCGAGAAATCCAGATCCTGGAGCAGCACGGTCACGCGCTTCCGCGCGGCGCTGCTGTTGCCCAGATCAAATGTCGCGGTCACGATCTCGCCCGCCGCGGTTGCCACACCCGTCGGCTGCAGGATGACACCGGCCGGATCCACGGCGGGTGACGGCCGATGGAACTCGAACGTGTGCCCCGCCACCTGTGATGTGATTTGTCCGAAGAGCGTCCAACCCGCCGTGGTGCCCGTACCGAAGTCGCCATTGGTCAGCAGTTCGGGACCGTCGGGACCGCCGGGCGCCGGCGGCCGGTTCCCGTCGATACAGATGGTCTGCTCGACCGGTGTGGTCATCGGCACCATGGAAATGTTGTCGAGCTGATAGAACCCGCCGTTACTGTCCGCGGACGCGGCGTAGAACGACACGGTCGCGTTGGCCCACGCCTCGGTCGTGTGCGTCTGCATGCCGTACCGCCGGACGCCCGAATTGGCCGGCAGCCAGAAGGTGCACACCGACAGGTCACTGAAGTCGCTGTCGTGGATGAGCACGCTGATCCGCTTGCGCACATCGCTCGTGTTCACCGCGTCAAACTGCGCGAGCAATGTGGCATCGGCTGCGACAGCCGCACCGGTGTTCTGCAGGATCACGGCGGAGTTGGACGTGCCCGGTGGGGGCGCCGCGCGATAAAACTGGAACGTGTTGTTCAGAAGCTGGGACACGAGGTAACTGTTATCAGGCGTCGCAAACAGCGACCAGTTGGCCAGTCCATTCGAGAAATTGCCGTTCTGAACCAGCTCGACGGCAGGTGACAGGTCGAAGTCCACGCCGCTGGTCATGTTCCCGACGGTGACGGCGATCGGATCCCCATCCGTCACCAGGCAGCTTGGATCGCAGAGGGCGCGGCTGTTGAAAATCTCCTCTGCGTAGCCCGGCGCGTTGCTCGTCCGTGCAAAGTAGGTGCCGGACGGCAAACCTCCGATCGTGAAGATGCCGTTGATATTGGTCTGGCCGACCTTCGCCAACGTGCCATCCTGCGTCCAGATCGAGACCGCCATCGACGGCAGCACGGCCGCCGTGCCGGCGTCCCGAATGACGCCGGACACGATCCCGCCGGGAGCCAGCGCGAAGTTCTTTCCGGCCTGATTCACACTTCCCGCGATCACAATGGGCGTTCCACTCGCGGGGCCGCAGAAGGGCACGCACGGCACGTCGTCGTAGGCCTCGTCGCTAAACCCGAGGGAGTTGGTCGTGCGGATGAAATACGTGCCGTCGGGGACGGCCGCCGTCGAGTAGTTGCCGGAGGCGTCCGTGTTCATGGCGCCCATGAAACGGCCGAGTGCATTGTAGGTCTGGACCGAGACATTCTGCAGCGGCGCGCCCAGTGTCGTCGTGACCATCCCGCTGATCCTCGCGCCGGTCGACAGCGCAAAGTTCCTTCCACTCGTCGTCTGGCCGGAGACGACGGGGATCGCCTCGCCAGTCAGGACGCTGCAGACGCCGATCGGGCACGGCACGTCGTTGTACAGCTCATTGATGAAGCTCGAATTGCCGGCCTGCGTGCGGATGAAGTAGTTGCCGGCCGGGAGGCCCGGCGTTGTGTAGACGCCGCTGGCATTAGTGTTGAACTGGCCCAGCGATATTCCGGCGGCACTAAAGACCTGCACCGGAATGCCGGAGAGCAGCGCGCCGCCGACGGCGTTCGTGATGGTGCCGCTGATTCGCCCGCCGGTCTCGAGCGCGAAGTTGATGTTGGCGGTGGTCTGCCCCGGCGCCACGGTCACCAGCGTGCCACCGCTCGTGGTCACGGTGCAGTTCTGGCATGGAATGCCGCCATACAACTGGTTGATGAATGCCCCGCCCTGTGTCGTCCGCACGTAGTACGACGCGCCGGCCAGCCCAGTGAACGTGAAGACACCCGAACCGTTCGTCGTCACCGTCATGACGCCCGCGCCGGTGGCGGACAACACCTGTACTGAACTGTTCGCGAGGAGCGCGCCGTTCGACGCATTGGTCACGGTTCCCGTGATCGAGCCGGTGCCCGTGAGCGCGAAGTCGATGTTGCTGGTCGCGAGATTCGCCGTGACGATGATGGGGGTGCCATTGGTGATCGGACAGTTGTGGCACGTCTGGCCGTTGTAAGTCTGATTGCCGAAACCGGGCACGTTCTGTGTCTGCGCGTAGTACCTGCCCGGCGGCAGCGGAGGCGTCGCGTAATGGCCGGGCACAGTCACGTCTGTGTAGAGGGCGACCACAAACTGCCCGAGCGCGTTGTAAATGTTCACGCCCGCGTTCCCGCTTTCTATGGGAATCGGCGCGCCGCCGACGGCGTTGGTGACCATGCCGGTGATCCTGCCGCCGAACGGCAATGAGAAATCAACGCCGGATGCGTGCCCGCCCACAACCACCGGAATGGGCGTGCCCTGAATTGCGGTGCAGAAGCCGCCGGGACAGATCGCGCCGTTGTAGAGCCTGTCGACAAGGCCCAGATCGTTGTGTGTGTACGCGAAATACGTCCCCGGCACCAGACCGCCGCTGTCGTACTGACCGGCAATGTTGGTGTCGGCTCCGACGACATGAGTACCCGACGAATTGACAATATGAACCGTCACGTTGCTGCGCGGCGAGCCGTCCGCGTCTGTGACGGTTCCGCTGATATGCCCGCCCGCGTCGAGTGCGAAATTGAACGGTCCCGAGGTGACGCCGAGTGTCACGGCCATTGGATGGCCGTCCTGGGTCGGATCACAGCCCGCGCAGTAAACGTTGTTGTACGCTTCCTCCCGGTAGCCTTGCGTGTTCTGTGTGAAAGCCCAGACGTTCCCGGTGTCGGTGCCTCCTTCGCTCAGGTAGTTGCCGAACGCGTCCGTCACCGCCTTGGTGAAGATCACGTTCGGTCCGGGGTCCACGAAGTTGATCGTGACGTTGGCCAGCGGCAATCCCGTGCCCGCATCGGTGACGACGCCCGCGATTCGCCCACCGGGACTGAGGACCATGTCAATGCCGGTGATTGCCGTCGACGTGACGTTGACCTCAGTCAGGGCGTTGACATCGCACACGGCGGAACAGGGCACGCCGCCGGTCGTGCTGTAGATCTTGTTGATGTGGCCGTGCGTGTCCTGCGAGATCACGGCATAGCTGCCGGCCGGGATGTTGACCGTGTAATGGCCCGATCCGTCCGTCGTCGCGATGGCACTCGGACCCTCAGCGCCACTCAGGTCGTAGAAGTGCACCTCAATCGCGGCCAGACCCAACCCATCCGTTGAGCTGGTGATCCGGCCGCTGATACTGCCGGGCGGGGGGATCGTCACGCGGGCGCTGCTGGCGACCGAGGATACGAGAAGCCCAATGGTCACGAGCATGCACAGGCGAACGACGACACGATTCCCAAGAAACATGACCAGACCCTCCCTGCCGGACCACGAACTGCAGTGGTGGACAGAAAGGGTAGACTTAGCCGGCCTGAAGTCAAGAAGACTTCAGGGAAACCCAAAAAAATGGCAAATTCTTGCCAGGTGCGGCCGTGAGAGTCACGTTTGGCGACTTCGTCGTCGATGACGATTCGCGTCAGGTGTGGCGCCGGGATGCCGTCCTGCACGTCTCACCGAAGGCGTTCGACCTGTTGGCGACGCTGATTCGCGAGCGCCCGCGCGCCCTTTCCAAAGCCGACCTGCACGCGCGCATCTGGCCACAGACCTTTGTCTCCGACGCCAGCCTCGCCATGCTCGTCGCGGAACTGCGGGCCGCGCTCGGCGAGAACGCGCGGCAACCGACATGGGTGCGGACCGTGCATCGTCACGGCTACGCGTTTCAGGGCGTTGCGCTGGAAGTCCCAACGGCCGGCGCTCCACTCCACGGCGCGGCGCAGGGATACTGGCTTGTCACGTCGTCCGGCCAGGTCGCGCTGGCCCCCGGTGACAACATCATCGGTCGCGATCCCAGCGCACGCGTCTGGCTGGACTCTCCGAGCGTGTCGCGCCGCCACGCGTGCATCAGGATTGACGGCGACTCCGTCACCGTCCTTGACCTGGACAGCAAGAACGGGACGCGCCTCAAGGACGCCGACGTGTGTGCCGCGATGCCGCTTGAGGACGGCGACCCGGTGCGTTTCGGATCAGTCGAGGCGACGTTCCGATGCTGGTCGTCCGACCCGACGCGGACGGAAGGTGACGCGTTGTGATCGGCACGCGGCTCGGGCCGTACGAGATCACCGGCTCGCTTGGCGCGGGCGGCATGGGCGAGGTCTATCGGGCGCGCGATACGAAACTGCATCGCGACGTGGCGATCAAGGTGCTGCCCGCCGCGGTCGCCGACAATCCGCGGCGCCTGTTGCGCTTCGAACGCGAAGCGCGCGCACTCGCGGCGCTCAATCATCCGAACATCGCGACGGTGTACGGGATTGAAGAACACGCCATCGTCATGGAACTCGTGCTGGGCGAAGACCTGTCGCAACGGCTGCGGCGCGGCGCGCTGCCGCTCGCTGACGCCCTGCCGATCGCGAGGCAGGTAGCCGAAGCGCTGGCGGCGGCGCACGACGCGGGCATCGTGCATCGCGATCTGAAGCCGGCCAACATCAAGGTAAAAGACGACGGCACGGTGAAGGTACTGGACTTCGGACTCGCGACGCGCGGCGCGGGCGATGCCGGCACCGGATCGGACGGGGGATCCGAAACGGGTTCAGGGTCCGGATCGAGTTCGGGATCGCACGACCTCGCACCGACGCTGACCCTCGGCGCCGGCACAACGCAGGATGGCGCAGTGGTGGGGACTGCCGCGTACATGGCGCCGGAGCAGGCCAGGGGAAAGGTCGTCGATAAGCGCGCCGATATCTGGGCGTTCGGCGTCGTGCTGTTCGAAATGCTGGCAGGCCGGCGTCCGTTCGTCGCGGGCAAGGGGCTGGATGCCGCCGACCTGATGGCGCACGCGCTGACAACGGAGCCGGACTGGAGCGCGCTGCCGGCGAACACACCGCGCGCCATCCGCCGTTTGCTCGCGCGCTGCCTGGAGAAAGATCGGAAGCAACGGCTGCACGACATCGCGGACGCACGGCTGGAAATCGACGAAGCGATTGCGCCGCGGCTGCCGGGGGAGCCGGTGCACCGCGCACCCGTTGTGCGCGGCCGCTGGGCACGCCGGATCGCAGCCGCCACGCTATGCGTTGGCGCCGGCGCCGCGCTTGGTTGGGCGCTGTGGCGTACGCCCGCTGCCCTGCCGGCGGTGACCTACGCGCGACTGGGCATCAGCCCCGCAGTCGAACTGAATGCCGGCGGCTTTCATCGGTCAGTGGTCTTGCCGGCCGGCGGAGCGCAAACCGCGCTCGCGTGGTCGCCCGACGGACGCGCGCTGGCCTTCATCGGCATCAAGGACGGCGTTCGTCAGGTCTTTGTCCGCGATCTTGGTAGCGACGCGGCACGCCCAGTCGCCGGATCGGAGGGTGCCCAGGCGCTGACGTTCGCGCCTGATGGCGCGGAATTGGCGTTCTGGGCCGACAACGCGATCAGCAAGGTCAAGATCGCCGGAGGGCCGCCCGTCAGAATCTGCGCGGCCGTCCAGTTGGCCGGCCTGCACTGGGGCGCGACGCACCTGGTCTTCAGCCTGGGCAGCCTCTGGCACGTGCCGGCATCCGGTGGTGAACCCCAGGCGCTCACCCAACGCTCTGATCTGGTGAGATACGCGACACCATTCTTACTGCCAGGCGACGACGCGATCCTCTACACGGAGCATCAGAAGCAGTGGACGTCAGGCGATGAGCGCGTCATGGTGCGGTCGCTGGGTGAGGCCGCCGAGCCAAAGTTGTTGATCCGAGACGCCGCCGACGCGCGGTACCTGCCCACTGGGCACATCACGTTTCTGAGACAGGGCACGCTCTTCGTCGTGCCGTTCGACGTCAGAACGCGCGAGATTCGCGGCGAGGCTGTCGCGGTGGTAAAGGGGATCGCGCAAGCCGTCGCGGCTTGGGACAGCGACGACCTGACCCTCGCGGGTCAATATGCGATCTCACCGCAGGGCATGCTCGCGTACGTGGCGGGCCCCTTGCCCTCGTATCCGGATCGCGAACTGGTGTCGGTCGATCGGACGGGACAGATCACCGCGCTTGGCGCGCCGCTGCGTGGCTACCGGAATCATGTAGAAGTCTCGCCTGACGGCGCGCGGCTCGGCGTCTCGATCCAGACCGGAAACGAGATCCAGCCATTCGTGTATGACCTGGCGCGGCACACGCTCTCCCGTATCGGGGACACGCTGAAAGGCGAGGTCATCCTGGCCGCCTGGTCGCGCGATGATCGCATCGCGCTGCAGATCATCGATGACGGCACCATTACCGCTGCACTGACACGGCCCGATGTCGCGGCGGGGGTCGAACGGGTCCCGGATACGACACCGTTCTGGGCCAGCTCGCTGTCCGCCGCTGGGCTACTGATCGGGATGAGGGACGGCGAGATCTGGATCTATCCCACAAATCCAGGCGCCCCTCCCGCGACCGTATTCGCAAGGACGATAGCCGCGGAAACACAGCCCGCATGGTCGCCCGATGGCCACTGGATCGCGTACATGTCGGATTCGACCGGTCGAGCGGAAGTCTACATCCGGCCGTACCCGGGACCGGGCGACGCAATCATGGTCTCGACCGACGGTGGCAGCAGTCCGGCGTGGCATCCGAACGGCCGCGAGTTGTTCTACCTGGAACCGGCGGCGGTGCAGGATCGGATGATGGCGGTGACGCTGGACGCGCGCGGTCGTCCCGGCTCTCCGGCTGCGTTGTTCTCCTATGCGCGCGACGGACTCTTCCTGGGTACCACGGTGCTGACGCCATACGCCGTCGCGCCCCATGGCCAGTCTTTCTATGCGGTCAGGCATGTGCCGCGCACCGCGACACCGGTCACCGAGCTTCAGGTGGTGTTCAACTGGTTCGAGGCGCTGAAGGCGCAGGCTCCGGCGGCGCGATAGACTGCGCCGGATGTCCACGACGCGGACGCCGATCGCTCCTCTGACAACCGCGCCTCCGGCCGCAGGGCCGGTGGTGATCGCGGCCGCCCTTGTCATTGTCGCGGCGGCCGCGGCGCTGCGTTTCTGGAATCTCGGCGCCGGCATTCCGCACAATCTCGGACAGGACGAGCCGCACATCATCAACCGCGTCCTGATCATGATGAAGACGGGGGATCTCAATCCCCACTTCTTCGAGTGGCCGAGCCTGACGATGTACCTGAATCTCATCGTGGGGTGCGTCACGTTCCTCGCGGGCGCCATGGCCGGGTCGTGGCGGCACATGGACTTCTTCCCCATCGCCGAGTTGTATCTGGCGGGGCGGCAATTCACCGCACTGGTCGGCACCGCGACGGTCGTCGTCACGTTCGCGATCGGCCGGCGCTGGGGCCATGGCGTCGCGCTCACGGCCGCGGCGCTGATGGCCGTGATTCCCCATCACGTGCGCGAATCCCATTACGTGCTGACGGACGTCCCCACCGGGTTTTTCGTCGCGTTGACGCTGTTGTTGTCGCTGCGCGCGCACGAGCAGCCGTCGCTGCGCCGCCTGCTCTGGGCCGGCGCCACGGCAGGTCTGGCAGCGTCGTGCAAGTACAACGGAGCCATCGCGATCGTCATGCCCATGGTGGTGGTGTGGACGAGCGGGTGGACGGCCGCGATTGGCGCTGGCGGCTGGTCGGGACGATTCCGTCGGACGCTGGCGGTGGCGGGTGTGGCGCTCGCGGCCTTCCTCGCCGGTACGCCGTATGCGATCGCGGATCTGCCGACGTTCCTCAACGATTACGCGGGCCTGGCGTTTACGTTTGCGCGCGATCGCCCGGGCGATCCCGGCTGGTTGATCTACCTGAAGCATCTGCTGGGCGCGATGTCCTGGCCTGCGCTGGTGCTGACGGTTGCCGGCCTGCTGGTGGCGGCCTGGCGGATCATCAGCGGGCCCGATCGGGTGCCGGCGCTCGTGCTGATGACATTCAGCCTCGTCTATTTTGTCGTGATGGCGCGGAGTTTTCAGATCTATGGGCGCTATCTGGTGCCGCTGTTTGCGCCGCTCAGCGTGATGGCGGCGCTGGCCGCGATGACGGCGGCCACCGCGCTCGGCAACGCCTTCAAGCGCCGGCTCGCCGCTCCGCTCGCGGGGGCGGCGATCGTCGTCCTCATGCTCTCGGCTCCGGCGGCCTCGTCATGGGTGATGGTGCGGGATCTGTCGCGGCCGTCGACCGTGGACCTCGCCTACCAGTGGATCCTGGCGAACGTGCCGGCCAATTCCAAGGTGGTGGTGGAGTCGGGCGCGTTGTGGCTGCCGGAGCAGTATCAGCTTGTGGTGTCGCGATCGCTGATCGATCGTTCGCTCGACGATTACGCGCGGGACGGCGTCACGTACATTCTGGCCGCGTCGCCGGTGTTTCAAGCGACGATCCGGGATCCGTTTGCGAACCGGGACGCGACGGTCGCGTATCGGTCGCTGCTCGATCGCGCGACGGAGATCGCGGCGTTCGATCCGTCGGCGACCGTGGCCGGGCCCAGCATCCGTCTCTATCGGCTGCCGCGATAGTTCCGCATCTTGTTGTGTCAGGGGAGTTTACCGCGTCAGATACACGTCACCGTTCGCGGGCACCACAAGAACGAGCCGGCCCGCTGGCGGCGCCTCGCCGAGCCCGACCGGCTCGATCATCGCGACATCGAGACCCAGACGATACGCGAGGCCGGCGGCCCCCATCGCCTGAAATCTCTGCGCGTGCTCGATGCGGACGAAGAGCGGTCCGGCAGCCAGCAGCGGTTCGTCAACGCGCCAGCGTTCGATCCGGCGCAACTGGCGCTCTCCCCATTCGGCTCGGGCTATGAGGGCCGGCGAATCCAGCGCGAAGTTGCCCATCGTGACGAGGCCCGACGACAAGACGGCAAGGAGAATCGCGGCGACGGTCGTGCGCGAGCGGCGCGCGGCGAGGGCCGCGAGCATGGCGTACGCCACCAGGCCGAACGACACGTAGTACTCGTACGAGTTCCAACCGAGCAGGACATAGGGAGCGCAGGCGATCGCGAAGAACGCCGTCATGAACGTGACCGTGCGACGAGTCAGCCGCGATCGCGCGTCGCGCACCAGCAGCAGCACAACGGCTGCCTGAGCCGCACAGCACGCCGCCGCCCACACGAATATCCACAGTGAGGGATCGAGCAGGATGAAACGAA
>Ga0307505_10003291_pt1 | contig 10266 bp, 6 predicted proteins | sample 23_S_MG_FD_202183 | JGI IMG/M metagenome (GOLD analysis project Ga0307505, IMG submission 202183) | Soil microbial communities from Populus trichocarpa stands in riparian zone in the Pacific Northwest, United States - 23_S | ecosystem: Environmental > Terrestrial > Soil > Riparian zone > Trees... | reverse complement strand
GCATCGCCGGGTAGCTATATGCGGAAGAGATAACCGCTGAAAGCATCTAAGCGGGAAACTTGCCTGAAGATGAGATCTCCCGGGGGTTCAACCCCCCTGAAGGGTCGTCGGAGACTACGACGTTGATAGGCCGGGTGTGTAAGGCGGGTAACCGCTTGAGCTAACCGGTACTAATTGCCCGTGCGGCTTGACTCTATAACCTTGTTGCTCCGTGCGTGTTTGTCATTCCCGCGCAGGCGGGAATCCAATCACACGATGCAATGCACAATCCAGTCCTACCTTCCCTATTCCAGAATTCCTGGCGACCATAGCGCGTTGGCCCCACCCCTTCCCATCCCGAACAGGACCGTGAAACGACGCCGCGCCGATGATATTGCGGATTACCCGTGAGAAAGTAGGTCATCGCCAGGGCCCCATCAGACAAACGCCCAACCTCCACCGAGGTTGGGCGTTTGCGTTTGCGCGGGCCGATGGGACAATCTCCCGCATGGTGAGGATCTGGGAGACCGTGCGCAGCTCGCCCCCGCTCAAGGGGGTGTTCCTGTTCGCGATCGTCACGCTCGCTGCCGTATCGCTCGCCCTGCTGCCAAACGCACGCGAGGCGCCTTTCGCGGACGCCGAGCGCCTCGCATTCGATTACCAGATGCGCCTGCTGCGGGCATGGCATCCTCGCCCGCTGCCCGACGACGTCGTGCTGATCGGCATCGACGACGAGACGGAGGCACAGTTCACGGAGCCGGTCGCGCTGTGGCACCGGCATTTCGCCCGCGTGCTGCATGCGCTGGCGAAGGCGAGGCCGCGCGCCGTCGGCGTGGACATCGTGCTGCCCGAGCGATCGTTCGACGGGATCCTTCCCGGGCTCGACCTGGCGATGATGCGCGGCCTGCTGGATCTCAAGCGGTCGACCGTGCTCGTGTACGTGCAGACCGTCGACAGCAGGGCGCGCATCGTTCCGGTGCAGCCGAACTACCGCAACATCGTCACGCCCGACCACCTGGGCGTCGACCAGCAGATCCGGGATCCCGATCTCGTGTCGCGGTCCTTCGGCGAGATGCACGACACCGAAGGCGACGTGGTGCCCACGCTCGTGAGCCAGATGCTGCGCGGCATGGGCTTGCAATCGGCGGCGGGATTCATCGACTACAGCCTCGGTGCGCCGCTCGAATACGTGCCGATCCACGAGATCAAGGACTGGGACGAGGAGCGGCTCAAGAAAGTGTTCGGCGGGCGTGTGGTCCTCATCGGGACCCTCCTCGGGGGCACCGACCGGTGGCGCCTGCCGGTCAAGCTGCTCGCGCGCGACCCGGGCCGGCTGGCCGCCGACAAGGACGATGCGTCGGGCCGCCTCGCGTTCAACCAGCCCGGTGTCCTCGTGCACCTCCAGGCCCTGCGAAGCCAGCTGGGCCCGGGGCTGCTGCGCCCCGTGCCGGACTGGGCGAGGCTCCTGTTGTGCGCGGCTGCGGCGCTCGTCGTCTTCGTGCGCTCGCGGCCGGCGGCGATCGTGGCAAGCGCGGCGATCGCGCCGGTCCTGGCGCTCGGCGCGAGCCTCGTTTCCATCGTCACCATCCAGGTGCTGTTCCCGATCGCCTCGGTCCTCGTTTGCTTCTGGATCGCGTTGGTCGCGCGCGGCGTCTTCGACGCAGTCGAGGCGGCGGTCGAGCGCCTGCGCCTGCAGGCCTCGTTCAACGGGCAGGTGAGCCCCGCCGTCATGAAAGAGATGCTCGAGGGCAACCTCTCCCCCGGAGTGAGCGGACAGCTCGCCGAGGTCTGCGTGCTTTTCAGCGATGTGCGGGATTTCACAACGCTTTCGGAGAATATGCCTCCGGCGGTGGTAACGACTGTGCTGCAGCGCTACTTCGACCGCATGGTGCATGCTGTCCATCGATATGACGGCACCGTCGACAAGTTCATCGGCGACGGCATGATGGTCCTGTTCGGAGCGCCGAAGAAGACGGCCGATCCGTGCGGTGACGCGGTGAGGTGCGCCCTTGCGATGATGAGCGAGCTCGACCAGCTCAACATCGATTTCGAGCGCGAAGGGCTGCCGACGCTCGTCATCGGGATAGGCGTAAACTACGGCACGGTGACGGTGGGCAACATCGGGTCGTCGGAGCGGCACAACTACTCGGCGATCGGCGACGCGGTCAACGTCGCCGCGCGGGTGGAGGGGCTCACCAAGGATCTCGGCCGCAAGATCATCATTACCGGGGCCGTGGTGAGCAGGATCGGGGAAGGGTTCCACTTCGATCCGCTGGGCAGCCACAAGGTAAAGGGGCACAGCCCGGTCGACGTCTGGGGCATTCGCACGGCGCGAGCGGCGCCTGCGGCGGTGCAAGCGGAGGCGGTCACATGAAAACAATGCTGCGCACGATCCTCGCACTCCTCCTCGCGACGTTCCCGGCCATTGCCGCCGAAGGCATCGCGTTCATCTCGGACCTGAAGGGCGAGGTGGCCATCGACGGCAACCCTCGCCCGATGCTGCTCTCGGAGCTCGCCAAGGGTCAGAAGGTCACCGTCGGCCGCGATTCCCAGGCCTCGGTGATGTTCACCGCCACGGGCAAGGAGTATGTGCTGAGGGGGCCGGGCGACTACCTCGTGAAGGACACCGAGATCGCCGGCAACATCATGCCCCCGGTGTCGCGCAGCACGGAGTGGCGCACCAGCGCACGCGTGCTCACGCAGGTGGCGCAGACTTCGGCGGCGAGTGTGCGCATGCGTTCGATCGCGCCTCCCAAGCCCGCTGCGGCGCCGAAGTCCTTCCCGGCAGAGGGCAGCGTCGCCACCCTTCAGCCGGTCTTCCGGTGGGAGGCGGACGACCCGACGGCGCCGGCCGAATTCACGTTGCTGGTCGTGGGGCATTCCAAGCCGGTCCATCTCGCGCGCGCGGTAACCGGGGGCACGTATCGCTTGCCCGCCAAGCTGCGCCCGGAAACCGAGTACGCGTGGACCGCGGCCATGGCCGGAAACGAGATCGCCGCCGGCCGGTTCCGTACTCTCTCGGGCGAGGCGCTCGCCCGCATCGAGGCGCGACGGCCGTCGGCACGCGCCGAATTCTCCGACCGGCTGCACTTCACGCTGATGCTGCAGGAAATGGGAGCCAGGCAGGAGGCACGCGAATCCTGGATGCGCCTGTCGCAGGAGCGCTCGGACCTCCCGGAGCTGTCTGCGCTGGCGCGCTAGATGCGTTTCGCGCAAGCCGCGATCTTCCTTGCCGGGGCACTGGCGGCGCTCGGCGCGTGGGGCGCCCCGGTCGCGTTCGTGGCCGACATCCGCGGCAATGCCACCATCGAAGGCAACGGCAAGCTCACGTTCCTCGCAGAGCTTGCCCCCGGCACTCGCCTGCTTCTCGGCACCAATGCGACCGCGGCCATTACCTATGCCTCGAGCGGTGCGGAGTTCGCGATCTCAGGGCCGGGCCGGTTCCTGGTCTCGGCGGACGAGGTGACGGCGGAGAAGGGAACCCCGCCGAAGCGCCGTACGGTCGCAGCCCTGACGGGGACCGGAGTCGTGGCACGCGCAGCGCAGACCGCCACGGCGAGCTTGAGAATGCGGGGACTCGCGGCGACCCCGCCGCCGGCCGCCCTCCAGTATCCCGTGGCGACGAGGATCGCGACGCTGCGGCCGGCGATGCGCTGGCGCCCGGGTGCGGGGGAGGAGTACATCGTCGCGCTGCATGATGCCTCGGGCAAGGAGCTCTGGAAGGGACCGGGCAGGGCCGAGGGCACTCGTCCCGCCGTCGCCCTGGCGGCGGCTACACGCTATTCGTGGACCGTGGCCAGCGCGCGGGGCCCCCTCGGCGAGGCCCATTTCGAGACCCTGCCGGCGGAGGCCATCGGCCGGGCGGAGAAGTCCCGCGCCGCAGCGCACGCCTTTGCGGAGCGGGTGGTACACGCGCTCCTTCTGCAGGAGCTGGGCGCCGACCAGGAGGCGCGCCTGGCCTGGGCCGAGCTGGCCGGCGAGCGCCCCGACCTGCCCGAGCTCCCTGCCCTGGCCCGTTGAGTTGCGCAGGGAAGGCGCCTTTGAGCGATAATTTTTCGCTCCTTGGACTCTTCGCCCGCCCGATGCCGTCGCGCTCGAATCCGCTGGACGTCGCGATCCGCCTGATCGCCACGCTCGCCCTGGCGCTCGCCGCCGCAGGCGCGGGTGCGGCCGAGCGCGTCGCGCTGCTCATCGGCAACAACACGTACGCCACGACGCCGCTGCGCAACGCGGTCAACGACGCGAAGGACCTCGGCGAGGCGCTGAAGGAACTCGGATTCCACGTCATCGTGCGCGAGAATACGGCGCGGCGCGAGATGATCGAGGCGATCCGCGAGTTCGACAAGGCGCTCGAGGGGGCGAACACCGCGCTCTTCTTCTACGCCGGGCACGCGATGCAGTTCAAGGATCGCAACTACCTCATCCCGATCGACGCGGCCATGGGATCCGAGGAGGACGTGACCTTCTTCTCGGTCGAGGTGGCGCAGATCTTCGACCGCATGGACCGCGCGCGCACGCGTTTCAACTTCATCATCCTTGACGCTTGTCGCGACAACCCCTTCGCGGCCAGCTTCAAGACCTCGAGCACGGGCCTGGCGCAGATGAGCTCCCCCTCCGGCACGCTCATCGCCTATGCCACCTCGCCGGGCTCGGTGGCGGCCGATGGATTCGGGCGCAACGGCATCTACACCAAGCACATCCTGCAGAACATCCGCGTTCCCGACGTTCCGGTCGAGATCATGTTCAAGCGCGTGCGCGAGGGGGTCGAGCGGGAGACGCGCAAGCAGCAAACGCCGTGGGACTCGTCCTCGCTCAAGGGCGATTTCGCCTTCAGCGCGACTGGCGCCGCGTCTGCCGCAGCGCCCGCGAGCGGGCCGAGCGCGGACACCACGTTGGGGATCGAGCGCGAGTTCTGGGCGAGCGTGCGCGATTCCAACCGGCCCGAGGACATTCGTGCCTACCTCGACAAGTACCCCAAGGGCAACTTTGCCTCGCTGGCGCGCAACCGCCTCGACGCGCTTGTTCGTCCCGCGCGGCCGGAGGCAGCCGAGCCCGGAGCCGCTGTGGCCGCCCGCGCTACCGAAGCGACCGCCGCGAAACCGCCGGAGCCGGCACAGGGGCCCGCGGAACGGGCCGGTGAGGGGTCCAGGCCGGTCACGATCGCGGCCGCGCCGCCGACCGCGCCACCCGCAGCCGGCGCCATTCCTCCGACGGCGCCGACCCTGACGCCGCCCGCCGCGGTAGCCCCGGCTTCAGCCGCGCCGGCGCCGACGGTATCGCCGCCGAAGCCCCCGCAACCGGGACGCGAGATCGCGCCGGGCGTGCGCGAGGTGGTGTTCGCCGACGGCGCGATCTATCGCGGGGCGATGCGAGGCACGAGCCTGCACGGCAAGGGCGAGTACGTGTCGAAGGCGTTCAAGTACGAGGGCGAGTTCCTCGACGGCCTCAAGCACGGCGGGGGCGTCTACGTCTGGGACAACGGCGACCGGTACGACGGCAATTTCTCGCAGGATCGCCCCGATGGCCGCGGCAAGTACCACTTCGCCAACGGCGATGCGTACGAGGGCGAGGTGAAGGCCGGCGTGATAGTCGGCCGCGGGTCATACGCCACCAAGGACGGCGACGTGTTCGACGGCTCGTTCTCGGGGGGCAAGCCGCATGGCGTGGGCGTCTACCGCTTCGCCAACGGAGACCGTTACGAGGGCGAGATGGACCAGGGCCGGCTGCAGGGCCGCGGCCGATACATCGCGAAGGCGGGGGAGCGCATCGAGGCTCCGTTCGTCGACGGGAAGGCACAAGGCATCGGCTCCTACCACTTCGCCAACGGCGATCGCTACGAGGGAGAGATCACCGCCGGCGTCCTGAGCGGCCAGGGCGTCTACCACTACAAGTCGGGCATGCGTTACGAGGGAGAGGTCCGGCAAGGGCAGCCGCAGGGCAAGGGCACGTTCTGGTTCCTCGACGGGTCGCGCTTCGAGGGCACGTTCGAGAACGGACTCGCGCGCGCCAAGGGCGAGATGGTGCGTCCGGACGGCACGCGATCGCCGGCCGAGATCATCGACGGCAACGCCCGCCTCATCAATTGAGGCCGCCTTCCGGTATAATTCCAGGTTCGATTGGAGGGCTCCATGGCTGAACGCAAACGTACCCGACGCAACACCCTCGAGCGCCGCTGCCTGCCCAAGGCGTTCAAGCGCCTGTTCCACGGCTCGCCCAAGGGCATCTTCAAGATGCTCGAGGCGATCAAGAAGAATTGAGCAGGCGGTAAAGGGCCAGCGAGGCGGTCGTTGGAGCGGACGCGAGGCGCCGCTCAACGACGCGTAGCAGGACAACAAAAAAAGCCGCTCCGAAGAGCGGCTTTTTTCATGGGCAAGGGCCGAGAGTTACTGCAGTGCCCGACCCACGACCTCAGCGACGTTTCCGGAGAGCCCCGCGGCTGCGCGGATCGACTCGAGCGCGGCGCGCGCGTGCGCCTGCCGGCTGGGATCGTACTTCCTCCACCGGTCGAACGCGCGCGCGAGGCGCGAGGCAACCTGCGGATTGAGCTTGTCGAGGGCGACCACCTGCTCGGCGACCCAGTGGTAGGCACTGCCGTCGGCGGCGTGGAAGTTCACCGGGTTGTCGAGCGCGAACGAGTGCAGCAGCGCGCGTGCGCGATTGGGATTGCGCAGGTCGAACGCGGGATGCGCGGTGAGCGCTTTCGCGCGGTCGAGCGTCCCCGGGAGCCATGAGGTCGCCTGCACGCGGAACCACTTGTCGACCACCAGCGCCTCGTCCTTCCACTTGTCGTAGAACATCGACAGCGCACGCTCGCGCTCGGCACCCGCGCTGTTCGCGAGGCAGGTGAGCGCGGCCATCGCATCGGTCATGTTCTCGGCGCGGCGGAACTCGAGGAACGCCAGGGCCCGCGAGGTCGCGTCGTCGATCGTCGTGACATAGCCGAGCGCGGCGTTGCGCAACGCTCGCCGTCCAGCGGCCGCGGCATCTGGCGAGTACGGCCCCGGGGTCGTGAAATGGCGGAACGCCCCCTCGAAACGCGTGCGATAGCGCGTGGCCACCTCGAGCATGAATTTCGTGCGCGCCTGGTGGATCAGGTCGGGATCGGCGACGTCCATGCACTCGGCGAGGTACGACTCGGACGGCAGCTGGAGGCATTCCGCCGCGAACGCGGGGTCGCGAGAACCGTCGGTGAGCAGGCGGCCGAAAGCCTCGACCAGCGTCGTCGGGATGGCCATGTCACGTGCCTTGCGCAGGCTCTCCACGCCGCCTAGCAGGACGCGTGTCGCCATCACCTGGCCGGCCTCCCAGCGGTTGAAAGGATCGGAGTCGTAGGCGAGCAGATGGGTGAGCTCGCTATCGCTGTACTCGTACCTCACGTGCACGGGGGCCGAGAAGCCGCGCAGCAGCGACGGAACGGGGTGTTCCTCGACGTTGCCGAAAACGAATTCCTGCTCCGCCTGGTTGAGCGCGAGGACGAGCGTGTCCGACGACGTGAAGTTGCCCTTGCCGAAGGCCTGGCCGGCCTCGAGCTTCGGTGCGATGTCGCGACCGTCGAGATCCACCAGCCCAACGGCGAACGGGATGACGAAGGGCTGCTTGGAGTCCTGCCCGGGAGTGGGGGGGCAGCTCTGCTTCAGCCGCAGCGTGTACGTGCGCTTGCGCGCGTCGTAGTCCCCGCTCGCCTCGACCACCGGCGTTCCCGCCTGCGAGTACCAGCGGGCGAACTGGCCGAGCTCGGCGCCGTTGGAGTCGGCCATGGCGGCGCGGAAGTCGTCGCAGGTCACGGCCTGGCCGTCATGGCGCTGGAAGTAGAGGTCCATGCCCTTGCGGAAGCCGTCCTTGCCGAGCATCGTCGCGTACATGCGCACGACTTCGGCGCCCTTGTCGTAGACGGTCGAGGTGTAGAAGTTGTTGATCTCGACGTACGAGTCGGGACGCACCGCATGCGCCATGGGCCCTGCGTCCTCGGGGAACTGGCGCTCGCGCAGCCCGCGCACTTCCTGGATTCGGGCTACCGGGCGCGAGTACTCGTCCGCGCTGTATTCCTGGTCGCGGAAGACCGTGAGGCCCTCCTTGAGCGAGAGCTGGAACCAGTCGCGGCAGGTCACGCGGTTGCCGGTCCAGTTGTGGAAGTACTCGTGCGCGACCACCTTGTCCACGTTGAAGTAGTCCACGTCGGTCGCGGTGTCCGCGCGCGCGAGGACGTACTTGGTGTTGAAGATGTTCAGGCCCTTGTTCTCCATGGCGCCGGCGTTGAAGTCCGACACCGCGACGACCATGAAGCGCTCGAGATCGAGCTCCAGCCCGAAGGCATGCTCGTCCCATTGCATGCAGCGCTTGAGGCAGTTCATCGCGAATCCGGCCTGGTCGAGCTTGCCCTGCTCGACGTAGACCTGCAGCAGCGCGCGCTTTCCCGATCGCGTCGTGAAGTGGTCCTCGAGAAGGTCGAGGCTCGCGGCCACCATCGCGAACAGGTACGAAGGCTTGGGGAACGGATCCTCCCAGCGCGCCCAGTGCCGGTCCTCGCCCTCGGCCGGCAGGAACCAGCCGGCGGGGTGCCCGTCACCCTGCGCGACGAGGTTGCCGTTGGCGAGCAGTCGCGGGAAGCGCGCCTTGCCGGCGCAGATCGTGACAGCATACGTCGCCATCACATCCGGCCGGTCGATGAAGTAGGTGATGCGGCGGAAGCCTTCGGCCTCGCATTGCGTGACCAGCCCCGAGCGCGTGGCGTAGAGGCCCTCGAGCTGGGTGTTCTTCCAGGGATCGAACCGCACCACGGTCTCGAGGGTGAACGCCGCGGGGGCCCGCTCGATGACCAGGCGGCCCTCCTCGACGCGGTACTCGCCGGCCGCGAGGGCGCGCCCGTCGATCGCGGCCGACACCAGCTCGATGTCGTGGCCGTCCAGCACCAGCGGCGCACCCTCGATGCCGTGAGCCGGATTGCGGGCCATGCGCAGCGTGGCATGCACCGTCGCCTGCGCCTCGCGGATATCGACGTCGAGGGCCACCGTCGAGATCAGGAAGGCCGGCGGCGTGTAGTCCTTCAGGTGAATCGTCTGGGGCGTCGCGTCGCGCATGGACGGAGGACTTTATGCGGCCTTCTTGCGAAAGAGCGCCGGGATGGGCTGCGCCGACTTGCGGCGCGGGGGCTGGTCACCCGGTTCGGGCTTGGCTTCGAGCGCCGCGGGGCTGGGCTCGTACGGCTTGTTGAAGTCCATTCCCGCGGAGTTGCCCGAGGTCCGGGGCGCCGACGGGTGGAAGCGCGGCGAGCGCTCCTCGCCACGATCGCGAGAGCGCGGCGTGCGCCGCTGGGCGTCGCCTTGCGGCCGCTTGGCATCGCCGTGCGGCTGCGTCCGCTTCGCATCTCCCTGGGGACGATTCGCATCGCCCTGCGGACGCTTCGCATCGCCCTGCGGACGCTTCGCATCTCCCTGATTTCGCTTCGACGCGCCCTGCGGTCGATGGCGCTCGCCGGATCGCGACGCGCCGCGTCCTTCGGGAGCCTCCGCGCGCGGCGTGGGCCGGCCGGCCTCGAAGCCGTCGACGTGGCGCACCTCGATCTTCTTGTTGATCAGCCGCTCGATCGCGCCCAGCAGCGGGCGGTCCTCGGCGCACACCAGCGACAGCGCTTCCCCCGTGGCTCCCGCCCGGCCGGTGCGGCCGATGCGGTGCACGTAATCCTCGGGGACGTGCGGCATGTCGAAGTTCACGACGTGCGGCAGGTCCTCGATGTCGAGCCCGCGCGCCGCGATGTCCGTCGCCACCAGCACCTTGACCTTCCCGACCTTGAAGTCCTCGAGCGCGCGGATGCGCGCGCTCTGGCTCTTGTTGCCGTGGATCGCGTCGGCGTTGATGTGGTCCTTCTGCAGTTGCGAGGCGAGGCGGTTGGCGCCGTGCTTGGTCTTGGTGAACACCAGCACCTGCTCCCAGTCGTTCTTCTTCACCAGGTGCGAGAGCAGCTCGCGCTTGCGGTTCGCGTCGATGAGGTGGACGTACTGGGTGACCAGCGCGATGGGCTCGTTGCGCCGCGCGACCTCGATCGTCGCCGGATCTTTCAGGAACTGCGCCGAGAGCCTGCGGATCTCGTCCGAGAACGTGGCCGAGAAGAGCAGCGTCTGGCGCATCGCCGGCAGTAGCGCGATGATGCGCTTGATGTCGGGAATGAAGCCCATGTCGAGCATGCGGTCGGCCTCGTCGAGGACGAGGATCTGGACCTTGCCCAGGTTCACCGCCTTCTGGCCCACGAGGTCGAGCAGGCGTCCCGGCGTGGCGACGAGGATCTCGACG
>Ga0307505_10003290_pt1 | contig 10267 bp, 9 predicted proteins | sample 23_S_MG_FD_202183 | JGI IMG/M metagenome (GOLD analysis project Ga0307505, IMG submission 202183) | Soil microbial communities from Populus trichocarpa stands in riparian zone in the Pacific Northwest, United States - 23_S | ecosystem: Environmental > Terrestrial > Soil > Riparian zone > Trees... | reverse complement strand
CGACGACGGATTGCCGTTAGTCCAAGTCGGTATTCGTTCCATTTCTCCTGAGGAAATCGATCGCATTCGGAGCACTGATCGGATCGCCACGTTTTTTGCCGCAGAGATTCTTGACCCGTCCGGTCCCTACGAAGGCAAGGCCTCCCGCTGGGTTCCCGAGATAGTGAAGGCCTGTCGAGGGCCGGTCTATCTGACGTTCGATTGTGACGGGCTTGATGCCTCGCTGGTCCCCGCGCTGGGCACTCCCGAGCCCGGTGGGTTGGGGTGGTATGACACGGTGAACCTCGTGACGGCCTTGGCCAATGGACCCGGTATCCTCGGGATGGATATCAGCGAGATTGCCCCGATCGAAGGGTTTGTCGCACCCCAGTTCTGTATTGCCCGATTGATCTATCGCATGCTGGGACGGATCAGGGCGGGCCGTCGAGTCCACTGAAATGGCATGCCCACGCTGTGACCGACACGCTTCGCATCAATAAGTTTTTTACACACCACGGCGTCTGTTCTCGGCGAGAGGCTGATCGTCTGATCGAGTCCGGTCGCGTCACCATCAATCAGCGAGTAGCCCGCTTAGGGGATCAGGTCGGTCCTGACGACGTCATTGCACGAGATGGACAAGTGATTCCCTGGGGAACAGCCCCACTCTATATCAAATATTACAAGCCGGTGGGTGTGACGACGACCAGTGAGTCGCATGTGCCGCATAACATCATTGCGGAGATCGGCCATCCGGAGCGGATCTTTCCGATTGGCCGACTCGACAAGGACTCGTCCGGCCTTATCCTGCTTACGAACGACGGGGATATCGTGAATGAGATTCTACGAACTGAGCACGGGCATGAGCGGGAATACGAGGTGTCGGTCGATCGTCCATTCGATCAGACGCTCATCGACCGCATGGCTCAGGGAGTCGTCATTCTCGAGCGCCCGACCAAACCCTGTCGGATTGAACGACTCGGTCCCGCACGGTTCCGCATCATCCTCACTGAAGGACGCAATCGACAGATCAGACGTATGTGCCAAGTCGTAGGGTATCGGGTGCTCACGCTGCATCGTGTTCGGATCATGCATGTGACGCTTGACGGATTGGCGCCCGGAGCGTGGGAACCGCTCACCGGAGAGGAGCGTTCGCAACTCTTTCAGGCAGTCGGACGAGGTAGCAGCCCGATATCGCGGTAAGAAACAGAGGATCGTTTCAGGACGATATTGTCCTCGGTCGTGCGATCACACTGTGTGAGTGTGAAGTTGATGATGAGTCCTCGGCGATGATTCATTGCCGGATGATCTAGCGTGGTATGGTCCCGGCTCGCCGTCGGGCGTCTCCATTGACAACCACGCCGTCGGCACTCACACTAGCCTACACACATCGCCTAAAAGGAGAGCAACACCCAGTATGGTCGCTACATGGTGGGGTCCCCAACTTAATGCCCTGCTTGGCAGCCTCGTCGTGGCAGCGGGGGCATGGCTGGCGTGGGACTCGTTCTCACTCTGGGAAGTCATGCTCATCGCAGGAGGTGTCGCAGGGTTTCTCATCTGGCAGGGACGCACAATCGGACTGATCTGGGCCTGGGCCACTCTCTTACTTGGCTTAGAGAGTCTTGCATGGCCTATTATCACAATGGTTCAGGTCCGTTTGGCCACGACTGAGCCGAACGACGAACAAATGGGGACAATTCTGTCGGCTGTTCTAATGGGACTCTTCTCGGCGGTCTTTTGGATCACGTTTTCCTACGGGTTTTTCAAGAGAGGAGGTCAGTTCATCACTCCGGCATCAACCGATGCCATCGACACCCCTACACCCATAGTACGATCAGAACGTCCCCGCAGGAACAGGTAGTCCTACCACATCTCGATCGGATCGACGTCGACATCAAACTTGATGACCTGGCGCTGATACGTCCGTTCCAGCTCCTTGACCGTGATCCGCACCGCTTCGAGCCCTGCTTCCCGTTCGAGCGATTTCACGAGAATTTGCCAACGATACCGTCCCCTGAGTTTCGGCACCGGAGAGGGGACAGGTCCCAGAACAGTGAGACGATCGGGTCGGCCAATCGATGGAATAGTCGAGAGGGCCCTTGCTACGGCCGTCTGTCCAACCACGGCTGGTGGAGTGCTGGCGGTGAGCCGATCCACCCAGGCCTTGGCCGCGTCGTGAACCGATTTCTCGTTAGTCCCAGATACAAGGAGGGCGATCAAATGGACCATGGGCGGATAGCCCAATGCCGTCCGATGGGATCGTTCCTCCGATAAGAAGATGGATTCGTCATTCTGAGCCACAGCTCGAATCGCATGGTGAGATGACAGATAGGTCTGCACGATCACCAGGCCGCCGGCCTCTGCCGGATCAGCGAGACCGACCGCGTCAAGGAGTGTGTGATAGGTACGTTCGGCGGATCGGAAATCCGGCACGCTGAGTCCTGCGTCCGCCTGCACAATCCCGACGAGGCCCATCGTCGGGAGAGGCCCTCGGCGTAGCAGCAGTTGTGTCCCGACGATGATATCCCACTTCCCTTGCTCGACCCTCTGCCAGAGGGCCTCAGCCTGCGCAGGCCGCCGCATGGTATCTCCATCGAGCCGAACCACTGTTGCGTGAGGAAACAGCCGCTTCGCATCCTCTTCCACCCGCTCTGTGCCCTCTCCGATCAACTGCATGCGAGGACCCGAACAGAAGACGCAGGTCTCGGGGATGGGGGTAACATTCCCACAGTAGGAACAGAGCAGATGACCCGCCTGCCGAGAGTACATCAGTGCCACACGACAGGTAGGGCAGCGGGGAACCTGGCCGCAGTCACGACAGACGAGGGCGCCAGCGTAGCCCTTCCGGTTGAGAAACAACAGGACGCCGGCCCGTCGACTGATCGCTTGCCCGATGGCCCGAACGAGCGGCTGGCTCAGCACCGTGCCACGACCATGGTCCCGTAAATCAACGACCTGCACATTCGGTCGCGCACGAGACGGCAGCGGGTGATGTACAACGATTCCTCGTTGCTCCACTGCATCTTTTGTCTCAAGGGAGGGATGGGCAGAACTCAACACCAGCACTGCCTGTTCATCCTGCGCCCTCAACCAGGCCACCTCTCGTGCATGATAGCGTGGTTCCTGTGGTTCTTTGAGGGCTGCATCTTCTTCTCCCTCGATCCAAATCGTCCCGATTGCAGTCAATGGGAGAAAGATGGCCGACCGGGTCCCCACGACCACGCGAACGATCTGCCGTTGAATCTGACTCCACATTTCGGCTTTCAGCTGGTCTGAAAGACCGCTGTGGAAGCAGACCGGAGAGATACCTCTCTCTTCATTACGGATCAAGCCGGCAATCCATTGAGCCCGTTCCGCTTCGCCAACGATGATGAGGACCGTCTGTTCACGGTCGAGCATTAGGTGAACGGCCTGCTGCAACAGTCTCAACCGATCGGTCCAGGAAGCCTGCACAAGGACCCGAGTGGGTCCTCGGCCTCTCAGCGCGTTGAATAATGGCTCCGACCAAGACAGTGAGGGGTCAGGACTAAGTGGTGTGGTGACGCCGAAACCACCCTGGTTCGCCTGTCTGGTTGGCCGGGTGAGAGGCGCCGCTGAGGTAACGAGTAGGTCAGGGACCTCCACCACCCACCCGCGCACCTTGAGATCGTCTAACAAGTCGCCCAGACTAGGACTGCGGGACGACCGTCGAAGTCCTGAAGGTTTTTTCCCAAGACGTGTGAGAAGTGCCCGTGCTTTCATCGAGCAGGATTTTCGAGCCGCAAGTGCGGCCCGCCCTTGTTCCGTCAGTTCGTAGCGGCTGACCTGCGCCCGAGGTTTAGGCGCCGGAGGCAGCACCAACCTGAGACATTGTCCCCATGGCGCGACGTACTGCTCGGCCACTTGCCGTGAGAGCTGGAACAGGTTCGAGGACACATCTGTTGCGACCCCCTCTGGGAGCAACGAACGAATCTCCTTGAGGCGTGCTCGGTCAAGACCTTGAGGAAGAACGTGGGAGAGGGCGATCACAGCTCCTTGGAGGATCGATCGTCCGAAGGGTACGAGCACTCGATGTCCAATACGCAGCGTGGGTCGGAGCGACGAGGGCACGGTGTAGGTGAACGGGCCTGCCAGATGCCGTGGGACAATGACATCTGCGAATAAGGCCTCTGGCTCTGCGCGAGGAGGGACTGACTGCGTCGAAATCATGCGGCATTGTAGCAGCACAGGAAAAGTGGCGACAATGAGAGAGTAAAAATGGAAAGATTCTAAAGGAGAACCGGGGAGGGTTGACGTTCAATCGTCAACCCTCCGCTCGATACGTGATGAATTTACTGTGGAGGGGCGACCGGAGCAGCGGGTATCTGATTGGAACTGTCCTGGTCAACTGATGTAGGAGTCGGCGCTGGAGCAGGAACTACTGGGGCAGATGGGGACTCCGTCTTGGTCGAACTCGTCGGAGTGACGGGGACCGTCTGGTCCACTGGGGAGGCCGGAGCGCCGCTTTCCGCTGAGCTTACACGGGATAGGGTGTACCCGGTATTGCCGGTCTCACTTGGCTTTGCCGCCAGCTCAGACTGTTCCTTGGCTGACTCGGGCGAATAGAGCACAATGTCTACACGACGGTTCTTCTGTCGGCCTATTTCAGTCGCATTGCCGGCGATCGGCTTCGTATCACCATAGCCGACCGACGAAAGCTTCGCCGAATCGATCCCGCCCTTCTCAAGCAAGTAGCGGAGGACACCCCCAGCTCGAGCTTTCGATAAGTCCCAGTTCGTCTCGTAGCGCGACTTCAGCGAAGGACCGATTTCCATGTTATCCGCATGGCCCTCGACGCGAATCAACCGGTCGCCCGCAGAGGTCTTGAGATACGCGATCAATTCATCGAGCACTTGATGACCCTCGGACGTGATCGTGGCTTCGCCCGACTCAAACCGAAGCTGCTTCATCAAATTACTGAGGCTGACTCGGGTTTCGCTGGCGACATTCTGGGCCTCGAACTTGCTCGGAGAAGTAGCCGCAGCAGGAGAGACATCTAGCGACTGCCTGGTTGATTGAGAGATCGGCAGGGCTTCAGGAGCAGGAGCATGAACCTTTACCCCGAAGTGATCGCCCTTAAGAACACGGGAGATCGATTTTGTGACCAACGCCGTGGCCGTTCGATCTTCCACGGACAGGATTTTCAATTCACCCACAACTCGCCGAGGAAGGTTCCCTCCGGATCGAACCACCTCCATTCTGTCTCCAGACCTGATCCCGTCCTCCCGTCCACGGTCCAGATAGACGATATTCCTTTGTGCCACAAGGTTCATGACTCCCATGTTGGTCTGGAACTCCACAATCTGTCCCTCTACATCGCCGGCGGAAAGTTGGTCAACCGCTGCTCCCTCGTCAGTCGGAAGCACGAACTTCATGACCGGATCACCAGGCGAGACAGCTGCGTAGGCCCGCACGATCTGAACAGTGGTCAGGTTCTTGTCAACTTGACTTACTTGAACCACAGCGAGTCGATTGACTAAATAACCCAGGTATTGACCGGTGGCAGGATGGAATACTTTGCTCGCTCGTCTGTATATCGTGAAAAGATCTCCCAGTGCGACATCGTCGGGATTCTTCAGCCGGAGATACAGGACATCCCGGCTTCCCAATATCATGTGATCTCCGGTGGTCTGATTATCGCCGGTAATCACATTCACAAACCCATCCTGTGGCGTCGATCGCTGGAGAGAGCCGGACGAATAGGCCAGGGCCGATTCTCCGAATCGGATCGCATTGAAGTCGTCGGCTGCCCAGGCTAGAGGAAGGAGCGGGGTAGCCAAGGTCCAGACCATGAGAGAGACGACACATTTCATTGAATAGTTAGCCATGGTGATTGCCCTTCATGTAAGACAAGTAGTGCTGTCAGAACCATAGCAAATAGCCCTGTATTGTCAAGAATATTGAGGCCTTGCCCTCATTGACCCGCCAATTCTCCCGATGCTATGGTGAATCGAAGAATGATTTCTCACGAGGAAGTACATTATGGTTCCTGACCCGCCTCCGACCCAAAACACTCAACGGCAAGCTCGTCCTCGCATCGAGACCCAGATTCACCGACGCAAGAAAGCCAAGGCCTTCTCGGCACTGGAGCCTGAATGGGATCAAATTGACCAAATGTCACCCTCTCACCTGCGCATGTCATCAGGCTGTATGTCACCCACTCCACCAAACAGAGCGAAGACCCCTCATAAATAAGCCACTTCAGCAGGACAATAGAATCCGTGAGTCGAGCAGGGAGTCTTATTGATAGAACCTCGTTTATGCCGCCAGTTTCGTAGGGGCCCTAAGACTCGGATCCTCATTCGCGCTGGCGACGCTTCTCAACGCAACTGAGTCTAGGACTTTCGGGTCGATCCCACAGGTCTTTTGGACGCTTGCTATCCCCGTAATCCCGGGTCTAAAATCCAACCCTCCTTGCATATCAAGGTGTTGAAAGGTCAGCTCCATGAGCGGTTCTGAGTTACTTCTTGAGTATCTGACCAGATACTTTCCGATTCTATTCTTTGTTATCATAGCGTTGACGTTCGGCCTGTGGTCGCTGATCATCAGTCATCTGGTCCAGCCGAAATATCCGGAACCGGAGAAGTTGTCTACCTACGAGTGTGGAGCGGAACCGTTCTCGGACGCTCGAATGCCCTTCCCGGTTCGATATTACATTTTTGCGATGCTTTTCGTTATTTTCGATATCGAAGTCATCTTTCTGTATCCCTGGGCAGTGGTCTTCACAAAAATCGAGTTGATCGGGTTGATTGAGATGCTGGTCTTCATCGGATTGTTTTTGGTGGCCTATGTCTATGCTTGGCGCAAGGGAGCCCTGGAATGGGACTGATCGAAATTGGTCGTCATGAAAAGGACGGCGCGTCCGATGTCGTCACCACGACTGTAGAAAAGGCCGTCAACTGGGCTCGCAAGGGGTCACTGTGGCCCATGACATTTGGGCTGGCCTGCTGCGCGATTGAAATGATTGCCGCAGTCTCGTCACGGTACGACATGGATCGCTATGGGGCCGGTGTGTTCCGGGCCTCACCCCGTCAATCCGATCTCATGATCGTAGCCGGCACAGTCTGTCGGCGGATGGCACCCGTTATCCGAAAACTTTATGACCAGATGCCCGAACCGAAATATGTCATTGCAATGGGATCGTGCGCCACATCAGGCAATATTTATGACAGCTATAGCGTCGTTCAAGGTGTTGATCGCTTTGTGCCGGTCGATATCTACGTGCCAGGTTGCCCTCCTACGCCGGAGGCGCTCTTTGACGGCATCCTGAAGTTACAAGAACGAATCATGCTGAAACCCGTGTTTCTGAAACAGCCGGATCAGGTCAAGCCCGGCTTTAAAATATAGGTCGCGATCGATGTCTTTGCAGCAACTGGCCAGCCGACTCCAAGAAAGCTTTTCCACTGGCTTCGTCAAAGCTGTGGAGTGGCGTGGTGATCTTGCGGTGACTGTGACACCGGACCGACTCCATGAGGTCGCACAATTCCTTCACGACGACCCGGCTATGGACTTCGACTACATCGTGCATGTGAGTTCTGTCGACTGGCCCGATGACGAAGAACGATTTGAAGTCGTGTACGAGTTCTACTCGATCAGGAAACGCCACCGTATTCGGCTCAAGACCAGGGTGCCGGAGTCGGATTGTATCGTGGATTCTCTGACGGACATCTGGAAAGGCGCGGACTTCATGGAGCGCGAAGTCTATGACATGATGGGCATCCGTTTCCGGAACCATCCGGATCTTCGCCGAATCCTCTTGCCAGACGATTACGCCGAAGGCTATCCGTTGCGAAAAGATTTTCCACTCCGTGGCAAGGGTTGGCGCGACACGTTTGAGTTCCTGGATGAAACGGCTCGGTAGGACGGATCATGGCCCTTGAAGATCAACGAACAACCGTCTACAAAATCGATCCGGCCCATCCGGAGAGCGAGACCCTTCCGACCCTGCGCACGGAAGAACTCCTGCTCAATATGGGTCCCCAGCACCCTGCCACCCATGGGGTGCTGAAAGTGATTCTTGAGTTGGAAGGAGAGCGCCTCGTCAAATCTACCCCCGTGTTGGGATATTTGCACCGCGGTGTCGAAAAGCTTGCGGAAGACGGCACCTATCACCAATTTATTCCCCATACCGACCGGCTCGACTACGTCTGCGCGATGTACAACAACTTTGCGTACTGCCGCGCGGTCGAAAAACTCATGAATATGACCGTGCCGGACCGTGCAGAATACCTGCGCACGATCGTGGCGGAAGTCCAACGAATCATCGGTCATCAATTTTGGCTCGGCACCCAGGCGCTCGACATCGGAGCCATGACCGTCTTTTTCTACTGTTTCCGCGATCGAGAAATTCTGATGGACTGGTTCGACGAGCTCTGCGGCGCGCGTCTTACCACCAGTTGGTATCGCATCGGCGGTGTCGAGCGGGACCTCACGCCCTCGTTGATCGAAAAGCTGAAACAATTCTTGGACTACTTTCCGCCAAAAATCGACGAGTACATGGTCTTCCTGGAGACGAACCGGATTTGGCTCGGGCGAACCAAGGGCGTGGCCATCATCTCGGCGGAAGACGCCGTGAGTTTCGGCCTGAGCGGGCCGACGCTTCGTGGCTCCGGTGTCGACTACGACCTCCGTAAAGCCCAGCCGTATTCGGCCTATCCAAAATGCGAATTCAGTCTACCGCTGGGCAAGAACGGCGACACCTATGATCGGTACTGGATCCGTGTCCAAGAACTCTACGAGAGCGTGAAAATCATCCGGCAATGCCTGGAACAGATGCAGGACGGCCCCATTATGGCCGATGTGCCCAGTGTCACGTTGCCGCCGAAGCAACGAGTCTTTACGAATCTGGAATCCATGATCCAGCAATTCAAGCTCTTCTCGCAGGGCTTCGACGCCCCTCCGGGAGAGATCTATTGCGGGACCGAAGCGCACAAAGGGGAGTTGGGATTCTACATCGTCAGTATGGGCGGCGGAAAACCCTACCGCCTGAAGATTCGCGCGCCTTCGTTTATCCACATGGGCGCATTCGACCATATGTCCAGAGGGTACATGATTTCCGATGCGGTCACGATCTTCGGAACCTACGACATTGTGATGGGGGAGTGCGATCGGTAGATGTGAAACGGGAAATGTGAAACGTAACAGATCGCGCGGAGATTTCGTTTCACTGTTCACAAGGAAGAAATATGGGTTTGAAGCCAGCAACCAATCCTGATGTGGAAGCCGTCTCGATCGAATTGTCGATCGATGGGAAATCCGTGACGGCAAAGAGCGGGGTCTCGCTCTACGACGTCATCTCAAGCACGGGCAAGATCATCCCGGCCATGTGCTACCACTATACCTTCGACCCCTTCGGTTCCTGCGGCATGTGTTTGGTCATGCAGGAAGGCAAGAAAGCGCCCGTCCGTTCCTGCACGGCCAAAGTGGCGGCCGGCATGATCATCAAAACCGACGGGGACGAACTTTTCCAAGCCCGTAAGAAAGCAGTGGAAAAGCACCTTTCGGTCCATCCGCTTGACTGTCCGGTTTGCGACGCCGACGGCCATTGCGAACTGCAAGACATGGCTTTCCAGCACGGGGTCACGAACTTGGCCAACGCAAAGCAGAAATTTATTCCGGAAGATACGCGCAGTCCGGTGCTCGACTTTAATATGAACCGCTGTATTGCCTGCGCGGAATGCATCAACGTCTGTAAAGACGTGTTGATGATTGACGCCCTCCAGTTCATGAAGAAGGGCGGATTCAATCAAGTGGTGCCGAAGGGAGACCTCGCACTGTCCTGCGAGTTCTGCGGAGACTGCCTTGCCGTTTGCCCGGTCGGCGCGATCACGAACAAGTTCTCTAAATATTTGTACAAGCCGTGGCAGATGAAGAAAACCACCACGACGTGTAACTACTGCGGGGACGGCTGCCAGATGTACCTTGAGACCAAGGATGCTGAAGTTGTCCGAGTGACCTCGCCTCTCTCCTGGAAGAACAAATGGGGCGACCGAGCCGAGACCGCCAAGGGGCACGGCGGGCTCTGTGTGCGGGGGCGGTTCGGGTTCGAGTACATCGATAGTGCCGCACGGCTCAAGCAGCCGCTTCTTCGCAAAGGCAATCAGCTCGTCGAAACTCCTTGGCTCGAAACGATGCACCAGGTGGTGGATCGGTTCTCAGAAATTCAACGCAAGAACGGACCAGATGCGATTGCCGGCCTGATCACTGCGCGCTGCACCAACGAGGAGCTGTATCTCTTCCAGAAACTTATGCGCGCAGGGTTCCAGACCAACCA